>Ga0172372_10012271_pt1 | contig 10753 bp, 7 predicted proteins | sample LakKiv5m_2_FD_114544 | JGI IMG/M metagenome (GOLD analysis project Ga0172372, IMG submission 114544) | Freshwater microbial communities from Kabuno Bay, South-Kivu, Congo - kab_092012_9.5m | ecosystem: Environmental > Aquatic > Freshwater > Lake | place: Democratic Republic of the Congo... | reverse complement strand
GCATATCGGTGGGAGAATTGTAAAGGTAATAGGTCAGTGTCGAGCTCAGGCCAAACATCTTCAGACCAAACGGATCAACCGGCTTATATGATCGAAATTATCTGGTGATAATCGAAGACGGACTCCGTTGGGATAGGTTATCTCAAGGTCTGTAACACAAAATCGTGTTGCTGGTCTGGTTTTGACCGGAATAAACATACCGTCGACTGGATTTTGTGTCTCACGAAACTTGTGTAGCCAATATATAAACTTATGATAGGCAAGATTGTTAGCGATACAGTATTGCTTCTGTGTTGTCTTACTTTGATGCCAGGCTTGGATATGATGGTGCATCTCTTCTGATAGGACTTTGCGTTCCTGATTGTTCATCGGTCGTGTTTTGGTCGCGAAGGTACAACACTACCATAGAGTCATGCAAGATGTAGTTTACCAACCCTTTACTTTTATTCGCCAAATGACTAATCTTTGTTCGTCCTTTAATACTTGTGCCCGATTGGTATTGAAATAGAGCAATCCCTGAATAGCTTGCAAATTTTCTCCAATCTTTAAACAGCGTAAACGCATTGGTAAAAGCGATCATAAACATTGCTGTTTGAGGGCCAACACCATCAATACTTGTTATCAGATCATACATTTTTCTCATTTGATTGTCACGTTTGATTAGATCATCTAGTTCTTGCTCAATCTTGAAGATCTGCTTATTGAGTTCACTGATTACTTTTTTATGAACATCAAAGAGTACAGGATTATCCGATTTTTTCAGGAACCTTTCATTTTCATTTAATGATGCTTGATAACCAGCCCTGTGCTTTACCAGACGTTCACGAAGTGAAAGTAATTGACGAAGCTTACTCAGTTCTTTTGATGGCAATTGGTAAGGGATAACCTCTTCTTTTCGTCGAAAAGCATATAATGCAATTGCTTTAGCATCAATTTTATCATTTTTGCCTCTTTTTATCCCTAAGGAACGTTTCATTTCTAAGCCAGGTATTATGATGAAAGAGTATCCATTTTCTGATAAATATACGGAGAGCGGAAACGAATATAAACCCGTATGTTCGAAAGCAAACAACAAAGACTCTTTTGGGCTAGTGACCTTGCTAAGCACCCATTTGGAAAGTGTTTTGTACCCCTTCGTTGAGTTTTCGAACTGATTGGATAACCCGGCTGTATGAATAATAACATCCAGAGTTTCTTTACTAACATCAATACCAATGGTTTCTAGAATTTTCATAATTTTATATTGCTAAAGTTAAACAAATAAGGTTGCTAACTAACACCTTTAGTAGGTCTGAAAACCTAAAATTTTAAATGGTTCAATGCAACCTGAAAAGAATGGGGACTAATACAGCGGATGGGTCTAAAAACCTAGCTTGCGGCAAAGTTCACCCCATTCTTTTTATTAACAATATTAACAGTTTTCAACAAAGAAAAAGAACCAAAAAGAAAGCTGTTATAACATAATAAATCTTTTCAAAGAACGACGTAGCAAATCTAAAGGCTTGCGGCGGGGTCCTCATTTCCAGGAAATTTGAGAAAATGACATCTTCCTTAACATACAACGATTCTCCAGCGCGCCGCCTCGGGTGGAATCCTCGTCAAGTGCTTGATAATCCTGATTTATGGTTCTAATTTCATAAACCTATGAAAAACCTTAATATTGAAACCTTCATAAAAGCCAAAATCACGAAACGAGCAGAAAGTTTCTTCAAAAAAGATATTGACTTTAACGCAAGCCTTCTGTCATCGGAAATTGAAGGGAAATCACTATTGGTGATAGGCGGTGCCGGAACTATTGGATCAGCCTTTATCCGTGCGGCATTGAAATTTAATCCATACCGGTTATTTGTTTTTGATATCAGCGAAAATGGTTTGACTGAATTGACCCGTGATCTGCGAAGCACAATTAACTTGATTGTTCCCACAGATTATAAAACGTACCCAATCAACTTTGACGATTCGATATTTGAGAAGATATTTGACGCTGAGGGACCCTTTGAAATAGTGGCAAACTTTGCCGCCCATAAGCATGTACGCAGCGAAAAAGATCAATATTCCGTTTCAGCGCTGATTAATAATAATGTACTGAAAGCTGCAAGTTTACTGCAACTATTGGAAAAACATCCTCCAAAACATTTCTTCTGTGTATCTACCGATAAAGCAGCCAATCCGGTAAATATCATGGGGGCTAGCAAAAAGATCATGGAAGAACTAATCCTTTCTTATGCAAGCAGTTTTCCGGTCACAACTGCCCGGTTCGCTAACGTGGCCTTCTCCAATGGCAGTTTGTTGGATGGCTTTATCTTTCGTTTGATGAAGCAACAACCCTTTTCCGTTCCAATGGATATTCGTCGGTACTTTGTATCACCTGAAGAAGCTGGACAAATTTGCCTGCTTGCCTGTCTGCTGGGCAGAAGTGGGGAGATTTTTTTTCCGAAATTCAGTCCGGAAGAAATAGTTTCATTTTACGAAATAACGGTGAATTTTTTAACCTACATGGGATATGAGATGCAGCAATGCGTGTCGGAAAACGAAGCAAAAGAGCTGGCAACCCATCTGAATGAACATTCAACACACTATCCGGTTTATTGCTTCCAGTCTGATACCTCCGGCGAAAAATCATTCGAGGAATTTTTTACCGATAACGAAGAACTCAATCTCACTCGTTTTGCATCCCTGGGAGTCATTGAGCACGCCTTTTCGAAAGAACGTTCGGAAGTAAACAAATTCATAGAAAAACTCAAGACCATTCTTCAGCAGGATTCCCTTTCAAAGGCAGAAATCGTTGAAATATTAAGCGAATTCCTTCCCGGCTTCCATCACATCGAAACAGGTAAAAACCTTGACCAAAAAATGTAAAAATAAGTTACGAAGTGACAAAGTAAAATTTTCTTCACTCCGTCACTCTATCACTTCCACACTCCGTAACTTAAAAAATCCGCAACTAATAAACACATCAATAACCTTGATCAATGAAACGACTCTTCGACTTTACACTCAGTTTGTTATTAATCATACTATTATCCCCATTGTTGATTCCCATCGGTATTATCTTACTTCTTACCGGTGAGCATTACATCTTTTTTAAACACAAACGGATTGGACAAGCTGGTAAACCTTTTAAATTAATCAAGTTCTCTACCATGCTTGTAGATAGTCCGAATTTAGGCAGCGGTGACTTTACATTAAATAATGATCCACGGGTTTTACCGGTTGGAAAATATTTACGGATTACGAAAATAAATGAACTACCACAATTATTGAATATTTTACAAGGCGATATGTCATTTGTCGGTCCCCGCCCTCTGGCGTCGAAAGTATTCAACAATTATAAACTAGAAGATCAATCATTAATCATGAAAATGAAACCGGGTTTAACAGGTATTGGATCTATTATTTTTCGGAATGAGGAAGCTATAATAGCACATAGCGACCTGAAATGGGAAGATTGCTTAAGGCTTGAAATCATGCCATACAAAGCACGTCTTGAGGAGTGGTACTTCATGCATGAAAATTTTTCTGTCGATATCTTGATTCTTTTTCTAACCGCCTGGGTCGTCATTTTCCCGGCAAGCGATCTGCCATTTCGGATATTTAAAGACTTGCCTAAAAAAACTTCTGCTTTTATGGAAAGTTAATTTTTAAACTCCTTTATTCTGAACATTGAATACATTAAAAAATTCATCCTTCTCGCTGGTGATCTTCTTTTTCTTCACCTTGCACTGCTTTTACCCTGTTGATACGATATCCGGATAGCAATATCCTTTCTGTGTTTGCATTTCATTTGCCCCATTTTGCGGTAGTCTTCGTTTTTATAAATTCTAACACGAATCGCAAAACATTACGTGTTACAAGTGACATGTGACTATGAACATAAATTGCGAATCAATCACGAATGACCCAAAAATAAATGATCGGGATTAAGCGCAAAACATGAAATATAAAATAAAACAAAAGCCAATCAAGGCCCCTGTTAAGAAGCAGGTGAGTGCCAAACAGTCGGAACCCAAACTCAATCTTATTTATGCGTTGGTTTTGTTGGGTTATGCATTTATAACGGTGTTAACACCGAATATGAATACACTCGACTCAAACGGACCTAAATTTTACACGCTTGCAATACTGAACCTGGTCGCGTACATCATAATCTTAATTGGTAATAAAGTGAAACCACAACATGACTTTCATTTTTCCTTCTTTCGCACTTGGATCGGGTTTATTTATACCCTGTTCCTCTTAGTTTCGCTGCTCTCATTTTTTAAGGCCTTCAACATATATGAATCAGTCATCAACTTTTCGAAACTATTTACGATTTTCTCCGCGGCATATGTCGTTTCCATAATTCTTCGCAAGGATAAACGATACTTGTATGTAATTGCCATTCCCATGGCTTTTTTACTTGTATTCGACAGCATGACCGTGTTTTATCACATTGTCCTCAATAAAATGGCAGGTAAGGATATCAATATTAGCGAAATTAAGTCAATCTATTCCAATAAAAACATATTGTCGGCTGCTATTTTTGTTAAAATGTCCTTTGCGTTGTGGCTTTTGGCATTTGGCAGAGGTTGGCTCAAGGCGCTTGGGAGTTTTGCACTTTTTGTTGCGTTTATAGCGACGCTCTTTATGAGTACCCGGTCATTTTATGTTGGTATGATATTCCTTATCATTGCCTATGTTACTTTCATTTTTATCAGATTTTATAAAAACAATGAAAAACGTAAAATAATTAAACTGACGATTTTTTTATCCGCTACCATTATCCTTGGTTTTTTCCTCTTTTCGGCGGGATTAAAATACCTCTATCCTGCATCATCCCAAGGTGTTTATGCGGTAGATTTCATCACAAGACTCAAAACCATAACGCAGGATGGTGGAACATTTGGATATGGAGGCAGAACAGGTACCTGGGAACGATCATTCAAACTTATTAAAGAGCAACCCCTCCTCGGGGTGGGTACCGGTAACTGGAAGGTTGAGGTGCTGAAGTACGAGACTCCTTTAACCGGGGCTTACATTTACATGTATAAAAACCACAACGACTTTATAGAAACCACAGCCGATACAGGCATTTTCGGAGGATTTTTGTTCCTGGGAATTTTCATTCTGGTTTTCGCTAACTTTATAAAGGCATTTTTTAAAGCAAAAAAAAAGGAGGAGGATTCATACAAATGGTTATTCCTGCCGGCCTTTGGTCTGTTTTGTTATAGCTTCGATGCAATGTTCAATTTCCCCTCCGACCGTCCGGAGATTATTTCATTCTTTGCAATCTTTGTTGGCGCTGGCGTTGCTTTTTCATCCCCAACCCTTTTCAAAAAGCGATCAGAGTCGGCAGTCTGCAGTCGGCAGTCAGCAGTCCCCGGTCAGCAGTCAGTGGTCGGCAGTCAGCAGTCAGCAGTTCCCAGTCAGCAGTCGGCAGTTCGCAGTCAGCAGTCCAAAGGCTCTCATCCACCGTCGTCCGTCTCGACCGTTACGACCGTTATGACCGTCACGACCATCACGCCCATCACAATCTTCCTCACCCTGATGCTCTCTTCAATATACATTTTCTACCTCAACTTCAAATCTCTCAAACTGCAGCGAATCGCCAAACAAGAGCTAAATACAGGAAAGCTTACAAGTCCATCGGAACTCTTTTTGAATGGTTTTCCGGCCATACCCGACATCAACATTGAAGGCGAACCCATTGCCGTTACCAAAGCCCGATACCTGATTACGGAGGAGAAATATCAGCAGGCCATCGATCTGTTGAAAAAGGATAACTCAAGTCCGTACGATACCCGGCAGGAGTTTTTTATCGCCATGGCCTTCTTAAAGATGGGACAACCCGATAGCGCACTGTTTTATGCTAATAAAGTGTCCAAATTAAAGCCATTTTTCTCAACAAATATTAGCCTGATGAGCAGTGCATATGAAACGAAAGCCAATTTCATGGAAGCTTTGAAAGTGTTGGAAGATCACATACAACTTAATAATAAAAACAATCAGCCTGTTTCCGATGTTATTTATAAACAACAAGCCAATCTCACCCCAAAGGCTAAAATTCAACAGAATCAGGAACCATTTAAAAAAGGAATGGAAGCATTTGGCCGTAAGGAATATAACAATGCCATAAAATATTTTTCGATATTTATTGACAGGGAACCCGGAGTCGCTCAGGCATTTGAATACAGAGCATTTTGTTACTTTTATCTCAAGAAATATCAATCAAGCTTAACTGAGATTGGGCGAGCAATTGCTCTTGATCCCTCAAAACCTGGTTATCTGAATTTACGGGGTGTATGTGAACAGATGCAAGGTAATTCAGCAGCAGCTTGTGCCGATTTCCAAACTGCCATTAACATGGGGGATAAAGATGCAGTGAATAATTTTGAGAAGTTTTGTAAGAAAAAGTGATTTGCACAGGGCACAGGATTGTTTTTCCTATTTGGCAGGGTACTGCCAGTACCTGAATAAACCTTCTTGGCTCGATCACCCGGTCTTTAATCGCCTGAAACAAAGCTCTTTGATACATGTTTTACATTTTACTCAAACCATTGAGTAAAATTTCTAAATAAATTTTAACAAACCAAAAAAATTATGATATACCCTGTGCTCTGTGCTATAAGATATTCAGTAATTTCACTGTATTGAATAAATTATCGTACTTTTACTCAATATATGAATAAAAATGTTGATAAATATTCTCAAACAACACAAACTGGAATTGGAGGTATTACAATCAAAATTCTATTTTGAACGTACATTCCCACAAAATATAGATGAGTTACTTTCATCGGTACTTATAAAGCTTATTACCGGTCCACGTAGAGCAGGGAAGTCGGTTTTCAGCTTACTGCTGTTAAAAACCAGAAGCTTTGCTTATGTTAACTTTGACGATGACTCGTTGCTGAAAACTTATTCTTATGATGCCTTAATTCAGGCTGTGCATCAGGTTTATCCTGATTTCCAGTACTTGTTTCTGGATGAGATTCAAAACCTTCCGGAATGGGAACTTACAGTTAATAAACTTCACCGCAGGGGATACAACATTATATTAACCGGTTCAAATGCCAGGCTTTTATCACGTGAAATGGGATCATCACTAACCGGCAGGTATATGCCCATTGAATTATTACCCTTCAGTTTTAAGGAATATTTTAATGCAATTACTCCGGGATATGTTCCTTTCCAAACGGCCCTTCCCGAACCGGCGGGAAAAGAGATGGCAATTCTTGATCAATATCTTACCGAAGGTGGATATCCTGAAAGCATCTCCAACCGTACCATATCACATGGTTATTTAAGCATTCTATTTGATTCTGTTATACTGAAAGATGTTGTCAAACGGTTTAATATTCGTCATGCACAGCAAATTTATGATCTCGCCAACTATTTTCTAAACAACTATACAAATCCTTTCACCTTTTCAGGTATACGGCAACTATTGGAATTTAACAGTGTGGCTACTGTCCAGAAATTCGCCGGTTACCTTGAAGAACCCTATCTTTTCTTTTTCCTGCCACGATTTTCAAATAAACTGAAAGAGCAACAAAAGGCAGCGCGTAAAGTGTATGTGGTTGATAATGGATTTATCAGGTCGCGATCACGCGAATTATCGCCCAACCGGGGCAGGTTACTTGAGAATATGGTTTTCATAGAACTGATCCGCAGAGGATACCGTCAGGGAATTGACCTGTTTTATTATAAAACACGTAATAACAGGGAGGTTGATTTTCTTTGCAGAAGGGACGGAGTTACTGAATCGATCATCCAGGTTTGTTACGATATCAGTGAACCGAAAACTAAGGATAGAGAAGTTACTTCACTGATAGAGGCCAACAATGAACTTCATGCAAAAGAAATGATCCTGCTGACCTGGCAAACAGAGGAATCAATTAGCAAAAACGGATTTCAGATCATGCCGGTCGGTAAATGGCTTATGACAGCTTAACCCCATGCTCTGTGCCCTGAGCCCTGTGCCCTATTACTCACATTTCACAACTTGTGAACCTTAGACTAAAGTTTCCCGGAATATTATTCCAATTGACTACACTGATTCTGGCTGTTTTAAGTAGTACTGTTATTGCTCAAAAACCCACCATCGATTGGATAAACATCCCGGAAGGGACATTCATTATGGGCAGTCCCGCAACGGAAGTTGGCCGGTTCGATGACGAAACCCAGCACCAGGTAACGATTAGCGCTTTTAAGATGAGCAAGTACGAAATAACCTTTGATCAATACATAATGTTTTGCAAAGCCACCAGCAGAATAGTACCTGACGATCAAGGATGGGGAAAAGGCAAACGCCCGGTAATTAACGTAAGCTGGGATGATGCCAGCGCTTTTGCAGCCTGGATGGGTTGCCGCCTGCCCACCGAAGCCGAATGGGAATATGCCGCCAGGGCAGGGACTGCCACTCCTTTTAGCACCGGCAATTGCCTGAATCCCAATCAGGCGAATTACAACGGGAATAATCCCTACACCGATTGTCCCAAAGGTGTCAATGTGCTAAAAACACTCCCGGTCGGCACTTTTGCCCCCAACGCCTGGGGTTTATACGATATGTATGGTAATGTATGGGAATGGTGCAGCGATTGGTATGGCGATTATCCCTCTGATGCGCAAATCAACCCGAAAGGGATCGCATCGGGGTCATGCAGTGTGATCCGCGGCGGGAGCTGGTATTGCTTTGAACAACATTGCCGGTCGGCCTATCGCTCTTGCTACAGCCCCGAGGTCATTAATTACGGGATCGGGTTTCGGCTGGTATCTCAATCACAGGGCACAGAGTAATTGGTGTCCTGTGCCTTCAGCTAACAATAATCCCCTTATTGATAGCCACTTTGATGAGTTGGGCGGTATTACGGAGTTTAAGTTTTTTTAGGATGTTGGTTTTGTGGCGTTCGACGGTTTTATCGCTGATGAATAATTTTTCGGCAATCTCCTTGGTATATAAACCATCGGAAAGTAACTGGATGATCTCAATTTCCCGGGTTGTAAGGGAAGTGTAATCAGGATTTTCATCCGAATCGTTATCACTCGAATACTCGCGTAACATGATCCTGGAAATTTCATCCGAAATATAGATCTCCCCGTCATATACCATCTGGATCGCTTTGTCCAACTCCAGTTTGGTTGCATTCTTTGAGATAAATCCCTTGGCGCCGCTCTTGAACATTTTTTTAATATACACCGGGTGATCGTACATGGAGAGGGCGATCACCTTCACCCAGGGCATTTTCTCATCAATGAGCTTGGTAGCCTCTATCCCGTTCATTTTTGGCATGTTGATGTCCATGAGAACGATGTCGGGCTTTGCCTTTTCGAGGAGTTTCATTAAATCGACCCCGTTTAAGGCAGTTCCGATGACCTCTATGTTTTGAAGCGTTTTAAGGATAACTACCAGGGAATGAAGGATAATTGCCTGATCTTCGGCAATCATCAGTTTTATCATTTTAACAGGAGGGTTCATAATTTTTACCTTACATTTGCTTTATAACATATTCCGGAATATCAATCCTTTTTGGTTACAATGCTTTTCACCCCAAATCTATAATGAAGAAAACTGCTGAAACACAGAGAGATACAAAGAAAAATTCTTCATGAAATCCCGGAAAAAAAACTTTTCGATAAATTAATGATAATTTTCTTGGAAAAAGATATTTTTGGGTTATATTTGTTACAAGAATCACAACCTAATTGTAAAAATATAGTATAAGTTTGCAAATTGTCCCGATTCGGGATATTATATTTTAAATATACGAGAAAACCGACATATTATTGGGGTATATCTCAAAAATGTGAAAATATGATCAGTTTTTATGTTATAAAACCCAATGTTTATCATATTTTCGACTTTTATTTTGACTTACAAAAATGACTTTTTCTTCAACTAATTGCAGGTTAGAAGATTGTATGCGTTACGACAACAACTAAATATATTCTCCCTTCATATGAACGAAATAAAAACAAAATAACAAATTTATGAAAGCAATTTACGATTTTCAAAAAATTGGATTTAAGCTGAAGACATTGGTATTTTTGGTTATACTTATGGCTTCGATCTACCAAACTCACGCACAAACGGGAGTTTTTAATGCTGTGTCAGTTACTGCACCAGTACCATCCGTTTGTTCAGGTTCGAATGTGGTCATAAGTGGCACCTTCACTGTTACTACTAATCCCGGAATTCAGGGTAGTTCTTATTCACTAGCCTTAAGTAATGCTGGGGGTGTAATTGGAAATAGTGCTACCATTAATACTGGGGCTCCCTGGGGGCCGGGGATTTTTTCCTTATCATTTGTAAATGAGATTATAACCGGTAATTTTATTGAAGCGGGAACTTATACATTAACGGTATCAATGACATTAAGTGATGCATCTATTATTACAGGAACAACAACTTGTACTATTTCCATCGATGATCCACCAACTACTGCAACCGCAGGATTAGTTTCAAATGTATGCGTGACGGGAACAGCCACCTTAGCTGGCAACACACCTTCGGTAGGGACAGGCGCATGGAGTCAATCCAGTGGTCCTGGTAGCTTGACTTTTGGTAACACAAGCAGTGGCACTTCTACTGTTACTGCATCAACTTCTGGTTCTTATGTTGCTCTATGGACTATAACAAACGGTGCATGTTCAAGCACGGCAACCTGTTCGGTAACCTTCGATGCATTACCGACTACGGCAACTGCCGGATCAGTAGCAACTGTATGCGTAACAGGAGATGCAACTTTAGCTGGTAATGCAGGAACATATACGG
>Ga0172372_10012270_pt1 | contig 10754 bp, 9 predicted proteins | sample LakKiv5m_2_FD_114544 | JGI IMG/M metagenome (GOLD analysis project Ga0172372, IMG submission 114544) | Freshwater microbial communities from Kabuno Bay, South-Kivu, Congo - kab_092012_9.5m | ecosystem: Environmental > Aquatic > Freshwater > Lake | place: Democratic Republic of the Congo... | reverse complement strand
GAAGCCGTTGTCGATGTTCACGACCGTGACGCCGGAGGCGCAGCTGTTGAGCATCCCGAGCAGCGACGCGAGACCGTGGAAATGCGCGCCGTAGCCGATGGAGGTGGGCACCGCGATGATCGGGCGCGGCACGAGGCCGCCGACGACGCTCGCGAGCGCGGCCTCCATCCCGGCGACGACCACGAGCACGCTCGCCGCCTCGAGGTCTGCGCGGCGCGCGAGCAGGCGATGCAGGCCGGCGACACCGACGTCGTGCACGGTGTTCACCTCGTTGCCGAGGACGCGCGCGGTGACGGCGGCCTCCTCCGCGACGGGCAGATCGCTCGTGCCTGCGCTGACCACGCAGATGGTGCCGCGCCCGCGGATCTCGATGGGGCGCTGCGCGACCCAGAGCGTGCGCGCGATGGGGTCGTACTCAGCCGCGGGGAGCTGCTCCGTGAGCCAGGCGCCGCTCTCGGCGGTGACGCGCGTCGCGAGCACGTTCTGGCCGTGTGAGGCGATTTCGCGTGTGATGGCGAGGATCTGCTCGCGCGTCTTGCCGGCGCCGAAGATGACCTCGGGGTGCCCGAGCCGGAGCGCGCGGTGGTGATCGACCGTGGCGAAACCGAGGCTGCGAAAGGGGAGATCACGCAGCGTCGCGAGGGCGTCATCGACCCCCGTTTCGCCGCTGCGGACGGCCTCGAGCATGGCGCGGAGGGCATTCGGATCCATCCCTTGGACGATAGGGGGGGCTCCCGAACATGACAACCCTGTTGATGTGTTGGGAGCGGCGGTGCGCGGGGCTCCGGGGCGGAGCGGCGCGCGGTGTCGCTCAGGTGAAGAGCAGCTTCAGCGCGGCGATGGCGAGCACCACGCCGAGCAGTCGGCGCAGCACGCGCGGGCTCGCGTGTCGGCTTCCGTAGCGGGCGCCGAGCGCGCCACCGACGACCGCGACGACGGACCAGACCGTGAGCGCGGGGGGAAGCGCGTCGAGCGCAGCGGGTTGCGCGAGGAGCGCGGCCGCGCTGTTCAGCCAGATGAACGCGGCCGACGCGCCGCTCGCCTCACGGGGCCGTGCGAAACGCCCGAGCACGAGGAGCGGGCTCAGGAAGATGCCACCCCCGACGCCGGTGAGGCCGGAGAGCAGGCCGAGCGCGCTGCCGAGCGCGAGCGCGCCGCCGGGATGGAGAGAGCGCAGCGCTGCGTCGTCGGGCGCAGGCGGCATCGCCAGCAGCTGCGCGGACGCGACGAGGAGCACGATGCCGAGCACGCGCGCGTGCAGCGGCCCGGGAAGCGCGAGGGTGCCGCCCAGCCACGCGAGCGGTACGGAGCCGATCACGAAGGGCGCGATCGTGCGCCACGGCAGCGCCCGCGCGTGCGCGAAACGCACGACCGCGAGCCCTGCGACGAGCAGGTTCAGCACGAGCGCGGACGCACGCATGGCGGGCGGCGCGAGGCTGAAGAGCGCCATCGCCGCGAGGTAGGTCGACGCGCCGCCGTGGCCGACCGTCGCCGCCAGCGTCGCCCCGACGAAGACGAGCGTGCCGACGAGCGTCGCGTCGGTCGCGCTCATGGGCGGAAGTGGGAGTAGCCCGGCTGCGTGCGGGCCAGGGCGGCTCCCGTTGCGTCGTACGCCGTCACCGCGCCCGCAGGCCCCGCGAAGAGGGTGCCGATGCGCGTGCCGAGCGCGTCGAGCGCGGGCGAGGGCGGGCCCGTGTAGACGAGCTCGTAGTCCTCACCGCCGGTGAGCGCGAGCGTGACTGCGTCGAGACCGAGCGCGGCAGCGCGCGCTGCTTGCGTGCGCAGCATCGGCAGCGACGGGGCCTCGATGCGGGCCGCGAGTCCGCTCGCGCGGGCGAGGTGGCCGAGGTCTTGCGCGAGGCCGTCGGAGACGTCGATGCACGCCGTCGCGCCTGCAGCGACGAGCGCGGTACCTGTGGCGAGGCGTGCCGTGGGCACGCACCAGCGCTCGACGAAGGGCGCGGCCTCCGGCTCGTCTGCGCGGCCCGTTTGCAGATGCGCGAGGCCGAGCGCCGCGGCCCCGAGCACGCCGGTCACGTACACGGCGTCGCCGCTGCGCGCGCCGCTGCGGGTGAGCACGCGCGCGCCTGCTTCACCAACCGCCGTGGTGGTGATGGAGATCTCGCTCGCCCGCGTGAGATTGCCGCCGACGAGCGCCGCGCCCGTCTCGCGGGCGGCGTCCGCGGTGCCATCGACGAGCGCGAGGAAATCAGCGTCGTCGAGCGCGGCGGGCAGCGCGAGCGCGACGAGCGTGGCGCGCGGCGAGGCGCCCATCGCGGCGAGGTCGCTCACCGCGGCCATCACCGCGCGGCGTGCGAGCACGCGCAGCGGCGCCCATGCGCGAAGAAAGTGCACGCCTTCGACGGCCGCATCGACCGTGAGCACGACGCCCCCCACGAACGGTGCGAGGACGGCCGCGTCGTCACCGATGCCGAGCGTCACGCCCGCCGTACCGAGCGGAACGCGCGCCGCGATCGCCGCGATCCGCGTGAACTCGTCGCTCATCGCGGGACCGCGACTACTCGGCTTCGGGGATGGTGACGAAGAAGGTGGTGCCGCGCCCCGGCGCGCTCTCGATGCGGATGTGGCCGCCATGCGCATCGACGAGGCGCTTCACGATCGAGAGGCCGAGGCCCGTGCCGCCGTGCTCGCGCGTGGAGGTGCCATCGACTTGATAGAAGGCCTGGAAGATCTTCTCGTGTTCGCGCTCCGGGATGCCCATGCCGGTGTCCGACACGCGGAACTCGAGCGACGTGCGCGGGACGGCGAGCAGCGCGCGGCCGAATCCGTCCCCGTCTTCGCCGGCGTCGAGCGTCGTCGGGCGCACGGCGAGCGTCACCGTGCCGCCGCGCGGCGTGAACTTGATCGCGTTGTCGAGGATGTTGCCGAGCACCTGCCGCAGGCGCAGCGGGTCCGCGCGGAACGGCGGCAGCGGGCTCTCGGGCGCGACGACCTCGACGACGATGCCCTTCTTCTGCGCGACGGGTGCGACGGTCTCGCGGAGATCTTTGAGGAGCAGCACGGGGTCGAGCGTGTCGATCTGCAGCGCCAGGTGCCCCTGCTCGAGCTTGCCGAGATCGAGCAGGCTCGAGATGAGCTTCAGCAGCAGCTCACCCTTGTTGTGGATGGTGCCGATGAAGTCCATCTGCTCCGCGGTGAGCGGCCCGGTGAGCCCCGCGGTGAGCATCTCGGAGTAGCCGAGGATGGAGGTGAGCGGCGTGCGCAGTTCGTGGCTGACCGTGGCGAGGAAGTTCGACTTGAGGCGGTCGAGCTCCTGGAGCTGATCGTACGCGCGCTGGAGCTCGGAGTTCTTCTCGGCGAGCTCGCGATAGCTCTCGCGCACGCTGAGCAGGTGCATCTCGGTCGTGAGGTGCGCCTTGTGTCCGCTGAAGAGGATGAGGTCGAGCATCCCGCGCAGGTGCGCCGCGATGCGCTCGGCCGTCTCGACCTTCACGCGCGGCATCTCTTCGAGCGCCTCGCGCGCCCGCGTCGCGTCGATGCGCTGATCGACGAGGAGCAGGCTGCGTGGGACCTCGCGCGTCTCCGCGGGGAGATAGGGGCCGACGATGAAGCGGCCGAGCGTGCGTCCCTGATAGCGGATGGGCACCGCGCGGTAGACGGCGCCGGTGAAGCACGCGTGGATCGTGCCCGCCTCGTCGTCGGGGATGAGGCGGCGCACGGCGCTCACCGTCTGCTGGCACGAGGTGCGGCCGCCGAGCGTGCCGTTGACGTAGCCGCAAATCTCGCGGTCCGCGTGGGCGTTGGCGAGCATGTTGCCGTCCGCGGAGATGACGCGGATCGGCAGGCCGAAGAGCTCGAAGAACGAGCGACAGACCTCGCCGAGCGCGTCGCGGTCGATGATGTCGTCGAGCCGGCTGACGTCGCCGAGCTCGGGGCGTGTGACGGGTACTTCGGTCATCGCCGGGCCTCCGGAGGCGTCGAGCCACTCCCAGGGGAGCCGACGCCGAGCTGCCGCGCGATGTCGCCGTGCAGCGTCGTGGCGTCGATCCCGAACTTCGCGGCGAAGCCGTGCTCGCGCTCGAGCTTCGCCCAGGTGAGATCGAACAAGCCGAGGAAGGTCTCGGCGACACCGATTCCGCGCGTCGCGACCGCCTTGAACACGGGCTCCTTGCCGAGCTTCGCGAGCTGCTCGAGCTCGGCGTCCGTGCGCACGTCCGGCAGGTCGCGCTTGTTGAACTGGATGACGAGCGGGAGCGAAGTGATGTCGAGCGCGTTTTCTTCGAGGTTCTTGCGCAGATCGGCGAAGGCCGCAGCGTTCGCGCGCGTCTCGGCGCGCTGCGAGTCGGCGATGAAGGCGACGCCGTCAGCGCCCTGCAGCACGAGCCGACGCGTCGCGGCGTGCATCACCTGGCCAGGCACGGTGAAGAGCTTGATGCGCACCTGCAGCGCGCCCTGCTTGAAGGTGAGCGGCAGCAGATCGAAGAAGAGCGTGCGGTCGTCGCGCGTCTCGAGCGTCATCAGGCGCCCACGCGCTTCGGGGGACGCGAGGTGGTGGATCGCCTGGAGATTCGTCGTCTTTCCGCTGAGCGCGGGCCCGTAATACACGAGCTTGACGGTGATCTCCCGCGTCTGGAAGTCGAGTTGCACGCGCGCCTTGCGGCGACAGTAACCGAACCGTCGCCTCGTCGTCAGCCCATTCGATGCGCGGGCCCGCGCCGCGGTCAGCCGAGACGCGTGAGCTGGTAGAGGGTCACACCCACGATCACGAGCGCGACGCCGACGGCGATCCACGTCGTCCGCGAGGGCTTCGCTTCGCCGCGCGGCGTCTGGTTGCGGAACATCTGCTCCGTCGCGAGTGCGAGGATGGCGTCGATGCGCCGCTTCGCCTCGGGCTCGCGCGCGGGGTCGGCGTCGCGGGCGAGCCGGTAGCGTCGTCCCGCCTCCGAGAGCTTCCCCGACGCGGCGCAGAGGGCGAGGAAGCGCCGGTGCGCGTCGTCGCTCGACCAGTCGGCTTCGACGGCCTCCCAGGCGCGGGCGACGGCGTCGTCGGTGGGGTCGGCGGGCAGCGACACGTCGCGACGATAGCGCGCCGATCCGGGTGCGCGGCACTTCATGCCTCGGGTTCGATTCCCGCTGTCAAGCGAAACTGAACATCCGGCGTGTAGGTCGATGGCGTATTGAACGAGGGGCGGAACGGGCGGCGTGGGGACGCCCGTTAGCCGTGCAGATTCCACCACTTGGACGCGCCGAAAGAAGTTGACAGGCCCCGGAGGCGGCCCGTAGCTTCGCCCCGTCGTGGCAAGAAGTGGTAAAGAGTGCCAGTCAGCGCCGCGTCGTGGATCGGCGTGGTGGCACGGCGGCACACGCGGGCGGGCCGGCGGAGCGGGGTGAAGAGCGGTGTTTCGAGGGCGCTACGAGCACGCGATCGACGGTAAGGGGCGCACGTCCCTGCCGTCACGTTTCCGAGAGGTCCTCGCGGCCTCCGGCGAGTCGCGTCTCGTGATCACGACGGGCCTCGACCCGTGCCTCGTCGCGTACCCGATGCAGGAGTGGCTCGCGTTCGAGGAGCGCCTCGCGAAGCTTCCGCAGTTCGACGCGTCGGTGTCGATGCTTCGTCGCATCTACGTGTCGGGCGCGGTCGAGGTCGACATCGACAAGCTCGGTCGCCTGCTCGTCCCGCAGAACCTGCGCGACCACGCCGCGCTCGAGCGCGACGCGCTCTGGGCGGGGATGGGGCGTCACATCGAGCTCTGGTCGCAGCCGCGCTTCGAGGCGCTGCGCTCCGGTGCGCTCGCGGACGAGGCGCGTCGCGTCGAGATGGCGCGTCGCCTCGCGGAGCTCGGCCTGTGAGCGACGTGCAGAACGAGGCTGCGTCGAGCGCCTTCGTCCACGAGACGGTCCTGCCGGATGCGACCGTGGACGCGGTCGCGCCGCGCCCGGGCGGCTTCTACGTCGACGTGACGGTGGGCGGCGGCGGGCACACGGCGCGCCTCCTCGAGCGCTCGGCGCCCGATGGGCGCGTGCTCGGCTTCGACCGCGACGAACGTGCGCTCGCGGCCGCCCGCGAACGTCTCGCCGCGCACACCGGGCGCGTGGACTTCGTGCATGCCCCGTTCGGCGCGTTGCGTGCGGCGCTCGCGGAGCGCGGCATCGCGCACGTCGACGGACTCGTCGCCGATCTCGGCGTGTCGTCGCCGCAGCTCGACGATGCGACGCGCGGCTTCTCGTTCATGCGCGGCGGGCCGCTCGACATGCGCATGGATGGGTCGCGCGGCGAGACGGCCGCGGAGCTGGTCGCGCGACTCGACGAAGACGAGCTCGCGGACGTGCTCTTCGAGTACGGCGAGGAGCGTCGCTCACGCCCCATCGCGCGCAGCATCAAGCGCGCGCAGGGTGAGGGGCACCTCGAGACGACGGACGACCTCCGCCGCGCCGTCGTGCGCGTGCTCGGGCCGCGTCGGCAGGGCGGCAGCGATCCGGCGACGCGCACCTTTCAGGCGCTCCGCATCGCGGTGAACGACGAGCTCGGCGAACTGCGCGCGCTGCTCGAGGCGCTGCCCGAGGTGCTCGCCGACGGCGCCGTCGCGGCGATCATCAGCTTCCACTCGCTCGAGGACCGCCTCGTCAAACACGCGTTCCGCGACGATGCGCGCCTCGCGCCGCTCACGAAGCGCCCGCTCGTCGCGGACGACGCGGAGAACGCGCGCAATCCACGCGCCCGCAGCGCGAAGCTCCGCGCCGCGCGCCGTGTGCCGCGCAGCGAGAGTCCGGAGGCGTCGCGATGAGCGCGAGCCGCAGCGCATCTCTGCCTCCGCGCAACGTGCGCACGGCCTCCGAGAGCGCTCCCGCCGAGCGGGCGGAGCCCATCGCGGTGCAGCGCGCCTCGCGGGCGTTCGCCGCGGTGCGTTCCGTGACGGCGCGGAGGCCACCGAGCGCGCGTGAGGCGCGTCTCGCCTCGCCGCTCGCGTCGTGGCTCGCGCAGCGCTTCCTCGCGCTCTGGGCCATCGCCGTGCTCGCGACGGCGGTCGCCTTCGTCGCGCACCTCGCGCTGCGTTTCGAGACGGTCCGGCTCGGCTACGACGTCGGCAAGGCGCGCCGCGCACAGGGCGCGCTCGTCGAGCAGCGGCGCTTGCTGTCGATCGAGGCGGCGACGCTCGGGCAGGCGGCACGGGTCGAGGCGGTTGCCCGTGGCTCGCTCGGCATGGACGTCCCGCCCCCGTCGCACGTCGTCCCGATGGGCGTGCGCACCGCGCGCCGCGCGGCGGGGGGCGTGCGATGAAGAACCTCGATTCGCGCCGCGCGCTTTGGATGAAGGTGCGCATCGTGATCCTCGCGGCCCTGCTCTTCGCGGGCGCAGGGGCGGTCGGGTGGCGCGCGTACGACCTGCAGATCCGGCAGGGGCCGGATCTCCGCAAGCTCGCGGAGGAACAGTATCTCCGCGACATCCGCCTCGCGCCGAAGCGCGGCACGATCTTCGACCGGCGCGGCGCGCCGCTCGCCGTGAGCGTCGACGTCGACAGCGTGTGGGCCAATCCGCGCGAGCTCCGCGCGAACGGCGGCGACCCGATGACGACGGCCCTCGCGCTCGGACGCGTGCTGCCGGGCGTCGACGTCGAAACCCTCGCGCGACGGCTGGCGTCCGACCGCTACTTCGTGTGGCTCGAGCGTCGCATCACCCCGCAGCAGGCCGTGGCGATCCGGGCGCTCCGCCTGCCGGGCGTCCAGATGTCGCGGGAGGCACGCCGCTACTACCCGAATCGCGAGCTCGCCGCGCACGTCCTCGGCTTCGCCGACATCGACGGCGTCGGCATCGAGGGCATCGAACGGCAGTTCGAGGACCGTCTGCGCGGCAGCGTCGCCGCGGTGCCGGCCATTCGCGATCGACGCGGCCGTGTCGTCTTCAGCGAGCAGTTGCTCGACGCCCGCGCGGCGCAGGGCGACGACCTCGTCCTCACCCTCGACAAGGCGATCCAGACCGTCGCCGAACACGAACTCGCGCTCGCCGTGCGCACGAGTGAGGCGCGCGCCGGCACCGTCGTCGTGATGGACCCGCAGTCGGGAGAGCTGCTCGCGCTCGCGAACTACCCGACCTACAACCCGAACCAGCCCGCGGACGCCACGCCCGTCGCACGCCGCAACCGCGCCGTCACCGACCGCTACGAGCCGGGCTCGACGATCAAGACCTTCACCGTCGCTGGCGCGCTCGCGGCGGGCGCCATCGCGCCGGAGCAGCTGATCGACTGCGAGCACGGCGCGATGCGCGTCGCCGAATACACCATCCACGACTCGCATCCCTGGGATGTGATGACGCCCGCGCAGATCCTCGCGCGCTCGTCCAACATCGGCACCGCGAAGATCGGCGTGGCACTCGGGCGACCCGGGCTGTTCCGCACGTTGCGCCGCTTCGGTTTCGGCGAACTCACGGGCATCGCGCTCCCGGGCGAGACGGCCGGCATCCTCCGCAACTACCGCCGCTGGTACGAGATGGACGCCGCGACGATCGCCTTCGGGCAGGGCGTCAGCGTCACGACCATGCAGCTCGCGGTCGCCATGAGTGCCATCGCCAATGGTGGTCGTTTGATGGAGCCGATGCTCGTGAAGAGCGTCCGCGATGCGCGGGGCGAGGTCGTCGAGGATCACCTGCCGCGCGTGCGTCGCGAGGTCGTCCCTGCCGGTACGGCGCGCCTCGTGGGCGACATGCTCACGGCGGTCACGGGGCCGGGCGGCACCGGTGTCGAGGCGGGCATCGAGGGCTACCTCGTCGCCGGCAAGACGGGCACCGCGCAGAAGGCCGATTACGTCGGCGGCGGCTACGCGGCGGATCAGTGGGTCGCATCGTTCGTGGGCTTCGTGCCCGCCGAGCGGCCGCGGCTCGTCATCGCCGTGATGATCGACGAGCCGGTGATCGAGCACTACGGCGGCCTCGTCGCGGGGCCCGTCTTCCGCCGCGTCGGCGAGGCCACGCTGCGCTATCTCGGCGTGCCCGCCGCGGATGGCGGTCAGCTCCTCGCCGAGCGTGCGCGGGAGGCGCGAGAGGCCGCGCGTCGTGCGCGCGACGAGCTCGACCGTGCGCGCATCGCGTGTCGCGCCGCGCGTCGTGAGGGTCGGCACTGCGAGGATCCGGTGCCGCTCGTCGCCGAGCTCCCGGCGACGCCGATCGACGATCGCACGCTCGAAGCCGGCGAGACGCGCGTCCCTGAGGTTGGTGGGCGTCATGCGCGCGCCGCGCTCGTCGCGCTCGCGGAGGCGGGGCTCGTCGCGGACCTCGAAGGCAGCGGGATCGTCGCCTCGCAGGCGCCCGCGGCCGGTGAGATCGTCGCGCGGGGGGAGCGTGTGCGCGTCGTGCTGGCACCGCGCGCGGTCGCAGGGGACGAGCCGCCGCCGCCCGCGCCGCCGAACGCCGACGACCGCACGATCGCATCGGCCTCCGACGTGATGCCCCGAGCGCCGCAGGGGGCGCGATGATCGCCGCAGTCACGCTCGCCGATCTGCTCCGCGAAGGCATCCCTGGGCGCGTCCTGCACGGTGATCCGCGCACGGAGATCGCCGGCGTGCACCACGACTCGCGCGAGGTCGAGCCGCGTGACCTCTTCGTCGCGCTGCCCGGGCGTGACGCAGACGGCGCGCGCTTCGCGGCCGATGCGGTCGCGCGGGGCGCTGCGGCCATGCTCACGGAGAAGGAGCTGCCCGGCCTCGCCGTGCCGCAGCTCGTCGTGCCCGATGCGCGTCGCTGGCTCGCGCTCGCAGCGGCCGTGGTTTACGGACACCCGACCTTCGCGCTGGACGTCGTCGGCGTGACGGGCACGAACGGCAAGACGACCGTCGCGTACCTCGTCGAGCAGGCGCTCGCGGGGATCCCCAGCGTCGTCCCCGCGACGCTCGGTACCGTCGCGATGCGCGGACCCGGCTTCTCGCGGACGGCCTCTCACACGACGCCTGAAGGCGACGCCATCGCGCGCTTTGCGCAGGAGGTGCTGCGCCTCGGTGCGACTCACCTCGTGATGGAAGTGTCGAGCCACGCGCTCGCGCTCTCGCGCGTCGAGGCGGTGCGCTTCCGCGTCGCGGCCTTCACGAACCTCACGCGCGATCACCTCGATTTTCACGGCACGATGGAGGCGTACGCCGCGGCGAAGGAGCGTCTCTTCTTCGATCTCGGGCCCGGCGCGTCGGTCGTGAATGTGAGTGACCCGCACGGTGACGCGCTCGCCGCACGCTTGCGCGGTCGCAATCTCTGGCGTTGCGCCATCACGCCGGAGGCCGACGCCGAGATCCGCGTGCTGCGCTGGTCGATGGACGCCGAGGGGCTTCGCGCCGACATCGCGACGCCGCGCGGCGAGGTCACGCTGCACAGCCCGCTCCTTGGCGCTCACAACCTCGAAAACCTCGTGGTTGCGCTGGGTTGCGGCCTGGCCCTCGAGCTCGATGCGCACGACTTCGCGGCGTCGCTCGGTCATGCGAAGGGCGCGCCGGGGCGGCTCGAGCGCGTCGTCGATCCGCGTGGCGTCACGGTGCTCGTCGACTACGCGCACACGCCCGATGCACTCGCGCGGGCGCTCGCGGCGGTGCGTCCCGTGACGCGTGGTCGGCTGATCTGCGTGTTCGGCTGCGGCGGAGATCGCGACCGCGGCAAGCGCCCGGCGATGGGTGAGGCTGCGGCGCGTGGCGCGGACATCGTCGTCGTGACCAGCGACAACCCGCGCACCGAAGACCCGCACGCCATCATCGCGGATGTCGAGCCAGGCGTCGTCGCGGGCGGGCAGTCGTTGCTCGCGCCCGCAGAACTCGATACGGCG
>Ga0172372_10012268_pt1 | contig 10755 bp, 7 predicted proteins | sample LakKiv5m_2_FD_114544 | JGI IMG/M metagenome (GOLD analysis project Ga0172372, IMG submission 114544) | Freshwater microbial communities from Kabuno Bay, South-Kivu, Congo - kab_092012_9.5m | ecosystem: Environmental > Aquatic > Freshwater > Lake | place: Democratic Republic of the Congo... | reverse complement strand
GTTCACCTCGAACGGTCGGATTCCGCTGCTGTGTGTTTACCTGCACAACGCCTCCGGAAGCCAGGCGCGGGTGGTGGAGTTGGATTTCTCGCGGGCGGACATCGATTCCGACGGGCTTGCGGACCATCTGGAGTTGCGGCACCTGCACGACCTCGCGGGCACGCCAACCACGGATCGCGATGGCGATGGACAGACGGAGGCCGCGGAGATCCTGGCCGGCACGGATCCATTGGATGCGGATTCGGTCCTGCGGTTGGGCTTTGCGACAGCTGATGGATTCCCGCTGGAATGGGTGAGCGTGGCGGGGCGTCGCTATTCGATCTGGCGCAGTCGAACGTTGGCGGGCCCGTACGCCGTGTGGCGTTCAGGCATCGAGGCGACCCCGCCTGTGAATCGGCTGGCTGATTCGGAACTGGTTTCCGACGCGCTGCCCTGGTTCTACCGGCTCGGCGTGGAATAGCGTCCAATCAGGGAGAACTGCGCAGGACCTGCATCAGGTACCGGATCTCGTCGTCGATCTCGCCCGGGTTGTCGACGGTGGCGGCGATTTCCTGCCTCACGAGTTCACGGTAGCGTCGGCGCAGGCGGTGGATGGCGACGCGGATGGCGCCCTCATTCGAGTCGAGCGCGGCGGCGGTGTCGGCATAGGGAGGGGCATCGTGGTCGCCGGCGAGGTAAGGTTGGAGCCGGTTGAAGGAGTCGGACTTGCCCGCAAGCTTCCACTCGTTCTGGAGGGCGGCGGACGCGCGATCCAGGAGGGTGAGTGCCCATCGGCGATCGAACAGGAACTCCGGGGTGCGCTGCTCGATGGGTTCGGAGGAATAGAGGTCTTCGGCAACGAGCGAGTCGAGGCTGACGTGGGGCGCACCGCCGCCGCGCTTCTGGGATTGGCGTCGGTTCCACTGATTGGCGAGGTGGTGGTTGATGGCCGCGAGGAGATAGGATCGGAAGCGGCCCCGGCCTGGGCCGACGGAAGCGAGTTGCTCCTTGCTGACGAGGGCAAGGAAGACCTCCTGAACGACGTCCTGGGCGGTGGCGGGGTCGTGTCCGGAGCGGCGGACGAAGGCGTAGGCGGGATACCAGTAAGCCCGGAAAAGGGCGGCCATCGCTGCCTGTGCTTCGGGCGAGCCGCCGGACCCGGCGAGTTGTACCACGCTCCAGTGGGTGGTGCGGAACGCAGCCGCGCCCGCGCCGGCAACCGCCGTGGCGTTGGGCGGCAGGATGCTGGGTGTCAGGTCGTCTGCGGTGTTTCGCACGGTTGCGAGATCAGCAAGCACTGCGCCGGGTAACGCCGTCGGTACGGAGCTTCAAGGGGCAGGCGTCGGCGGACGACGGAAGACCAGGATGTGCTGGCGCGGCAATTCTCGTCCGGTGGCCACCCATTCGAGGTCGTGGAGGGCCATCTCGCGACGGACCTGGGCCTCGGTCATCTTGTGGAGCGGTTTGATGGGGACCCAGCGGTCCTCGCCTCGGTATTCGACCAGGACAAGGCGTCCACCCGGCTTGAGGGCCGCAGCCATTCCACGGACCATTTCGTAGGGGAAATCGCACTCGTGGTAGACGTCGACGAGGAGGATGAGATCGACGCTGTTCGTGGGAAGCCGGGGATCGTCCGGAAGCGAGAGGATCGGGACGACATTGGTGAGGCCACGCGCGGTCATGTTCGTGCGAAGGATCGAGATCATCTCGCGCTGGATGTCCGTGGCGAAAACGCGCCCGGCGGGCCCGACACGCTGCGCCATCCGCCATGTGAAGTAGCCGGAGCCGGCACCCACGTCGGCGACGGTCTGGCCGGGCTTGAGGGCGAGGGCATCCAGCAGGATCCGCGGGCGTTCTTCGGTTTCGCGCTCGGGACGTTCGAGCCACGTTGCCCCGTGGTGGGTCATGAAGTGGGCAATTTCGCGTCCCATAAACCATTTGCCGGTGCCGTCGATCGACCCGGGTGCATGGGTGTAGAGGGGTTCGGGGGGCGTCGGTGCTGCCGTCGCGGCGGTTGCCATGAACAGGCCGCAGGCGAGGAAGGTCACCCACCATCGTGTGAGGAGAGTGTTCATCGGGGTTTGGCGCTCGCCTTGATGAAGGCTTCGATGAGTTTGCGATGGACCGCATGCCGTGGCGCCAATCGCTCGGGATGATATTGGACGGAAATGAACCACGGCAGGAAGCCCTCGGCTCCTTCAGCGAATTCCGTGGCCTCCACCAAACCGTCGGGCGCCACCGCCACGGGGCGAAGTTCCGGCGCGAGTTGGTCGATTCCCTGATGGTGGGTGCTGTTCACGCGGAGCGACTTCTTTCCACTGATGCGCGCGAGCAGCGACTTGGGGTCGAGGGCGACGGGATGGACCAGTTGATCCTTCCGGTCGCAGGCGTTGTGCGGGACCTCCGAAGGCGCCTCCGTGGCGACGTCCAGATGGAGTGTTCCACCGAGGGCCACGTTCATGAGTTGATGTCCACGGCAGACCGCAAGGAGGGGCCGGGGTTCAGCGAACAACGTTTGCAGCACCAGCAATTCGAAAACATCCCGGGGAACATCGGGGGCACCACATTTGGCACGCAGTTCCGGTGCGGCATCGGCCCGGTGGATCTGGTGGCTGATGTCGTCGCCACCGCTCAGCAGGACGCCATCGCAGCGGTCGATGGCCTCGGCGACGATCTGGGCATCGGAGGTGGCTGGGAGGATCCATGGCATCCCTCCGGCCTGGAACACCGCGTTGGAGTAGCGCAGTGAAAGGCTGATGCTCGGGTCATCGAACTCCGCGCCGGCAGCCTGGGAGCTGGGTGTGACGAGGATCAGGGGGCGTCGGGATTGCTTGGCTCGGGGCATGGTTCGGCGGTGGCTGGGTGTGCGGGTGCGCTAAAGCGGTGCTCCGGGAACAATTCACGGATGCGTTTCTTCAACGCGACGATGTCCTTGGGCTTGTAGCGTCGCCGGACGTGGCCCCGCTCGAGGGCGTCGAGGAGTTCGAGCCAGTCGGACAGGGGCGGTTCGGGCAATGGGACCCATTCGATTTCACGTCCGCGCCGACGCGGGCGTTCGAAGAATGCCCATCGGTCGCCGATGTGCTGTGCATAGACGTGACGCTTGAGGCCGTCCTCGCCCGGTGTGGTCCATCCGATTTCTGCCTTGGCTCCCATGTGATTTGGAAAGGGGTCTTGGGTGGGGTGTCTGTTGCGGCTTGAAGGGACGTGGCGTCAGCCGGGTTCTTCGGGGAGGTCAACGGAGGCAACAGCCATGGCGGCGATGCCTTCCTCGCGTCCGGCGAATCCAAGCTTCTCGTTGGTGGTGGCCTTGACTCCCACCTTGGTGACGGGGACGCCGAGGGCTTCGGCGATATGCTGCTTCATGGCGGTGATGTGCGGGAAGATCTTGGGGCGCTCGGCGATGAGGGAGGCATCGACGTTCACGATGCGGCCGCCACGTGCGCGCACGCGGCGGGCGGCTTCCTCCAGGAAAATCCGGCTGGGCGCGTTCCGCCAACGCTCATCGGTGTTGGGAAAGAGGTGGCCGATGTCCACCTCGCCGATGGCGCCCAGCACGGCATCCGTGATGGCGTGCAGGAGCGCATCGGCGTCCGAGTGTCCGTCGAGACCGTGTGTGTGTGGGATCTCGACCCCCCCGAGCACCAGGCGCCGTCCCTGGACCAATGCATGGACATCGTAACCGATGCCGACGTGTACCATGGGACCAAGGTGGCGGTGGGGGAGCGCGGAGGAAAGCCAAACCATAGGAGTTCGGGATTGGGGCGGGATGGGTTGCGGGCTTGCGGATACCGCCTACGGGTGAACGGAACTGATCGATCCGCGAAAATTTCGACAGAATGTCCCCCGAATGGAGGAAAGTTCTTTCGGAACCTTGTCCGGGTCGTTTTTACTGGGGCGTCGCAGTCATCATGAGCATGGAACATGGAACGGCGCGGAAGCGCATCACCCCGCGGGCAGAGGCGCCCGCCAAGCAGGGCCTTTACGATCCGAGTCAGGAACACGACGCTTGTGGCGTCGGGTTCGTGGCGAATATCCGCGGGAAAAAATCGCATGCCTTGGTGGAGCAGGGGCTCCAGATCCTCAACAACCTGGACCACCGAGGCGCTTGCGGTTCGGAGGTGAACACCGGCGATGGAGCCGGCATCCTCATCCAGATGCCGCACGAGTTCCTCGTCGGCGCGTGCACACAGGCCCGCATCCAATTGCCCGCGGCCGGACAGTATGGCACCGGATTGGTGTATCTCCCGCGCGATCCGAAGCAGCGTCGCAAGGTGGAGTTGGCCTTCGAGAAGATCGTCAATTCCGAGGGGCAGGAGTTCCTGGGTTGGCGCACGGTTCCCACGAACAATGCCTCGCTGGGGGACACGGCCAAGGCCTCGGAGCCTTGGATCTGCATGCCGATCATCGGGCGCGGGGCGGATGTCCAGGACACGCTTTCCTTTGAGCGGAAGCTGTACGTGATCCGGAAGCGGTCGTTCAACGAGATCCGCTGCTCCACGATGGACGGTAGCCAGTATTGGTACGTCTGCTCGCTCTCCAGCCGGACGCTGGTCTACAAGGGCATGCTGCTGACCGACCAAGTCGGCAAGTACTTCCCCGACCTGTGCAACCCGGCGATGACCACGGCATTGGCCCTGGTGCATTCCCGATTCTCGACGAACACCTTCCCGAGCTGGAGCCGCGCGCATCCGTACCGCTACATCGCGCACAACGGCGAGATCAACACGCTCCGCGGCAACATCAACTGGATGCATGCCCGGGAGGCGCTTTTTGCCACCGACCTCTTTGGCGACGACATCCAGAAGGTCCTGCCCGTGGTCGATCCGCACGGTAGCGACTCGGCGATGTTCGACAACGTGCTCGAACTGCTCGTGCTGGCTGGCCGCTCATTGCCCCATGCAATGATGATGATGATCCCCGAGCCGTGGTCGAACCACGAGTCGATGAGCGATGAGAAGAAGGCGTTCTACGAGTATCACTCCTGCCTGATGGAACCGTGGGATGGTCCTGCCTGCATCGCGTTTACCGACGGCGTGCGCATTGGTGCGTCGCTGGATCGGAATGGCCTCCGGCCCTCGCGTTATTACGTCACCAAGGATGACCACGTCATCATGGCGTCCGAGGTCGGTGTGCTGGATATCGCGCCGGAGAACATTCTCGAGAAGGGTCGTTTGCAACCGGGTCGGATGTTCTACATCGACACCGAATTGGGACGCATCGTGGCGGACGAGGAGATCAAGGAGGAGATCGCCCGGGAGCAGCCCTATCGTCACTGGTTGAACCAACACCTCATCGACCTGAGCCAATTGCCCGAGCGGTCGAAGGAACAGGAGGGTGAGCGCGCCTCGGTGGTGCAGCGACAGCAGGCCTTTGGATACACATTCGAGGACCTGCGCATGCTGATGATCCCGATGGCGCGGGACGGCGTCGAGGCGGTGGGTTCCATGGGTACCGACACTCCGTTGGCGGTGTTGTCGAACCAGTCCCAGCTCCTCTACAGCTACTTCCAGCAGTTGTTCGCGCAGGTGACCAACCCGCCGATCGATTGTATCCGCGAGGAGATCGTGACCAGTGCGGACACGACGATTGGTTCCGAGCGCAACCTCCTGAATCCGGAGCCGGAGAGCTGTCACCTGATCAAGCTCAAGAATCCGGTGCTCACGAACGAGGAGTTCGCGAAACTGAAGCACATGGACCAATCGGGCTACCGCTCGATCACGCTTCCGATCCTTTACAAGGTGGAGAAGGGGGCGAAGGGGCTTGAGAAGGCGCTGAGCGACCTGTTCAAGAAGGCCAGCAAGGCCATCGAGGAGGGCTACAACATCCTGATCCTCTCGGATCGCGGCGTGGGCCCCAGGAATGCTGCCATCCCGGCGCTGCTGGCCGTGTCCGGCCTGCATCACCACCTGATCCGGAAGGGCACGCGGACCCGTGTCGGGTTGGTGCTGGAATCCGGTGAGCCGCGGGAAGTGCATCATTTCTCATTGCTGCTCGGTTATGGCTGCGGAGCGATCAATCCCTATCTGGCCTTCGAGTCGATCGAAGACCTGATCAGCCAGGGCTTGCTCGTGGGCGTGGACCACAAGACCGCGTGCAAGAACTTCGTGAAGGCAGCGGTGAAGGGCGTGGTGAAGGTCGCCTCCAAGATGGGCATCTCCACGATCCAATCCTACCGCGGCGCACAGATCTTCGAAGCCGTCGGCATCAGCGAGGCGGTGGTCGACAAGTACTTCACGTGGACCTCGACGCGCGTCGAGGGCATCGGGATGGAGGAGATCGCCGGCGAGGTTGAGGCTCGGCACCTGAAGGCTTTCCCCGAACGGAAGCCGAAGACGCCCACGCTCGACGTGGGTGGTCGTTACCAATGGCGTCGCGAGGGCGAGTATCACCTGTTCAACCCCGAGACGGTCCATCGCCTCCAGAAGGCCGTCCGGAACGCGGACTACAAGGCGTTCAAGGATTACTCCCGGCAGGTGGACGAACAGTTCAAGAACTGGTGCACGCTCCGTGGCTTGCTGGATTTCAAGCCGGCATCCGCGATTCCTATCGAGGAGGTCGAGACCGTCGAGGAGATCGTGAAGCGCTTCAAGACGGGTGCCATGAGCTATGGTTCCATCTCGAAGGAAGCCCACGAGGCGATGGCGATCGCCATGAATCGCATCGGTGGCAAGTCCAACACGGGCGAAGGTGGCGAGGATCCCGAGCGCTACGAGCTGATGGCGAACGGCGATTCGAAGAACTCGGCCATCAAGCAGGTGGCCTCCGGGCGCTTCGGCGTGACGAGCCATTACCTGGTCAATGCGCGCGAGATCCAGATCAAGATGGCGCAAGGCGCGAAGCCGGGTGAAGGCGGGCAGTTGCCCGGCGGCAAGGTCTATCCCTGGATCGCCAAGACCCGCCATTCAACACCCGGTGTGGGGCTGATCTCGCCGCCGCCCCATCACGATATCTACTCGATCGAGGATCTCGCGGAGTTGATCCACGACCTGAAGAACGCGAACCGCCATGCACGGATCAGCGTGAAGCTGGTTTCCGAGGTCGGTGTGGGCACGGTCGCCGCGGGCGTGGCGAAGGCGCACGCCGATGTCGTCCTGATCTCGGGATACGACGGCGGCACCGGGGCTTCTCCGCAGACCTCGATCAAGCACGCGGGCATTCCTTGGGAATTGGGTCTGGCCGAGACGCACCAGACGCTCGTCCTCAACAACCTCCGTTCGCGGATCGTGGTTGAGACTGACGGTCAGTTGAAGACTGGCCGCGATGTGGTGATTGCCGCGCTGCTCGGTGCCGAGGAGTTTGGTTTCGCCACGGCTCCCCTGGTTTCCCTGGGCTGCATCATGATGCGCGTCTGCCATCTGAACACCTGCCCGGTGGGTGTCGCGACGCAGGATCCTGAGCTGCGCAAGCGCTTTACAGGGGATCCGGCTCACGTGGTGAACTTCATGAAGCTCATCGCACAGGAAGTGCGGGAAATCATGGCCGCCTTGGGATTCCGGACGATCACCGAGATGGTGGGTCGCACGGATCGCCTCGAGGCACGCCGGGCCGTGGAGCACTGGAAGGCCAAGGGCGTTGATTTCAGCAAGATCCTCTATCAGCCGGACGTGGGCTCCGAAGTCGGGCGCTACTGCCAGATGACGCAGGATCATGGGATTGATCGCTCACTCGACCTGACCAAGCTGCTCGAGTTGTGCCAACCCGCGATCGAGAGGGGCGAAAAGGTCCGTGAAACGGTCCGGGTCCGGAACGTGAATCGCGTGGTGGGCACCATCACCGGCAGCGAAGTGACCCGCGTCCATGGGGCCAAGGGCCTTCCGGAAGATACGATCCACCTGACGTTCCAGGGCAGTGCGGGTCAGAGCTTCGGCGCCTTCCTGCCGCCGGGCATGAGCTTCCTGCTGGAGGGCGATGCCAACGACTACTTCGGCAAGGGACTGAGCGGTGGCAAGCTGATCCTTTACCCGCCGGCGGGCAGCACGTTCGTCGCCGAGCACAACATGATCGTCGGCAACGTGGCGCTCTACGGAGCGACCCGAGGCGAGGTCTACATCCGGGGCATGGCTGGCGAGCGCTTCGGCGTCCGCAATTCCGGCGTGACCGCGGTGGTTGAAGCCGTGGGTGACCATGGTTGCGAATACATGACCGGTGGTCGGGTCGTGATCCTCGGACCGACGGGCCGCAACTTCGCCGCCGGCATGTCCGGGGGTGTGGCCTACGTCCTTGATGAGGCCGGCGACTTCGGGAAGCGATGCAACCAGCAGATGGTTGGCTTGGAGAAGTTGGAGGCCGAGGACGCCGCAGAGTTGAAGGCGATCATCGAGGAGCACGCGATCAACACGAAGAGTACGCGTGCCGCACAGGTCCTGAGCGCCTGGGACAGCTTCGTTCCGAAGTTCGTCAAGGTGATGCCGAAGGACTACAAGCGGGTGCTGGCGGCCATCAAGAAGGCCGAGGCGGACGGTTTGACGGGTGACGACGCCCTGAACCGGGCATTCGAGGTGAACTCGAAGGATGCCGCACGGGTTGGTGGCGGTTGATCGCTGGACCAACGAGGGAAGACAACGAACTGACTTAATCCGAACGAGACTGAGACATGGGCAAGCCCACAGGATTCCTTGAGTACGTCCGCGAACTGCCGCTGGACCGTACCGCCGTGAAGCGCATCCGCGACTGGAACGAGTTCCACGAGCACATGGAGGAGGATCGACTCCGCCAACAGGGTGCGCGCTGCATGGATTGCGGCATTCCATTCTGCCATAACGGGTCGCTGATCAGCGGCATGGCGAGCGGGTGTCCGATCAACAACCTGATCCCCGAGTGGAACGATCTCGTGTTCCGGGGCCGATGGCGCGAGGCGTTGGATCGCCTTCACAAGACCAACAACTTCCCCGAGTTCACCGGTCGCGTCTGTCCCGCACCCTGCGAAGGCTCGTGCGTGCTCGGCATCAACGCACCGCCGGTCACCATCAAGAACATCGAGGTCTCCATCATCGACAAGGGATGGGACGAGGGGTGGGTCAAGCCGGAGGCGCCCAAGAAGCGCACGGGCAAGAAGGTGGCCGTGGTCGGTTCCGGCCCTGCTGGTCTGTGTGCGGCAGCCCAGTTGAACCGTGCGGGGCACTGGGTGACCGTGTTCGAACGGGCGGATCGTCCGGGCGGATTGCTGATGTACGGCATTCCCAACATGAAGCTGGACAAGGAGAAGGTCGTCCGGCGCCGCTTGAAGCAGATGGAGAAGGAGGGCGTTGCCTTCCGCTGCAACTGCGAGGTTGGCAAGGACATCACTTCCCAGCAGTTGCTGGAGGACTTTGATGCGATCGTCCTGTGCACCGGGGCGACGAAGCCGCGGGACCTGCCGATCGAAGGGCGTTCGCTGACGGGGATCCATTTCGCGATGGAGTTCCTCCACGGGAACACCAAGGCGCTCCTGGACAAGTCGGCGCCTCCGATTTCCGCCGAGGGCAAGGACGTGGTGATCATTGGTGGCGGTGACACAGGCACCGACTGCGTGGGGACGTCGATGCGGCACGGATGCAAGAGCCTCACCCAGGTCGAGATCCTTCCGCGTCCTCCAGAAGCACGTGCGGCCGACAACCCCTGGCCTGAGTGGCCGAAGGTCTACAAGATGGACTACGGTCAGGAAGAGGCGGCGGCGAAGTTTGGTGCCGATCCGCGTGTGTATCTGACAACGGCCAAGAAGTTCATCGCGGATGAATCGGGTCGAGTGGCCGGGGTGCATCTGGTGCAGATCAAGTGGGAGAAGAACGAGAAGGGGCAGTTCATCCCCGTGGACGTTCCCGGTACGGATCGCATCGTTCCCGCTCAATTGGTCCTGTTGGCGATGGGATTCCTCGGGCCGGAACAGCCCCTGTTGGAGTCGCTGGGAGTGGAGCGGGATCCCCGTTCCAACATCAAGGCCGAGCACGGGAAGTACACCACCACGATCCCCAAGGTTTTTGCCGCGGGCGACTGCCGTCGTGGCCAGAGTCTCGTCGTCTGGGCCTTCAACGAGGGCCGGGGAGCCGCGCGTGAATGCGATCGCTACCTGATGGGCGAGACGAGCCTGCCTTGAGGTGGGTTTCGGTGGATGGCCTGAAGTGAATTGGGGCGGCAACGACGACGTTGCCGCCCCAATGCTTTCGAGCCCTGGTGAACGGCGAGCCATGCGATCGTTCGCCGTGAGACGAGTGGCAGTCTCAAGCCAAGTCCCGGTTTATCCGTGTTATCCGTTCAATCCGTGGTTCCACCGGCCTTTTCCCGCTTCAACGGATCCCACAGGTCGAAGCTGGCGAACCCGTGGGACGGGTGGATTGCAGCAACTGCAGGATGTGATCGGCAACGCGGCCGGGGGCACCGGGAGGACCCAGTTGGCTGACGACGTTCCGGAGGGCGCCGCGGGCGAGCGAGAGCATCCGGGCATCGCCGAGCCACGCCAGCGCGGCACGTGACAGATTATCCGGCGTGGCAGCGCCCTGCACGAACTCGGGCATCACCGTGTCCCCCGCAAGGAGATTGGGCATCGCCAGGTGCTTCACGGTGATCACTCGCCGACCGATCTGATACGTGAGCCACGAGGTCCGGTAGAGGGCGAGGGTTGGGACGCCAAACCAGGCGCATTCGAGGGTGACGGTCCCCGTGGAGGCGAGGGCCAGCGTGGCGCGACGCAGGGCATCCGGGAGGCCACCGACCTCGGGTTCGGGTGCACCGTTCAGCCCAGCTCCCAAGGAGCGTGCCAGCGGGGCCAACTCAGCCCGCGGCAGGACGAGTTGTGCG
>Ga0172372_10012267_pt1 | contig 10755 bp, 9 predicted proteins | sample LakKiv5m_2_FD_114544 | JGI IMG/M metagenome (GOLD analysis project Ga0172372, IMG submission 114544) | Freshwater microbial communities from Kabuno Bay, South-Kivu, Congo - kab_092012_9.5m | ecosystem: Environmental > Aquatic > Freshwater > Lake | place: Democratic Republic of the Congo... | reverse complement strand
CGACACGTTCGACGTGGTCCACGCTCACCAGGTGTTGCAGCACCTGGTGGACCCGGTCGCCGCCCTGCGGGAGATGATCCGGGTGTGCCGTCCGGGCGAGTGGGTGGCGGCGCGGGACGCCGACTACGCGGCGATGACCTGGTATCCCGAGCTGCCGGGGCTCGACGAGTGGCGACGCGTCTACCGCGCGGCCGCCCGCGCGAACGGTGCGGAGCCGGACGCGGCGCGACGACTGAGGTCCTGGGCGCAGGCCGCCGGGCTGCAGGGCGTGCGGTACACGGCCAGCGTCTGGAACTACGCCGATGAGGAGACATGTCGCTGGTGGGGTGACGGACAGGCCGACCGATGCCTCGGCGCGAGCTTCACAAACCAGGCGGCGGCCCTCGGTGCTGGGTCGGACGCCGTCGCGACGATCGCCGACGCCTGGCGTGCCTGGGGCGCCGCGTCGGACGCATGGTTCGCGATCCTGCATGGTGAGATACTCGCGCACGTCTGACGGCCCGCCGTGATCAGCGGTGAGCGAGGCGATCGCCGATCGCTGCAGCTGGATCAGCCGCGGGGACCTGAGCGCGAGCTGGTCAGGGACTAGGCAGGCGCGAGCGTCTGCTGGTAGAACACAAGCTCGACGTCGTCGACCCGTTGTCGGTAGACCGATGACATCAGGGCCTCAAACGGCTTCTCGCCCTGGCGGGTCGCCACAGCGCGATAGGCCAGCGCGGCAACGTCCACGCTGGCCGGCACGCGGCGCAGATCACTCAGGTCGAACGAGTCCCAGGCCGGGGCCTGGTCGAGCGAATCGACCACGGCATCCCGATCGAGCACAGCACCATGACCCCGGCCTCGGCCATGATGTCGCCGTAGAAGGCGGCACCATCGCCTCGGCATAGCGACTCCCACCCGCGGCGCTCCAGGGCGGACAGAGTGGCGAGATCAAGCGATGCCATGTCCCCGAATCCAGTCAGTACGTCGGCCGTGCGCTCGCCGCGAGCGACGGCGACCCACGGGGGCTGGGGGCACGGCAATCCAGGTACTCGCCATCGAGGTGGCTGGCGCCCAGCGACGCCGGGCGAAGGCGAGGGCTGACACCGTGTTGATCCGCCGTGGACCGTGGACAGCGGTCCTCGTCGACTGACGCCGAGCTCGCGCCGCTTCCGGAAGTTGTGCTTGGCGGTGGGCGCTCGTGGTCTTGGGGCAGGTGATTTGGGCCGTCACCGTGACGCACGGGGTCGTTGATGGGCGGCGTGGACTACGTGGCTTCGCTGAGAAAGCCGCGGAGCAGAGCCCGGGCGGTCTCGGGTGGGTCTCGCCTCGACCTGCAAGTCATGCTCCTGGATGTTGGGCCCAGCTCGTTCGAGGTGGTCTGCGGTCCTTCCGAGCGGGACTTCGACATCACCCAGATCGCCCCGGTGATCTCAAACATTCGTCGGGCTTGTGACCTGATGCCCGTCTCCTCGTCGGGGTGATCACCTAGGGAGGGCGGCGATGCCTTGTAGTACAACCGCTGGTCGGACATACGCGGCTAGCTGCGGCCCGGTGGAAGGACAATCAGATGCTGATCGGCAAGATTCCCGAGGACACGTGCAAGATCCCACTTCCCGCGGCGGAGCCGACTTCCGGCCCGAGTGTCGAGCCACCTTCGCGGGAGGTGGCGCACCGTGACTGACCCGCGCCCCGTGGACTACGTCACCCTGCTCCAAGCAGCGGAACTGATGTCCGTCTCGGTGAAGACTGTACGTCGACGAATCGCGGACGGGACACTTCCCGCTTATCGCTGCGGTCGTCGAGTCATCCGAGTTCGCATCGCTGATCTCGATAGTGCCTTTCGTCGGATTCCCTCCGCGAGATGGTGACGGAGGTCCCCGATGCTGAGGGTCTCCGAGACTGAGTGCGGCGTCGATAGGGAGGGCGCCGGGTCGACCAGTGGTCCGCGCCGGAGTCGCCGGGTGATTCGCCAGTAGCTCTGAACTACTTCTCGTTCTGGGACCTGCTCCACCGCTCGTAGGTCTCACCGATCGCTTCAGCGAGCTTCAAGTCACGGTCGGCTGTCGCGTGCTGGTAGATCGCCATAGCCGTCTGCGAAGCGTGACCAGCCCGGGCTTGCAGCTCAGCTGCAGTTGCACCGTGTTGGCCGGCAAGGGTCAGCGCTGTGTGGCGGAGGTCGTGGATCGTGAGGTCCGGCCGGCCAGCGGCCTCGCGTGCCGACCGGTACTGGTCGGTGAGGTATCGGACGCTCATATGATCGGTCCGCTCGCCCGGGAAGAGGAGTCCATCGATTCCTGGTGCGGCGTGTTCGAGAAGGTGGCGCTGCAGCATTGGCAGGAATGGCGGCGGGACGTGGACCGTCCGGATGCCCTTGGCCGTTTTCGGTGTGGAGATCGAACGACCGCAATTCGGGCACGCGCCCGGTGCCCCGGCGATGACGTCCTTGTCGATCTTCCGCCGAATGTCAACGCGGCCGATCAGGCCGTCGATGTCGGATCGGCGGAGCTCGAGCAGTTCCCCTTCGCGGAGGCCGACGAACGCCGCGAGGATGACAAACAGTCGCAGTCGGACCGGCATACCTTCGACGATGACCGCGAGCTCATCGAAGGTGGCGGGTGTGGTGACCTTCTTGACCCGAGCCGTTCCGGCCCCGCGGATCTTCGGGGGTGCGCGGTCGATCAGCTCCTCCTCCTCGGCCGAGGTCAGGATCGAGCGGAGTAGACGGTAGGCGGCGGCATTCGTTGACTCCGTCTCCGGACCGAGTGCCGCACGCCAGGTTTTGATGTCGCCGAGCGTCACCGCGCTAAGCGGCATCACTGCGAAGTACGGAAGGATCCGCGTGTCGAGTAGGTGGCGGTAGTGCCGTCCGGTGTTCGGCCTGAGCCCGCGCTCGGTCAGGTACCGCTCAGCGAAGCCGCCGAAGGTGTTCGACGATGCCTCGGCCTTCCGCTTCTCCTCAGCCGCAATGCGCGCGCGAGGTGGGGTCCATTCATCCCGGTCGACGAGAGTGCGTTCGGCGACCAGCCACGCTTCTGCGTCCATCGCCGTGCTGAGGGTGCGCGAGTACCTGGTCCCGTCCGGCATCGCGTACCGCGCACGGTAGGTGACCTCGCCCCGCGCACTCTTGCGTCGTTCGACCTCTCCGAATCCTCGACGTCGAGCCATCTTCCAACTCCTAACCCCTTACTGCTTTAGCAGTGGGAGTGGTCCCTGGGGGACCAGTGGGGGAAGGAGTGTCCACTTTTGGTCACTCCTGACTCGCTAGGTCCTTGCCGTTCCAGGGCCGAGCGTTCTGCCCTGTGTGATCAGGCTCGGTTTGCAAGCAGGGGGTTAGGGGTTCGAGTCCCCTAGGCTCCACCACCAGTTCCCTCTGAGGTGCAGGGTCACCGCGTGGCGGCGTCGACCACGTCCGCCGTGTGCCGGGGGTCCAGGCGCCGCAGTCCGATCGCGTCGACCAACTGCTGACGCGCCCGTGCCTGATCGTCGATGCCGTGATTCTCGTGCCTCCGACCCGATGCGGCACCATGATCGCGTGAACGATCACCCGACGACGCAGCGCGCGGTCACGGCCGTGCCGCTGGCACGTCGCCTGTTCGCCGAGCTGCTCGGCACCGGTCTGCTCGTCGCGGTCGTCGTCGGGTCTGGGATCGCGGCCCAGCGGCTCTCGCCCGACGACGTCGGTCTTCAGCTGCTGCAGAACAGCACGGCGACGGTCCTCGGTCTCGCGGTCCTGATCCTCGTGCTGGCTCCCGTCTCCGGTGCACACCTCAACCCCGTCGTCACGATCGCCGACTGGTGGCTCGGGCGAGGCACGGCTGGTGGCTTCAGCGCAGGTCACGTCGTCCCGTACGTCGCCGCGCAGGTCGTCGGCGGCGTGATGGGCGCAGCGCTGGCGAACGTCATGTTCGACGTGCCGCAGGGCCTGGCGACCCAGCAACGCGCCAGCGGACCGCACCTGGGGGCCGAGGTCGTCGCGACCGCCGGACTCGTCCTGGTGATCTTCGGTCTCTCCCGCACCGGCCGTGCCGTGCTCGCCGCCCCCGCGGTCGGTGCCTACATCGGCGCTGCGTACTGGTTCACGAGTTCCACCTCGTTCGCGAATCCCGCCGTCACGGTCGGCCGCGTCTTCTCCGACACCTTCGCCGGCATCGCTGCGACGTCGGTCGGGGCGTTCACCCTCGCCCAGGTCCTCGGTGGCATCGTCGGTGTCGCCGTCGTCCTGATCCTCTTCCCCCGGGAGTCCCCGCATGACTGACGCGACCGCAGCACCTGACCGCCCGAGCGTCCTGTTCGTCTGTGTCCACAACGCAGGCCGGTCGCAGATGGCCGCCGGATTCCTGACGCACCTGGCCGGCGACCGCGTCGACGTCCTCTCGGCCGGCTCGATGCCGGGCGACCAGGTCAACCCCGTCGCCGTCGCCGCGATGGCCGAGGTCGGCATCGACATCGCCGGCGAGCAGCCGAAGAAGCTGACCGACGACGCCGTGATCGCCTCCGACGTCGTCATCACGATGGGCTGCGGCGACGAGTGCCCGTACTACCCCGGCAAGCGGTACGAGGACTGGGTGCTGACCGACCCGGCCGGGCAGGGCATCGAGGTCGTCCGCGAGGTGCGCGACGAGATCCGTGCGCGGATCGAGGACCTCATCGCGGGTCTCGACGACGGTCGGTCTGGCTGAGCCTCAGGGCTTCTTGCCGTTCCCGTTGCCGCCATCACTGTTCTGGCCAGCGCCGGTCGCGGCGTTGCTCGCCCCCGGCCCCTTGCCAGGACGCGAGTCCGACCCCGTCGTGGCCGGCGCGGGAGCCTGGCTGGACGGCGGCTCGGCACTGGTCGCCACGAGCGTCGCAGGCTGCTCGACCGCCGCAGGGGCCGTCGTGCCACCCTCCGTCACAGGTTCGTCCGTCGGCGTCGGGGGCGCTGGCAGATCGCCGATCCCGGAGGTCTCGACGGCGCCCGTCGTGCCGCTCGGCACGGCAACGCCTGCGGTGGCGACGACGAGCGCGGCGGCGCCCAGAGCGACCAGCGCGGGCACCCGGCGACGCCCGACCAGTGCGGTGCCGACCGCCGTGGCGGCCGTCTCGGTCGAGGGCGCGTCGTCGACCGTCGGCGCGATCGCCTCGATCGGAGGAAGGTCGCCCGCCAGCGGGGTCGCCCGCTCGACGACCGAGGCGGCGGTCGGGGGCCGTTCGACGGGAGACTTCGACGCCAACGCCTGCACCAGGGCACGACCGTCTGCGGGCACCTCGTCGGGGAGATCCGGCAGCGGCTCGTGGATCTGCGCGTACGCGGACGCGATCGGGTTGTCGCGCCGGAACGGCGAGGAGCCGGTCAGGCAGTGGTGCGCGATCAGGCCCAACGCGTACAGGTCCGACGCGTGCGTCGCCGCCTGTCCGCCGACCTGCTCGGGACTGACGTAGTCGACGGTGCCGAGCAGGGCGCCCGTCGTCGTCAAGGTGTCACTCGAGGGCGCGTGGGCGATGCCGAAGTCGACGAGCACGACACGGCCGTCGACGGTGAGCATGAGGTTGGACGGCTTCAGGTCACGGTGCACGATGCCGCAGTCATTCAGGTAGGTCAGGGTCGACGCCACGTCGCGGACGAGGGCGAACGTCTGCTCGACGCTCATCGGGCCGCGATCGGCGAGCAGACGCGAGAGCGTGATGCCCTCGACGAGCTCCATCACCAGGAACGGCGTCCGTCGTCGCGACCCGCGGTCCTCGTCGTAGTCGAAGACCCGCGCCACCGACTCGTGTCGGAGCGACGCCAGGATCGCCGCCTCGGCCTGGAGCCGGCGCCGGTATCCGTCGGTCCCCTCGCCACCGGCGCTCAGCACCTTGATCGCGACCGTCCTGCCCAAGCGGTGGTCGACGGCCCGGTGCACCGTGCCCATGCCGCCGGAACCGAGGACGCCGACGAGCTCGTACCGCTCGTTGAGCAGGGTCGCGCCGGCGGCGGGATGAGGTCCGCGACGCGGGACGCGCAGCGGGATCACGTCGGCGAGCAGACGCGGACGCCGGGTGGAGGGTCGACCCTCCTGGGGTGGGATCGGACCCGTCGGCACGTCCTCAGCAGCGACCACGACCATCGGACCGATCCTCTCGCGACACGGACGGACCTCGCATGTCTCCCGAGCGCGAGGCGTCGCGCCACGAGAGGTCCTCGGTCACCAGTGTGATCGGGAGCGGCGAAGTCGCAACCGCAGCGGAGCGTCGACGGCTTCCCTCACACGTCGCGGATGCTGACCTCGTCCCGCCGCCGGGCGACGACCCTTCCGATCACCCCGACGGCCAGCACCACGACGCCCGCCACCACCGACGCCGTCGGCAGGGTGACGGCCAGGCCGAGGCACCCGAGCAGGCCGACGACCTGGAGGCCGCGGGGCCAGCGTCGTTCGGCCGGCGGCTGCCGGAGCGCGGCCAGGTTGGCGACGGCGTAGTAGACGAGCACGCCGAGCGAGCTGAAGCCGATCGCGTCGCGCACGTCGAAGGTCAGCACGAGGGCGAGCACGGCGAGGCCGATGACGGCCTGCGCTCGCTGCGGCACCTGGTGCCGGGCGTCGATCGTCGCGAGGACGGGTGGCAGGTCGCGCTCACGCGCCATGGCCAGCGCCGTCCGCCCGACTCCGGTCAGCAGGGCCAGCAGCGACCCGAGGCACGCGACGCACGCGCCGACGCGCACCACGACGGTCGCCCACGACGGACCGACCCCGGTCACGGCATCGGCGACGGGCGTCGCGACGAGGGCGAGGTCGCTGCCGAGGCTGCGGGTCAGCAGCACGGCGAGCAGCGCGTAGACCGTGATGACGACGCCGAAGGCCACGAGGATCGCACGGCCGATCGTGGCCGGTGTGCGGACCTCCTCGGCGAGGGTCGCGATGCGCGCGTAGCCGGCGAACGCGAAGAACAGCAGGCCGGCGGCCTCGAGCACACCCAGCGCGGAACCGTCCGGGAGGGGATCGATCGACGCCGGCGCGTCCCCGGTGGTGAGCACGCCGGCGGCGACCGTCAGCGTGACGAGCGTGCCGACCAGCAGGATGCGGGCGAGCAGCATCGTGCGCGTGATGCCCACGAGGTTGGCGCCGGTCAGGACCACGACAGCCACGGCTGCCGCCACGCGCTGGGCCGTGGTGGAGGCGCCCGGAAGGGCGTAGGCCGCGAACGTCAGCGCGATCGCGGCGCACGAGGCAGTCTTGCCGATCACGAACCCCCAGCCGGCGACGAACCCCCACCAGGGTCCGAGCACCTCGCGGCCGAAGACGTACGTGCCACCCGAGGCGGGGTAGGTGCTGGCGAGCTGGGCCGACGCGACCGCGTTGCAGAACGCGACGCCCGCGGCGACCGCGAGCGCGAGCAGCAGCAGGTCGCCGGACGCGGCAGCGGCGGGCGCGAACGCGACGAACACCCCGGCACCCAGCATCGCCGACAGCCCGACCACGACCGCGTCGCCGGTGCCGAGCACGCGCGCGAGGCGTGGGGCTTCGGTCACGCGCGCATCATGGCAGGTCCAGGTGGACGACCGGTGTCGAGCTCGACGCGCGACGGGCGGGACCGTCCCCGTCCGTGCGCGTGACGACGAGTTCTCCCCAGGTGTGCACACACCTGTGGAGAACTACACGGATGTGATTCATCGTCCGGCGTCCTGCCCGGAGTGTGCGAGGCTGCCGGGAGGGCTCGACGAGGAGGATGCTGTGACCGACGTGCTGACCCGGCTGACGACGCTGCTGCGGGAGAGCGGACTGCTGACGAGCATCACGACGGACGACGGCTTCGTGCACGGCCCGGCGACCCTGTCCGCGACGGGCACCGAGGTCATGGTCAACGTCGATCCCGATCTGGAGGAGGACTCGGATCCCGATCTGCCGGCGCTGGTCGCGCAGGTCGGTCGGGTCCTGTCGATGCCGACGACGGCGTGGACGGCCCTGCTCGACGAGATCGCGACCGAGGTCGAGGATGCTGTCGGTGACGTCCCGGTCGAGAACGACACCGACCTGCGCGACGACCTCGCCGCACGCTCGGTCGTCGTGGTCCCCGACGCCGTGCTGATCGTGTTCGACGCGCCTTCGCAGTTCCCCGACGCGGTCGTCCGGGTGCAGCTGGACGGCGACCTCGGCCTCGAGGACCTGGAGATCGCGGCGCTCCACCCCGAGGATCCGGACGACGGCACCGACACGGTCACGTTCGACTCGGTCGACGAGCTGCTCGACCACCTCTCCGAGAACCGCGACTGACGGACGGGGGCGCGGTCAGGCTTCTCCCCAGGTGTGCACAGACCTGTGGAGAACTACACGGGTGTAACTCGGTCGGGTGGCCGCCGCCGGATCAGTACCGCGACGGGATCGCGAACCACTCCTCGAGCGTCAGCCCGCGGGTGTACAGCGTCGTGGCGAGCTCAGGGCTGAGGTAGCGGATGTGCCACGGCTCGTAGGCGAATCCGGTGACGTTCTCCTTGCCCGCGGGGTAGCGGATGATGAAGCCGAAGCGGTGCGCGTTGGCCGCGAGCCAGCGACCCTCGGCGGTCTGGCCGAACGACGGCGACGTCGAGTTCACGTCGAGGGCGAGTCCGGTCTGGTGCTCGGAGTGTCCGGGGCGGGCGACGTAGCGATCGGCCTCGGCGACGCTGCTGCGGGCGACCCGTTGCTGGTAGAGGTTCGCCTGGTAGGCGTACGTGCGGTAGCCCGACACGATCCGCAGGGACAGGCCGGACCGCGCGGCCTCGGCCTGCATGGCCGCGAACGCGGCCGACACGGTCGGGTGCACGCCACCGGGGTCGAACCAGGCCGGCAGCGCGAACGACTTGTTGGGCACGACGTGACCCTCGAACGTCGGCACCCCGCTGGGGTGCTGCACGATGCGCGGCGCGGGCCGACCCGCGGCGACCCAGCCGTCGAACGGCACGCGCATCGAGCGCCCGTAGGCGTGGTGGTAGATCAGGGCACTGCCGGCGTACTGCACGAACTCGCCACCCGTGATCGAGGTGACGGTGCGCGGGCTCGGCCTGCCGGCAGCCTCCCAGGACGCGAGGTCGACCGCGAAGCCGCCGGGGCGCGACAGGTCGGTCAGGAAGAACACGTCCGGAGCCCACGGCACCCGCACCCACCCACCGGGTGACGACTCGATCGTCGGGTTGCCCGCCGCCGCCAGCTGCGCGGCCGTGAGGCGGTGCTGCGTGCCGTCGGGCGCGATCGCGTACGGCGCGCTCGGCTCGGAGGCGTACGCGACGTAACGGGTCCCGGGCACGTGGCCGACGACCTCGACCCGTGGCTGGCCCGCCGCGACGTACTGCGACCAGACCAGCGCGGCCGACTGGTGCACGGTCCGGTCGGCGGGGTCGGTGCTCCAGGTGACGAGCCCCCAGACACGGTCCGACCACGAGGTGCGCACGTACCGCACGCGCGGAGCGGCCGGCAGGGGCGAGCCCGCCGCCTCCCACTCGGCACGGCCGACCTGGCGGACGGCACCCGCGGTCGTGACCTCGTGCACGACGTCGCTCCACGGCACGCGGTAGTACCCCCGGTCGGGTGCCTCGACGTCCGGCGACCCGGCCGCCTGCCACTGCGCGTCGGTCAGCTGGCGACGCGAGCCGTCGGGCAGCACGGCGACGATGCTCGGTCCCGAGGCGTAGCGGACGTACCGCGTGCCGGGCACGTGGCCGACGACCTCGGGCCGCGGCTGGCCGACAGCGCGGTACTGCGCCGGCGTCAGCGGCTGCACGAGGTCGTCGGTCGACACCAGCGTCGTGACGCCCCAGACCACGTCGGACCACGAGGTCTTGACGTAGCGGGCCGCGGTGCGCTCCGGCACGGGCTGGCCGGCAGCCTGCCACTGCTGCAGCGTCAGGTGCGTCGCGCGTCCGTCGGTCACGGCGTACACCGCAGTGCTCCACGCCGGGCTGACGTAGCGCGTCGCCGCCACGGCCGGGGCGGCGGGAAGCAGCGCCACGACGAGCCCCACCACGATCGGCAGGACGAGTCGGGTCGTGCGGGTCATGCGAGGTCCCCCTCCTCGGTGACGTGCCCGGTTGGGCCCGCGGTTCAGGTGCCCAGGTACTGCTTCAACGCCTCGTCGGCGTCACGTGGCACGAAGCCCGTCGCCACGATCTTGCCCAGGTCGAGCGCACTGTGCGTCGGCCGAGGTGCGATCGGGCCCTCGGCCGACGCGTAGTAGTCGGCGGTGGAGACCGGCGTGACCCGGGCCGGGTCGTGCCCCGTCAACTCGTAGACCCGCTTCGCGACGTCGGCCCAGCTCACGACCGGGCCGCCGTTCGAGACGTGGTACGTGCCGTACGCGGGGCGCTCGGTCAGGAGATGACGGATCGCCGCCGCCAGGTCCTCGGTGAAGGTCAGGCGACCGTGCTGGTCGTCGACCACGGTCGGGTCGACCCCGCGTTCGGCCAGCGAGGCCATCGTGCGCACGAAGTTCGCGCCCTCCCCGACGACCCAGCTCGTGCGGACGACGTAGTGCCGGGGCACGGTGCTGGCCACGACGTCGCCGGCCGCCTTCGACTGCCCGTAGACCCCGAGCGGTGACAGCGGCTCGTCCTCGGCGTGCAGCTCGGCGCGGCCGTCGAAGACGTAGTCGCTCGAGACGTGCACCAGCGTGAGGTGGTGCTCGGTCGCGACGCGCGCCAGGTTCGCGACGGCCTCGGCGTTGACCCGCCACGCCGCCTGGCGACCCTCGGGCGTCTCGGCCGCGTCGACCGCGGTGTACGCCGCGGCGTTGATGATCGTGTCGTACTGCCGCCACGGCCGGGCCCTCGACAGGTCGCCGGTCAGG
>Ga0172372_10012266_pt1 | contig 10755 bp, 7 predicted proteins | sample LakKiv5m_2_FD_114544 | JGI IMG/M metagenome (GOLD analysis project Ga0172372, IMG submission 114544) | Freshwater microbial communities from Kabuno Bay, South-Kivu, Congo - kab_092012_9.5m | ecosystem: Environmental > Aquatic > Freshwater > Lake | place: Democratic Republic of the Congo... | reverse complement strand
TGGTGACCATCGTCGCCACGAGCCCCTCGGTGTCGTGCCGATCATCCACACCGTTCTTGAACGTGATGTAGAGCGGCTTGATATCAAGCACGTTGCCGCCCGGGCGATCCACGTTGGTACGAGAAAGCAGTTTCTTGACGGTGATTCGAACACCCTTGGCATTCGTCCCGACAGCGACGCGAAGATCACAGTTCCCTTCGGCGAGGAATTGCACGATCTCTCCACTAACGCTGCATACCGCCAGTGAGACTTCGCCAACTTCCAGCGATGGAATCTGCGACTTGGCACCACTCAGGTCAGCGCGAATCCCCAGAAACTTCGCCGATTTGCTGTTTCCAACATTCGAGATGAGGATGGCGGCGATAGGCGGTACGGAGACCGAAATCTTCTTGGCACCGGTGGTGGTTGTCGGAGACTTCTTCTTGCCGCCACCCGTTGATTCCCGCGCCGTCGCTCCACTACCGCCACCAGCGCCGCACCAGTTGACCGGGCCGCTTCCCCATTGAGCACCGCTGCCGATTACACCGCCGCTCACTATGATGCTGGTCTTTGCAGACGATACGACTCGAAACTTGTTGCTCGCGGGTACTGTGACGAGGGCTTCGGAATCTGACAGAACGTTGACCGATGCGCGAACCAATTGCGAAGTGGCGGGCAATCTGCCACCGACTATCTCGCGTGTAGTGACGTAAACGGCGGGCAGTCCGAGCGCTGAAGAGAAGCCCTTGCCTCTGAGAGTAAAAGGGGCGCCTGACTGGATACAGCCACTGGAACCAGTATCGATCGACGACCACTCCCAGTTGCTGAGCGTCGCCGAGCCTTGCCAGCGTCGAGCTGTGGTGCATTCGAACCGCACTCCTTTGACGGTGCGAGTAGACCCCGGTGTCGGACAACTTCCACTCAGCGTTGGCGTGTTGTCAGCGAAATTTGGCATATTGTCCGCGAAATTCGAGTGACGTGGTACGGATTGCGCCACCGCACGATCTACGGTCGCAGAATTCGCAGAACGCTCTTCGACGACTCCCGCAGGAAGCAGACTCGCGATAACCGCAGCCCCAGTCATTGCGGCCTGACAAACGATGCACATCGGCTATACCCCCTGCGCCGTCAACTAGTCAACGAATCTTGCACGCAGACCGAGACATGCAGCTGCCGTAACTGGGGCTACGACTTCGACCAAGGTCAGGGGCGCTGTTTCCAGCCTTTGGGGCATGAGGGTTTGATGGCGGTCACCTTACGAATGGTCTTACCCTTTCTGCAGGTGATGGTGGTTCGTTTCACTGTTGTGGTGTTCGATGGCTTCGCCACTGGCGGCTGCTCTTGACTCATCTGCACTGTGATTGTCGGGGCGGAGAAGCCAAATCCATACGCCGCAATGCGAAGCCAGCCGTCGCGTTCGCTCACCACTTTGGTCGCCACCGAATTGCTGCCGTCATTGTCGACCACCGAAATTGATACATTCAGCGGCGCGTTGGTGAACCCGTAGAGGCAGCGCGCCACCGTCGATCGCATCACCAAGTCATAGGTGCCGAGGAACGTCGACCCGCCTGAGGTGTAATGCGGCGCAGCCACCTTGTACTCCAACGAACCTGCTGCGCGGTCAAATGTGGGCGGACCAGCTGAATATTGAGTCGCGTTCGTCATCAACAAGCCGTTCAACTGACTACGGTTCGCGAAACACGAACTCGCGCCAGCAAGTTCCCCATCGGACATTGACCGCAACATCCAGCGGCTGATGTCAGCCGTCGACTTGTCGCCGATGTATGGCAGCCATGCAAGCAGCTCTGCCATCCCCGTTGTTGAATACGCCGATGGGCCGCTGATTGCGTTACGAATCTCGGGTCCTGACTCAAACCGTTGAAGATTTCGAGTTCCTGCTGGTGCCCCGTTGTATCCGCCGGTTGCGCGGTACGCCTCGCGAAGCGGCTCAGGAAGCTGCGCCCATGGTCGCGCCACGGCAATGACGGGAGTCTTTACCGAATTTGCAGCGATATCAATCTCAACGGCTGTACCGCCCAACGAGTTCGCTGCCACGAGCGGCTTCGAAACACGCCCATGCAACCAACCTGTCGGTGACTGCGACAATCGCACAGTGAGATACAACCGCGCATCCGAAGGAAACGGGTGCCGCCTTGCGCATTGCTTCTGTGCGAGCAAAATGCAGTCGAAGTCAGAGGATGAGACTCGAGAAGCAACTCCCATTACCGGCTCCGTATCGACGATCTGTGTGACATAGAAGCCTGGGCCCTGGTCCTCACCACACTTTTCGTGAACTCCTGTCGCTGGATCGAGGTCGCATTCCGTGCCTTCATCGCCCACAATTTCTACGGGAGTTATCTCAATAACGAAATTGCTATTGGAAGAGAAGGTGTCCGACCGAACAGCCTTATCTCCACTCACAACAACTTGCACCATGTATGTCGTGCCACCACGATGTGGTTGCGAAGGGAGCGACCACAACGTGGCCGCACCACCTGAGGGAAGTTTTTTCGAGACGTCTCCCGTAAAGTCGTGGCGACCCCGTGTTGGAAAAGTGCCCAGAAACGACCCGGGAGTTCGGTCGTTCGACTCCGTTGCAGAACCAAAACCCGAGATGCAATCAAGTTGATTGGACTGCGAGCACGATTGCAAGACGGCTTTATAGTTCACCCTCTTCTCGCCTGAGCAACGTTCATCGGTGAGTGAATCGCACAATGGACCATAGCGACCCGGCCGATCTGATGGCCCCATCAAGAAGGAAAATGCTTGTCCAGGCCCCAACACTCGATCATTAAGAATGACAACTTGCATGCCGTCGCTCGGCTCGTTTGGATCGCGGTATTCGGCGTCGACATCTGCCGCCGCGAGCGCCAATTCGGATTGTATGGCGAAGCCAACTGCCGCCGGCAACAAAGATGCCACGATTGCAACTCGCCACAGCTGAGAAGCCAGAGAACGAAAGCGTTTCTCCATAGGTTCAAAGCTAGGTTACGCGACGCAGTCATGCCCCATTGCTGCTCACGAGACCGAATCCGTGGATAGTACGTCGGTTATCATTTGTCATTAATTATGGATCGGCCCGCACAGGTTCTTCGTTCCAGGCTGCGGAGATTTCTTCCAGTTACCGGAGCATTGGTCTTCCTTGCTACGTCCATAGCGGCGCCTCCACTGGCCAGGCCCGCAGTGGCATGGGGGCCCGCCGACGCACCGAGCAACTACTTCTCTTGGGTTGGTGCGTGCACAACAGTCGACCAGCTGGACTGCGTCGAAAGTATCGGGGCCTATATCGATGGTGTGCTCGTCAACGGCGTGCTGACCGATCGACTTCAAGACCCGGGTAGTGAACTCGTCGATGGCCAATGGGTACCAATCGAGCGCGACGATGATTGGTATGGCTGGTACACACGCGAGTGGTCGATTCCCGGTCTCGTCAACGAAGACGGAACGTCGCTGGTGCAATCCCGAGGAACCGTGGCCGGCTCGAACACCATCGACGCACGCTGCAGCCCACTCAACCCCAGCCAACCCTGCGCTCCAATGTTTGCAATCAACGTCGAATCGACTCGCCTCGACAACTTCAAGGTGCCATGGGAAAGTGGGAGTACGAACTGCACCCATCGCGTCACGTCAGAAGAGGATCCTTACTTCGGGCTCTGCACGCGTGCTGGCGCCCTTCAATCGGGTGTTCGATTCCGAGTTGTCGTTCGCACACGCTGGACTCTGCCATCCGTGGTTGTGTCCAAGACCGACCAAACGGTTGTTGCCACAGAACAACTCTCTACCAGCGGTGCGAGTCGCGTCGCCATCGAAGGAATTCCGTACGACACGGTTGGCTTAGGGGCGGGAGTCGACTACAAAAATGACAAGAACAGCCGTGCGTCGTGGAACGATCGAATCATCAAGATGCAGATCATCGATGGTCGCCTCTGGCGCGGTGGCGCCTACGCTAAATGTGCAACTCAGCCACCGATCATCGTTGCCGACAATTCATGGGCGCCGTCAACACCGACATTTAGCTCCACCGGCGGATTGGAACTCAACGTAAGCAACTCGCACTTCAACACCGACGGCACAACGCCGTGGTTCGGTCGATACAACGGCACCGTGCCGCTTGCGACCGCATCATGCCTGTGGGGCGAGAACCTGTCATCCAAGTCGCAGTTCGAAGCCTCGGTCTACGAGGACACGACAGGAGAAACAAAAGCCGCAACAACTGCGGTATCAGTAAACAACGAAAGCCTCAAGATCAACGCCTACAATTTCACGTTTTCAAGCCCAACGATTCGAGTCAACTATGTGCCGCCAAAAACTAGTTCCGCTGCCGGAAAGTCGCCGAAGGTTCAGACCATCACCTGCAAAAAGGGTCGATTGACCAAGAAGGTAACGAGCCTCAGGCCGCGTTGTCCGGCCGGTTACCGAAAAGCCTAAATCCGGTCTCCCCGCCGCCGATACTCGTCGAGGAATCCCTGCGCATGCCGACGACCAGTCTCTACGAGAAACTCAAAGTCATCCTTCACGAGATCAAATGTTGTGGTTCCGACGTAGTCGGTGTTGATTGGTGCCGTGCGCAGGCGATCCTGGGCTCGAAAGTTTGCCCGCGTCAAATCGCGATTCACCGCTTCCAACATATTGAGGGCGAAGTCAAGAACACTCGCCGTTGGTCTGGCGGGGAAACCAACGAGTTGAGTCGTGACATCGACACCAACCGACTCAAGAAAGTTGAGCACCTCATTGAAGTCGATGTTTCCGTCGTCGTCCGTGTCGATTGAATCAAGAATCTTGCGAACTTCAGTTGTCCCGAAGACTGCAAGTAATTCTGGCTCACTGACTCCACACGCCCGAATCGCTGATTCCAGTTCGCTGATATTGATGCGACCGTCGTCGTTCACATCCGCCTTGTCTAGGCCTGCAACGAGACGCTGAATCGGTTCGTGGCGCGCACCGAGCAACCTGCGATTCTCTTCCTCGGCATCCGCACGCTGAGCTGCGGGGGTCTGCGGGCGCACCGGGAGAGTGACTTGATCTGACACCCATGTTCGGGTGATATCCGACTCCGACGCAGCAAACAGGGTGAAGCCGAGAGTCTTTTCACTTGGTGGGTTAAAACGTGCGGCCCGTGGATAGTGCTCACTCGCAGAGCTCAACGGGTTGACTTTGCGAAAGAAAGAGTCCTCGCGCCGAAGCGACAGCCACCATCCGTCGAAAACGTGCACTGGGTTATTGCACAGCAGTCCACCATCCACATACACATCCCCGACCGATGACTCACCGGCCAACTGCCGGCGACTTGCCACAGTTACCGGTTCAAGCAACACCGGCAACGACATCGATATCCGTGCGGCGAGCCGCACCGGCATTGTCGGAGTGGTCTTGTGATGGCAGTATTCCGTCATCATCCGAGTGACGTTCGTTATCGGAATGCACAACTCGCGTCCGAATTGTGCATGGAGTTGCTGGAATGTGATATCTGGGTTCCCTGCTCTGTCTGCGAGGATTCGTCCGAGAAAGTCGTAAAGCCGCTGCCCTGGATGCATCCCTCGAGCACGCGCGACTCGCATGTAGGAACGCACTCTGCCGCCCGTTCCATCCTTCGCCAGCCCCTGAAAATCCTTTGGAACGATCGACAGCATGTACTCCGTTGAGCATCCGAGTGATGCCAACACGGCAAACAAACTCCCGACGCTCGTTCCAGCGACACGACGAATCTGGCTCGGATAGATGCTTTCGTGCTCGAGGCACTGCAGCGCTCCAAGGTATGCATAACCCTTGGCGCCGCCTCCCTCGAATGTGAGGTTCTCCCAAGGAAACTCCGACGGCATACGTTCAGATCTTCCAATCTTCGCGATACGACCAGATGACGAAGAGCGCCACCGTCGATACGAGCGTCGCCGTGAGCGATGGGAAATACACGACAATATCGAAGGTAATCCCGATACGGGGCTTGCCTGGCAGTAGATCTCGCACCTGAATGAGTCCCAACGCGTTGGCCGCTGCCCAAATCAGCACCTGCATGCTCGGTGGACGATCTCGTTGCAGGATTTGCAGTGTCATAAAGCCAAGCGACAATGCGATGATTAGGCAGTACAACGCCACCAATATCGCAATGATCTTCACCGAAAAGTTACGCGAGATGACAGCCGTCGTCATAACGAGACCATTCATTCGTTGTTCAATTGCTTTCTCGACGAAAGGGAAATCCTCGCCACGTGGTTCATCACTGAAGAACGATTCGTCATGTTCCTTGGTAAGACTGACTTGAAATCCTGGCACAGCCGTCGAATACGTATCTTCGAACGTTGGAAGCGGTACTACGTCGGAGCCCTCGGTCGTTTCGACGCGTTCACTCACTTGGGTGTAGAGCGTTAACGAATAGCTATCAAACGGATAGAACGAGTCGATGCTCCGCTCGAGGCTGTAAGGGTTGGTGGCGTCAATTTTGGTTTCAATACCTGCGATTGGCTGTCCCGCTTCGAACTCGTAGAAGCCTTGACCACCAACTTCGTCGATGAAAATTGATAGGTCAATGTCGCTGACGGTCGAACTACTAAACGGTGTGGCAATGTCCAGTGACGGCCAGATGTACGTCGTTACGTTGGCTATTTGGCGCTCTGAATCGAAACCAGTCAATTGATAAAACACGTTGATGAATCGTGAGTCAACTTTGGCATTCTCCGGGGTGATCTCGCCCCAAAGCGCGTCCCTCTGTATCGGCTGGCCACTACTCGAGTTGTCAAACACCAATATGAGCAGCGAGGCCACGAGTGAAAGCACCAAGAACCCAATGGTGGTTACTAATGAGATAATCTGCCTTCGCCGCCGAAGCTCGGGGGGCACTTTCGGCATACCCCAAGACAGTAGAGCAGAACACGGCAGTTACGCAGGTCTCGGCACGGCAGGTGACGAAGCCCTATGGGCGCTGTTTCCAGCCTTTGGGGCAGGTGGGTTTCGCGCCGGTGACCGTGCGCTGCCGTTTGCCCTTCACGCAGACAATGGACTTCGGCTTGGCAACCCCCGACGACTTGCCCTGGGAGAACTTGACCTTCACCGTCGGAGCCGAAAAGCCGAACCCGTACGCCGCAATCTTGATCCATCCATCTTTCTCAGAAACATTTCGGGTTCCCACCGTGGTGACACCCTGATCGTCTACCACGGATACTGACGCATTCAACGGCGCATTGGAAAAGCCGTAGAGACAACGAGCGACATCACTCCGCATAATGAGGTCGTAAATTCCGAAGAACTTCCCGCCACCCGAGCGATAGTGCGGGGCAGCCACCTGATAATCAAGCGTCGCCGTCTTTCGGTTGTATTTCGGCGGACCACCCGAATACTGCGTGGCATTCGTGGTCACCAAACCAACAATCCGCTTGTCATCCTCCAAACACTCATCGGCGCCTTCCATTTCTTCTGCGGACAACGTTCGCACCGACCACGACGACAAATTCGCCGTCGCTTTATCACCAATGTGCGGCAACCACGCACTCAACTCACCGATTCCATGATCTGACCACGCCGCTGGATAGCTCTGGTAATTCACGTACGCCATACTGTTCTCCCAACCAGGAAGGCGAGAACGACCCGCTGAACAACAACCACCACGACCACGGAAACCGGTCCAACGTTCCTTGCCGTTTTCGTCCTGATAAACGGCCTTCGCATAATCACGTTTGAGCGGCTCGGGGAGGTCGTTGTACTGCATGCCAGCTTGCACGACAGGAACAAAGATTGATGTTCCTGTAACCGAAATCTGCACACCTGTCAGCGGCTTTGCCAGTGAGGCAAACACAACATCGGGCTGCGCCATGCGACCATGTAACCAACCTTTCGGGGTTTGGCCCAGACGTGCCACCAATCGGAATTTCATGTCTCGTGCAAACGCGCGACGGTTCATGCAGATTCCCTCACCTTGGTAGTTGCCGCGCATCCGACAATCGCTGCCCGTTTGGGAATCTGTTCCTGACCCACCCCCGAGCCCGAACTGACCACGCGTTCGACCATCCTCTGGCTCCCAAACATAGGTTCGACGCGGAGAACAGGTGGTCTTGCTCGATTGCCCGCGGGCCTGAGCCTCTTCTTCCAAGCGTTCCATACGAGCGTCGTACTCTTCGTCGGTTTCACCGTCTTGGCGCAGTTTGATCGCCAGACCCGTTTCATCCTCTTCGCAGTACTCCTGCCCGATCGGTGATACTCCGCTGATACTCGCTTGAAATGTCATCAATGTGAATGCGCTCTTATTCCATTTGCCCGACACACCGACGCGCACAAAGAACTGTTCACCCCCGACATGGCTGACACCAGGGAAAGTCCACAGCGAGGCAGGACCACCAGCCGGCAATCCACGAGCCTCATCAGCAGGAAAGTCGTTCCAGCCTCGATCAGGGAAGAAACTAGTGAATTGTCCCACAACTTCGGTGCCATCGTCATTAACCGACACCACCTGCACGATGCAGTTGTTCTGCGTCGCCGAAGTGCACGGCGGGAGTATCGCAACATACCGAAGGTCGCTCTTCGGGATTACCGAACAGTTACCGTCAACTTCCGTGCAAGCCAGCAAAGGATTGTCCGACCCGAGCCATGAATACGTCTGTTCGTCGTTGTCTTGCTGACGAAACTCAACGCCGAGAAAGCCCACTTGGTAATTGTCGGGTCCGACATACCCGTCGTCGAAGTCCGCGCCCTCCGCTTTGACTAATTCAGTTGGCAGAGCCGACACCATCAGTGCGCATCCAATAGCGACGGCTGATGCACGGCGCATCAGCACTATGCCGAAACTCACTGCTGAACTCCTTGGGTCAGTTCTTCAACTTCTTGTGAATGGCCCGACTCTTGACCACGAGGCGCTTTTGTGCGGCCTTAAAATTGGCAAGGTTGGCCTTCTTGACTCGCACGGTCATCTTCGGTGACGAGAATTGGAAGTTCGTGAACGAGATGACGATTTGCTCAGCGCGAACCACTTCGTCAACCTTCTTTTTGGTCTTCGGGTCTAGCACCTTGCGCGTCTTGGCCTTCTGAACGGCGACACGTTTTTCAACTGAAACAGCTCCACCTTCAGTCTCTTCGAACACCAGATCAAGGCCGGTTGCCGCCTGTTTCGCATCCGACAGACCAAACAGCATCGCGGCATCAGTGGTCGGTATGAACGCACGGTAGAAACCACGATTGACCGTGGTGCCGTCTGGCGCGAAGTGTGGCGCGGAGGCCGTGAAGCTGAACGAAAGGGTCTCGGCGGACCACGTTGGCGTTGTCAACTTGCAAGCACCGTTACTCGAAATCAAAATATCGCCACTGAGTCCGGGGATGCCGAACGGGTCGCGACTGTTCTCGAACGCAACGAGTGCGTACAACTGGTATGGCTTGGCTGCAGCAACGCCGGTTTCGTCCGCGCAATCTCGGGTACTCTGAGCGATGGGCACGGGCACTGGAGCACCCTGAAACGTAATCACCGGAATACCGTCATCATCAACCGACTTATTCACAATCGATTTCGCAAATTCCTCGGTGTTCGACACAGCAGCGGTGATGGCAGGAATCAGAGAACCCAAACGGATGACCACTCGCATCGAGGTGTCTGGGTTGAGACCGCGAACATAACCAGTGGTCTCATCTTTGACTCGGGCAACTTTGCCGTCAGCGCTCGGACCTGCGGGCTCAAATGCAATCAGCATCGAGTCGGTGAACTCGTTTGCCGGACCGACCCTTACATACACACCGTCATAACCCACTGCGGTATCAAATCCCTCGTATGAGAAACGGCCGGGATACACCGCAGTCGTTGCAGTAAAGGTCGGGAACACCGCCGCCGACGGGGCACCAAAAGCGTCGATCACCTGGGAGCCTGTCGGGTACCAAACGCCCGGCTTCTCGCCAGCGATCTCGATAAAGGTCACCGACTCGATGCAATAGATATTTCGCGCATCCGAACACATTGGGAAGTTCGACCGCGGAAGGATGTCAGCGGCATTGGTGGTTTGGCTCGCGACAAGACCAAGTAATGACAACGGAAGTACCGCTGCAATCAGTTTCTTAAGACTTCTCATTTTGATTATTCCTCCTGCGTGTGGGTGTGGAAGGTACTGTACCGCATCTGGTAGAACGATTCCCAACCCCCAAACGGGACATCCTCCGTGGCCGACTTCGTACCGACGCTGGCAGCGTCAGCCAAGAAGGCACTTCAACCACACCAATTCACGACGGTATTGCCGTAGACCGAGGGTTGGGTGGAGTCTGAAACCAGAACGATTGTTATCGGTGCGCCGCGATTGGGCGGGGTTGGAAAGCGATCCAACGCCGGCACCTCAGCGGTAATCCGAGTTACAGAATCAACTCTTGCTGCAACCGGCACGAGTTGGGTACGTGGAATTGGCATGGAGAAGTCAGCCCAAGTCGCCATGTATACGCCCGGCGCCCCTTCGTCAGGTCGGAAGCCATTACCTTCAATCTGGATTCGCATTCCAGCAGTCAGACACTGTGCGAGCCGGCGAGCAGCGACTACTGAATCATCCGTTGCAAGCCAGGCCAACATGGCGTCGCGATCCGAGACCTACGGCCGCCAGTTGCGATCTTCGGGAAGTGCGTCTCCTCCGTCGACCACGATCATTTGTCCGGTGACATACGAGGCGTCCGGCCGACACAAGAATTCGATAACCGCAGCAACTTCGTCTGGCGTGCCCGAACGTCCGAACGGTGACGCTGCACCAGCCTTCGCTTCGTCGGCGGTCTGTGAACCGGTGGTAATCCAACCGGGCGCCACCGCATTGACCGCGATGTTTCGTGCGG
>Ga0172372_10012264_pt1 | contig 10758 bp, 7 predicted proteins | sample LakKiv5m_2_FD_114544 | JGI IMG/M metagenome (GOLD analysis project Ga0172372, IMG submission 114544) | Freshwater microbial communities from Kabuno Bay, South-Kivu, Congo - kab_092012_9.5m | ecosystem: Environmental > Aquatic > Freshwater > Lake | place: Democratic Republic of the Congo... | reverse complement strand
GCGTCAGGACTGCGTGGACGGTGCCAGGTCGCGGGCGGCGGGCGCCGGCGCCCCCTCCCGGCGCGAGCTCCGCTGAGGCCCCCTCCCGCCGGACGCTCGCGGACTAGGTGCGCGAACGCGCCAGCGATCGTCGTGACGCCGCCCGGCTGGCCCGGATGATCCGATCGGCGGCCTTCGGGTTGGCCTTGGCCTCCAGCAGCGCCCGCAGCATGAGCGGCATCACGATGGTGGCGTCGCTCTCGATCACGAACATGGGAGTGCGCTCGGTGAGCTTGTCCCAGGTGATCTTTTCGTTGGGCGTGGCGCCGGAGTAGCTGCCGTAGCTGGTGGTGCTGTCGCTGATCTGGCAGAAGTAGGCCCATGGCTTCGCCGGGGCCTGCAGGTCGTACTTGATGCTGGGGACCACGCAGATGGGGAAGTCGCCGGCGATGCCGCCGCCGATCTGGAAGAAGCCGATGCCGCGGCCCGCGGAGAGGCGCCGGTAGTCGTCGTAGAACTGCGCCATGTACTCGATGCCGCTCTTCACGATGCCCGCACCGCAGTCGCCGAACTTCACGTGCGAGGCGAAGATGTTGCCGAAGGTGCTGTCCTCGTGGCCGGGCACCACCATGGGCAGCCTGGCCTTGGCGGCTTCCAGCAGCCAGCACTCACGCGGGTTCCCCTCCAGCTTCGACTTCGGCAGCCGGCGGACCAGCTCGTAGAAGTACTCGTGCCAGAAGCGGCGGTCGCCGTCATGGCTCGCCCTCTTCCACATGGGCACCAGGATCTTCTCCACGGCGCGGAAGGCGTCGTCCTCGGGAATGCTGGTGTCGGTCACGCGCCGCATGCGCTGCTTCAGGATGCGCGTGTCGTCCTGCTTGGTGAAGTAGCGGTAGTCGGGGAAGTCCTTGTAGCTGTCGTGGGCCACCAGGCGGAAGAGCGATTCCTCCAGGTTGGCGCCGGTCACGCTCATGCCGTGGATCAGGCCCTCGCGGATGGCCGGAGCCAGCGTGATGCCCAGCTGCGCGCTGCTCATGGCCCCCGCCATGGCCAGGTACATGCGGCCGCCGGCCTGCACGTGGTCCCACCACGCGAAGAGCGCGTCGCGCGTGGCGCGGGCGTTGAAGTTGCGGTAGTTGCCGGCGATGAACTCCAGGATGGGCAGCGAGGTGGGCATGGACGCGGAAATTTACCGCGGGCGCTCGTGAGCCGTGCTCGCCCGGCCGAGGAACGGCCGGGGCGAGGGGCTACCATTCGCCGGTGCCACGTCCGATGACGAGATCCTCGCACAGGGACGTGGCACCCCGTCCGAGCAACGCCTCCCAAGGCCGTTCGGCGACGCATTGGCTCATCGACGACTGGAACTGGCCTGCCGCGGGACTGGTCGCCGCCGCGCGTGGGCGTGTCGTCGCACATGACGATGGCCTCCGCCTTCGGAGCGCTAGAGTAATCTCCTTCGGTCGGCCTCCGGGATCCGCGTCATCCCACGGCGGCCCGCATGCCGCCTCGTCCCGCCGGGTGGGCTGCGGCGGGTCGGAGCACGGTCAGCGGCGGCGGCGCATCCATACGCCCGCAAGCATCACGGCCGCGATCGTTCCGGGCGATGGCACGGCCGTGATTGTGGCGGAGTAGTCGAAGGCGGTCGGGGGCGCGAAGCCCGAACCCGGCACCGTGCCGAAAGGCACCAGCACCTCGTAGCGGAACGTGAACTCGTAACTGACCCTGGTCTGCAGGGCGATCGCCGCACCGGAGAAACCCGCCACCGACGAAAACGAGAGCAGTTCCGTGCCACCGGGAACGCCGTCAAACGCCCTCACGCTGCCGGAAAAGGTGGCGAAGGCGTCAAGTCCGGCGATCCCGGCAAGAGCCATGCCACCGATGACCGTGCCCGCGGGCACGCCCAGTCCGTCGGCGTAGGAGCCGTCCACGCTGAAGAGCGCGCGTCCCTCGCCCACGAACCGCCCATCCGACTGCTCGCCAGCGGAGTTCAGCGAGGACTGCGCACCGACCGGATTCGCGGGAAGAACCGAGAATGCCAGGGTGTCGGCGCCGAAACCGTCGCCGAAGTCATAGCGGATGGTCGTCTTGCCCTGAATGCGATCCGTGTCCGGGTGCGCCGTGCCCGCGGGCGTCAGGAAGTCGATCCGGCTCTGGGCAAAGGCCCCCGAGCCCGTGAAGGGCGGCTCGATGGGCTGCAGGTTGACGAAGGCGAAATCATCGGCCGAGTCCGTCGTGGTCGCCCCGATGTACGCACCCTGACTCGCACTGGCCAGAATGATGCCATTGTGCGCGTAGACGACGGCCGCCTTGGCGGACATCGAACTGCCACCGGTCACCAATGACATCACGATCAGGGTCTTGCTCAGCCGCATACGAGGCTCCTTGGGAATGGCGCCGCACCACATGCGCTGTTGTCGGGGAAACGCCCGGGACTGCCGCATGGAACTCCCACGAGGAGGTCGGTCAAGTTTCGGTCGTCGGATTCACCGCAATTGAACCGTCATCCAGGACATGCCCGCGATCGCCCCTCCCACTCAGGGGCCACCGGCGGGAGCATCCACCGCTCCAAGGCGTCGACCCCCGACGAACTCCGCGATGACGCGGTCCAGTTCCTGCGGCCGGTCGTCCATGATGAAGTGCCGCGTGTCCTCAAGGGTCACCAGCTGGACCGAGGGCGACGCGTCCTTGAACTGGGCCTCCACCATGCCCTTGACCTTCGCCGCGTCTTCCGGCCCCATCTCCTTGGACACGGCGGCGATCGTGAGCGAGGGAATCCGGATGGAGCCCATCCGTGGCCGAAGGTCCGACACCATCATCTCCGCCATGTACTCGCCCGCCGTGGAGGGCGGCGACTGCGCGGCCACCGCGGCCAAGGCGCGGGCCCGTTCCGGATCGGTCACCATGGCCTGAAAGGTCCACGCCTGCGACGCGGCCCATCGTTCCATCGGCATGGCGCGCATGCGCTTGAGCGTTGCGGCCGCCACGCTGGCACGCGTCTCCGGCGTGTCCGGCTGGCCGGGCTGCGGGGGCGGATACAGCGGCAAGCCGTCGATCGCCACAGTGCCACCAAGTCGATCGCCGCACCGAACGGCCATCCGAGTGGCCAGATGCCCTCCCATGGAGTGTCCAACGATCACGGCGTGCTTGAGCTTGTGGCGGTCCACCAGTTGCAGGATCGCGGACTCCGCGTTGTTCAGCCATGCCGCATCCGACGGCGCGGCGTCGTCGGCAATCGGCGGTGGCGCGGAACCTCCAAAGCCCGGCAGCGTGACCGCGAACATCCGGTAGCGATCCCGGTTGCGTTCCAGAAACGAGTTGAAGACGCGCCAGTCGCACGAAAGGCCGGGAACCAGGATCAGCGTGACCGGGCCGCTGCCTCGCTCCTCCACATGGGCCAGTGGCGTGACGGCGGCCACCGCCTGCGGCGTCGCACGCTTCGGCGGCATGGCATCCGATGGCGGAGGTGGCGCCTGGGCGCCCTGCATCAGGGCGAGCACGGCGACGAGGGGGGCGATTGGATGCATGAGAGAGTCCTTGAGGCGGGCTCATGGCCCGGACCGGCCGGAACGCTATCCGCCCAATCGGCCATGCAGGCCCACCCGTGGGCGGTCATGCACAATCTTCACACGCCCGACATACTGCACCTACCGTGGCAAGTCCCATCGGGCCATGCGTCATCGCCCGTGGACGCCGCGTGATGGGTTGGTTCATCGACGGGTGGCGTCCCACCCGACTGTCGGGAGCACCATGCTCGACCCCTCCTTCCATGAACTTCGACTGCCGGCTCCGCTCGAGGAGGCGGGCTTCGCCTACGGTCGCGCCTGTGCGGACCTGCTGCGCGGGGAGCGGATCGACCGCTACCTGAACGCCATGATGGCCCTGAAGCGGACCGACCCGGAAAGCCTGGCCGCGCACGCCGCGGCCTGGTCGCGGCGATTGCCCACCCATTTCCAGCGCCAGATGCACGCCATGGCCCACGGTGCCGCGGTGCCCCTGAGCACGCTTGAGCAGTTCCTGTATGCCGACATCGCCGTGCCCGCAGGAACGCCGGTGGCCGAGGATTCCAAGCTCGTTTCCGCCGACGGTCCCATGTGCTCGGGCGTGGTGGTGCACGAACCAGACCCGTGGGTGGCCCGCAACTGCGACTGGTACCAGGCCACCCTGCAGCGCGGCACCGCCGCGGTGTTCCACGCCGTGCCTCACCGCATTCCCTGCGTGGCGGTCGGCCTGATGGGCGACATCGACGCCGACACCGGCATGAACGCCGAGGGACTCTGGCTGCACATGCACACGCTGCAGGCGGCGGACGAGCCGCGCGCGGGCGTGTCGTGCATCTCGTGGCTGTTCTGGATGCGCGAGGCGCTCGAGACCTGCGCCAGTCTGGACGATGTGGAAGCGTTCATCGCACGCACCGACCGCGACCGTGGCGTGCTGCTGTTCGCGGTGGATGGCCGGCGTGGCGATTCGGCCATCTTCGAGTGTTCGCGAAGCGCCTCTCGGGTGGTGCGTCCGGGCTCGGTGGCCGGCCGACCCACGCTGGTGGCCACGAACCACGCACATGCCAAGCATCCGTCACCAGCGGAGGCGATCGAACGCGGCAAGAGGCCGGGAGGGAACGGCACCATCAGTCGCTGGTGCCGCCTGCACACGGCCCTTGCGCAGGGCGGCGCGGGCGATCAACCCCAGCGGCTGATGGGCTTGCTGGCGGACGAGGGGGTGGAGATGCGTCCGGGCCGCGGCAGCGACGTGCTTCGCACCATCTATTCCGCCGTGGCCGCACCAAGCCAAGGGCGACTGTGGTTCGCCTCAGGCGCGTGCCCGGCAGCCAGTGCCGGCACCTGGCGGCCCGTTCTCGCTCGGTGGAACTGACCACCGGATCCCTAGGTCACTTCGCGACCTCGAAGCCAAGCCCGGCCTCCGCCGCTCGCTTGATGCCTCGCAGCATGCCGCCGAACACGATGTTGTGCAGCGGCAGCACGCTGTACCAGTAGAGGATGCCGAGCAGACCACGCGGGCTGAAGCGAGCGGTCATGGTGAGCGTGGTCGCACCGGTCGCCCCCGGCACCATCTCGAAGTTCAGCGTGGCCGTGCCGGGCAGCTTCATCTCGGCGAGCAACGCGAGCGAGCGGTCATGCTCCACGCCGATCACGCGCCAGAAGTCGAGCGCCTCGCCGAACTCCACGCGCTCCGTGTCGCGGCGGCCACGGCGAAGACCGGGACCACCCACCAGCGTGTCCATCCAGCCGCGGAGGCGCCAGAGAATGTCGCCGGCATACCAGCCGTGGCCGCCACCGATGCGGCACACGGCGCGGAACACCGCGGCCGCCGAGGCGTTGATCTCGATCGATCGCTGATCGGTGAACACGGTGCCGCCCGCCCACTTGGGGTCGCCCTGCACCGCACCAGCCGCGGACCAGCGGGTGTCCACCTCGTTGCTGCGCACCCGCTGCAAGGCGCGGCGGATGGAGTCCCGCACGCCGAGCGCCGCATGTGGCATCAGGCGTTGCGTCAGGTCGTTCGTCACCACCACGCGGTTGCGCAGGCCTTCGGCCAGCGGCCGCGCGATGCGGTACGACACCGGAGTGACCAGGCTGATCCAGCCCGAGCTGAGCCGCGGTGACAGCACCGGTAGCGGCAGGATCCAGCGCGGCCGCAGACCCAGTTCCTGCGCCATGACCTGCATGAGTTCGCGATAGGGAAGCACATCCGGACCGCCGATCTCCAGCGTGGCCCCCGCGGTCTCGGGCACGGAGAGGCAACGCACCAGCCAGTGCAGCACATCCGTGATCGCCACGGGCTGCGATTCCGTGCGCACCCACGCGGGTGTGACCATGACCGGCAGGCGCTCCACCAGATAGCGAAGGATCTCGAAGGAGGCGGACCCCGAACCGATGATCATGGCCGCGCGGAACACCGTCAGCGGCACGCCGCTTTCGGCCAGCACCCGCTCCACTTCACGGCGCGAGGAGAGATGCTCGCTCAGACCGGCGCCCAGTTCGCCAAGCCCACCGAGATAGATGATGCGACCCACGCCAGCCGTCGCCGCCGCCTTGCCGAAGGTGCCGGCGAGCGCGCGGTCGTGTTCGGCATACGCCTTGCCGCTGCTCTCCATGGAATGAATCAGGTAGTAGGCGGCAGAGCAGCCGCGCAGCAGTACCGTCAACGCCGCGGCATCCTCGAGATCCACGCGCTCCACGGTCACGCCGGGATGGTTTCGCCAAGGTCGTTCCGCCAACTTGCGCGGCTCGCGCACCAGACACCGCACGCGATAGCCCGCTTCGAGCAGTCGTGGCACGAGGCGACCGCCTACGTAGCCGGTGGCACCGGTCACGGCGACCAACTCCCCTGACTGGGGCGCGCCCCAAGAGGACGCGGGCGAGTCGGTGACGGGGTTCTGGGTCGAATCGTGCATGAGAGTTGAATGGGTTCGGGAAACCGAGTTTTGGATCGACGTGGGCGTTCCGATCAGCCACACGCGGGTCGCCCGAGCCAGCGTCGCTTCGCCACGGCCGGACTCCCGGTTTCTGAATCCATCACGTATCCCCTCTCGATTTCCCTGCTCGCAAGCCGCATCGGTCCACGGAGAAACTCGATGGTCGAAAAGCACGCCGAGATCGCCCGCTCCTTCGCAGACATGCATGCGAAGATTCCAAGGCCCGCATGCTGATTCCCGCCCAACGGGGCGCTCGATGACCGCGCCGCTGACGCTGCTCTGGCATCGGACTGACGTACGCCTCGCCGACAACGCCGCGCTCGCGGCGGCTTCGCGGGCTGCATCCGGAGCCGTGGTGGGCGCGGTGGTGCTGCCCACGGAGCCCCACGAACCGGCGTCCCTCTCGCGAGCCCCGCAGAGCTCGGACGCAAGCCGGCAGCCGTCCGCGTCGCGCGGTGCGGCACGAGCGGCCCGATTGAATGTCGTTCCCGATGTCGCCCGCTCGAGCCCACGCCGCCTCGGACACCTGCTGCAGGCCATCGAGGAACTTCGCGCGGACTGGGAACGTGCGGGCAGCGCGCTGTTCGTGCTGCACGGCGACGCTGCAGCATGCGTGCCCGCGCTCGCTGCCGAGCTTGGCGTGCGGGAGGTGCATACCGCGCCATGTCCAGCCTCAGACGAGCGGCGCGAGAACGCGGCGGTCGCTCGTGGCCTGACGGCGTGCGGCGGCACCCTCCACGTGCACGACGAGACCACGATGATCGCGGCCGCCGACCTGCCGTTCGGGATCGACGAACTTCCCGACGTGTTCTCGAGCTTTCGGCGCCTCGTCGAGAGGCAGTGCGCCGTGCGCGAGCCGCTGCCACAGCCCGCTCTCGTGGGCGTGCCCGAGGTCGTACGTCAGCTGGCGCACGAGCGGAGCAGCCGCACGCTTGCCGAAGACGTGTTCACGCAGGCGCACGCCGCCGCGAAGGCGCAGGATCCGCGCGCGGCCTTCACCTGCCACGGTGGCCGCTCGCACGGGCTTGCCCGCATGCAGCACTGGTTCTGGCAGACCGACTGCATCGCCCGTTACAAGGAGACCCGTGATGGGCTCGTGGGAAGCGACTTCTCCTCGCGACTGTCGCCTTGGCTGGCAACGGGCGCCATCTCGCCCCGCGAAGTGGCCGCGGAGATCCGGCGCTACGAACGCGAGCGCACCGCGAATGAGAGCACCTACTGGCTGTTCTTCGAGCTGCTGTGGCGGGACTACTTCCACTTCTGGGTGCGTCGCTGGCGGGACCGCGCCTTCAAGGCTCGTGGCGTGCTCGGCCGCACGCCATGCGGCACGCAGGATCTCGCCACCTTCCGCGACTGGTGCGCGGGCACCACCGGCGAGCCGTTCGTCGATGCCAGCATGCGTGAACTGCAGGCGACGGGCCAGCTCTCGAATCGCGCCCGCCAGAACGTGGCGAGCTGGCTCGCCAAGACCGCTGGCATCGACTGGCGCTGGGGCGCCGCGTGGTTCGAGAGCCAGCTGATCGACTTCGACGTTGGGCCCAACTGGGGCAACTGGCAGTACGTCGCAGGCGTTGGAAACGATCCGCGCAATCGCATCTTCGATGTGCGCGCGCAGGCCGAGCGCTACGACGGGGACGGCGCGTACCGCAGAACATGGGGCGCGTCCCCCACGCAAGCCTCGCCGCGCTGAAGCCCCTCAACTGCGCCGCGTGCGCCTGCGGCTTCCATGCCGCTGGTAGACCGCTTTCGATTCCGTCCGCGCCTGTGGCGTCGCGCGCAGCGTGAACAGCCTGTCCTGCGCGTGGCGATAGGCGGTCATGTGATCCACGACGGGAGCCGGATACGCGAGCCCGTCTTCTTCCGCGTTCCCGGCGCCCACGCGGCAGCCGATCATCTGCTGCAGCAGTTCCGGCATCCGCGCGGGCTCAGCCAGGAACTCGTCGGGCACACGCACCAATTCGGGCACCCACTTGCGGATGAAGATGCCGGTCGGGTCATGGTCCTCCACCTGCTTGCGCGGCGAGTAGATGCGCAGCGTGTTGATGCCGGTGGTGCCGGACTGCATCTGGATCTGCGGGTAGTGGATGCCCGGCTCGTAGTCGAGAAACTGGCGCGCGAGCCACGGGGCGAAGCTGCGCCAATCAAGCCACAGGTGATGGCTCGCGAAACTCACCAGCATGGCGCGCATGCGAAAGTTGATCCACCCCGTCGCGGTCAGTGCGCGCATGCAGGCGTCGACCATGGGGTAGCCCGTGCGTCCCTGCTGCCACGCGGCAAGTCGCGCCGAAGCCAGCGCGGGGTCAAGCCCGTCGCGCAGATCCTCCGCGCAGCGCAGCATGCAGCGCGACTCGATCCCCGGCTCGTCCTCGAGCTTCTGCATGAAGTGGCAGTGCCAGGAGAGGCGCGAGGCGAAACTGCGCACCGAACCGCGCCACGCGCGCAGATCCTCGTCCGACATTCCCAAGACGCTGCCCGAGGCCAGCTGCCCGAGCCGCCGCTGCGCCCCCTGCCACGCACGACGGACGCTGATCGTTCCCCACGCGAGGTGCGGCGAGAGCCGCGAACAGGACTCCCATGCCTCGACCGGCGAACCCATGGTGCGCTGGTAATCACGACCACGCCGGCGCAGAAAACTGTCGAGGCACGCGGCCGCCTGCACGCTGCCTCCCCGCTGCCGCAGCACTGCGCGGGTATCAGGGCCAAGCCCAAGCGACTGTGACATGCCGGGCTCGGCATCGGGGACCACGCTGCGCGGCGGCGAGCACAGCATGGTGGGCGTGGGGTGCCGCTCGCTCCGCATGAAGGCCTCCCACCGGGTCGCCCATCCGTCACGACCGGGGTTCGGGCGCATCACGCCGTTCTGCGCCCACTCCCGAAAGGCCACGCCGTGTGCGCGGCACCAACGCGCCACCGCGCGGTCACGCGCATAGGTGATCGCGTTGCCGGTCTCCGCGTGCGCCAGCACCGACTCGATCGGCTGCGTGGCGTGAAGCGTCGCGAGGACCTCCGTCATCTCGCCGACGCGCCGCACGAGCCGACCGCCGATCGCTTCGAGTACGGCCTGCAGTTCGTCGAGCGATTCATCCAGGAACGCCAGATGCGATGCGTCGGCGTCGGGAGCGTTCCACACGCTCGGCTCGTACACGTAGAACGCAAGTATGACCGCTCCCTGTGCCGAAAGTCGCGCGGCCTCCGCGAGGGGACCGTGGTCGTCGAGGCGAAAGTCGCGCTTGAGCCAGATCAGGTGCATGGGTCAGCGGCGGCGCGCACCCGTGTCTCGCCTGCGCGTGGGGGCTGGCTCCGGCTTCAGGGAGCCCGCCTCCAAGGGCCCGCGTCGGCGGCACGCGTCCGAACAGTACAGCACCTGGTCCCAGTCACGCTCCCACTTCTTCCGCCACGTGAACGGGCGATGGCACGACACGCATGTCTTGGGTGGCGGAACCTTGCGTCGCTGGATCGGGGGCATGGGGTGCTGCAGAGCCGGAGCAAAGTTGCGACATCCATCGCAAACTGGTGTTTCCAACCTGAGCAAGATTAGGCACGCCGTTGTGTGTCCAGCGGACTACGCACCCGAAGCACGCCGCGGGATGCCTGCTCCACGACATGCGTGTAGATCATGGTGGTTTCCAGATTGGCGTGTCCGAGCAGTGTCTGGATCGTTCGGATGTCGTAGCCATCCTCCAGCAGGTGCGTGGCGAAGCTGTGGCGCAGCGCATGGCTGGTGACACGGCGGTCCACACCTGCGGCAACCGCGGCGTGAGAAATGGCCTTCTGCACGGTCGACTCGTGCACATGCCATCGTCCGCGCCTGCCCGAGACGGGATCGACGCTCAACCCATCCGCGTGGAACAGGTACTGCCAGGCCAAGGTCCACGCAGCCCTTGGTGCCTTGCGCTCAAAGGCGAACGGCAGCTCCACCCAGCCCTCCCCCGCCGCAAGGTCCGCTGCGTGCAGGCGACGTCGGTCCTCGATGCGCGATCGCAACGGTTCGACATGACGCTCGGGCAGCGGGGTGATGCGGTCCTTGTCCCCCTTGCCGCGTCGCACGGTCAGTTGCAGGCGGTCAACGTCGATGTCCATCACGCGCACCGCGCACGCCTCGCCAACGCGAAGTCCAGCGCCATACATGAGCTCGGCGATCGTCCGGATCGGTGCCGGCACCGCGGCAAGCACGGCGTGGACCTCGCGGCGGCTCAGGACGGTCGGCATGCGTCGCGATGGCTTCGCGCGGACCGCATGGAACGAGCCCGGATCGGTCTCAAGCACCTGCTTGTACAGAAAGACCAGAGCATTCAACGCCTGGTTCTGCGTGGAGGCGGCAACCCTCCGGTTCACGGCCAGGTGTG
>Ga0172372_10012263_pt1 | contig 10759 bp, 19 predicted proteins | sample LakKiv5m_2_FD_114544 | JGI IMG/M metagenome (GOLD analysis project Ga0172372, IMG submission 114544) | Freshwater microbial communities from Kabuno Bay, South-Kivu, Congo - kab_092012_9.5m | ecosystem: Environmental > Aquatic > Freshwater > Lake | place: Democratic Republic of the Congo... | reverse complement strand
CTAGCCCCTGCTGGTGGTGAATATGTATCAGCCATTTTTCTTCTCCAATTGATTCTTATGTTTTACTAAATATGGTTCTATCTTAGATTTAATTCTACCATCTTTAGTCATACGCACAATCCAACCATCTTTTATTTGCATATCATTAAATGCGTATTTTGCTTTTCTCATAGTTTAATAAATCCTTTTTGATCAAACAAACTTCCATCCCATATAGATTTGGTTGTCATTTCAGAATATTCTGGTTCTGTTGGAAGTGGATCAATTTGAATCATTAAAGACATCATGCATGCAGAATATAACCTAGTTGATTCCCAATATCCTTCTTTATCTTGCTCATATAATTGAATTAAAACTGCTGGGTTTTCTGAACTTGCTTCAAGAGTATATTCTCTACCCTCAATACCAAGTATTCCTTCACGCATAACATGAACAACTTGCCCAATATGAAATTCATCTTCTTCTCCGTGTGAAGTTAATGCCCAATCTCCTTCTTTAAGATTTGGCATAGCCTTTCCAATATTTCCTTCGCTTCTATTGATAGCATAAATTTGTCCTGCTGCTTCTGCTCTTGTTTTATGGCAACCCATTACTTTACCGTCATCTTTTACGGCTGGGTATCCAGAACACCCATAAGAATTTTTAGCACCAACTTTATACGGCATACCTAATATTATATCAGGTTTTCTGATATACTATATTGACTGAAAGGTAATAATGGCAAACATTGTATTTTTAGGTAATTTTGAAGTACCATATAGTAGTGAAAATCATCACGCTAACTCTTTAGAATCTTTAGGACATACGGTTTGTAGACTACAGGAAAGGTTTATTAAAGATTCTGTAGTATTAGAACAGGCTATTAAATCAGATCTTTTTGTTTGGGTACATACACATGGTTGGAATACTCCAGGAAGAATGGGTATGGGTGCGGTATTAGAGCAACTTAGGATATCTAAAATACCTACAATGACGTACCACCTTGATTTATGGCTAGGCCTAGAGCGCGAAAAAGATCTTAGAGAAGATAATTTTTATCAAACAATTGGACATTTTTTTGCAACAGATAAGTTAATGGCAGACTGGTTTAATGAAAATACAAATGTTAAAGGACACTTTTTACCTGCTGGAGTATATGATAAAGAATGTTATATACATGAAGACTATGACATTGAAAATTTTGACTATGATGTAATTTTTGTTGGTAGTAAAAGATATCATTCTGAATATCCTTATAGATCACAACTTATAGATCATTTACGAAACACTTATGGAAAAAGGTTTTTACATGTAGGTGGAGATGGAGATACTGGAACAGTTCGTGGAGAAGATTTAAATCGTATTTATGCCAAGAGCAAGATAGCAGTTGGAGATAGTCTTAATATTAATTTTAGTTATCCATATTATACAAGTGATAGATTATTTGAAAGTACTGGTCGTGGTGGTTTTACAATCTACCCCGACATAAAAGGACTTGATGTTTATTTTTATGATAAAAAAGAAATTGTATTTTATAAACATGGGGATCTAAGAGATCTAACAAGCAAGATAGATTATTATTTAGAGCATCCAGAAGAACGTGAAGGAATTAGAGCAATGGGTCATTTACGAACTAAAAAAGAACACACCTATATAAATAGATGGTCATCAATACTAAAGGAGTTTGGAATATGACGCAAATGGTTAAAGCAGTAATTAATGGAGAGTTTGAAATTATGCTGCCAAAGCATCGTGCAGATAGGCCTGATTGGTATAAACCTCATGGTTGGGAAAAACCAAGACTTAAATCAATGTTTGAGAATATTGGCAATGGAGATATTGTCTATTATGTTGGTGCTGAAGAAGGAGAAATGCCTGCCTTGTGTCAAATGTGGGGCGCAGAAGTTGTTTTATTTGAACCCAATCCTAAAGTCTGGTCGCACTTTCCATTACTATGGGGTGCAAATAATTTAGAAAAACCATTGGCCTGCATACCTGGCTTTGCATCAGATAAAGATAATAAACTTGCCAGAATTTATTATAATGAGTTTCCGCCAGAGGCAGACGCTCCAATAGAGGCTGCACACGGTTTTAAAGAACTTCAATATGAAGCAGATAAATATGGTCAAACAAAAATTGATACTCTTGTTTATGAAAAAGGATTAAGGCCTCCTACAGCAATTTCCCTTGATGTTGAAGGTAGTGAATGGCGTGTTTTAGGTGGTGCTGAAAAAACAATGCGTGAGTTTAGACCAAAAATTTGGTTATCTGGTCATCCAGAGTTTATGATGATGTATTGGAAAGAATATCTATATGATTTAAGACAATTCATTAAAGGCATTGGGTATCAAGAAACGCTATTAGATTATCAACATGAGGTTCATTTTTACTATGAGCCAGCCTAAAGCATTTATATACTCTAAAGATCCTCTTGACTCTGCTAATGGCAAATGGGATTATGGCTTATTAAAACAAACGTTTGAGCGTAACAAAATATTAGAAGTTGTAGTTGATACTTTACCAGAAACTGATAGAGCATTTGTTGTTATTCCTGGCAAAGGTAATGCTGGCAAAGAAGATGAGATTGATGAGGAGTTAAAAAATATAGGAAGAGTGGTTTTGTTCATAACTGGAGATGAAGAAAATTTATTTGATGTGGATAAGATAACACATAAAAATATATCTATTTGGGTTCAATACCCGACAAGAAAACATCAAAAATATAACAAACTTCCTATAGGTGCGCCACAACACATTAAAGATAATCTTCCTGAATATACAGAAAAAACATATGCTGCATGTTTTGCTGGACAAATTACACATAGAAGAAGACAACAATTAGCAGACATAATGCCAAGCATTAAAAATTCTATTTATAAACCTACCGATGGTTTTGCCAAAGGCGACACTCCTAATGAATATTATAAAAATTTATTTAGTGCTAAAATTGCTCCTGCCCCCGCTGGTGTTGTAAGTGTAGATTCGTTTAGATTTTTTGAAGCAATTGAAATGCTTTGTATGCCAATTGCAGACTTACGAAACTCTAAAGGATATAGTGATAATTTTTATAATTATGTTTTTGATAAAACATTACCATTTCCATCAACTAATAATTGGGTTGAATTGCCAGACATTATAAAATCAATATTAAAAGAATATCCAAACAATATGCATAGAGTAGTTGCTTGGTGGATTAAATATAAAAGAGATTTTGCAATTAAACTTATGAAGGAAATATATGCATAAGAATGATGTAACAATTATTGTTGTAACTTCAGTACTTCCAGATCATCCAGACACTTCTATTCTTGATGAAACAATTAGTTCTGTAAGATATCATTTTCCAGAAAACGAAATCATATTACAAATTGATGGTTTGCGAGATGAAAGACTAAATAGAAAAAATGATTATGATGAATTTAAAAACAGGGTATTGTGGAAATGTTTACATGAATGGAAGAATGTTTTACCAATAATTTTTGATAAACATAGTCATCAATCAACAATGATGAAGGAAACAATAAACCTAATAACAACATCACTATTACTTTATGTTGAAGGAGATGCACCACTTGTTACTGAAGAACCAATAGACTGGCAAAAATGTTTAGATATGCTTGAATACAATAAAGCAAATACAATTAGATTTCATTTTGAAGCATCAATTCCAAAATCTCATGAACACTTAATGTTTGGACTTAGCGATGATTTTATGAAAACTGCACAATGGAGTCAAAGGCCGCACCTATCATTTGTTTCTTATTATAGAAATGAAATTATGCCTAGATTAAAAGATCGTTGTTTTATAGAAGATATTATTCATGGTGCGATACAAGATGATGTATTGCCTTACGATGTATTTGATAAAGAAGGATGGGGCAAGCATAAACTTTGGATATACCACCCAAAAAAGAATATAAAAAGATCTTATCATTTAGATGGGCGCAAGGGTACAAGAAAGTTTACACCAGATGACGATGTATGGGGATATGCTGAGTGAGACTAGGAATTATTGTTAGATCAGATAATACTGGTCTTGGCTATCAAACAAAACAACTAACAGACATGTTAAAGCCCAATAAGGTTATGCTGATAGACTTTTCTCAACATAACAACAATGAACAACATCCAGAATGGTATAGTGGATATGAAGTTGTAAATGTTTTAGGTATTCCAGACAGTAGAGACATTGATAGATTTTTAAAAGATTTAGATGTTGTTTTAAGTTGTGAAACATTCTATAATAATGATGAATTAATTCTTAAGGCTAAAGATAAAGGTATTAAGACAATACTTCAGTACAATTATGAATTGTTTGGAAATCTTTCTAAAAAAAACATGGCATTGCCAGATGTTTTGTTATCTCCAAGTTTATGGAATATAGAAGATATACATTATAAATTTGGAAAGAAAGCAAAGGTATTTCATCTACCTCCACCAACAGATGTAAATATTTTTAATAATGCAAAAAACATAAATAGATCAAAAACTCATAATCGTATATTACATATTGGTGGAAAACGTGCTGCACAAGATAGAAATGGAACTAATACAATAATAGATATGCTTAGATATTCTAAAGCAAACTATGAACTTGTTATAAGAACTCAAACAAAATTAAATATAGGCATCAATGATGACCGTGTTATTTTAGATTATAATGATAATGAAGATAGAGGTTCAATGTATGTTGGATTTGATGCTATGGTATTACCAAGAAGATATGCTGGACTATGTTTGCCTATGAATGAATCTTTACTTAGTGCCCTTCCAGTTTTTATGACTGATATATCCCCTAACAACATGGTTCTTCCAAAAAAATGGTTAGTAGAATCGCATCTTATTGATCAGTTTAGAGCAAAAACTATGATAGATGTATATGAGGCTAATTTAAGAAAATTAGCAGAATTAATTGACAACTATGTTGCATTGGATAATAATAAAATTTTTGTTGAAAAAGAAGAAGCATTTAATATAGGATATAATAAGTTTACTCCAGAAAAGTTATTGCCAGAATATCTTAAAATAATAAATGAATAATTATTGTTCATAAATTGTTTTATTAGGAAAAGCATTTAGCAAATATGAATGTTTTAGTTCAGCAAATGATCCGCTTTCTGTAGATAAAAACGGATATCCTTTTTGAAAATCATAAGACAAAAATTTAAAATTTTCTGATCCATAAACCTTTACGTCTTTCATTTCTTTTGATTCTTCGTTGTATGAATTACCATAGATGGATCGATACAAAAAATTATGATTCATTCCTAAAATACTATCAAAGTTTTCTTTTGACATTTTCATTGGAACATGTATTTCATAATTTAATGGATTTTTGATACCAGACTGAATTAGTTTATCTTGTGTTATTTTCAATCTATTAATATAAGAACTACGACCCAATACAGTTTCATATGCATCAATTTTATCTTGAAGTGTTCCATTGTAATATGAAATAATTTTATCTACTGGCTTGATTATAAAAAAATCATCATTCATTAATATAAAATTATTTGGAATTATATTACTATTACATATTGTTTTAAAATTATTAAGGGCATTTTTATATTTAGAATATTTTTGACTTACTGATATATATTCTCCAATATACCAGTCTGGTTTACCACCAACTAAAAATACATTGTCTACTTTACAATTTTTTATAATAGATCTTAAAGAATAACGAAGTTCTTCGTTCTCTCCATTTTTACATATATATACAAAATTCATAATGTCTCCATAAAATAATATGAGGCAGACTGTTTAAATCTGCCCCACATTTATTAATATATTACTTAACCACTTTCTTTGCTGGAGTTGCTTTCTTTGCAGCCTTCTTTTTTACAGGCTTGATATTTTTAATTGCATCGTCAACATCCTTTGCGATTGCATCGAACTTACCAAATGCTGGATCTTTTGGATTTGCTGCACGAAGAACTACTGGTACAAGAGCAGCCACTAGAGCAGCCCACATGTCCTTTGGATCAGTTACTCCTGCAGTATATAGTGCAACCACACCTGCAAGTACAGAACGTCCATATGAGGCCCCTAGAGCCTTTAGTTGTGCTTGATTCATTTAATCACCACCCTATTACTATTATACATCTTTGCTATCCTTATTGTCTTGAACAATAGGAAGTAGTTTACCTATAACCCCTGCCAAAAATGCTGGGGTATTTAGATCAGCAATTCTAGGTTTACGCATTTCTTTACGACATTCTTCAATAACATTATTTACAATATCAATTGTATTTTCAATATACTTAAATGCCCACTCCCTAGACTCTGATAAAAACTTAATAAATCCTTCATTGGTTTCATCTTTAAATATTGATGAATTTTCAATTTCATCTTTCATTGTTTTCATCAGCGCAAGTGCAACCTGATTATCTAGTAAACTTTGATTAAGTGCCATCTGAATAACTACGGCACGATATAAAACATAAATATTAAATAAAACTAAAAACCCTATAACCCAACTATACCAATGCATTTTTCTCCTCGTGTGTTGGCCAATAATATTTGCAAGGAAGTTTACGATCTGGACAACAGGGAATGTTATATGGACTTGAAACAGCAGACTGATACTCTACATAATAAATAGGGTCTTTATAAAATAGATTAGCACGATGAGTAGTTATTACTCTCATCAACTTTGTTTCATCTTTCCAAAAAGATGGAGCATTATCTCCCCAGTCTTCCCAACATTGATCTTTTAAATCATTAAGATTTGACTCATTGTTTTCTGTTCTAATGCCACGCATCTTTGCTTCTTGGATCATAGACTGAATATATTCCCATAGTCCACGTTCAAAGCCACGCCACATTAAAACAGCGGGGTGATTGCGCCAACCACCAGTTTTAGATTTACCAGACAAAACATTAAGTATTTGATAGCCTTCTAATATTTGTTTGTTTAATCTTTTGCTATCTAAAAAATATGCAGAAGTATGCAAGTCTGCTTGTGGCAAAAACGTTTGCATTAAAACAACTCCTCATCTGTTTCTTCTATATCAAATATATCAGACTGTAAGGCTTTTGTCAACTGTGATGCAGTAATTACAATAATACTAACAAAAGATACAAATACTCCAAGAACAGATAGCCCTATCCATTTTTTCATTTTGATGTACCCCTAACCAACATTACTATTGCACCATTGTCTTCTAACGCTTTTTTTACCTTGACCATATATTCTATTGCCCTGCGTTTTTCAAACTCATCTAATCTCATAAACTGTGACTCATTTGCACGAACAGTTAAAAAATGTTCGTTATCAATAATATCAACCATAAAACCTTTTGGCGGAATTAATGATCTAAAAGCACGTTGCATTGAATCTGTATACATTGTTCTATTCTACCAGAGTTGGGTAGTCTGTGCAAATGCCATAAATATTATTATATCTATAATCTAAATTTAAGTCTACAATAATAGATTTTGGTGTAACATTTTTGCCTGGATATGTCCAAATGTAACCGTTGCTTGTTAGAGTAAAATCGTCTTGTTGATGCCAAAAATATTTATAGGTTTTATTATCTAATGCTTCTAGTGCTTCTAAATTTTTACAATGAAACCAAGAATTATTTTTAATTTGATCTATAAATAAATCTCCTACTTTGTATATTGGTCCATCGTGACCTAAAAACCAGCCCCTGTCCGTAAGCCTAATATCAATTTCAACATCAAAACCTTTTGATATTGCATCTAATAAAAATCCTGGACTATTTTCTAAAGGACTAGGACCATTGGTATTTCCTCTATGTGCTATTTTAATCATATTTCATATTCTTTCCAATTAACAGATTCAAAACCCTGATCTGTTATAACGTTAATAGATACTGCTCTGTCTGGATCATCACTAAAAAGTTTATCATTTATTAACACTCTTTGTCCACTAGTAATGCCCATCAATAAATAATCCCAACAAATACCAAGATTATTTAAATGTTTTTCTGTCATCTGTCTTGCCGATTCTTTTCTAGCAGTAGTCAAAACAATTTTATATCCTTTTGAATCCCATTCATTAAATTTTTTGATAACTCCATCAAGCAAGTTTGGCTCTACATTATTAATATTACTAAAACTATGAACATGTTTTATAATTGTTCCATCTATATCACAAAAAATTGTTTTAGGTTTTTCTGTATAGTATTCTTTTTGTTTTGAAATATAAATTTCTAAATCTTCTGGTGTTCCAACACCCCACATTTTTTTTAATGGAAATGGGTATATTTTTTTATTATTTAAAATTGCCTCATTATAAACAGGGGCGACATAAAACTCATTATTAATTTTTATATTTTTTTGTATCATTTCTTTAGCAGAAAAAACATAATCAGCCCCTTTAGACCAATAATAAATTCCAGCAGTTGCATCATCACTAATTTCTTTTTTTTCTGCTACCTCACTTATTAATCCAGCATCATTTGTTTTAACGTAAGACCATTTTGGACCTTTTGCTTTAAATGTTACAATTGCTCCATCTATATCATTCTTAATAAAATTTTGAAAAGATTCGCTTTTCCATTCTATAATTTGATCTGAATTAAAAATAATTAAAGGACTGTCATTATTAATTAGTTCTTCGGCATGCAAAATTGTTCTTGCTGCTCCATCTGTTTTATTTTCTAACTGTATAATATTGCATCCTGGAGTAATTGAATTTAATAAATCGTTTAAATTATATTTATCATAATGTTTTTTTTGAACAATATAAATATAGTTTCCACCTATGCCTAAACTATTAATAACATTTTCAATCATTGTTTTGCCAAAAATATTTATTAAAAACTTAGGGACATTATATCCAGCATCAATAAATCTTTGTCCATCTCCAGCCATTGGTATTACTATGTTAATAGACATTTTTATCCTTTCAACATTTTAATTAAATTCTTATTTTCTATTTGTTCTATAATTTTTAAAGCATCTCTATTATGTGGGATATTGATATATAGATGTTGTTTGGCATTAGCAATTTCTTGATATTGCGACAATATAGCAATTTCTCCAGAAGAACATATTGGTGTTGACAATTCAATAATTGTTTGATTATTATTCATAAAAAGTTGATTCATTAGCCCATTTCCAGTTAACCCAACAATTATTTTTGCAGAATTAAAATAATTTATTTGTTCTATAATATCAAGAAAATTTTCCGCATAAACAATTTCAAATCCCAAAGATTTAAAATACAATTCTAATTTTTCTTCATTGTCAACTCTTTTGTCATCTTTATAAATATATTTTTCATTCCAAGAAAATCCTTGATTTTTGTCAATCCACGAAATATTTTTTAAATTTTTGTCCCAAAGTTTTCTACTGACATAAACTTTTTTTTGTGGATTTATATGCTTATCTTTAATAAAATTTGAAACAAATTCATAAGAGTTTTTTAAATCATTTACAGTAAAGTTATTAATATTATATTCATAAAAGGTTATATTTTTTGCTATTAATATTATTTCATCATCAATAATAGAATGGTCTATGTTGTGATCTTCTATATAATTTTTTAATATTTTAGTATTATTGTTAATTTTATTTAAATTTTTATTTTTTTTATTACAAAATAATCTTTTATCATCATATACTATAAATTTTTTTTCTTGATTTTGATTTAATAAAAATAAAAAAAGTTTGACAGTATCTATAAAAAAATGAGAAAGAGGGTTTTCCGAAACTAAAAAAACTTTTTCTTTTTCTGTAATTTCTAAAATTATTTTTTTTGATGAATAATTATTATTTACATAATCTGTAGCCTCTTTTAAGGTTAAACAAGTTTTTATTGGTTTTTTTTGATCACCTCTTGCACCAAAAATAAAAATAGAAAAATCTTGAAAGTTGGTTTTTTTTATTTTTTGTAAATTAAAAGTATTTTCTTTATAAACACTAATCATTATCCCTCAATCGTTAAATTTTCCCAGATTTCAGCCCATCTAGGCTTAGTCTTATGATTGTTAAATTCTCTAGAAATATTTCCTTTTTCTAGATATACCCCGCCCCATATGCCATATTCTTTCTCAGATATACCAACAGCAAAGCAGGTTCTTGCAACAGGGCATGCCAAACAAACATTGTCTATTCCATGTCTTATATTTGGATTATCCTCATACTTATCAAAAAATAAGTTAGTATCATAATCAAGACAGGCAGCATCTTCTTTCCATAAATGCTTGTTCATTATTATGCACCAACGTGTTCCTTTTTAATATCCCATCCATTACGATCTGGAGAGTATACTGTTTTGATTTGCCATTGGTTATTAATGAATGCCCCATTTGTTTTGTACATTGCATTATTTGACTTTGCTAAATGAATGACATTCCAACCTTCCCAACTCAAACTTGGGTTAGCAGAAACAATTTCTTCCATTTTATTTAGAGTATTTACGATCATGATTTATCCTAATATGAGAATACGTTTAGTTCGACATTGTTAGATTGAGCAAATGAAGCCAATTTAGATACATACTGATTTGGCTTACTAAGATACGCAAAATAATTAATATCGTTTATATTTTCTTCAATCCATTGTGGATTTGTTTTGTAGAACTTTACCCTTTTGCCTCTTGCTTTTAATCCTTTTTCAGATACATTACAAAACTCAGAGACAAAAGAATGTACTTGGTTTGGACCAACTGAGTATACTACAAACTCTTCATCATCTTTTTGCATTGATGAAAGAGAGATTGCCATAGCACGAAGAAATACCTGGTAGTCATTGAACTCATTTGTTCCCTGCACCACGACCTTCATTTTTGCTCCTATCAGTTAGT
>Ga0172372_10012261_pt1 | contig 10759 bp, 8 predicted proteins | sample LakKiv5m_2_FD_114544 | JGI IMG/M metagenome (GOLD analysis project Ga0172372, IMG submission 114544) | Freshwater microbial communities from Kabuno Bay, South-Kivu, Congo - kab_092012_9.5m | ecosystem: Environmental > Aquatic > Freshwater > Lake | place: Democratic Republic of the Congo... | reverse complement strand
TCACGCAGAACGCCAACACGCCCGGCGTCGATTTCGCCCCCAGCTCCGTCAACTGGAACACCCCGGCGGTCATCGCGACCACCGGTGACTTCACCGCGAACACCGACAGCATCAACGAGGCAATCGCGGATGCGGAGCAGCTTTTCTTCGACAACCCGCACGTGTTCGAGGGCAAGCGGTTTGTCGGCGACCCACTGCACAACGTGAATCTCCGGACCCGGTACGACTTCCGCACGGGCCGGCTCAAGGGCCTGTCGCTCGGCGGCGGCACGCGCCTGCGCCTCGGCCGCGTCGCGGGCGCCCGCACCGACTACTCGATCACGCCCGGCTCCGACTTCACCGATAAGTGGAACGGCCGCACGATCGACAAGGTCACGACCGTCGACGCGAAGGACCAGCAGGTCTACGACGTGCAGGTGGGCTACAACGTGCCGCTGACCGACCGGCGCTTCCGCTGGTCCGTGCAGCTGAACATCAACAACCTCCTCGATCAGCGGGAGCTGATTGTGAACAACGTGCACCCGCGCACGCTCGCGCCGATCACCTACCGCTACCAGGACCCGCGCCAGTTCATCCTGACGAACACGGTCTCGTTCTGACCCGCCGATCCCGCTTCGCGCCGCCGCCCGCGCATTGCCCGCGCGGGCGGTTTCATTTTCCTCCCCTAAGATGCCCCTCCGCCACCCGCTCCACGCCCTGATGCCCCTGGCCGCCGTGCTCGCGCTCGCCTGGCCGGCGGGGACGCTCGCCGCCGCTTGGACCGCCCCCGCCGGGGAGGAACTCGCCGGGCTCGAGCGAGCCCTCGCGGAATGGCACCGCAACTTCAATCCCGCGGAACAGCTGGTCCGCCGCCCCTTCTCCTCGCCCGGCTACCACACCACCCTCAAGGGCGGGTTCGTCCACGCCACGCGCGACAACGCCAACTACGCCCTCGGCCTGCTCGACACCGGCCGGCCCGAGCACCTCGGGCGGGCCGTCGCCGTGCTCCGCCGGCTCATCGCCCTCCAGGACACGGATCCCGCGAGCCGCACCTACGGCATCTGGTCCTGGTTCCTCGAGGAGCCCCTCGCGCGGATGAGCCCGCCGGATTTCAACTGGGCCGACTTCAACGGCGTGACCCTCCTCCAGGTCGCCCGCGATCACCGCGGCAGGCTGCCCCCCGATCTCGCCGCAGGCATCGACGCCGCCATCCTCCACGCCTGCCGGGCCATCCGGAAACGCAACGTCGGCCCGGGCTACACCAACATCGCCATTATGGGCGCCTACGTGACCCTCGTCGCGGGGGAGCTCTACGGGCTCGAGGAGTTCCGCGCCTACGGGCTCGAGCGCCTCGCCCGCTTTCACCGCCACACGGCCGAGAACGGCGCGTTCGAGGAGTACAACAGCCCCACCTACACCGTCATCGCGCTGCTCGAGCTCTCGCGCCTCAAGGCCCACGTCCGCGACCCGGCCGCCCACGCCCTGATCGACCCGCTGCTCCGGCTGGCGTGGGAGACGTTCGCCCGCCGCTTCCACGCCCCGAGCCGCCAGTGGGCCGGACCCCATTCGCGCGCCTACTCGTCGCTGACCCGCACCTCCGCCCTCGCCCTCGTCCAGCGTGGGACCGCCGGGCGGGTGGATTTCGGCGTCGATGCCCCGGACCGGGAGGCGTTGCGCCTGCCCGTAGCCTGCCCGCCTGATCTGGAGCCCTTCTTCACCCGCCTCGACACGCCCCGCACGGTGGTCGATACCTTCATCCGCCGCAGCGACACCGTCGGCACGACGTACCTCCATCCGCAGTACGCCCTCGGCACGATCAACCGCGGCGACCTCTGGAACCAGCGCCGGGCCCTGCTGCTTCATTTCGGCTCCGCCGCCGCCCCGGGCTACGTGCAGCTCCGGGTCCTGAAGGACGGCTACGACTTCTCGTCCGCGATCCTCCACGCCGCGCAGCGCGAGGGCACCGTGGCGGGCGCCGTCGACTTCATCGTCAATGGCGGCGACACCCACATCTCGCTGGACAAGGTGAAGGACGGAAAGGTGCGCGCGCGCGACCTGCGCCTGCGCTTCGAGGTCGGCGGCCCCGCGGCGGCCACGGCCCGCGTCGATGGGGGTGACGGCCGCGCGGCCACGATCCACGCCGGTGAACTCACCGTTTTCCTGCACTTGGCCCACGCCCGGTTCGCCGGCCAGGAGGCCCGTTTCACGACCGGGGGCGACGCGACGACGCGCTGGCTCGACGTGGTCCTCCACACTGGCGAGGAGACAACTCTGGACCTAAACACCATCGCCGAAGCCGCCGTCGGATTCGGAATGGGGGTCGGCACCCCGGTCCGCGCGGAGGCGACGACCGCCGAGGGCAGGCTCACCGTGACCACCGGCGACCTGACCGCCCGCGCCGCCCTGCGCCCCTACGTGCGTCGCTGAGACCGCGGATTCCCGGAACGGGGCCTGACCCCATCGCTGGCACGGCCGCCCCCCGAATCCCAAGTTTGAGGAACGGCAAATCAGAACTCGACCGCAACAAGGTGTAGCTACAACGTGCTCACATGATCACCGCGAAAGTCTTCCGGGCCGGGAATTCCAAGGCGCTCCGGCTGCCCCGGTCCCTTGAGGTGACGGCGAAGTCATTCGAGGTGACTCCCACCGCCGACGGATTTGTGATTGTCGATCCCGCCGCAAAGGCAAAGCGGGTGCGTGCGCTCGACCGACTCGCCGCCCTCCCTCCGCTGCGGGACGAGTGGTCTAGGCCCTGATGCTCTACCTGCTTGATACCAACGTGCTCTCGCGCCTCGCGCGAGGCGTGGATCCATTGATCCTCCGGAAGGTGCGCGAAAACCTGCTCAACTGCAGGGTTTCGGCGGTGAGTTGGTTCGAGCTGCAGTATGGGGCCGCAAAGAGTTCGCATCCCGAAAAAGCACTGCCCCGCCTGACGATGTTGCGGATGATCTTTCCCGTCAGCGAACCATTCGAGGATCACGCGGCGCGGCGCGCGGCGGACGTGCGTGCGGCTTTGGAATCGCTGCGTCCCAACGCGCAGCCGATTGGTCCGTTCGATGTGCTTCTCGCCGGTCACGCGCTCGCCCTCGGGGCGGTGATGGTGACCCACAACGTCGGCGAGTATGCCCGAGTTCCGGGTCTCGCGCTTGAGGACTGGCAGACCCGCTGACGCGAACCGGCGTGAACCACGCCGGGGGACTCAGGAATCCCGCGTGCCGGCCGCCTGACGGGGTCCGGCCGTGAATCGCCAGCTTTCGGCCGACCCTGAATCCGAGTGCCCGCCCCCTTCCAGCGATTCGCGGCCTGGCCCCGTCGGTCCGTCCCCGCAATGGGTCGTCGATACCTACCTGAAACTCGCCGAGATGCCCGCGGGCCAGCGCCCCGTGCGAACCGTCGTCGGCATCGCCTGGGGGGTCGATGAAATGAACCGCCTGAACCAGCCCATCCAGGACCGGATTCTGAACGAAATGCAACTGGCGGGCGTCCTGGGTGGAGTCTCTCCTTGAGGATCCAGGGGCCTCGCCCGCCAATCCCCGGAAGGGGGTCGGGCCGTGAATCGCTAGTTTTCGGCCGGCTCTGGATACGGGTGCCCGCACCCTTCCAGCAATTCACGGCCTGACCCCGGTCGGTGGCGGCCGCTTCGCCGAACGATCAGGCCAAGGCCAAGTCAGGAAGCCAGCAGGCTGCGGACGGAAATGTCCTCATCCACGTCGTCCCAATGGACGCCCGCCCCACCCGCGATCAGCCGCCAGCGGGCCCGCTGCTCCGGAGTGGCCCGCCACAGCCGGGGATAACGCTCCAGCGGCACCTCCAACCGCCGCGCATCCGCCAGCGTAACGATCAGCGACCCCTCTGTGCACTGGACCGCCACGATGTCCGTCGTGGCTTTAGCGGCCAAAGTGCTCATACCAAGCGAGAATGAACGCCTCCTGATGCGCCTCAACCAGATTGTGGAGCGCCCGCACCTCGGGCGGCCGGAAACCCCGCGTCTCCGCTAGGGTGACCGGGGCCAGCCAGAACTTGGCCAGACCCTCCGCTTTCTCGACGTGGATGTGGCAGGGCTCATTGCCCTCCCGGCTGAAGAAGAAGAATCGATAGCCTTGGAACCGCATCACCTCTGGCATCATCGCTCGAGGCAATCGCCACCACGATCACCGCCTCAAGGATCCGCTGCCCCGAGGTTTGGGGGGAGAGTTCCCCGCGCGGAAGCAAGCCCTCCCGACAAGGGCCACCAAAACCTCCAAGGGCGCACCCCGCGATCCACGCTCGCGCTGGCGTCCCTAGAGGCCGCGCACCCCTTCCGCCGAGCGACGCCGATCAAGGGCTCCAAGCCCCATCCCGCGCGTCATCGGCTTGGTGTGGCTGGGGCGCGCCTGCCCGCCGTCTTGTCCGCCTTCACGTCCACCGTAGCCTTGGCGAAGGTGGGACGCCCCGGTAAACGCCGACAGGAACCCGTTCCGGCGATTCCTCATCCCCGCCCCGCTGATCCCCACACGCTCCGACCCCGGGCGCAGCCCACCGGACCCGGAAAGGATTTCCCGGGGCTTCAGTACCGGTTTCTGAATGTCGTCACGTCAGATTCAGATCGTCGTTACACCTGCAACCGCTGCGGCGAGGCCGAACCCGCCTACCTGCGGCTCCGCGCGGGGACGATTTAACGCTCCCAGCATCAGGCGCGGGACCACGGCCTGACCCCGGTCGGTGCCGCCCGCGAAAGTCTTCCAGGACGGGAATTCCAAGGCGCCGGCTCGCTGCCGCCGGACGACTCGAGGGTTGACCGCGAATTGCGCGGAGCATTGCCTGCCGGCCTCTTGAGGTTTGTACCCCAATCGTCCCCAGTGCCCTGGGACCCTTGAGGCCAGGAGGGTGCTTTGCCGCTCCCCGCGCCAGGCCGTCGCCCAACTGGGAAGGCTTTTGGGCCGTGGAGCACTCCCGGGGCCCTGATTTTGCCCCTTCTCTTCAAACCCCACCTCACCCCGCCCCTCAAGGACCCCGTCGCTGGACATCACGGCCCCTCGATCCCAACTATGAAACCGAATCCCCCACCCCCTGCTCCCTACCGGGTAGGGCGGCTCCTTCTCGTCGTCCTGCTGGCCTCGACGACCAACTTGCTGCGGCCGGGGATTTCCGCGGCCGAGAATTCGGCCCCCACCCGCATCACCGGGCGCGTAAGCAACTCCGCGACCGGGATGTACCTCGCCAACGCCCGGGTCGCCGTGAAGGGCACCACCCTCGTGACCTTCACCGACGAAACCGGCACCTACCGCCTGGATCTGGTGCCCGCCGGCCCGGTTGCGCTCGAGTTCTTCTACACCGGCTTCGATCCGCAGCAGGTGAGATTGGTCCCGGCCCCCGGCGCGGCCGTCGAGCGGGACGTCGCCCTCACCGCCCCGGGGGGCCCCGGCGCCCCGGGCAAGATCGTCCAGCTTGGCTCCTTTGTCGTCTCCGATTCACGGGAGATGGACGGAGCCGCCATCGCGATCAACGAGCAGCGCTTCGCCGCCAACATCGTCAACGTGGTCGCCGCGGACGAGTTCGGCCTCGTGCCCGATGGCAACATCGGCGAGTTCCTGAAGCTTCTGCCCGGGATCACGATGAGTTACCGGGGCGGCGATCCGCGCGAGGTGTCGATCGACGGCGTCTCCTCGGAAAACGTGCCGGTGAGCGTGGGCGGCTTCAGCCTCGCCACGCCGGAGGTCTCGGGCGTCGGCCGCAACGTGGAGCTGAATTCGGTCTCGATCAACAATATGTCCCGGGTCGAGGCGGTCTTCTCGCCGACGCCCGAGTCCCCCGGTTCCGCCCTGGCCGGGACGATCAACCTCGTGCCGCGCAGTGCGTTCGAGCGCGCGCGGCCCGTCTTCACCGGCAGCACCTACGTCATCATGCGCGACAACGCCCGCGACTTCCACAAGACGCCCGGGCCGCGGGCCCAACGCACGCGGAAGGTCCAGCCCGGGTTCGAGTTCACCTGGATCGTGCCCGTGAACAAGGCGTTCGGCTTCACGCTCTCCGGCGGGGCCTCATCCCAGTATTCATCGGAACCGATCATGACCAACACCTGGCGCGGCGCCGGCGCCGCCACCAATGGCAGCACCCTGCCCGACACCACCCCGGACCGGCCATACCTCACGGATTACCTCATCCGCGACAGCACGACCGGCCGCGACCGCACCTCCCTTGGCCTCACCGTCGACTACCGGCTCACCCCGGCCTCCCGCCTGTCATTCTCTTTCCAGTTCGGGACGTTCCACTCGTACTACAACCAGCGGAATATGACGTTTCTGGTGAACCGCGTGCTGCCCGGCGATTTTTCGCCCACCTTCACGCACGGCTTTCCCGGCGCGGGCGAGGTCCGCCAGAACACCAACGCCCGCGATCGCCTCAGCCGCACGGTGATGCCGAGTGTCACCTTCCGCCACGACGGGCGGATCTGGAAGCTCGAGGCCGGCTTCGGCCTCTCGCAGGCGACCAATCAGTTCCGGGACATAGACAAGGGGTACCTCCAGACGACGCTGGTCCGGCGCACCGGGGTCACGGTGGCCTTCGACGACATCTTCTATCTCCGGCCCGGCCGCATCACGGTCACGGACGGCGCCACCGGCGTCCCCGTGGATCCGTACCAACTCTCCCATTACTCGCTCAGCACCGCGGGCAGCAGCCTCGGCTTGTCCGTCAGCCGGCACCGGACCGCCTTCGGCAACCTCCGCCGCGACTTCGGTGGCCGCTGGCCGCTGTCGCTCAAGGCCGGCTTCGACCTGCGGCAGAGCATCAGCGACTACCGCACGCACAACCGTTCCCTGACCTACGTTGGCGCCGATGGGCGGTCCAGCACCACCCCGGTGGGCGGGGACGACAGCGCGGCGCCCTTTCTGGATCGCGACTTCTCGACCCGGACCGGCCCGTATGGCTTTCCCCGGATCCAATGGGTCAGCAACGAGGGCCTGTGGGAGCATTACCGCTCGAATCCGGGCCGCTTCACGGCCGATGCCAACGCCGAGTACCGGTCGAGGATCAGCAATTCGAAGCACTCCGAGGAACTGATCTCCGCCGTCTACCTGCGCGGGGATCTCCGCCTGTTCGGTCCGCGCCTGCGCCTGACCGGCGGCGTCCGGGCCGAGCAGACCAACGTCGAGGCCGAGGGGCCGCTCACCGATCCCACCCGCAACTTCCGGCGCGACGCGGCGGGGCAGGTCATCCTCGGCCCCAACGGCCGCCCGCAGACGATCGCCAGCGATGCGCTCACCATCTCGCAGCTCACCTTCATCGACCGCGGCCAGCGGGCGGAGAAGGAGTATCTTCGCCTGCTGCCGAGCGTGAATGCGACCTGGCAGGTGCGGGAGAATCTCCTCGCCCGGGTCGCCTGGTACGAGTCGCTGGGCCGGCCGAGTTTCAACCAGTACTCGGGCGGGCTCACGCTGCCCGATGTCGAGGCGCCGCCCAGCAACACCAACCGGCTCGTGGTCAACAATGTCGGGATCAAGGCGTGGCGGGCGCGGAGCACGAAGGTGAGCCTCGAATACTACTTCGAGCGCGTGGGGCAGCTGTCCGTCGGCGCGTTCCGGCGGGATTTCGAGAACTTCTTCGGCAGCACCGTGCTCGACGCCACCCCGGGTTTCCTCGGCCTCTACGGGCTCGATCCGACCGTGTACGACCCGTACGACGTCGCGACCCAGTACAACCTCGCCACCCGGGTGCGGATGGAGGGTTACAACGTGAACTACCGCCAGGCGCTCACCTTCCTGCCCCACTGGGCGCGCGGGGTGCAGTTCTACGCGAACGGCAGCGCCCAGCGCGCCACCGGGGACGGCGCCGCCAATTTCGCCGGCTACTTCCCCAAGAGCGGCAACTGGGGGATCAGTCTCTCCCGGCCCCAGTACAACGTCCGCCTGAACTGGAACTATCTCGGCCGCCAGCGCCGCGGCCTCGTCAACGGCCGCGGCCTCGAGCCCGGCACGTACAACTGGGGCTCCAAACGCTCCTACATCGACGTCTCCGGCGAATACGCGATCTCGCGGCGCCTCGCGGTCTTCGCGAACCTGCGCAACGTGAACCAGCCAGTCGACGACGTCGAGATCGCCGGACCCAACACCCCAGCCTACGCCCAACTCCGGCAGCGCCAGGACTTCGGCTCCCTCTGGACCATTGGGATCAAGGGCAGCTTATGAGCCCTCCGACGCCGACCGGCGGCCCCCTCCCCCGCCGCACCGGCCTCGCCCGGCTCGCCGCGGCCGTCCTCCTGCTGGCCGGGCCCGCCACGGACGCCCGCGCGGCCACGTGGGCCCGGAAACCCAACCTCGTCCTCATCCTGGCCGACGATCTCGGGTACGGGGACCTGCAGTGCTACAACCCGCAGCGCGGGAGGATTCCCACGCCGAATCTCGACCGGCTCGCCGCCCAGGGCCTGCGCTTCACCGACGGCCACTCCGCCTCGGGCGTCTGCTCGCCGTCGCGCTACACGCTCCTCACCGGCCGCTACCCTTGGCGCACCCGGCTGCAGGCGGGGATCGTCGGTGTGTTCGGTGAGCCGCTGATCGCGCCCGACCGGCTCACCGTCGCCTCGCTGGCCCGACAACACGGCTACCGCACGGCCGCGATCGGCAAGTGGCACCTCGGCTGGGACTGGCCGATCCCGGCCGCGCAGGCACCGCTGTTCCGCGCCATCCCCAAGGGGGCCGCGGCCGCGACCGAGGCGCACCGCACCGCCTGGCGGGAGGTCTTCGCCCGGGCGATCCCGGGCGGGCCGACCACGCGCGGTTTCGACCTGTACTTCGGCACCGACGTGCCGAACTGGCCGCCCTACTGCTTCATCGAGAACGAGCGCACCGTCGGCATCCCGGCGGAGCTCCTCCCCGGACACCTGCTTGGCAACAACCAGGCCAGCGTGGCCGGCCCGGCGCTGCCCAACTGGAGCCTCGAGCCGATCCTGCCGGCGCTTCGCGACCGGGCGGTGCAGTTCATCTCGCTGGCCGCCCGGCAGCCCGAGCCGTTCCTCCTCTACCTGCCGCTGACCTCTCCGCACACGCCGCTCGCCGTCAACGCCGAGTGGCGGGGCCGGAGCGGCCTCAATGCCTATGCCGACCTGGTGATGGAAACCGATGCCATCGTCGGCCGCGTCCTCGAGGCCCTCGACCAAAGCGGCGTCGCGGAGGACACGCTGGTACTGTTCACCTCCGACAACGGCTGCGCCGCCTACATCGGCGTGCCCGAGCTGGAGCGGCAGGGCCATTTCCCGAGCGGCACCCTGCGCGGCTACAAGACGTCGGTTTACGAGGGTGGGCATCGCGTGCCGTTCCTCGTGCGCTGGCCCGGGGTAGTGCCGCCCGGGACCGTGTGCGATCAGCTGGTGCACCAGGCGGACGTCATCGCGACCCTCGCCGAGATTCTCGGGACCACGCTGCCCGCGCACGCCGGCGAGGACAGCTTCAGCCTTCTCCCACTGCTCCGGGGTGGAACCGCGCCCGTGCGCCCTACCGCCGTGAGTTGCGCGGGCACCGGCGTGCCGGGCTTCCGCGAGGGCCCGTGGAAGCTCGTGCTGGCCGCCGACCCCGGGGCGGGGACGGAGGTCGAGCTTTACGATCTCACCGCGGATCCGGGTGAAACGCGCAACCTCGCGGCCGCCCAGCCGGCGCGCGTCGCCGCGATGCGGGCCGCGTTCGAGGATATCATCATCCGCGGCCGCAGCAACCCGGGCCCGGTACAACCGAACGACGTCGAGGTCCGCCGCCACCCGCAGCCGGTCGCCGGGAAAAGGAAATCCCCGCGCGTGAACGACTGATCCGCCGGCCCATTGTCGCGGGCCGGCCCCTCCGGTCCGCCGGACGTCCCTGCGGTCCCGGCCGGACTCGGTTCAACCTTGCCTCCGGCTGCACCCGCCCGAGCTTGGGGCCGCAGGGCCCGGCTCAAACCGCCGCTCCCGCCCCCCCTATGACGCTTACCCCGCCCCGCCGCCCTTGCCGGCCCGCCCCTGCCCGCCTGCTGCTCGCCGTGATCCTGACCGCCGCCTCGCCGCGGGCCCAGACCGTGCCCCCGCCCGCCGCGGGCCAGGCCCCGGACCCGGTCGAGCTCACGCCCTTCACGGTCAGCAGCGACCGCGACCAGGGCTTCGCCGCGACCAGCGCCCTAGCGGGCGGCCGGCTGGCGACGGACCTGCGCGACACGCCCGCAGCCTACTCGGTGATGACCCGCGACTTCATCGACGCGCTGAACCTCACCGACCTGCAGACCGCGGCCGAATGGTCGACGGGCTCCGACAGCATCCCGCACCACGGCGACGCGACGTTCTTCACCTTCTCGACCTACTACCAGACGCGGGGCGTCCGCGCCGGCACCCAGCAGCGCAATTTCTTCCCCCAGTACGGCGACAACGACACCTTCGACATCGAGCGCTTCGACTTCGGCCGCGGCCCCAACTCGATCCTCTTCGGCAATGGGACGCTGGGCGGCACGAGTTCCTCGACCACCAAACGGGCCCGCACCGACCGGCCGTTCCGGAACGTGCAGTTCAGCGTCGGCTCGTGGAGCACCTACCGCGCGACCTTCGACGTGAACCAGCCCCTAGGGAAACGGGTGGCGGTGCGCACCGCCGGCGTCTGGGGCGATGGCGACGGCTGGCGCCAGAAGGATTTCAACCGGCGCAAGGGCGTCTTCACGACCACGACCTTCCGCCCGTGGCGTCACACCGAGATCCGGCTCGAGGGCGAATACCTCGAGATTCAAAAGCAGACCGGGATGACGACGCTGAACGACCGGCTCTCGGGCTGGAACGGCCAGCTCACCTACG
>Ga0172372_10012260_pt1 | contig 10760 bp, 9 predicted proteins | sample LakKiv5m_2_FD_114544 | JGI IMG/M metagenome (GOLD analysis project Ga0172372, IMG submission 114544) | Freshwater microbial communities from Kabuno Bay, South-Kivu, Congo - kab_092012_9.5m | ecosystem: Environmental > Aquatic > Freshwater > Lake | place: Democratic Republic of the Congo... | reverse complement strand
CTTTCCAGAAGACCCCCGGCTGGCTGGACTGGTACGCCGGCCCGAGCAAGCCGCGCTTCGTGCTGCCGCCGGGCAGCGTCGACGCGCATTGCCACGTCTTCGGCCCCGGCGCCGAGTTTCCCTATGCGCCCGAGCGCAAGTACACGCCTTGCGATGCGAGCAAGCAGCAGTTGTTTTCGCTGCGCGACCACCTGGGCTTCGCCCGCAACGTGATCGTGCAAGCCACCTGCCACGGCGCCGACAACCGGGCGCTCGTCGACGCCTGCAGGGCCAGCGGCGGCCGCGCCCGCGGCGTGGCCACGGTGCGCCGCAGCGTCAGCGACGCCGAGTTGCAGGCGCTGCACGCGGCCGGCGTGCGTGGCGTGCGCTTCAACTTCGTCAAGCGCCTGGTGGACTTCACGCCCAAGGACGAGCTGATGGAGATCGCCGCCCGCGTGGCGCAGTTGGGCTGGCACGTGGTGATCTACTTCGAGGCGGTGGACCTGCCCGAGCTGTGGGACTTCTTCACCGCGCTGCCGACGACGGTGGTGGTGGACCACATGGGACGCCCCGACGTGCGCAAGCCGCTGGACGGGCCGGAGTTCGGCCTGTTCCTGCGCTTCATGCGCGAGCACGCCAATGTCTGGAGCAAGGTGAGCTGCCCCGAGCGCCTGAGCGTGGCGGGCCCGCCGGCGCTGCGCGGCGAGCAGGCCGCCTACCGCGACGTCGTGCCCTTCGCCCGGCGCGTGGTGGAGGAGTTCCCCGACCGTGTGCTGTGGGGCACCGACTGGCCGCATCCCAACCTGAAGGACCACATGCCCGACGACGGGCTCCTGGTGGACTTCATCCCCCACATCGCCCCCACGCCCGAGCTCCAGCGCAAGCTGCTGGTGGACAACCCGATGCGTTTGTATTGGCCGGAGGAGGGGCGGTGACCCACCGCTTCCCGTCCACTGGGCTGCATCCTCTCGAGCCCGGTGGGGCGGGGTACCCTGCTCCGCTCATGTCCTCCGCCGCCGGCCTGCGGCCGACGGCTCCCCCTTTACTTCGCTGCGCAGGGTACCCCGCCCCACCGGGCCGCGGAGATGGTGGCTCGCCCACGGTGGTGTCCCCTGGATGCGGGCAGGCCGAGGCGGGTGGTGAGCCCCCGCAGCGAAGTAAAGGAGGAGGGCCGGGCGCAGCCCGGGCCGGGGGAGCGAGCCCGGACACGAACAGTCCGGTGGACTGTTCGTGCCTGGCGAGCGCCCGGGGCTCTCGTCCCGGGCATGAGCGGAGGGGGCTCGCCGCCCGCCTCGGCTCGCGAGCCGGCGCCCGGCCTTTCGTGGTGTGCGGAGGGGGTCGCCCCACCCCGATGGCCCGCAAAGCGCTGGCTAGCAATCCCCAGTACGGTCTCGACAGGAACCGATACCGAACTCCCTGCAAAAGCCACCCGGTTCCACCGCCACCGCAAAGAAGCTGACATGGCCCTTCACAAACCCTATCTCGACGTCCCCGGCACGACCATCTTCGACGCCGAGCAGTCCCGCAAGGGCTACCACCTCAACCAGTTCTGCATGAGCCTGATGAAGGCCGACAACCGCCAAGCCTTCCTCGCCGACCCGCGGGCCTACCTCGACCAGTGGCCCATGACCGAGGCACAGAAGCAGGCCGTCCTCGCGCGCGACCTCAATCGCTGCATCGCCGAAGGCGGCAACATCTACTTCCTGGCCAAGATCGGCGCCACCTACGGCAAGAGCTTCCAGCAGATGGCCGGCAGCATGACCGGCATGACCGAAGAGGAATATCGCGACATGATGATCGCCGGCGGCCGCAGCGTCGAAGGCAACCGCCACCTCGGCGAGGACGGCAGCGCGCAACCGCACCGCCAGCCCCAGGGCAGCAGCACCACCACCGGGTTCTGACACCATGGCCCGCATCACCGCCTCCGTCTACACCTCCCACGTCCCGGCCATCGGCGCCGCGCTCGACCTCGGCAAGAGCGGCGAGCCCTACTGGCAGAAGGTCTTCGCCGGCTACGAATTCGGCAATCGCTGGCTGCAGGCGCAGAAGCCTGACGTGGTGTTCCTCGTGTTCAACGACCACGCCACCGCCTTCAGCCTCGACATGATCCCGACCTTCGCCATCGGCACCGCGGCGCAGTACCAGCCCGCCGATGAAGGCTATGGCGCGCGGCCGGTCCCCGTGGTCCAGGGCCACCCGGAGCTCGCCTCGCACATCGCGCAGAGCGTGATCCAGGAGGATTTCGACCTGACCATCGTCAATCGCATGGACGTCGACCACGGCCTGACGGTGCCGCTGTCGTTGATGTGCGGCGCGCGCGACCCGAAGACCGAGTCCTGGCCGTTCAAGGTCATCCCGTTTGCCGTCAACGTGGTGCAGTACCCCGTGCCGTCCGGACGGCGTTGCTTCGCGCTCGGCCAGGCCATCCGGCGCGCGGTGGAATCGTTCGACGAAGACCTGAACGTCCAGATCTGGGGCACCGGCGGCATGAGCCACCAGTTGCAGGGCCCGCGTGCCGGCCTGATCAACCGCGAGTGGGACAACCACTTCCTCGACCGCCTGATCGACGACCCGGCGGGCCTGTCACAGGTGCCGCACATCGAATACGTGCGCGAGGCCGGCAGCGAGGGCATCGAGCTCGTGATGTGGCTGATCGCGCGCGGCGCGATGGCCGATGTGGCGGGCGGGCCCAAGCCGCGTGTCGCGCAACGCTTCTACCACGTGCCGGCCTCCAACACGGCGGTCGGACACCTCATCCTGGAGGACTGAACATGACGATCAAGGTCGCCCTCGCCGGGGCTGGCGCCTTCGGCATCAAGCACCTGGACGGCATCCGCCACATCCCCGACGTCGAGGTCGTCTCGCTCGTCGGTCGGGAGTACGCGAAGACGAAGGAGGTGGCCGACCAGTACGGCATCGCCCATGTCACCACCGAACTGGCCGACAGTCTGGCCATCAGGGAGGTGGATGCGGTCATCCTGTGCACCCCCACGCAGATGCATGCCGAGCAGTCCCTGGCGTGTTTGCGCGCCGGCAAGCACGTGCAGGTGGAGATCCCGCTGTGCGACGTGCTGAAGGACGGCCGGGCGGTCGTCGAGCTGCAGCAGGAAACGGGCAAGGTCGCGATGTGCGGCCACACCCGCCGCTTCAACCCCAGCCACCAGTGGGTGCGGCGGCGCATCGTCGCGGGCGACTTCCACATCCAGCAGATGGATGTGCAGACCTACTTCTTCCGCCGCACCAACATGAACGCGCTCGGCCAGCCGCGCAGCTGGACCGACCACCTGCTGTGGCACCACGCCGCGCACACGGTGGACCTGTTCGCCTACCAGGCGCAAAGCCCCATCGTCAAGGCGAATGCGATCCAGGGCCCGATCCACCCGACGCTGGGCATCGCGATGGACATGAGCATCCAGCTCCAGGCCGCCAACGGTGCGATCTGCACGCTGAGCCTGTCGTTCAACAACGACGGGCCGCTGGGCACCTTCTTCCGCTACATCGGCGACACCGGCACCTACATCGCGCGCTACGACGACCTGTTCAACGGCCGCGAGGAGAAGATCGACGTGTCGCAGGTCGATGTCTCGATGAACGGCATCGAGCTGCAGGACCGCGAGTTCTTCGCCGCCATCCGCGAGGGCCGCGAGCCCAACGCCAGCGTGGCCCAGGTGCTGCCCTGCTACGAGGTGCTGCACGCGCTGGAGCAGCAGCTCGGCTGAAGCCCGCCTGTCCGTCGCGCGGTGCGCGGGCGCGCAGCGGGGCAAAATCGTCGGATGAAGACACGTCGCATCGGCCCGTTCGAAGTCGCCCCCATCGGCCTGGGGTGCATGAGCCTGAGTCACGCCTATGGCATCCCGCCCTCGCCGGAAGACGGTGAGCGGCTGCTGCTGGAGGCGCTGGACCTGGGTGTGACCCTGTTCGACACCGCCGCGCTCTACGGCTTCGGGGCCAACGAGACGCTGGTGGGCCGGGTGCTGAAGCCCCACCGACACCGCATCACGCTGGCCAGCAAGGGCGGCATGGCGGGCGTGAGCTTCCCGGATGGCGTCAAGCGGGTGATCGACGGCCGGCCCGAGACGATCCAGCGCAACTGCGAGGACAGCCTGCGCCGCCTGGGCACCGACGTCATCGACCTGTACTATCTGCACCGCTGGGACAAGAAGGTGCCGATCGAGGAGTCGGTGGGCGCGCTGTCGCGGCTGGTCGAGCAGGGCAAGGTCCGCACGCTGGGGCTGAGCGAGGTGTCTGCGGCGACGCTGAGGCGCGCGCATGCCGTGCACCCGATTGTGGCCGTGCAGACCGAGTACTCCCTGTGGACCCGCAACCCGGAGATCGCGGTGCTGCAGGCTTGCCGGGACATCGGCGCGGCCTTCGTGGCCTTCAGCCCGGTCGGACGGGCCTTTCTCACCGGGGCCTTGCGCGACGTGGGCGGCCTGCACGAGAAGGATTTCCGGCGCACCAACCCGCGCTTCGAGCCTGCCACCTACGCCCGCAACCTCGAACTGCTCGAGAAGTACGAGGCCCTGGCGGCCGCGGCCGGTTGCACGCCGGCGCAACTGGCCCTGGCCTGGTTGCTGGCGCAGGGGGAAGACATCATCCCGATCCCTGGCACGACCCGCATCGACCACCTGCGCGAGGACTTGGCGGCCTGGTCGCTGCAGTTGTCTCAGGCTGTGCTGCAGCAAGCGGGCGAGCTCATCAACCAGCGCACCGTCAGTGGCGAGCGCTACAACGCGCAGGCGGCGTCTGAGGTGGACACCGAAACGTTCTGAGGCCCGGAAACTCGGGCTGAGCACCGGTGCAGGCGATGAGCGCCACCACCCACGCCTTTCGTGGCCCCGGCTTGCAGGCGGCCTTGGCGCAGGCGCACTTGCCCGCGCTGATGCCGGCCCTGGCCTGCCTCACGGGGGATCTGTCGGCGCTGGACGCCGCCTGGCAGCCCGACCTGTCGGACCAGGCGCAGCGACCGCAGCCGCAAGCCGGGCTGTCGGCGCAGGCCCAGCAGGCCGCGCGCGAGCGCGCACAGGCGCTGATCGAGCGCTGGGACGCTGACGGGCGGCCTGCGCCCGGTGCGCTCGACGCCGTGCTGCTGCAGCGCGTGATCCGTTTCGTCACCGGTGATGTCGATCCTGCAGTGGCCGACCTGCTGCTGCACGAACTTGGCCTGACCGACGTGGCCACTGCACCGGGCGACTTGCGCGGCATCAGGCCGGGCTTCCATGTGGCGGTGATCGGCGCGGGGATGTCGGGGTTGCTGGCGTCCTGGCACCTGGCGCGGGCGGGCGTGTCGCACACGATCTACGAGCGGCAAGCGACGCTGGGCGGTGTCTGGGCCGAGAACCACTATCCGGGATGCCGTCTCGACACCAGCAACTTCTGCTACAGCTACTCCTTCCACCAGCAGGCGCGGTGGCGACACCATTTCTCGCCGCGTGACGAAGTGCTGCGCTACTTCGAGGAGGTGGCGCGCTTGCACGGCATCGATCATCGGATCCAGTGGCGCACGCATGTCGTCGGCCTGGCGTACGACGACGCCACGAAACGGTGGCGCCTCGAACTGGCGCGCGACGGTCGGCGCGAGCGGGTGCAGGCCGATGCGGTCATCAGCGCGGTCGGCCAGCTCAACGAGCCGCGCCTGCCGCAGATTCCCGGGTTGGAGCGCTACACCGGGCACGCCTGGCACACCGCGCGCTGGAACCACGGTGTGGCGCTGGACGGCCTGCGCGTGGGTGTCATCGGCACCGGCGCCAGCGCTTTCCAGGCGGTGCCGCAGATCGCGCCGCGGGTGCAGTCGCTGCGCGTCTTCCAACGCACGCCGCCCTGGGTGGTGCGCACACCGTCCTACACGCGCGAGCTGCCCGAGGGCCTGCGCTGGCTGCTCGAGCACCTGCCCGGCTACAACGCCTGGTATCGCTTCGAGCAGTTCTGGGTGGCTGTCGAAGGCCGGCGCCGCTACTCGATCGTCGATCCGGCCTGGACGCGTCCCGGTTCCGTGTCCGCCTTGAACCAGCAACTGCGCGAGATGCTGGAGCAGGACATCCGTTCGTCCTACCCCGGCCGGCCCGACCTGCAGCGGTTGATGACGCCCGAGTACCCGCCGTATGCCAAGCGCATGCTGCGCGACGACGGCGCGTGGCCGGCCGCGCTGATGCGCGACAACGTGCGTGTGGTGACTGCACCGATACGCGAGTTCACGTCTACCGGCGTGCGTTGCGCAGACGGGAGCGCGCATGAACTGGACGCGGTGATCTTCGGCACCGGCTTCCGTGCCTCGGAGTTCCTGTCGTCGATGCGGGTGACCGGCCGCGCAGGCGCCGACCTTCACACGCAGTGGGGCGGTGAGCCCCAGGCCTATCGCGGCATCTGCGTGCCCGGTTTCCCCAACCTGTTCCTGCTCTACGGGCCGAACACCAACCTGATCACCAATGGCAGCCTCGTGCTGTTCGGCGAGTTCGAGGTCGAGCTCGTGATGCGCTGTCTGAAGACGCTGGCCGCGCAAGGCGCCCGCGCGATGGAGCCGACGTTCCAGGCGGCGCAGGCGGACGCGCAGCGCGTGGCGGCGGCTGCGCGCGGCATGGCCTACGGGATCGACGGGGTGCGCAACTGGTACAAGTCGGCTTCGGGCCGGGTGACGCAGAACTGGCCTTTCAGCACCGTGGATTTCTGGCGCCAGACGCGAGAGGTGCGGGTGGAGGACTTCACGTTCCACAGCTGAGCGCGCCCTGCCGCATCCTTGCATGCAGGGCGGGCAGGGCCGGCAAGGCGGGCAAGGCGTGCAGCGCGTGCAGCGCGTGCAGCGCGGCCGTGCAGGGCCGTCCTCAGGCGGCTGCTTGCAGCCCCCGCGCGAAATGCGCCTGCATCAGCGCGCGTGCGGCCTGCGCGTCGCCTTCGGCGATCGCGCGCATCATCGCGCGGTGCTCCGCCAGGGAGTCGGCGAGCCGTCCCTGACGGAACAGCGAGTGATGACGGTTCAGCTTCATTACCTTGCGCAGGTCGGCCACCACCTGCAGGGCCCAGCGGTTGCCCGCCTCTTCGAGCAGCGCGAAGTGGAAGCGCTCGTTGGCGGCGAAGAAGGCGTCGCGGTCGGCCACCTGCTGTTCCAGTTCGTCGTGCAGGGCCCTTAGCCGGGCCAGCGCTGTCGGCGACGCGCGGGCCGCCACCTGCGCGGCGGCGTCGCTTTCCAGCAGCGCCAGCAGGTGGTAGACCTGCGCGACGTCGTCGCGCGACACCTCGGTCACGTAGGCGCCGCGCCGCACCTTCATCGTCACCAGGCCTTCGACGGCCAGCACCTTCAGCGCCTCGCGCAGCGGGGTGCGGCTGATGCCCCATTGGGCGCACAGCTTCATCTCGTCGATCCAGGCGCCGGGCTCGAGCTCGCGCGCGAAGATCTGCTGGCGCAGCCGCTCGGCCACGGCCACGTACAGGGCACGCGGGGCCAGCGAGGCGGGTGGGGCGGCTGTCGGATGATGTGCCGTCGCGGCGGCGAGATCGTCCACGATGTCTTGTCAGCTTGGAGTGGGTTTTGAATTCATAATTATGCATAATTCAACTCGAGGTTGTTGACGAGCGTGCCACGAGCTTGAGGGCCATTGCGTTCGCCACGACGGCCTCGCAGACTGCGTGACTTGACCGACGCCACCGGACCCTTCCCATGAGCCAACCCCACGAGCCCTCCGAGTTCCAGCCCGCCACGCTCGAACAGTGGACGCGCGCCGCGGCGAAGTCCGCCCCCGAGGGCGATCTGTCGGCACTGGACTGGGTCACGCCCGAGGGCCTGACGGTCAAGCCCCTGTACACCGCGGCCGACACCGCCGCGCTGCCACACACCGACACGCTGCCCGGCTTCGAGCCCTTCATCCGCGGCCCGCAGGCCACGATGTACACGGTGCGCCCGTGGACCATCCGGCAGTACGCCGGCTTCTCCACGGCCGAGGCCTCCAACGCCTTCTACCGCAAGGCCCTGGCCGCCGGCGGGCAGGGCGTCAGCGTGGCGTTCGATCTGGCCACCCACCGCGGGTACGACAGCGACCACCCGCGCGTGACGGGCGATGTCGGCAAGGCCGGCGTGGCCATCGACTCGGTCGAGGACATGAAGATCCTGTTCGACGGCATCCCGCTGGACAAGGTCAGCGTGTCGATGACGATGAACGGCGCGGTGCTGCCGGTGCTGGCGGGCTACGTGGTGGCGGCCGAGGAACAGGGCGTGCGCCAGGACCAGCTGAGTGGGACCATCCAGAACGACATCCTCAAGGAGTTCATGGTCCGCAACACCTACATCTATCCGCCCGCGCCGAGCATGCGGATCATCGGCGACATCATCGAGTACACGGCCCGGCACATGCCGAAGTTCAACTCGATCAGCATCTCCGGTTACCACATGCAGGAGGCGGGCGCGAACCAGGCGCTGGAGCTCGCCTTCACGCTGGCCGACGGCAAGGAGTACGTGAAGACGGCGCTCGCCAAGGGCCTGGACGTGGACGACTTCGCCGGGCGCCTGAGCTTCTTCTGGGCGATCGGGATGAACTTCTATCTCGAGATCGCCAAGATGCGTGCCGCCCGGCTGCTCTGGACGCGCATCATGAAGGGCTTCGGTGCCAGGAAGCCCAAGAGCCTGATGCTGCGCACGCACTGCCAGACCTCGGGCTGGAGCCTGACCGAGCAGGACCCGTACAACAACATCGTGCGCACCACCGTCGAGGCCATGGCCGCGGTGTTCGGCGGCACGCAGAGCCTGCACACCAACAGCTTCGACGAGGCCATCGCGCTGCCCACCGAGTTCAGCGCCCGCATCGCGCGCAACACCCAGCTGATCCTGCAGGAGGAGACGCACATCACCAGCGTCGTCGATCCCTGGGCCGGCAGCTACATGATGGAGACGCTGACGCAGCAGATGGCCGACCAGGCCTGGGCGATCATCGAGGAAGTGGAGGCCATGGGCGGCATGACCAAGGCCGTGGACAGCGGCTGGGCCAAGCTCAAGATCGAGGCCAGCGCGGCCGAGAAGCAGGCGCGCATCGACTCCGGCCAGGACGTGATCGTGGGCGTCAACAAGTACAAGCTCCAGACGCAGGACCCGGTGGACATCCTGCAGATCGACAACGTCAAGGTGCGCGAGGGCCAGGTCGAGCGGTTGCAGCGCATCCGCGCCACGCGCGACGCGGCCCGGGTGCAGGCGGCGCTGGATGCCCTGACCGAATGCGCCCGCGCCGGTGCAGCGGGTGAGCCCACCGGCAACCTGCTGGCCCTGTCCATCGAGGCCATCCGCGCCCGCGCCACGGTGGGCGAGGTCAGCGATGCGCTGGAGCAGGTCTTCGGGCGCCACCGCGCCGACATCCAGAAGGTGACCGGGGTGTATGCAGCGGCTTATCACAAGGACTACGACAGCGCCGAGGGCTGGGCCCGGCTGCAGCAGGAGATCGCTGCCTTCGGCGAGCAGCAGGGGCGCCGGCCGCGCGTGATGATCGCCAAGCTCGGCCAGGACGGGCACGACCGCGGCGCCAAGGTGGTGGCCACGGCCTTCGCCGATCTGGGCTTCGACGTCGACATGGGCCCGCTGTTCCAGACGCCCGAGGAGTGCGCCCGCCAGGCGATCGAGAACGACGTGCACGCGGTCGGCGTTTCCACCCTTGCCGCGGGGCACAAGACCCTGGTGCCAGCGATCATCCAGGCGCTGAAGGCGCAGGGCGCCGACGACATCATCGTCTTCGTTGGCGGCGTGATCCCCGCGCAGGACTACGACTTCCTTTACCAGGCGGGCGTCAAGGGCATTTACGGGCCCGGCACGCCGATTCCGGTGAGCGCCAAGGACGTGCTGGAGCAGATCAGGAAGGCACTGACCTGAAAGAAGTGATACCGTAATACAGTATTACATTCGGGAGCCCGCATCATGGCCGTGTCCGTCCGTCTGGAGCCCATGCTCGAAAAGGAGCTGGAGCTCGCCGCCAAGCGCTTGGGGGTGACCAAGTCGCAATTCATCGTCACCGCGTTGGAGCGGGCCCTTGGGCGTCAGGATCCCTACGCGTTGCTGATGAAGGTGCACACCGAAGTCCAGGATTCGACAGCGGAGATGACACCGGGGCTTCAGTCTGACGCCAAGTCGGCCATCCGGGCCAAGCTGCGGGCGCACCACGAGGCCGGCAAGGGCGACTGGCTGGCCTTCCAGGAGGCTCGCCAGCAGGGCAGGACGTGGGTGCCGCCCGAGCAGGAGCCCGCGGGGCAGGCGCCGTGAACCTGGCACTGATCGATACCGGGCCCATGGTCGCCTTGTTCGATGTCGACGACTACGGTCATCGTCACTACACGGAACTGCTCGCCCACCGACCCTGGCGCCTGACCACCACCTGGCCCTGTGTCGTGGAGGTGACCCATCTCCTCGGCACGCAGCCGGTGCAGCGCTACCTGCGCTGGGTGGCCGAGGGCGGCGTCGTGGTGTATCCGCTGGACGTGTCGAACCTGCCGGACCTGGCGGCGCTGATGGCACGTTACACCGCGCCACCTCGCACCGAGATGGACCTGGCCGACGCCTCGCTGGTGTGGTTGGCGCAGGACACCAACACGCTCAACGTCATGACGATGGACGTGCGGGACTTCTCCCGTTACCGCCTGCCCGATGGCCGCCGCTTTGTCATCCACTGAAGTGTCCGGGGGGCGGCCATGAGTGCCGAACTTGCCGCCCAGGCCTTGCTGCACGGCCCCGGTCCGGCCCAGCGCCGCGCCCTGGCCAAGGCCATCACGCTGCTGGAGTCCACCCGGGCGGACCACCGACTGCAGGCCGATGAGCT
>Ga0172372_10012259_pt1 | contig 10762 bp, 10 predicted proteins | sample LakKiv5m_2_FD_114544 | JGI IMG/M metagenome (GOLD analysis project Ga0172372, IMG submission 114544) | Freshwater microbial communities from Kabuno Bay, South-Kivu, Congo - kab_092012_9.5m | ecosystem: Environmental > Aquatic > Freshwater > Lake | place: Democratic Republic of the Congo... | reverse complement strand
CTCGTCCGCCGCTCACCGCAGCGGAGCTGCGACGTTCGCTACGCGGGCCGACCCACCATGTTCGGCCAGCTGAAAAATCACTTCAGAGCCGCACGGCCTGGGGACCATTTTTTGAGCGTAAGACCAGAAAAATGAGTCCCCATGGCGGGCGGCTCAAGCGTGACTTCCACCTCAAAACAATTGGAATCTGACCCCAATTACCCCAATTACCCCAATTACCCCAATTACCCCAATTACCCGGCGAAGAGCAGCAACTGCGCGGCCACGGCCACAGCGATTTCAGAGGGCGATTTGCCGCTGATGCCGGGCAGGCCAATCGGGCAGGTCACCCGCGCGAAGTCAGCGTCGCCAAAACCTTTGGCCTCTAGGCGATGTCGAAAGGTGGCCCATTTGGTGGCGCTGCCGATCAGGCCGATGAAGGGCAGATCGTTCAAGTCACGCGCACGCCGCAAGCAATGGGCCAAGACCTCCAAATCCTCGGCGTGGCTGAAGCTCATGATCAACACCAGACTGCCCGGCGCCAGGTCGGCCACTGCGGCCTGCACCGGCGCGGAATGTTCACACTGCACATGGCGCGGGGTGTCGGGCGGGAACGCCTCATCACGACTGTCGATCCATCGCACATGAAAGGGCAAATCGGCCAACAGCTTCACCAGTGCCTGCCCCACATGACCACCGCCAAACAGCGCCAGCGGTCGACCCTCTCCTGCCAAACCTGCCTGCAAGCGAGGCCAATCGGCGGCGCTGATGCTCTCAAACCCCAGTTGCAGCACGCCGCCGCAGCATTGCCCCAGACTGGGGCCCAGCGCCACGCGCTGCGCCTCGGGCAGCGGCAAGTCGGGGTGCTGCAATGCCGCCCGCGCTTGGGCGATGGCTTGGTGCTCCAGGTGCCCGCCGCCAATCGTGCCCACCTGGTGCGCGTCGAACACCGCCATCCAGGTGCCGCTGTCGCGCGGCACCGAGCCCTGCGCTTGCAGCACCCGCACCAGCACAGCAGGCGCATTGCGCAAATCATCAAACAAATCTGACAGTTGTTTCAAATCAATCCTCAGGTTATTGAGCTTGCCAAATGCGCTCAGACGGTGCAAAGTGACAAGCTTAGTACGGCACAGGGAGCGGTCATGCAGGCTGGTTCAATCCCATGCAATCACCAACCGGTCAACCCTTGGGGCGTGGCCGTTCCGCGTGTGCCCCCAGCGGCGTCGACCGTGCCCTGCGAACAGGCAAGCTGCCTTGGCGTGGCTTGGGCCGCACTCGGGGCTTGGCTGCTGCTCGGCCTGAGCGCCTGCAGCGTCATGCCCCCCCCGGTGGTCCAAGCGCCCACACCCCCACCCCAACCCCCTGTGGCCATCATCACGGTGCCGCCGCCCGCGCCACCCAGCTTGCCGCCGCCCGTGGTGCAGCCCTTGCCCGCCACACCGGTCCCCGCCCTGGTCTCGGATGCCCGTAGCCCCAAGGAATACCGCTCCGACGCGGCCAGCCACCTATACCGGCACTACCAACAACGTATTTACAAAGGCAAGATGCCGCCCATGCTCAAAGCCGTGGGCGTGATCGAGGTCAGCGTCAACAGCCAAGGCCAGGTCGACGAGATCGTCTGGTTGCGAGCCCCCCGCCACGCACCCGAGGTGATGCGCGAAATCGAAACCAAGCTGCGCGAAGCCCAGCCCTACCCGGCGCCGCGTGTGCTGAAAAAAGTGAAATACGTGGACACCTGGTTGTGGCATGCCAGCGGCCAGTTTCAACTTGACACCCTGACCGAAGGCCAGCACTGAGGCTGCGCTGAAGGAGCATTCAAACCAAGAACACCCGGCTTCAAGAGCCACGGTAGGTGGAAAAACTCCAGGGGCTGACCAGCAAAGGCACGTGGTAATGCTGGCGGGTGTCGGCCACGCCAAAGTCCAGCGTCACTTGGTCGAGGAACGAGGGTTCGGGCAAGGCCACGCCCAAGGCCTTGAAATAGGACTTCACCGAAAACACCAGCCGGTAGGTGCCCACTTGCAAGCTGTCGTTGTCCAACAAGGGACCGCCGTCGCTGCGGCCATCGGCGTTCAGCGTGAACGACTTGAGCAAGCGGCTGTCTTCGCCCTTGGTGGCGTACAAGGCGACGTCCATGCCACCCGCTGGGCATCCGTGCATGGTGTCCAAAACATGTGTGCTCAATCCCATGTGCAAGCTCTCCGAACAGGCGTTGAGGCCGAAAGGTATAGTTGAAAATTCGCAGTGTAGCTTTCCATCCCATGCCCATCTCCTTCCCCTCTCGGCCACAGCCTTCACAAGAACGCATTCAGTGGCTGAACCAAGCCAGCACAGCCGAAGCCCTGGCCTGGCTGGATGGGATTTACGAACACTCGCCCTGGGTGGCCGAACAGGCTTTGGCGATGCGCCCGTTTCGCAGTTTGGCGCACCTGAAATGGGCCTTGGCGCACAGCGTCATGCAAGCCGATCCGACACAGCAAATGGCGCTCATCAAGGCGCACCCCTTGCTCGCGGCCAAACCCAACCCGAATCTCACCAGCGAATCCAAACAAGAGCAACAAGTGGCGGGCTTGTGGCAAAGCACGCCCGCGCAAGCGGCCCAATTGCAAGCCCTGAACCAGGCCTACATCGTCAAATTCGGCTGGCCGTTCATCGTTGCGGTGCGCGGCCCACGCGGCAACGGCCTGACACCCCAGGCTATTTTGGACACCATGGCCCGGCGCATGCACCAGTCGCCTGCGGTGGCGTTCCAAGAAAACCTACGGCAAATCCACCGCATCGCCGAACTGCGCTTGAACGAAAAATGTCAACAGCATCCGCTCTTGGGCGGCGAAGTTTGGGATTGGCACGCATGGCTGGCGCAGTTCAGCGACCCGGGGTTCAAAGAGCACGGCCAGCTCAGTGTCAGCTACCTCACCAAGGCCCATCAAGCTTGTGCCCAAACCATCGCCCTGGGCATGACAGCCTGTGGTTTTGACGAAGTGAGCATTGACGCGGTGGGCAATGTGGTGGGCCGCTACCACCCCGCCCAAGCAGACGCGCCTTATCTGCTGACCGGCAGCCATTACGACACAGTGCGCAACGGCGGCCCATACGACGGCCGCTTGGGTGTCTTCGTGCCCATGGCCTGTGTGCGGGAATGGGCCAGCCACGGCCAACGCTTTCCTGTGGGCCTGGAAGTGGTGGCCTTCGCTGAAGAAGAAGGCCAGCGCTACAAAGCCACGTTTTTGGCGTCTTCGGCGCTGGTGGGCGACTTCAACCCCGCTTGGCTGGACCAGCAAGACGCTGCAGGCATCAGCATGCGTGAGGCCCTGCAAGCCGCCGGGCACGATCCGAAAGACATCCCGGCCCTGAAACGCGAGCCCTCAAAGTACGTGGGTTTTGTCGAAGTGCACATCGAGCAAGGCCCGGTCTTGCATGCACTCAACATGCCATTGGGCATCGTCACCTCGATCAATGGCAGCGTGCGTTTTTTGGGTCAACTCACGGGCACGGCCAGCCATGCGGGTACCAGCCCCATGGACCAGCGGTACGACGCCGTGGCCGCCTTCGCACAATGGGCGGTGTATGTCGAGCAACGCGCCCGACAAGATGGCGACTCGGTGGCAACGGTAGGCATGTTGCACGTGCCGCAAGGTTCGATCAATGTGGTGCCTGGCCTGGTGCAGTTCAGCTTGGACATGCGCGCGCCCAGCGATGCCCAGCGTGACGCTCTAGCCAACGACATCTTGAGCAAGTTGCGAGCAGTTTGCGCTGAGCGCAGCATCCATTTGAAGCTGGAAGAAACCCTGCGTGCCGCTGCCGCGCCCAGCGACCCGGGCTTGCAACGCCGATGGGAAGAAGCCGTCTCTGGCCTGGGCTTGCCGCTGCACCACCTGCCCAGCGGGGCAGGCCACGACGCCATGAAGATGCACCAAGCCATGCCGCAAGCCATGTTGTTTGTGCGCGGCGAAAACCAGGGCATCAGCCACAACCCGCTGGAGTGCAGCACTGCGGATGACATGCAATTGGCGATCGAAGCCTTTGCCGCTTTGATGCAGGCCACGAAAGCGCGCTGAATCAGCGGTTTTTCAGGCTCTGCCACACCAGCTGTTCGTTGGACAAGCCTTCATCTGCCAAGCGCTGGCTGATCTGCGCATGATCGCTCAACGCGGCCAACTCCCGCATTTGGCTGAACAAGGTGCGGTAACGCGCTAGCGCATAGTCGGCATTGGTTTGCAGCAAGCCGGGATGAAGCTCCATGTTTGCAGGCGGCTGCTGGGCTTTCATAGCTTCTTCACGCTCTGCCCGCAGTTGGTCCGTGAAGGCGGACGACATGATGGCTGCCGGGATGGCAAACACACCGATGCCCACCAAGGCCAGCAACACGGTCAGCAAACGGCCCGCCGGTGTGACTGGCGTGATGTCGCCGTAACCGACACTGGCCAAGGTCACCACCGCCCAATACATGGCTGTGGGAATGTCTTCAAACTTGTCAGGCTGGGCGCCGCGCTCAAGCAAATAGCCCATGGCGGCGGTGATGAACACCAGCATCATCATGATGAATGACGAGGCCGCCAACACCGGCAATTCACGTCGAATCACCATGAACATGGTTGACGTGGATTTGTTGTAGCGGCTCAGCTTGAGCAAACGCGTCAAACGCACAATGCGCAGGAAGCGCAAATCGATCAGGTTGGCAAACAGAATTTCCAAAATGAACGGCAAGATAGACACCAAATCCACCAAGCCGCTGATCGAGGTGCCAAATTTCCATCGGGCCCGCAGGGGTTGGGCTGTATCGTTTTCTGCCGACGCGTAAATGCGCAACAGGTATTCGATGGTGAACAGGCCAAAGGCCACGGTGTCAAGGATGAAAAAGTGGGTTTCAAAATTGGCGCGAATGCTGTCGACCGACTCCAAGACGATCGACAACGTGGACAGCGCGATCCAAAAAATCAAGAACAGGTCCGCCATCAAGGGCAAGCCTTCTGGCTTGTGGTCCGACGCGAACATCAAGACATGCACTTTTTGGCGTCGCGTCATGCCTGCGGTTTGCTGCTTGAACTGCGCCCAGGCTGGCAACAAGGTGGCACTGACTTTGAACACCCGCAACAGCCGCAACAGTCGCAGCAAGCGCAAATCAAGGCTGACAAAGCTGGCCAGGTAATAAGGCGCAATCGCCAACAGGTCGATGATGGCGTAACGACTGCCCATGAAGCGCAGGCGCGCGAATCTGGACTTGGCGAACTCGGGATCAGCCGCAGCGGTCCACCACCGCAGCAGGTACTCCAGCGTGAACACGAAGACCGACAGGGTTTCAAACGCGGCCAACTCCACGGCATAAGCGGCCTCAAAGGCCTCTGCGGTTTCAAGCACCATGGCCAAGACGTTCAACAAAATCAACAAAGTTGACCAACGTGTCACGCTGGCATGCAGGCCATTTGGATTTCGCTCATTGAACAGCAGGTCATAAACCTGCTGCTGCCACGACGGATTGGAATGGGTTGAAGACTGCATAAGGCCAATCGCTTTCATCAATGTGGTTGGGATCGTAAGGGCATTAACGACCGTAACGGTCTCCCTGTCAAATGGGTGTTACTTCAAAACAAACATATTTAATATAAAAGTACCCATAATGAATTTGAAAAACATTAAACTAATCAATTCAAGTTAAACGGTTAAATACTGATCTTTTTTCATTTTTAATTGTTCTATCATGCCATTTGATTTTATCAATTCAAAGGGGAATCAGCCCATGGCGAAGAACATCCGATTTGGAGAGTATTTACAGGCTGTCACTGTCGACTCGAACACCATCAGCTATGACAAGCTGATGCCCAAACCAAGACTTGACAAAAACGGAAAGGAAATCACCATCAAACCGGAAAAGCTCAAGCTCTCTGGTGCGGACGTGTTGAATGTGTTGAAGCCCTATTTCAACACCCGATTCATGGAGCAAGTCCGCGCCGTGGTGCCTCTGGCCCTGTTTTTGGCCTTGTTCCAGTACATCGTGCTGCAACGCTCCATCCAAGATGCCGTGCTGATTGGCGGCGGTTTGGTCGCCGTCATGATTGGCTTGATGATCTTCATGGAAGGTTTGAAGCTGGGCCTGATGCCTTTCGGGGACATCATCGGTAGCACTTTGCCGAAAAAGCTGCCCCTGCCCGGCGTGCTGACCGTGGCCTTCTTGCTGGGCATTGGCTGTACCTACGCCGAACCCGCCATTGGCACCTTGCAAGTGGCTGGTTCGATTGTGGACCCCACCAAAGCGCCTTACCTCTACACCATGCTGAATGCGCATGCCCCGTACACCGTTTTGTTGGTGGGCTTGGGTGTGGGCGTGGCCGCGGTTTTGGGCACGGTTCGTTTCTTGTACGACTGGTCCTTGAAACCTCTGATTTATTTGTCCTTGCTGCCTGGTGTGATCTTGACCGGTTATTGCGCCATGGACCCCGAACTCGCCACCATCATCGGCTTGGCATGGGACTGCGGCGGTGTGACCACCGGTCCAGTGACCGTGCCATTGGTTCTGGCGCTGGGCATTGGCGTGGCCAACTCGGGCGGCAAAGGCAACAGCCAGTTGTCAGGTTTTGGCATTGTGACTTTGGCCTCCATTTACCCGATCGTGGCGGTGTTGAGCTTGGGTATCTACCTCAAGTTCACCTTGCCAGTGGCTGACATTTTGGCCGCGGCTGAAGCCTCCAAAGCCGCTGCAGCCGCAGTTACCAACCCCGCTTGGTACGAAGTTTCACCTGGCTTGGACATCAAGATGGGCATCCAAGCCATCGTGCCTTTGGTGCTGTTTTTGTTGATCGTGTTGTTTGTGGTTTTGCGTGAAAAACTGCCCAACGCCTTCATCATCGTTGCCGGTTTGATCATGTGCGTATTGGGCATGTGCACCTTCAACGTTGGCTTGACCTACGGTTTGGCCGCCTTGGGCTCACAAACTGGCTCACTCATCCCCATCGCTTTCGTCAGCTTGGACGGTCAGCCTGCTTTGTACCCAGCCGCCATCGGCATGTTCTTGGCAGCCGCCTTCGCCTGGTTCTTGGGCTATGCCGCCACCATGGCCGAGCCTGCGTTGAACGCCTTGGGCGTGACGGTGCAAAACCTGACCAACGGCTCCTTCAAGAAATCCATGCTGATGACTGCTGTTGCTGTGGGTGTTGCCACCGGCATCATGTTGGGCGTGTTGAAACTGATCTTTGATTTCAACTTGTTGTACATCTTGATCCCCGGCTACATCATTGCGTTGATCTTGACTGCCTTGTCTTCTGAAGCCTTCGTGAATGTGGGTTGGGACAGTGCGGGTGTGACCACCGGACCGGTGACCGTGCCTTTGGTGCTGGCCATGGGCTTGGGCTTTGGCAAAGCAGTCGGTGCTTTAGAAGGCTTTGGCATCTTGGCCGCAGCTTCGATTGCACCTATTTGCTCGGTGCTCGCCTTGGGCGTGTACGTCGAGTGGAAAACAAAACGCGAGTTGTCCAAAGCACAAGCTGCTTGACAACCCATCCAAACAAACATTCTTAGAAATCGTCAAAGGGGAATTTCATGGCTACCAAACGCAAGGTTACAAATTTGACCGAGGTTGCGAACATCACATGTGTGATTCAAAAAGGCTTGGCCGATACCGTCAACTCGTCTTTGTTGGATGTCGGCGTCCAGGGTGCCACCGTGCATTACGGCGTGGGCACCGGTGTGCGCGAGCGCATGGGCATCTTGGGTATTGCGGTGGACGTTGAGCGCGAAATCATGAGCGTGCTGGTCCCGATGGACCAAGTTGACCGCATCTTTGAGCGGATTTTCTTGGCGGCCAACCTGGACACACCCGGCAATGGCTACATTTTCGTCACGCCTTTGTTGCAAGCCGCCACCTACATCCCGCCGCATTTGCTCAACGACTGAGCAACACCACAGGAGTTGAACTGACATGAGCAACGAACACACAGAAGAAGCCGTGCTTGAAGACAAGCCTGTGGTGATTCCCAACATCACCTACACCCGCATGCTCACCTGCATTCTTTACGAAGGTGGGGCGGAAAAGGTGTTGGAAGAACTGCACCACAAGGGTGTCAATGAAGCCTACTACTACAACGTGCGCGGCAACCCGATTGGTCGCGCCTCATTGGCGGGTGACTTGCCTGAAATGCCGAAAACAGAAGTCTTGCATGCTGTGGTTTCTGCTGACCAAGCCGACTACATCTACCGATTCATTTACGAGACTTTCAATTTGAACCAGCCCGGCATGGGCGTGATCACGGTCAACCGATTAATCCGCTCCTTGCCCAATGTGTTGCCCGCTGATCTGCAGTACGAAGCAGTCGGCTAACACTCCAAAACAGCCCGTTTATTCAATCTTTTTTTCAGGCGATCCACAGCCACCCCAACAAGGAGTCATCCATGAGCGAAGAAGTCAAAAACCGTATTCAGCGCAACAAACGTCTGATTTTTGATGCTGAAGCCTATATTCAGTTCAACACAGCCCAAGTTCAATCCACCCGCAGCCGGGTTGAAGAGAACGTCACCGACGCCATGCAGGCCTACACCATCACAGCCTCTGGCAACCGTGAGTTGGTCATGCGCACTTTGGACGATGTGTACCGCAACCGCCTGGCGATGCTGGAAACACTCAAGCCAGCTTCGGAAGCCGAAGAATTGTTCCAGCGCACCATGACCAACCGCGTGCGTTTGGAATACTTGGACAACCGCTCGCGCATGAACCGCGAGATGCTCAAGGCTTCTGAGAACATGATCGAAGCCATCAAGCAATTGCAATCCGTGGCTGCCAACTACCACTCCATTTGCGAACGCATGCAAGAGCATGCCGATGAAATGGCCGACAAAAACGCCCAGTGGTTTGACGGTGAACTGCTGCAGTTGATGCATGCTGCGACGACCACCTCCAATGATGGACGGGCCACGGAAAACTACGATCTGGTCACCGGTTTGCGCACCAATTCCTTGGAAAACCGCAAAGCGATTCAACAAGTGACAGCACACAGTGCCGACTTGGCGGAATCCCTGGGTGAATTGCAAGACAACGCCAACGAACAACGGGACGAGCTGATCAATCTGCGCGAGAAGATTGACGCCAATCAGAACCGTGTCGCTGACTCCATATTTGCGATGTAATTCCGCCGATATGCGGGTGGTAAAAGAAGCAATCTTTCAAGATTGCTTCTTTTTTGCCTGACAATCTTGCAATTTCTCCGAATTTGCCAATGCCAACGCCTGTCAAAGCTTCCTTCCAAACCCGTCTCATGGAAATTTTGGACGGTTCACCCAAGCATCCGGCAAGCCGTTATGTGGAATGGCTCATCACTGCCATCGTGCTGATCAATTGCACCGCAGTGATACTTGATTCAGTCCCGGAAATCCACGCCAAATACCAAGCCTTCTTTCACACCCTTGAGTTCTGGAGTGTGTTGTTTTTCACCGTTGAGTACTTGTCGCGTGTGTGGTCGTTGGGGGCCAAATACGCGCCCCCAGAGGGCGGCGCATGGAAAGGCCGTATTCAGTACATCTTCAGCTTTTTAGGTTTGGTGGATTTCTTTGCCACCATGCCCTACTACCTGCATTTTCTCTTCCCCTATTTTGATTTGCGCATCTTGCGGGTGCTTCGGTTATTGCGGCTTTTTAAGCTGACCAAATACAACACAGCGCTGCAAGACTTGTTCAAGGCGGTGTATTCAGAGCGCAAAGCTTTTGGCTCGGCGGTGTTCTTGATCACGATTGCCACCATCGTGTCAGCCTCCCTGATGCATGTCGCCGAAGGTCGTCTCAATCCGAAAGACTTCGGCACCATTCCGCATTCGATTTACTGGGCCATTGTCAGCATCACTTCGGGCTATGGCAATGTGGAGCCCATGACCAAAGCGGGCGAAGTCATTGCTTTACTCACGGGCTTTATTGGTGTATGCATGGCCGCCATCATGACCGGTATCGTGGCCTCGGCGTTTGCCAACCAAGTGGCCCGCAAAAAGGCCGCTTTCGAAGCCCAGTTGCGCGAGGTGTTTGAAGATGGGTTGATGTCCGATGCCGAAGAAGCCGGTCTGAAACGTCTGCAAACCCAATACCGTCTGACCGATGAACAAGTGCAGGCCATGTTGTTGCGTGCGCAAAACAAATCCGCAGCCAAGGGATGACCCTCGCCATGCCCCATTCTCGCCTCCACCTGACCCCCTACCAACGCGTGAGACGCCGTGCCTATGAAATCATGGAAGGCGCTGTGGTGGACAAGTACAGCCGCTTTATTGAGGTGTTTGTGGCCACCTTGGTGGTGACCAATGTGATCGCGATCATTTTGGAATCTGTGCCAGAAATTCTCCAGCCACACGCGGCGGCTTTCCACGCCTTTGATGTTTTCAGCGTCACGGTGTTCAGCTTGGAATACCTGCTGCGGGTTTGGTCTTGTGGTGCCAAATACGATCTTGTCAAACCAGCCGATGCCAACGGCCAAGCTCCCGGGCATTGGCGCGGTCGCAAGGAATACATGTTCAGCTTCTATGGCGTGGTTGACTTTGTCAGTACCGTGCCATTTTATTTGCAGCTCTTGTTCCCGGCGGCCGATCTGCGTGTGTTGCGGCTTTTCCGTTTGCTGCGAATCTTCAAGCTTTCACGCTACAACAGTGCTTTTGAAGACATCGTGGCTGCTGTCAAAGCGGAACGCGATTCTTTTTCATCGGCTGTGTTTTTGCTGTTCATCAGCTGCATGTTGTTTTCTTCGCTGATTTACATCGTTGAAGGCCATGCCCAACCCGACGTATTTCCATCGATCCCTGCCGCCATGCATTGGTTTTCG
>Ga0172372_10012258_pt1 | contig 10762 bp, 25 predicted proteins | sample LakKiv5m_2_FD_114544 | JGI IMG/M metagenome (GOLD analysis project Ga0172372, IMG submission 114544) | Freshwater microbial communities from Kabuno Bay, South-Kivu, Congo - kab_092012_9.5m | ecosystem: Environmental > Aquatic > Freshwater > Lake | place: Democratic Republic of the Congo... | reverse complement strand
GTCGAAAAAATCCTTGGTCCTGGAAGGTTTGATGTTGCCCAAGAAGTTTCTGAAAGAACCATGCAGGTTTACAGAAGCCTGGCAGACCAAGCATTAGCGCTGAAGGAAGCAGACGCACAGGCCAGCATGTCACAGGGTCAACAAGCGCTTCTGAAGGTGCTTAAACAAAACACGTCTTTGGTTCGGATTCCCAACACCTTGAGGACGTGGGTTGCTGCCCTCAACAAAACGTTTGGAGTGTATGAAAACATCGTGGGCGATAAGACCATAGAGGCCCTTGGAAGGGCTGCAAGAGACCCTCGATTCGCTCAAGACATATTGAAGGCCGTATCGCCTAATGACAGAAACAGAATCCTTGCCATGCTTAACGACGAAAAACTCTCCAAGAGGATTGCGAACCGTCCGGCGGGTGAAAGTTTGGGCACGTTCCTCAAAAATATGACTGTCGCGTATCCCCTCGAAAAGATGACTGTCGCGTATCCCGCGCTTGCTCCAGAAGAACTTGTCATTGAAGCGCCAGAGGTTGAGGTCACTCCTTAGACTTTCCCATAAGCAAGCAATCCGATTACCACCGTTGCCACTCGTGGATAACAAATCATGCCTCTATCTGTTCAGTTGCCTTACCCGACATTCCTTGACGCCGCGGGAGACCCGCTTGAGAACGGGTATGTATGGATAGGCGCGGCCAATCTTCCGCCGCAGACTAACCCTATTGCGGTTTATTGGGACGTAGCGCTTACTCAGCCAGCAACACAGCCCATCCGCACGATCAACGGGTATCTGTCAAACGCTGGAACGCCGAGTAACTTATATGTTGCCGACAATTACAGCGTTTTGGTGCAGAACTCAAAAGGGGTGACAGTTTATTCTGCAACAGACGGCGTTTCAGATCGCCTGTCGGCCGCGCAAGTATCTTTCTTGCAGGCCGGAACTGGCGCGGTTGAGCGCACGGCGCAGGCCAAAATGCGGGATGTGGTGAGCGTAAAGGACTTTGGTGCGGTGGGCGATGGGGTTGCGGATGACAGCGCTGCCGTGCAAGCTGCAATTGACACGGTAGAAACGCTAGGCGGCACCTTGCTGTTTCCACCCGGCAAGTACCTCTTCAATTCTCAAGTCACGATCAACCGTACTTTTGCCTCCAGCGGCGGCAACTTCGTAGGCGAGCGCAACCTGCTGATTTCTGGCTATGGCGCGGAAATTCGCACGACCGGCGCGATTTCTGTCTTTGACGTGAAAGGTGGTTGGGCGCCGAACCACAACTGCATGATCGAAGGCTTCACGATCTACCACCGTGGCAACACTCAAGCCGTGGGCGGTATTCGCATGATTGGAGCGGGCCTGGTCACTTGCAAGGAAGTCAGCGTAGTAGTCTCCAATTCACTGCCCGCAGGCTACGCTGCATTCAGCATGGAGAACTCCGATCCTGCCAACCCTGACACCGGCTGCTTCTGGAACTTGATCGACCAGTGCTCTGTGAGGCCGTGGTCTGGCGCTGAAGGGGACTGCACTTATGGCATCAAGCTGATGGGTGCTGCCAATGCCACGACCCTGCGCGACAACACGCTCAGCGGATCGAACACGCACGTCATTTTGATGCCGCACCCTGGACAGACTTATTCACCAAACTCGGTGAATATCGACGGCAACTTTATTGAAGGCCCGACAACTGCTATCGGTATCGAACTGAATAATGTAGATCCGACCTATCACGTCACCGGCACTCGCATCACCAACAACCGATTCGAGACACTCAACACGGCTGTCACACTGACTGGAACTGGAACAACTGTTCAGCTTCCGACCTATATGTCGGGCAACTACGCCGACACGTCGGTGACCAACTATGTGGTCAACAGCCTGGACATCCCGCTGGTCATGCTGGACTTTGTAATTGTCGGATCCCCAATGGGTCCGGCCAAAATGCACAACCGGCAAGGCGTCATAATTGAAGCCGATGATGGTGCATATAACCCGCTTATCCTTAAAGCAGTCGGTTTCGGTAAAGGTCTGGAATTGCGCCGTCAAAACGGAAACGTGTTTCTTGGAAGTATTGGATACAGCAACGTAGCAGGCGGTAATGGAATGCAGCTTGCCGGGTCTTACACGCCAGACTACAGGCCACTGACCATCAAAGGTTGCCAGGGCATCGCAGCGCGAGACACGTCGGCCAACAACCTGGCAGGGACCAGCAACTTTTCCGCAGCCACGACTAAAACTGTGACTTTGCCGATTGCAGAGGCGAATGCCGACTACCTGATCTTCTTGGAAGCTCGTGCTAACCAAAGGTTGTGGGTCGACTCCAGAACGGCCATTGACTTTACCGTCGCGTCCGACGTGTTGTCCAGTAACACCTTTGGCTGGCTTCTGATTCGTCACCTGTGATGACCCCGCCCCGCTTTTACTAACAGTCATCTGGGATGAAGCCAACTTCCGAAAAATTGAGCGATCCGTTGCACAACAGGAGCCAACATGAAAAGCCGACTTAAATCCAAAACACTGTGGTTCAACTACATCACTGCTATTTTGATTGTTGTTGAAACTCAACTTCATGTCTTGACGCCACTGGTATCGGCCAGTCTTGTTCCGTTTCTTCTGTTGGGCATCCCGATTGCCAATGCTATCCTTAGAGAATTTACTAGGGAACCTCTGAAATGAACCCGCCAAACATTCACACATCGAGCGACGACTTCAATCTAGGCATGTTGCTCCAGCGAGTTGAATACCTGGACAAGCACGTTGCCGCCCTATCTGCTGATGTAAAGGCCCTTCTAGCAATGGCAGAGCGCAGCAAAGGGGCCATGTGGGCAGGAATGAGCTTGGCCGCGATGGCGGGCTCTGTCGCCTCTTGGGTCGTGTCTCATTGGGTGGGCCGATGATAGACGAACGATCCAAAAAAAACCTTCAGGGTGTTCATCCTGATCTTGTTCGGGTGGTCTACAGGGCAGACGAACTTGACCCCAACAGTTTTCAGGTGATCGAGGGCTTGCGCACCAACAGCAGGCAGGCAGAATTGCTTGCCAAGAAGGCCACCAAGACCATGAAGAGCCGTCACCTCACTGGCCACGCTGTAGACCTGATGGCGCTCGTAAACGGCGAGGGACGATGGGATTGGCCCCTGTACTCTAACCTTGCCAAGGTTATGAAGGAAGCCTCCAAGATTGAGGCAGTGCCGATCACTTGGGGCGGGGATTGGACTACCTTTAAAGACGGCCCTCACTTTGAGCTATCGTGGACCAAATATCCCTGAAGGTCTACGTCGGCGCGGTTGTTGCCGTTGCGTGCATTTGTTTAGGTTGGTGGATAAGCGGGGTTGTGCGTGTCAATCCGCTCAAGGCAAAGATTAAAGAGACAGAGCTTGTTGCTCAAGCCCAGAACGTCATCTACCGCAAGTTAGAACGCGAGGTTGCAGATGCTCAGAAAGCGCATGTTGACGTATGGAAACGTGAGCGCGCTCGTGCTGATGACTACTGGTTGCGCCTCAACCGTTCCCGTCCAGTGCCCCAAGTTCCAGCCGTCACCGGAAGCCCTGAGCCAGATTCAGGGAACAGGGTGGAGACCGCTGGCGGAGAGGGTAGTAGAGCACTGGAGGGACGGCAGGACGATCTCTCCACCGCCCTGATAGACGCCCTGGCGACAGGAGAAAGACTGGAAGCTACTCTGGGCTTGTGCCAGCGAGAGCTACGGGCCTGTGCTGGCCTGCAACAGTCAAGGAATCCTTGACACTTCGCGTTAGAACTCAAGCCTATTTTGCCCATGCACCAGCTCTTGAACTGGCACCTGTGGCGGAGCAACAGAAGGCACTTCAAGCGCAGCCTCCCATCGCGTCTTGGCCTTGTTGTCACTGTGCGCGTTTTCGGCGCGCTTCCTAGTGTTGTTGTTCCACGACGCGCCGCCTACGTTAAATATCGGCTTCCACCCCGTAGCGCGCAAGCTCGCGCCGCCTTCTTCCGGTAGTGTGTACGTCACGATGCGCTTGAACCCCAACGCCTTCGCAGCCTTCCACGCCGCGCCGTAGAGCATACTGCAAGCGTTCCGCGCCCCATCAGTACAGCAGCGGTTTACCTCAAGCGTCCACCCATCATCAAGATGGCGAGAAACAGGGCGCCCAACAATTGCCACGCCTCGAACCTTCTGATCTGCGTCGGCCACTGCCAGCGCGAACTTCGCCCCAGGTACCGGCTTGTGGTGCCTGTGCAGAAGCAAAACAAACGCATTCGCTTGTTCTAGGTTAATCGGCGTGACTTCCAGCATTTTGAGTTCTAACACTGCGCTGCGCTCGCCGCTGAACGGGGCGTTATGTCAAATTCCTTGCGTTAGGCGCAAACCATTTGCACCCGCCGCTCCATTCTTCATTGGCAAAATCTCCGCCACTGTGCCACCTGGTTAGGTCGTTTTCTCCGTACTGTTGCCAAATAGGGCATTTTCTTGGCGCCGCTTTCGCTTTGGAATGGCAATAGCAAGCGTGACCGGCCACTATGTTCCCGTGTTTGCAAGGACTTTGGTGCTGGTCATTTTCTTGACTGAACATTTCCACTAGGTTTGACATTTTTCGCCCTCCTGTCTGCTTTTTATCTCCGAAACCACTTCCTCTACGGCCTCCGTAAAGATCGGAAGGTAACTTGTACAGCGAGGGTGCATAGGGAACCAGATTAGCGGGTGGTCCAGTCCGGCCTTCTTGTAAACGATCTCCTTATCGAAGTCGAGCACAAGGCCGTATTCCGCGGCGAGCGTTAGCGGGTCTTCTGTCATTGTGTTTTCAGCGCGGCTAGTTGTGCCTCAAGGATGGCAATTTGCGTAGCTCGGTAGTCGGGGCTAATTAACGGCTCCAAATGCTTTTCCAGCACTTTAACAAAGCTATCGGTTTCGCAAGGACGGTCGTACCCTTCAAAAAGAAAATCATGCACTTCGCCAAGCTCTGCGCCAGCGGCAAGAATTGCCTTCGTTAGTTCGGTCGTAAACGCTGGCGGCTCTGACTTGATCGAGTGCTTCTCGACGATGGCGGCGAACGCTTCTAAGTTGTGTAGCGAAAACTCTATGGACCACGGAATGTCGTCCGTTTCGTTTACGTAGTGTTCCTCTGCCCCAGCCTCCTGCGCCATCTTGATGATCTCGTCTCGGGTTATTTCGCCTCCCGTGCTCATTTCGCCTCCCCCATCTCTGCGCGGACTGTATCCAACGCTTTGGCGGCTCTGCGCTCGCACCACGCAACGTCATCGCCTGGCTCGCGTTCAGCATCGCCAATGTCCGACAACGCTGCTTCAGCTACGGCCAGCGCTTCTCGCAGCCGCTCGATCTCGGCAACCTGACGGCGAAGCATGTAGGCGGCTTCTCGTAAGTCTCGTTTGGGATGTTTCTCCCTGATTTCCTGTTCGATCTTCTGCGCAATGCCTTCGCAACTAGCGTGACCGCGGGCAATTTGTATGCACCGTTCGCGTTCGGCCGCGACAGCCCGATCCAACTGCCCGCACCACTGACTGGTGCGTTGACCCACTGCGCACTTGCGATAACCGGATGCGATCACGCGCTGCTCGACCAAAGCAACAAAGCGTTCAAGGTCGCTTGGACCAAAAAGCGCCACCTTTTCAGCAAGATAACGAGGATAGCTAACGAAGCCGTAGGCAAGGTTTATGTAGTCGGTGACCTCTGCGCCGGCCTCATCCGCCATCTTGATGATGTCGTCTTTGGTCATTTCGCCTCCCGTGCCGCGTCGATGGCGGCGTCGATGCTTGCGGGCGGCGCGTTCCCTCCCGGCGCTGGGCCTTCTATGACCAGCGACCAGCGTTTACCCCAGTGCTCGCTTGTGGCTCTCGCGCACTGCCGCAGCCACCGATACCGCTCAGCATCCGCCCGCAGCCGCTCGATATCGGCGGTCAACTGCTCAATTTCCAGCGAGTAGGGTTTGTCACTCATCCTTGCCTCCCGTAATGCCGTGCGCTCGTTCGATGGCGCGCGCAAACGATGTTGCGGATTGCGGGGCAATGTTGGCGTTGCCCCAAATTTTTGCCTTTGCTTTGGCAATCTCCTCTTCCGTCAGCGGGCGGCTGGCTGGCGGATGGGTGTAGAGAGGTTCGACGATATAGCCTTTGTCGCGCTTGCAAGAGATGTAGTAGCCGTCGTCCGAAAGAGACCACACCACAGACTCCGCCATTGCTTTGTAGCGCCACGCCACAGTTATCGGCTCCTGCACCGGCTCGGCCAGACGAGCGCGGAGGGCGGTCTCCACCTCGCCTGCAAAGATTGGATCAACGCCGTCGCCGGCCTGCAACGCCTCCAGCGCCATCTGCATCACTTCACGGTCATTCATTTCATTCCCTTTCCAATCTCAGCCGCAGCGCGAACAATGGCGCGACGTGCCGATGCGTTTCTGTCTCCGGTGTCTTCGTTCACGATCTCGCCTATCCACTCCCACGAATATTGCTTGTCCTTCACGATCACTGCCAGTTCAGCGTGGCACACGATCAGCCGCAGGGCGTTGGCAAGCCGGAATGCTTGGCCGTCGTCGGTGAGGGGGTTCCATTCGAACTGGTCATCGGTGTCCCCGGTACTGCTGACCCACGTGGCATCGCCGAAAATTGTTTTTCGGTGCCCGTGAAAATATAGCCCCGCCGCCTTCGCGGCTAGTTCTAGCAGTTCACGGTCGGTCATGTTGCTCACCAGTCAGAGTGCGTATGGCTGCAACGCATTTCTTTTCACACACCTTCGCGCACGCCTCCCGCCCGGCTGTAGCCCCAGCGGCGTAGGCGGCGTGGAAGAAGCGTTCAAGCTCGACAGTCCACAAATGCCACCCTGGGCACCATTCAGTTGCACCCGCTTCCCGCGCCATGCGGATGATGTCGTCTCGGGTTATGTTGCTCACCACCTGTCTCCTCGAAGCGGGATTCCAGTCTCGCGGCTCGTGCGCTCGTATTCGTCTTCGTATTTCTCCGCCGGGTAATCTTCGTCCCTGCCGCCAGCCAGCGGGTCGTTTGACCTTGGCGCAACAGGCGCAACGCCGCAGAGTTCTTTAAGTTTCAGATACGCAAGATTCAAGGACCGCTCCAGCGGCTCGCGCCTGTCGATCCACTGCGCCAAGCGGCGCACATCGTCCAGTGTCCCGTCGCGGCGCGGCTCAGGGATCGCGTTTAGGTCGGCCTTGATCCTCTTAATGCGCTCGGCCAGCGCGACAAGCTGCTCAATTTCGTGATCGTTCATGGCTTTTTGACCTCGCAAACCAACATCCCGCTCGGCTCTCTCCACGTTACCCCCTCTGCTACGTTAGTCATGTTTCCCTGTCTGTAAACGGTTTTGCACGGCTCCGGCTTTTTTTGCGCAGCCTCATGTGCCTGCATAGCAAAAACCACGCCAATAACCGCAATTGTTGAAAAGCAGACCGTCAAATGAAAACTCGCGTCATCCCAGACTCGTCTTTGCGTGAAGATTCTTCGCATTTTTCATCTCCATGTGTTTTGCTCCGTTTTGTCGGGCTTTTTCCAGCCTCTTCTTGTGTGCTTTTTTTTCTGCTGTTTCTTGCCTGGCTGGCGTGACGTAGGTGGTCACCGCTCGTTTAGCATCTTCTTCCCCGGGTCTGGAATAATAGGAAGCAACAACCGTGCCTTCTTTCAAGATATCCCACACAATCCGAGGCGCGAATTGCGGGTTAAAAATGTTCATGTCCCTAGCCCGTACCTGTATGCCGTCCAGCACGATGATTGTGCCGTGGGGCGGCACTTCTGGCCGCTTAAGGTTGATTTTGTGCATTTACTGATACCCCTTCCCCTCTGCCCGCAGGTTTGATGATTGCGTTCGCCATGCCTCGATTTTTACCTCTGCGGCCCCTCGCAGGAACCGCCTGCGTTCGTCTTCAAACACTGCGGCTTTGTAGGCGTCCAGGGCCTTGACGTAAGCGCTTGAAATGCGTGCCTGCACTTCGCTGGCGGCTATGCTCATGCCGGCGCACTTGGCCTGCTCTTGTGCCCGAACGGTTTTAATCCATTCCTCCATGTAATGCCGCTCTGCCCTGGCCTGCGCGTCCTTCTCGGCGTTGTCGCGCAGGTAAGACAGGCATTTATCGATGTCTGATTCTTTAATCATTTCTTAAAGCGCAACTGATATGAGCACCCCCACCACGTGCGCTCAGAAACAACGCTGTGCATCACGCTATCTTTAAACACTACAAAGTCATTTTCCATCATGCGTTCTGCTCGCGTCCCGACTTGTAAAAACAGTTCCCCGCCTCTTGGCAGGTCAACAACCCAAAAGACGGCAGCATAACGTGAGGGCATTTTGCCAACACCTAGCCAAGTGTCTGTGTGCGGCTCGCAGCAGCGCAGGCGCAAGGCAATTCCTGTGGCGTCATCGCGCTTCCATTTGCTGCCGCAAGGCAGTGGGCCAAAGTCCTCCGGTAGCGGCGCCAAAAACGAGTCGTCAGCAATCTCTAGCACTGTCCGCCGCTGCTCTGGCGTTGGGCGTTGTGTCCCGATCTCATAAATCATTTGTCCCCCATCATTTGTACTCGTTTCTGAGCAACATACGCAAGCAACTCTGCCCACGTCATGGGCCCTGCGCTAATGCCATTCGGCCAGCCGAGCGCCGCCGTTAGCTCATTGCAAGCCTGGAATGTGGCGCCGTGTCCAACATCGATCAACGGCAGGGGCGCATATGTAATTTTCATGGGCTCGTCGAAGTTGACTCCCATCATCTTTGTCCAGTCGCGGGGAGAGTTAAGGTCTGAGATGATTCCCTCCTCGATTGCGATCTCCCACGAAAGCCGGTGTCGAAATGTCTGATAAATCTCCCATGCTATTTTTGCAGACTCAGACGTTTCGGAGTTTGCAATGCCAAGGCTGGAGTTATATCCGTTGACGCCCATCTTGTTGTACTTAGAAAGTATGCTCTCAATAGCGCGGCAGTCTTCGTGCAATCCGTCAGCGAATGGGCTTCTCAGCGGCAACCAATCAATCGCGTCTTTTATCTGCCCGATCCCGAGGCGGGCTAACACCTCTGTCGCGGTGGAAATAACGCGCATGTGCGCCTCTGTCAGCGTTACCGTGTAGGTCTTATCGGTCATTTGTCTTACCACGTGTTGAGCAGTAAAAAAAACTGGTTGTACGCTTTCCGCATCTCCGGCGTCCATGAAAATCCAGCGTCCGCAATTGCTACGGTTAGCGCATCCAGTTTTGCTTGGCACTTTTCCCGCTCTTCTATTCGCGCTTTACGCTCGACGATGCAAACGTAACGATTGCAGGCTGGCCCGCAACTGTGAATGTCCCATCGCATTTTTTCTTCATGCTCTGCGTCTTTCGCGGCCTCGATCAAAGCAGCGAAGCGACCTACTCTCTCTTCGTGCTCAGAAACCCGCGCTTCATCGCCTCCAAGAAGCCCCGCTTCCCGCGCCATGCGGATGATGTCGTCTCGTGTCATTTTGCCCCCACGGTTAAAAAGGCACGTCGTCGCCCAGGTCGTCAAAGGATGACGGCTGTTTGACGGGCTTAGGGGCCTTGTTGCCAGGAAAAATGACGGGCCTCTCGTAGTTGTCAACTTCAATGCTCATGGACAGGTAAGTCCCATTTGCTCCTTCTTTCTCCCACATCGCCACCTTCATTTTTTGACCGTTGATAAGCAATCCGCCCTTGAAGTCGGGTTGATTTTCGCTCGTCTTCCTGTCGTTGCGAAACAGATTCGCTTTTCCTTCACGCAATTCGTATGCCATGGTTCACTCCTTGTTGGTGATTTTTGCCTTGCCAGCCTTGATAGCCGAGCGCTCGGACGAGTCAAAAAAGTTCCACACCCAGGTTTTCTCGTCAGAGTCCAGGTTGGCGTTTTCCAACGTGAGGTATGCGTCCTCGGGGTGAGTTGGGAGATGTTCCCGAACGTCGTTGATGACAAGCTGACACTTCAGCTTTTGCTCCTCGTTTATTTCCGCGGTCGCAATAGCATTTGTACTACGAGAGCGAGAATTGACGACCAAAGGTTTGATTGCCGCTTCTGCATCATCGTCTTTTTCTCCGACCACGTTGACAATTGCCATGAGCGCGTAACGTCGCGCATAGCTGAACGCCGACCCATAGCCTTGTGCGTTGTCTCGATCAACCGGCAGGCACAAGGTTGAGGAGATGTATTCGCCCGTCTTGTGCAATAGCACGGTCTCGCAGACGGGGCCGTCCGCACTGCTGGACAACAGTTGAGAGACTGTCAACCCATGGCGCGTCAAGATCGGCGTCACGGTGTCCCGCACGCTCTGGAGAGATGCGTATTCGTTTTTGTAATGCGGATTCTTGGAGTCAAACGGCGGATTTTTCAATTCTGCCTGCGCTGCCACCAGGGCAGTTGCTAGTGCTGAAATGTTGTCAGACCTGTTCACGTTCAATGTCCTTTCGGTCAAAGTTGGTAAGAAACAACAGCGCGTCAAGCTCCGCGTCGGACAGTTGCTTGTAAACCTGTCGCAGTCCTTGCAGCGCAGCTAGTTCAATTTCCCTAATGCCTTCCACAATCGGCGGGATCACAGCTTGCGCTCCGCGAAGGAGGACATAGCGTCTGCCAGGATGTCGCGCATGACAGGCTGCCAGCGTTCCGTTTTCATTGCGAGCAGGGCTACCTGCTGCATCCGCACGTCGTTGCGCACGCGGCCCATGACCCAATCTTCTGCCTCCTTGGTGCCGTTGTACATGTCCCGCCAGGACCGCATCACTTCAGTTTCCGCCTCTTCGAGTTCCACGTTTTCCTCTCTTGGTTGATGTTAGGCAGCGCCAACAGCTGCTTGCGCCACCTGTGCAGCAAGCTGCGC
>Ga0172372_10012257_pt1 | contig 10763 bp, 1 predicted proteins | sample LakKiv5m_2_FD_114544 | JGI IMG/M metagenome (GOLD analysis project Ga0172372, IMG submission 114544) | Freshwater microbial communities from Kabuno Bay, South-Kivu, Congo - kab_092012_9.5m | ecosystem: Environmental > Aquatic > Freshwater > Lake | place: Democratic Republic of the Congo... | reverse complement strand
CGTGCCCGCCTGCCCGTGGTGGCCCTATGTCTGGAGCCAGCAAACCAACGTCCGCGTCGGCGACGACGGCAAAGTCCCCGTCGGAGCCCCACGCCCAAGTGTAGCCGCCCCACCGCGCAGCACGGTCATCCGCTGCCTCCGCCCCGACGGTGACATCTACTACCTCCGCCACGCCCCAGACCCCAAAACCAAACCCGCCGTCTTACTGCACTGCCCGGTCTTTTGAACCCAGTCCGCTTTTGATCGCACACACCTTTCCGCTTTTGAAAGTTACACGACAAAACCGTTGACAAGCGCTGCGCATGAGAGTCTTCTCTTTTTCAGAAAACACTGGTCCGACCGCAATCGGGTTACCGGGGAAAACCTTGCGGTGTTTGTGAAGGATTGCCTCGAACTGACGCATGCGAGGTTGGAATGGAGCAGAGATGCCAATGAACTTGAACATCATTCAGGGAGAACTCGGCGCTACGCGCGGCTACACTTTCAACGGCCATGTCAAGCGACCACTTTTCGGAGCGATGCATGCGCGTGACCATGTGGTTGCCGACTATGAAGCATTGAACCATCAATCGTTGCGATGCCATGGTTTTTTTAACCGCATGCTACAGATGGTTTGCCCCCTTGCAGTCCGTCTCGCCGCGCTACTGGCTAGTGCGGGAATTTGCTTTGGTGCTACCGAGGAAGGGGTCGGTGCTTCACGGAGCCTCCCGACGAGTTATTTTCCCAATTCTACCAATACGGTCAGCATCAGCTATTCGCTCGGTCCTGGTGGAATCGCTGCCACAATCGTGGACACTCCGCCCCCGGGTTGGAATGTAGTAGGCGTCAGCTCTGGAGGCTACTACGACGCGTCGGCCAATGTTGTCCGGTTTGGCCCGCTGCTGGCGACGCAGACCGGTCCCGTCTCCTACCAGGTGGTTTCTCCCGCAGGCCAGACTGGCTCGGTATCGTTTTCCAATGGTCTGCTGTCCGTGGACGGAAGTGCGCTCCCGATCGGTGGTCAGGCGCTGCTTCCGCCCGTGCCTCCGAATCAGCCCCCCCTCGTCGGCTTCGCCACCAATGTCGTTCGCGTTTTGGAGGATTCCGGGGCGTTCACGCTGAACGCATTCGCTACCTTAAGTGCCAGCGAGGCCACCCAGGTAGTCTCTTCGGTAGCCCTCAGTTTGGAGAATCCGGAGTTTTTCTCAGTCCAGCCAACGGTCAGCCTCCTTGGTCAATTGACTTTCACCTTGGCCCCGAATGCATTCGGCACCAACACGATTACGGTTGTCGTGACTGACAACGGTGGAACGTTCAACGGAGGTGTGGACGCCACCACCAACACCTTCGTCATCGAAATCCAAGCGGTGAACGATGCGCCCAGCTTCGTCATCAATACAAATTTCTTCGCGACACCCTCGCTGCCTGCTCCCGCGCTGCGGTATTCGTTCGATGGGACCGGGGACGATGTCAGCGGAAATACGAATCACGCGATCCTGAGGAGTGGAACCACTTACGAAACGGCTAATGGTGCGACTGGCTTGAAACTCGCGAACCCTTTCGGTGTCGGTGGTTCAGACATCAGAGCGGAACTGCCGACCAACGGGTCTATCACGGCTTTAGGAGTCGGCTCTTTCACCGTGGCCATCCGTTACAGAACCACGGATCTAAACAATGGAAGGCTTTTTGGTGCACAAAGTCACCAGATCGCCATGAACTATCTTATGGGAGGAGGCTCAGCAAACCTTTCTGATCCAAATACTCGGCCGGCAGGGAGCGTCTCCATTTTGGGTGCAAGCCTCGCGGAGAGCGCGTGGTCGGCGGCACCACGGACTGCCGACGGCAATTGGCATTGGCAGATTATCGCGGTGGATCGCGTCCTTAGGACTGCTTCGTTCTTTGTGGATGGTGTGTTGGTGGGGGCAACGAGCATCAACAGCAACGCAGTGGACATGGCGGGCGCATGGATAGGGGGAACTCCAGCCTATTCAGGCTCCGGCCTGATCGGGACCGTTGACGACTTTCGTATCTACACCAATGCCCTCTCGTCCGCGCAGATCGCCCTGCTCCTCGGTCAGAGTGACGCTCCCGCCACCACCCTCGCAGCCTCCGTCGGCGAGAATCAGTTTGGTGGGTTCTTGGCCACCGCCAGTTCAGGCCCTGCTAACGAATCCGGGCAAACCGTCTTGTTCAGTTTGGCAGTGGATAGTGCGGACCTGTTCAGCACCCTTCCCACCATCGGTGCCGATGGCGTCCTGCGGTTCACCCCAAACACGCCAGGCATCGCCCGGGTGTCAATCTTCGCAACGGACAACGGGGGGAGCGACTACGGCGGCAAGGACCGATCCTCCACCAACGAATTCGCCATTTTGATCCAGCCCGGTTTGCTCCCGCCCGCCATCTCAGTTGATCCTGTGGGTGCCACGGTGGATTCGTTGACCAATGTTACCTTCTCGGTCAGGGCCCAAGGTGCGTTGCTTCGGTTCCAATGGCAGAAGGATGGGACCAACCTGGTCGGCAGCACGAGCCCAGACCTCACCGTTTCCGCAGTCACTACGAACGACAACGGTTCCTACCGAGTTCTTGCCTCGAACTCCCAAGGCACAGTCACCAGTCAACCGGCGGTGCTGGTGGTCAACCGGCGCACTCAAACTTTGACCTTTGATCCCCCTGAGGATAGGCAGATGGGGGCGGGGATCATCACGTTGAACGGCAGTGCCAGTTCGAGGTTGCCCGTGGTCTATGCCAGCCTGACTCCGGGCATCGTCACCATCAACGGCGAGACAGCAACTCCGGTGGGTATTGGCACCACGCCCATCGTGGCCAGCCAGCCGGGAAACGCGGCCTACTTCGCCGCAACTTCGGTGACGCAATCCTTCACGGTTCTGGCTCCGCCTCAGCCGGGCTTCGTCCACTTCGTCGCCTCATCCCTGTCAATTGGCGAAGCGCAGGGCTCCGCCACCGTCGTCATTCGCCGTGCCGGCGGAGGCCATGGTGCGGCCACCGTAAAATGCCGCGTCATTGGCGGCACGGCTGAACCGGGGAAGGATTTCCAGTTCGTCGAGCGAACCGTCACATGGCAGGCAGGGGAGATCGGAGATCGCGCCCTCACCATTTCCATATTGAACGACTCGGATCAGGAGGCGGATGAAACCATTGAACTCCAATTGACCGACGCCACCGGTGCCCAACTTTCCACCCCCTCTGCAACGACCATTACTTTGGTGGACGATGACAATGTTCCACCCAAGACCACCCTCGCCTTGGGGGCCGGCAACCTCATCGCCCCGGCCACCTTCACGCTCGTCGCGGATTCATTTGATACCGATGGCGTCGCGAAGTTGGAATTCTTCCAAGATGGAACCAACAAACTGGCAGAATTCGCCGGTTCTACCGCGAGTCTACCCATCGAGCGGGAGAGCGAAGGGGTGCGAACATACACCGTGCGTGCGACGGACAGGAAGGGGACCAGCGCCTCCTCGGAACCATTGCTAGTCGTCATCAGTCGGCGGTCCACGAATGACATGTCCCTTCACATGCCGCTGGACGGCAATTTCCGGGATGCCTCGGGCAACCTTCGCGACGGAACCAACCGGAACGCAGTCTTCTCTTTTGTTCCCGGGGCTCTTGAGGCGGCGGCACAATTCGACGCCACAACGACGAATGGCATTGAGATTCCCGTAATCCGACCGGGCACAGAATCCATTTCCTTCTCCGTTTGGGTGCGGGCGGAAGCCACAACCTTGTTCCACCCCGGCACCCCAGAGGTGATGCCGGTTCTGACTTTGCAGGCTGGGGATTTCACCAATGGTGCCAGAATCTTTGTCACCCGCCAAAGCGGCGTTCTCGGAGCTGCCTTTCAGGTGGCATCTGGCACAGGTTCCTCCGTGAGCGCTCTCGCGCCGGGTGCCTTATTGCCTGGCCAGTGGCACCACTTGGTCGGAGTCTTGGACCGGACTTCGCAGTCCGCCGTCTTGTATGTGGATGGCATCCTCGCCACTTCAGCCCCCGTTGGTGACATCGGTGAACTCCTTCCCACCAATCTCTGGGTCGGAGCATATCGGTTCGGGACCGGCGAGTTCATGCGCCACTCCGGCCAGTTGGACGATGTTCGCATCTTTCCTCGGGCACTCGACGCGGCGGATGTGCGCTCCCTTGCCGCCGCCAGCCCCAATGTTTTGCTCCCAGTGATTGTTCAACCTCCCCGTGATGTGGTTCTACAGCAGGGTGAGACGGGCACCCTTTCGGTGGATGTCATCAGCCGCTCTCCAGCAGCCTTCCAGTGGACGCGAAATACCATCCCCATCCTCGGCGCAACCAATTCATCCCTGGTGTTATCGAACTTGACCGTTGACCTGTCCGGTTCCTACGCCGTCACTGTCTCCAATCGCGTCGGAGCCGTCATCAGCCCGGTGGCGCGGTTGACCGTGATGCCACCTCCTCCCGTCGGAGTCGTCCAATTCGGAGCCTCCTCTATCTCCACACCTGAAGCCGCCGGTGTGCTCCTGATCCCCGTGGTTCGCTTCGCCGGTGCCCACGGCCCAGCGTCCGCGATCCTTACCATCGAAGGCGGAACCGCATTGACCAACCGTGATTACCGCGAATTTGGTGCGACCGTGGCGTGGGCTGCCGGGGAAGAGGGGGCCAAGGCTATCTCTCTGCCCATTATCAACAACGCCTTGGTGGACGGCGACCGGACACTCTTGCTGCGACTGACAGCCGCCTCCGGAGCGAGTCTTGGAACCAACGCCACCGCGACTGCGGTCATCACCGACGATGACTACCCTCCTCCATCTGTTGCCTTGGCCATCTCGGGCACCAATTTCACCGCGCCGGCGACCTACGCGTTGAGTGTTTCGGTGAGTGCTCCCGGCGGCCTTGCGGCCATCGAGTTGTTTGAAAACGGTGCCAAACTAGGTGGAGCTAGCACGAACCCCGCCAGCTTCCACGTCGCAGCCAAGGCCCCGGGCACCTACGATTACCGCGCACGCGCCCTAGGCTCCAATGGTATCGCAGGCGAGTCGGCTCTGATCAGCGTCGTGGTGAATGGCCCACGCACGCCGGGCACCCTACAGTTTGCCACCTCCCGCTACTCAGTCGGCGAGGCCTCCCGGTTCGTCACACTTGCTGTCCAGAGGGTTGGCGGTGCGGACGGCGAGGTCACCGTAGCCTATTCAACATCCGCTGGAACCGCCGCTCCCGGTGCTGATTTCTCTTCCACAAACGGCGTGCTCACTTGGCCGGACAGGGATGCTCAAGCTCGCTTCATCTCCGTTCCCATCCTGAACGACTCCACAGTCGAAACTAACGAGCAATTCACGGTGCAACTCTCCAACCCTACGGGGGGAGCCGCCCTTGGCACAGAAATTTCCGCCACGGTTGAGATTCAAGACAACGACTCCGCAATCACGGCGACCTACGCCACGAGGTCAATGCCCAGCATTTACCTCCCCGGCGTCCTTTTGCCTGTCTCCATCGTCGTCACTCCCCCGACTAACGTGACCACTTACGGAATTGAAGAGTTTCCCCCTGCCGGATGGCCTGTGAGCGGGCTAACTGAAGGTGGCAGCTACGACGTGGTGACTCGCAAGGTGAAGTTCGTGTTCCTGGACAATCAGCCGCGCACCCTCACTTACCAAGTCCTTCCACCAACCGGTGGGCTCGGTGTTGCGGAATTTGCCGGCTCAGTGGCTGGGGCCGGAGTTTCGCTTCCGATATCGGGCCAGAACACCGTCCAAGGGAACACGAACCACCCCGCCGATCTTCAGGTTCCGTTCGGTAACATCAGTTTGCTTGAGCTAATCAGCTATGCCGACGCTTGGAAGCGTGGTGAGTCATGGCAGGCGGATCCGACTCCCATCAACCCGAGCTACCTCAACCGCGCCATCCTACTCTATAAGAATGGAGAAAATTACCGGCTGGGTGACCTTGCTTTGGGGGCACCCGGCTGGTGGATACCGAGTAACTCCCTCGCCCCGGCTTCTCTCGGCAGCGGCCTTGCCGGCACCTCACAGCGGGTCGAGGCCGCCATGGTCGCCACGGCCATCACCGCCTTGGGCACCCGGGTGTTGCCGGCGGCCTACGTGCCGAATAGCCCCTTTCAGGTTCAACTCACCGTCGCCCCACCAAACACCACGGGTTCCTATCTGATTATTGAGCGTCCTCCAGCCAATTGGCGCGTCGAAAATATCTCCAGCAACGGGGTTTACAATCCATCCGACGCCAGCATCAGGTGGACTTCCATTGGCATCACCGGAACGAACACCTTCACCTACACGGTAACTCCACCGCCAGGCGAGTCCGGGACGAAGTCCTTCGTGGGCAGCACACCTTGGGACGATGGTTCCAGTATTCAGGACTACCCCATTGCCGGAGCCACATCCCTGAGCCAGATATCCCTCCAAGCTCCACGCATCGCCACGCATCCAACCCCGGTTGTTTCCTCTTTGGGCGGCCTCGTGGCCTTTACGGCCTCCGCCACCGGATCGGCTCCGCTGACTTTCCACTGGTATCGTAATGGAACCCCCATCCCTGGAGCCACGAATGCAAGTTATAGTCTGACAAACACTACAAGTGCGGATGTGGGCCATTACGCCGTCCTTGCCGCCAACCCTCAGGGCAGCGAGTTCAGCCGCCCGGCCAGCCTCACCCTTGCTCCCTATTCGAGCCTTCAAGTCACCGTGATCGGACAAGGAACCGTAACGCCAAATGGGGGCGACTTCCCCACGGGCCAAAGCGTTTCCCTCACCGCCTCATCCTCCAACGGCTGGGTATTTGCCGGTTGGTCTGAATCCGTCACCGTCACCCAATCCACGGCTTCCGTCACCCTCAATGGATTAACCCCTGTAACTGCGGAGTTCCGGGATGTGGTGCCCCCGGCCATTCAACTCACCTCTCCGGCCAGCACGGGCACAAGCGAGATTATCACGCTTGCTGGCAGTGTATCGGATAATCATGGGATTTCAGAAGTTTGGTGGGAAAGAGAGAATGGCGCAAAACAGTTCCTCACGTTGAGTAATGGATTCTTTTCTATGACCAACCTGGCCCTAACCCAGATCGGAAGTAACACATTTCGAGTGATCGCCAAGGATATTTCGGGTAACCACACAACCAATCTGGTCAATCATGTCTGGCAGGCTCCTTATCAGCTCGCTCTTGTGTGGAAGCGGGATTCCGTCCGCGAAAATCATCTGGCCACCGCCTCGGTATTACTCACCAGCACAGGCGGGGTCTCCGCTGTGACACTTTATGCAACTTTTAGGTCCAGATACTTTTTTACGGACCCAACTTTAAGCCCGGGAGCAAATGCTCCGGGAATCAGGAAGGACATATCTAGTCTTGAAATCAAGCCGAATACCAATGCCGTCGATTTATCAACTCAGGATCAACTTCTCACGCTAAACATTGCGCTCACAACCCCAGTCGCAGCCGGAACGAAAGAAATCGCCACGCTGGAGTTTCGCGCACGATCCGTCGGCCTATACGATGAGCGACTCGTGCCGTTGGATTTCTTCATTCCCCCGGGAGTTGGCGGAGTGTCATTCAACCTATTCAATGCGCTCGGGAATACGCTCCATTCCGGTCACGGATTGGGCAGTCAAATCCTGATTCGAAATCGATCCATCCCGGGAGATATTAACGGCATTGCAAGGCTGGGTAGATCATCAGAAATCGACAATGGAGATGCCGTGGGTATGTTGGCCTTGATTAGCAGTCCGGGCTTGCTGAATGTCAGGTCTTGGGAGCACGAGCTTAATGATCTGACCGGGGATGGGCTGTTGACCTTTGGCGACGTTATTAGAGCGTTGCAGATCGCTAATGGAAGACTTGCTCAGCCTGCTGCTTTCCCTCCCGATCCTACTGGGTTGGCTCCTGCTGCGAAGCGGCCAGCCTCTCACAGACTAGTGGGCGGTGGAACTCGTGTTCTCGCAGAACTGCCTTCCGTCCCGGCCGGACTTGATGGTGGAGCTCTGTATCTCCAACCAAGGTGGGAGAACAGCGAGTTGGTGGTAACCACTCGAATTATTGGTAACACAAATCCAGTTTTGGGAGCTTCCTTCCAACTGGCTTATTCGACGAATATTCTCGAGCTGATGAGCTTTAGTTCCGGGCCGCTCCTCACCAACTTCAATTACAAAGAAATCAATGTGGGATCGGATGGACTTTTCTTGTCTGCCGCAGCCTCTGCTCCCGCTGGCACGAACAATGGTGAACTTGCCACCCTGAGATTCAGAGTAGTTCCTGGGACGCCGAACCATGGGTCGTTGCTGCTTGGCGTGGGAGGAGAAATATGTTCGAGCGCCTACGGCCAGTTGCATCTGTTGCAGGGGGCAGGACTCAATCTCCAAATCGTCAACGGCATCGTCACCCGCGTCCCGTTACGGATGCTGGAGGCGCGCCGTAGCTCAGTCGGGCTCTTCAGCATCGTTTCGGACCAGGGGTTCAGCAGCTTTGTTGAGCCGCTTGATCCCGGCCGGCATGGAGAGGTTGAAGTCTGGGTCTCGGATAATCTGGGCAGAAGCACCAACTGGATTCGCTTACCAAATCCGATTCTCACCCCGCGCGCGGATGGGCTCCTCCAAGTGGACGCCCCCATTCCCGCGAACGGGGCCAATCAGTTCTACCAGCTACGTGGGCCTTGACCGTCCTTGGAATCCGCCGAGCAACTGGCCTCCCATGACCTTAGCAAAACCACCCCATCCCCGCTGGCCGACGTTGCGTTGGCGCATGGCGCTCACCGGTTTGCTGATGCTCGCGGCATTTGGGCGAGCACAGCTCACCTACGGGTCTGTAACCGGACTTCTCAACGTCAACGTCTCGGCGGGGGACAACGTCTTGGCGGTTCCATTCGAGGCACCTACCAACACCGTCGCCGCCTTGTTTCCGAATGCCGGAAACGGATGCAGTGTTTTCAAATTTGACCCAGTTGCCAAGACGTTCCAGACCACTACCAAGGTCCTTGGTGCTTGGTCAGTGCCGGAGATGACCCTAGTGCCAGGCGAGGCGTTCATCTTTCGGACTCTCGCCGCCACAACGATTAGCTATGCCGGCACGATCCGCGAGGGAACCCTTTCCACCCCTATTGCGGTGGGCACCAACTGGCTAAGTTCGCAGGTGGCTCTAGCGGGGCTTCTCTCAACCGACTTGGCATTCCCCGTTGTCTCCGGCGACACCGTTCTTCTAGTCGAAGGCGGCAGCACGAATGTATTCACCTTCAGCGGGAGCGCATGGAGTCCTACCGAGCCGACCTTGGGGGTGGGCAAAGGCTTCGAACTCCGCACCACGCAGGCGCGGACTTGGAGTCGAGTGTTTGCCCTAGGAGGAAGCTATCCGAATTCCCCCTACCCGACCATTCACGCCCAGCCTGCCGGGCGCATCGTTGGTGCTGGTGCGCCGGCGACTTTTAGTGTTGGCGCAAGCGTGGCGAGTTCCGTCGGCCCGCTTTCCTACCAGTGGCGTAGGAACGGTGTGGCCATCCCTAGCGCAACGAGCGCCAGTTACACGGTTGCTTCGGCTCAGACTGAGAACTTGGGTGATTACGATGTGCTGGTGAGTGGCTCAACGGGGGCCGGCTACTCTGCCGTGGCAAGTCTGGCGGTGAGCAGCCTAATCGCACCCGCCGGGTCCGCATCCCTTGACTTCCTGACCGTGAACGGCTCCGGGTCAAATCCAGTCTTTGACGTTGATTCCACGACTCGGTTGTCTGGATCGGCTGGCTGGCTAGCCCAGGTTTACGCTGGAATAACTGCGGATGAAGCGAACTTTGGTGCTTATGCTGCGCCGGTCGCGTTCAGCACTGGCGGAGCCGCCGGGTTCGTAAATGGTGGACCTCAAACCGGCTTCCCCGGCTTTGGTGGCCAGCAGTTATTTCTGCAGATTCGAGTCTGGAATACCGCCAACGGGGCCACCTATGAGGCTGCGAGTGCGGTGGTGGGCAGCAAGGTGGGCAAATCCTCCGTCTTCGCCGTCACCGCAGGTGGGACTCCACAAGGCGGAGGCGTCCCTTTTGCAAACCCGATAGTGAGTGGATTCACCTCCTTCTCGGTGGCGGTGAAAACCCCGGTCATCCTCGTGCAGCCAGCTTCCGTCAGCGTGGCCGCGGGCGGGACTGCGACCTTCAGCGTCACCGCTGCTGGTTCGGCGCCGCTGGCTTACCAATGGCGGTCCAACAGCCTAAGCATCGCGACCGCGACCAACGCTTCCTTCACGCTGACCAACGTCCAAGCCAGCTTTGCAGCCAGTTACTCAGTCGTGGTGACCAATGCCTACGGTTCCATCACCAGTGCGCCCGCTGTGCTCACTGTCAGAGACAACGTGCTGGTGTTCACCTTGGCCGGCAGCGGGATCGCCACCTACGCAGAGGGTCCGGGAACCAGCGCGAGCTTTTACGCTCCAAATGGCGTGGCCGTGGACGCGGCAGGCAACGTGTATGTAGCGGATTACGATAACCATCGAATCCGCAAAGTGACGGCGGGCGGGGTGGTGAGCACCATGGCCGGCAGCGGGAGCGCCAGTTTCGCGGACGGATTGGGAACCAGCGCCGGCTTTCGCACTCCGCGCGGCGTGGCTGTGGACGCGGCCGGCAACGTGTATGTAGCGGATTACGGTAACTTTCGAGTCCGCAAAGTGACGGCTGGTGGGGTGGTGAGCACCTTGGCCGGTAACGGGAGCGCCAGTTTCGCGGACGGATTGGGAACCAGCGCCGGCTTTCACACTCCGCGCGGCGTGGCTGTGGACGCGGCCGGCAACGTGTATGTAGCGGATTTCAATAACCATCGAATCCG
>Ga0172372_10012255_pt1 | contig 10764 bp, 10 predicted proteins | sample LakKiv5m_2_FD_114544 | JGI IMG/M metagenome (GOLD analysis project Ga0172372, IMG submission 114544) | Freshwater microbial communities from Kabuno Bay, South-Kivu, Congo - kab_092012_9.5m | ecosystem: Environmental > Aquatic > Freshwater > Lake | place: Democratic Republic of the Congo... | reverse complement strand
GATGCTGACAGAGGTCGGCGAGGGCGGGCTGTTCGCCTGGATTCGCGAGTACCTCACCCCAGAGATCATGGCCCAGGTGGAGGTGCTGCCGATGAGCGAGGTGGCGGGGCTGCTGCCAGTACCGACAGAGGGAGAATGATGTGGCCTTTTACCAGTTGGGCAGTAGACCGCCTTCGCCGAGCAATTCTTGTTCCTCAATGTTTGTCTGTAATACCCAGGAGAAAGATGATGCCTAATAAGCTGACCTATTCCGTTGTTGCCGCCCCCGCCACCGATGCCGACGTCGTTGAGCGGCTGCTGACCAAGACCGTCAATGGTGAGTCGGACGCCAAGTCCTATCCGGCCGACACCAGCAAGTTCGATGACCTGACCGTCACGCAGGGCGATCTGGTGATCCTGACCCTGGTTGACGTTGACGATGCCGGGAACCGCTCCGGCCCCGCCAGCCTGTCGTTCACTGCGGAAGATACGATCCCGCCGTCTGATCCGAGCGGCCTTGGGGTGACCCTAATCTCGGAAGCCTGATGGCCTATTTCACGTATTTCGATCTTGTAGAGTCGTTAATTGTCTCCTCCTACGGCGGTCCACAAGACGCCGAGCAGCGCGACATCCGAACGGCTATTCACAAAGCCTATGCGGAGGTCACCCAGATCCGTGACTGGTCTTACTACCATGTTCACGGACGGGTGATCACGCAAGCGCCATACTCCACGGGGACAGTGACCTCGTCTGGAACGACGGTCACGTTGTCTAACGGCACGTGGCCGACTTGGGCGGCGACGGGCGCGTACCTGAAGGTTGGCCAGGAAATCTGCCGCGTGGCCTCCAGGACGAGCGACAGCGTCATCGTCTTGGATTCCACTCTCACGCTCAAGGCAAACGTCACCTCGCAGCCCTACACGCTGTACCGCACCGTCTATCCTCTTCCCTCGGACTTCAGAAATCTGGACGAGCCGTCCGACGAATACAATTGGTGGTCTGGGTTGTACGTAACTCCAGACCAGGCCATGAAACTGGAGCGGGTCTCCAACTCTTCCGGCGAACCCTATCACTGGACCATCATCAAAGACCCAGACTCCACGGGCTGGGCGATCAAGTTGATTGGCTACCCCACCAAGGCGGAGACGATTGATTTTACCTATCGTCGTTCCGCCAGGCCGATCAAGTACAGCGGGCATGAGGCTGCTGCAAGGTTTGCTTCAATTGCAGGAGGACCCGTTGCAGGGTTTAGCGCGTTACAAATCGTTTGCGCTTCCAAATCCTTCTTAGCTGACATGGCCGGCTCCGTGATTCGCGTGGGCGCGACAAGCACCTACCCCGGCACATTGGAATCCCTAAACCCTTACACGCTTGAGCGAAGAATCACAGCGGTGGTGGACTATGCGTCTACCAAGGACGCGGTCGATGTGGACGCGGCCGTGGATTTTTCTGACTCCAGTGCCTTTGTCACCGACCCCATCGACGTCGCCCGGCACATGCAGCAGGCGGTGGACTCCTGCTGCGATTACTGGCTGGCGAGGACCAGGGGGCAGAAAACCGACCAGGCGTTCTCAATGTACCAGCGTGATTTGAAGCTGGCGTTTGAGCAGGAGCAACTCGCCCCCCTGTCCGGCAGGTCAGAGCGAGTCTGGCATGACGGGGGCTGGAGGTCGCCACTCCTGGCGGATCAGGGATGATTACCATTGAGAAGTGGGCCGGGCTTGTCACCAACGCAAGCCCGTACTCCATCCCGCCGGGCGCGGCAGTTACGCAGGTCAACCTGCAGTGTCTTGTGCCCGGCCAATTAAACGTGCGGCCAGGCCACACCACCATGACGTTTTCGTCTGGTTCTACGGGCGCAACTGCCGTTCGCTCTGTGATGCGATACCCCAACGGCAATGCCCTTATTTACTCTGATAGCGCCGGCGACATACGCGCGGTGACCAATCCGACATGACCGTTATTGGGGCTAGGACAACGCGCGGGATTGTGGAAATCCGCGTCACCTCCGCGGGGGCCGGGTACACCGAGCCTGCCGTGGTCACAGTCAATGGCGCGGCAGCGGTCACGGCCACTGCAACCTGCCTGATGGCCGGCACGCGGTTGGAGTCGGTGATCCTGACCAATCAGGGCGCTGGGTATACGCAGTCGCCAACGGTCACCTTCGCCCCTCAGTCCGCTGGCGTGACCATTTCGGCCTTTACGGCGTCCGGCACTGCTTCTGGCACCGTCACCCTTGCGGCCTCGGCAGCCACAACTTGGTCGCGCATTGTGGCGGGGTCGCAATCGCAGACGATCACCTCGTTTGCCAACAACACGCAGGTAATGATCGGCACCACCTCTTTCCCATCCAGCGGGGCCGCCACGCTTTTCTCCGCCGGAACGGGCGCCGCAGCGACCGCGCTCAGCGCGTCCTCCTCCCTGCGGCCGATGTCGTTCTTTAAGGGGCGGTTTGGGACGGTCTACGGCGTGGACGGCCTTGGAAGAGGCATTCGCTGGGACGGGGGCAGCACAAGCAAGCCCATCGGCCTGCACAAGCCCGCCGCGCCTGGGGTACAGGTTGTCGCCGCAACGGACGGCAGCGGAAAGCGCGTCAGCTCCATCCAGCTCATTGACGGAGGGCGAGGCTACGCCAGCGCACCTACGGTCAGTTTCTCCGGCGGCGGCGGGAGCGGCGCTGCGGGCCAGGCAGCGATCTTGAACGGAGCCGTTGTCGGCATAAGAGTGGCAACGGGGGGGTCTGGCTACACCTCCGCGCCTGTGGTGACACTCTCTGGCGGGTTTGGCACTGGCGCTGCGTTCACGGTCGGCGTGAAGGGCAAGGTCGCTAGGTTTGACATTACTACCAAAGGCGCAGGGTTTACTTCTGTTGGCGCCAATCGCGCAACTATCGCCGTGGACACCGCAAATGGGCTTGAGGGATTCCAGGGAATACCGCTTCTGAACGGCGCTGGCGAAGTGACTGGCGTGCAAATTCTTGCTGCCGGCACTAACGCCACCGCAACGCCTACCTTTAAGATTGGCGGCGCAAGTAGCTCTGCGGCCACCGCGGTGGCGAGGGTGGAGTACGCAGTCAATACAATCGATGTAAGCACCAATGGCACTGGGTACGGGACTCCGCCGTTTCTGACTCTTCGCCCTGCGGCGACCGACCCGGACGGCGGCGGCGGCGCGGCAGATATCTCCGTGTCCAACGGAACTGTCAGCAGCGTTACGGTCACTGCTGGCGGGGCGTACTCAGCCCCACCAACAGCGCTGATTGTGGACACCCGCGCCCGCGCGCAGGCCAGCGTGGCTGCGCCACAACGCGGGAAATACCTGTGCGGCATTCGCTACGTGGCAGGATCCGACTCCGACCCCGGTGGATCTTTGCCGAGCAGCATCAGTCATCTGGTGGAAGTTGAAGCCGGCGATGGTGCGAATAACCTCACTTGGTCCTTTTCGCACGGGTACGTGGATGAGCGTGTCACCTCCATGGAACTCTGGCGAACGACCGGAGATCAAAGCGTATTGCTGTTCCGCGTGGCGACGATCACGCGCACGGGCGGCGCGTGGGCCGCCGCCTCATACACCGACACACTGACCGATCCGCAACTGACAAACTCCACGCGCGACGGGTACGGGCTAATGCCCATTACGCTTCCCTCTGGCCAGATCAACGCGAGGCGTTTTGAAGTGCCCCCAGGCAATTTCGCCGTGGGAGTAATGTTTCAAGACCGCGCGTGGTACGCCGTTGATACCTCTGGGACACAGCCCAACAGCCTGTACTACTCTGAAATTGACGAGCCGGAAAGCGTGCCGACCGCAAACGAGCTAGTGGTCCAAGAAAACACCGATCTCCCAGACGCGGTGGTTGCGCTTGTGCCGCTTGGGTCCTCTCTTCTTGTAGCGCAGTCAAACCACATCTACCGATTGACCTATGTTGCCCAGCCGGTCATCGACGCCAGCCTGATGTTGGTCGCCAACCGCGGCGTCCTGAACAATCGTTGCTGGACTGTGATGGCCGGCGTGGCATTCTTTGCCGACTCCGTGGGGATGTACGCCTTTGACGGCAGCCAAGAGCAGTCGATTTCCGTTGCCGTGGACAACTATTGGAGAGACGGGCTCATAGACTTTGCGCAGTCAGACAAATTTCACGTTGACGCCGATTACCTCACCCGCGTGGTGCGCTTCTATTACTGCGCCTCCGGGGACTCGCAGCCAGTGCGGGCGCTGTGTTACTGCACCGCCACGCAGGCGTGGTGGGCGGAGTCCTACCCTACCGCCGTCACTGCCTCTACCGGGGTCGCCGTGGGCGGGCAGCTTAAACGCGCCTTGGGATTGTCTAGTGGTGCGTGGAGAAAGGAGTCTGGGAACTTGGACGGCGCTTCCGGCGTGCAGTATTCACTGCGCACGGGCAACATGGCGCTTACCAACGAACCAGACCGCGCAATCGACCTCTTATACAAGCCAACCTTAACCGACAGCACTCTCAATGTTGCCCTGCACTATAACAATTCTGATACCGCCAGAGGCAACGCCATCCAGTCCGAGCGGGGGACCGGGTTCACCGTCACGGCAAATGGCCCCGCTGCGTTGAACATGAAGAAAACCCGCTCTGCGTTGGGTGACGCTACTGGATCTGCAACCGCCCAGTTCTCCGGCCGCAAAGGAGAAAGGTCTTCCGGTGGCGATCAGCACATCGCCATTGCCTATTCCGGGACACAGGCCGGAACTGTATCTGGGGACGCCGTGATTCTGTACGGCACTCGCATTTCTGGAGCAACCTGATGTTTACGCAGTCTGCTCCCGCGCTGGCACAGTCTCTGCAGGGCGTCATGACGCCCAATGCAATCCGGCAACTGATGCAGGTATTTGGCAACTGCAATCAGCCGCTCACGCACCGCGCGCCGGTGTCGTTTGCGCCTGGCCCTGTCAGGCAACAGTCTGGGTCATGGCCGCCGTACATGCTGAACATGATCGCCGGAGATCCGACCAACATTATCAACGAGGGCGGCTACATTGACGCTCCGACCTACAACAACAACTACTACGGCGGGCCAAACAACCAATTCTTTGGCGGCGACAACTTTCTCTTCACCACCAACTCCAGTTTTACTACCAACAATTTCCCAACTACAGTAGTCATGGGCCAGCCTGGCGCCCCTGGTGCTGCGGGACAGAACGGATCTGACGGATGGAACGGCCTGAACGGCATCAACGGCGTGGACGGTGCGCCCGGCATTGCGGGACCGCAGGGTGAATCTGGGGCCGCCGGCGCCGTTGGGCAGAACGGCATCGACGGCCTTGCCGGCATGCACGGAATGGATGGCCCCCCGGGGGCGCAGGGTTCTTCCGGGGCAGCGGGGCGAGCCGGGGCGTCTGGTTCGGCTGGCCCTGCTGGTCCTGCCGGATTCAGTATACGTGGCGAAGCTGGTGCCGCCGGTGCCGCAGGCTCATCTGGCGCTGCCGGGGCACCAGGCAGGGACGGCTTTGACGGGTTTCCCGGGCAGCCGGGAGCGCCTGGACGGGACGGGGTTACGCGGCATGTAAGTACGACTCGCATTTTGGATGGAAAGAAAGGCGACCCTGGAAAGGACGCAAAAGTTACCTCTAAAACTATCAGAATTGCTACGGGGATTAATTGCGACAGTGGTGAGCCAAAGCTGCAGTTTTCGGATGAAATTGTCGCCGCTCCCGCGTAACAGCCCACTCAGACATTAGTTAGTAGGAGAATCTTATGGCCGTAGCTTTTGGCGCCCGCAAGCCACCATCAGGTGACCCTTTGGCCATGAACTCCCTTGTAGCCCTGGCCAATGGCGCGAATGCCATATTCTCCCAGCCCGGCCAGTTTGCCGACGCCATTGGCAACGCTTTTACCGGAATGGCCCAGGGAATAGGCGGGATTGGCCAGGGCTACGGCACGGGATATGGCCAGCTTGGGTACGGCTTGGGCCAAGGCATGGGCGCGATTGGCCAAGGCTTCGGAGCTGGCATAGCCGGCCTGGGTGGGGCTCTGGGCCAAGGCGCTCAGGGTGTTGCCCAGGCATACGGCTCTGGCGCCTCCGGGCTTGCGCAGGGCCTTGGGTCTGGCATGGCTGGACTGGGCAACGCCTACGGAACCGGCATGGCGAACTTTGGCCAAAGCCTCGCCAGCGGTCAAGCGAACCTTGGCCAGAGCCTTGCGGCCGGGACAACTGGCCTGGCCAATGCTTATGGCGGCATCGGCTCCGCCATGGCCAACGCACTCGGCACGCATTCTGGCGCGCTCTCAAATCTTGGAAATGCCACCGCACAGAACTACGGCGCGTACTCTGGCGGCCTGTCGGCGCTTGCCAATGCACTGGCGGGCGAGCGATCAAGCGCCTATGGCGCCATGGCACAGTCAGAGGCGGCCAGGCAGCTCGCCGCGGGGAACATCGCCAACCAGGCGTTGTCCTCTTATGGCGCTCTTGGCAATGCGGCCATGGGCGCCTTTGGCCAAAACCAGCAGGCGTACAACCAAGCCCTGTCTCAGATGTTTGCTGCCAACCAGGCCGCAACCTCCGGACTGGGCCAATCGCGCAACCAAGCGCTTAGCGGTCTTGGTGCATCGGCTTCTGGACTCGGCCGAGGCTTGGCAGCAGCGGACGCCATTGGCGGCATGGGGTCTCCGGGGACAGGGTTCTCCGCGACCTCACCTGCCGGGCCTGTGGCCTCTGGCAGTTATTCCCGCACTCCTGGCGGTTCCTCCAATAAACTTTCCGGCCGCGCGCTAGACGAGCTGGCGGCTCTCCGCGGTGGCATTGAGGACAGCTCGTACCTCGCCTCGCTGGAACGCAACAACGCCGCTGGCATGGGCCAGCTTGCCGACGAGCAGGCCCGGACGCGGTTCGCGCCGTTTGACGCGCTTGGCGGGGCGGCGGGTGTGTTTCGCCAACTGGCCGGCGACGGATATGGGCAACTCCAGGGAGGCATGAATCAGTTTTACGGAAACCTGGCATCTGGACGGCCGGACTTCTCTGGCATCGGCCAGCAGCTAAGCGCGGGCTACGGCGCGTCGTCCAGAGATTTGCGCGGCGTGGGCAATCGCATGTCCCAAGACTTCTCTGGCGGGCTGCAGCAAGTCGGCGGCGCCCTCGGTGGATTGACGCAAATGGGCGACCGCTTGTCCTCTGACATTGGCGGCCTATCTGGTCGCATCTCTTCGGATGTGCGTGACGTTGCCAATCAGTTTGGCAGCGGCATCGACGCCATGCGTGACGATCTGTACGCCGGAATTAGCGATATTGGGAACAGCATGTACGCCGGCCTAGACAACACCATGGACAGCTTGAATAGCGGGATCTATGGCCTTGGCAACAACTTGCGTGAAGGCATGGCTGGGTTTAGTGGGCAGCTTAACTCCGGCATATCCGGCCTTGGAAAGCAGCTTGGCTCCGGCTTGGGCCGCTTGAGGGGTGCTTTGCAGAGCGGCCTTGGCCAGACGATAGGCGGCATCAACAATTTGTGGAACAACTCCATGGGGCAGTTGCCGGTCTTTACGTCTCCGCTGCAAGCGCTGATTAGGCAGAAGGAGGCGAAGGATTTTGCGGCCCAGAACCCTCGTCGCCCAATGTCATCGCCGGGCGGTCTGTATACATGATCAACTACCACTCCAACGCGCAGTTTGAGACGCCTGCTTATCAGCAGTTTGCGGCCGACTACTCCGGCCAGATGTCTCCGTACCAGAACCAGCAGGATGTGTTCCGCGGCTTGCAGCAGAAGAACGCGGTGGATCTGTCGCGCTACGCGCAGCAGAGGCAGGACGAATACGAAGGCCAGGCCGAGAAGGCGCAGCGTGAACTGGCTCTCGCCGGACTCACCATGATGGGCCAGGCGCAGGGCAACGCGCAGAACAACCAGAACAGCCGCCTGCAACTGCTCCTTGGGGGATTGCTGTGAATCAGGTTTCGCTTGACGCGCAGCGTCTGCCGCGTGGCCTCACAGGCCGCCAGCAGTCCGGCGCCTTTAACAACGCCATGGCGCAAGCGCTTGCCGCAGGCGACCCTCGCTACCAGATGAAGCAGTTCGACAGAGCTGGCTTTAGCCGAGGCGCCGGGCAGGCCAACCAGGCCGGCATTAAGGGCGCGCAAGATTTGGCCGATGGCATAGCAAACGCTTACCGTCAGTCCGTCGATGACACGCAATACAACGCTACGACCGGACTTGGTAGCCAGGTCTCCAGGGAGCAGTTCGGCCAAGCGCTTGGCGGGCTTCAAGAGCAGAATAACTACGCGCAGCAGATGGCGGCGCTTCAAAGAATGAATCTCTTGCAGGGGTTACTGACGCAATGAAAGTCAACCTTGACTTAGACGATCTGACCAACGCTGCGCTGAAGCGGCTGGTCAAGCAGCTTCTAGACGCCGACGACAGTGAAGAGCAGGCCATCATGAAGCGGCTCTCTGGCGAAAAGAAAAACGACCTTGCCGACCTGGACGAGGAGATGCACGGCAAGCCAAACACTCCCAAAGTAGAGAAGGGTGATCTTCCCTACGACGGCAAGGACGAACTACCAGACGTTCCGAAGGGGAAGAAGTAATGGGTAGGATTGATGCGGCCGGCAAAATCCGCGGCCTGATTGACGAGAGCGCGCTTGCCGCCAAGATGGCCAGCGACCCCCGCATTCAACGAGAGCTTGCGGATAATCTCGGCGGCCTAGATCCCGCGCTGGCTGCCCGGGTCAAGGCTGGAGATCCAGCGGCGTCCCTTGAGGCGTATCGGCAGGTGGTCGCCGCGGGGGGGGCACTGCCGGCTCGTCAGCTTGAGCTTCCGCTCACCGGCGACGTCCGCGGGCCTGGTGTCCCGGTTGGCCAGCCGCGTGGTCCTGGCATGTCCGGAGATCGCGTGGCCGCGCACAACGACCTCCGAGACTCTTGGCCCGTAGCCAACGACGCTAGCGCTGATGAGGTAATGGAGTCCATGTCTCAGTTCTCTCCAGAACAGAGGCAGTACCTGCAGGCATTGCGGGCTAACGACTGGCTTGGATTCGACTACCCTTCGCAAGCCGCCTCCGCCGGACTGGGTGCAGATGCGATGCGCCGCTGGGAGATGTCCCCGGACCTTGTGGCCGCAAGGCAATCGCTAATCAACAGCCGTTTGCGCGGGCCTGGTGTCCCCGGCGCCCTGTCCGGCCCTGGAGTCCCCGGCGCATTGTCTGGACCCGGCGTGCGTGGCGGGCAACTGATACCAAGCCCAGGCCAACCGCCGGCAGTGGCGCAGAGGGCTCCGGTGGACGCGGAGTTTATCCCGGACGGGGAACTGATCGTTCGCAACCCGGACGGTTCCCGCAATGCGCTCTCCGCAGATCGTCCTGTGCTGGAGGGCGAGAACATTCCTCGCCGAGGGCTTCCGCAGTATCGCGGTAAAGGAAAGCCACCTAACAACACCGGACGCACGGTGGCGGCGGCTGCGGCAGGGGCTGGCCTGGGTGGCTTGGGGGGGTACGCATTGCGAGACCAGCGAGACGGCGTAACCGACACTTCCGGGACAGCAGACCTGCATGCCGAGCAGTCTCCAGTCCCCAGTGTGGAGACGCCTCCAGAGCCGACTGCGGAAATGTTCTTCGCGCAGGCCAGGCAACTGATCGACCAGCTTAACGCCATGCGCCGAGAGGCTGGAGGAGAAGTTCCGGAAGCGCCGCAGATCATGGCTCAAGTCCGAAGGCTCCAGGCTCAGGGCGACCAGATGCGGAATGCGCCAACCTACAGACCGTCAGATCCCGGCGACCCGAGTCAGCAGGCGCAGATGTTGATCCAAGATCTCAACGCCCGCCGACGAGCAGCAGGCGGCGAAGTGCCCGATGCCCCGAGAGTGATGGCCGAGGTCCGGCGACTCCAGGCGATGGGCGATGCACAGCAAAACAGCGGCTACGGCCGCAGTGCCGATTATTCACAGCGATACCGTTCAGCGTAGGAGCTTGTCATGGGGCGATTAGGTGTAGGTGGTCTGATTCCTTCTCCAGGAGCGATCCCTCCCCCCAGAGGTCTTGCCCCGCCCATTCCTCCGCGGGGCTATGCAGTCGGCCCAGACGTTCCGCCCCGAGGCAGCGCCGTTGATGTGAACCCAGAGGCACCTCCGCGATATCTAGGAGAATTTGACGACACCATCCCAGACGTTCCCCCCCGTGACGTTCCGGTTGATGTCCCTCCGCCAAGGGACGTTCCTGCGCTTCCAGAGCGACCCCCGCGCGATCCGTTTGCCGGAGAGCAGGTGGATGTCAACTTGCCGTGGTATCGCAATCCAAACAACATAGTTCCCGGCGCCCTCGCCGCAGGAATTGGCGGTCTCGCTTGGCTATTCTCCCGCGGCGCAATGGACGGGACCGGCGGCACCGCCGACCTGGCCGCCGAGCAGCGTCCGCTTCCCGGGGAAGCACCGCGTCCTGGGGAAGCTCCTCTTACAGAAGCACAGCGCCGCATTCTGATGCGGTCCACCGAAGGCCGTGCGGCTTTGGGTTCACCGGAGGCGCAGGAGTACCTAGCCCGCAAGCGTGCCGCTGCGGACATGTGGCGCGCTAAGGCATTCCTAGCTGGTGGTTCGCAGAACCTCAACAGCGGGAACGGCGGAATGTACAACCAGTTCCTGGCAATGGGTCCTAACGCCCAGCCAATCGTTGGCGACCTCACCGACGAGCAGCGAGCGGTCCTGCAGCAGAACATGCCAATCAATCCTTACCGCGCAAGGATTGAAGAGGCGCAGCTCGGCCGTGCGGCCAAATTTGAAGAGGCGCAGCTCAACCGTATGGCTGCCCAGCAGGCAGATCTGGGTAGGATGATAGTTGCCCAG
>Ga0172372_10012251_pt1 | contig 10765 bp, 13 predicted proteins | sample LakKiv5m_2_FD_114544 | JGI IMG/M metagenome (GOLD analysis project Ga0172372, IMG submission 114544) | Freshwater microbial communities from Kabuno Bay, South-Kivu, Congo - kab_092012_9.5m | ecosystem: Environmental > Aquatic > Freshwater > Lake | place: Democratic Republic of the Congo... | reverse complement strand
TTGCTTGAGTGTCATGTCCTCGATGATGATCGTCCGGCTTCCGCTGTTCGTGATGACCCTGTAGAGGTTGTTGCCGTCGATGATCGTGGTGCCCATGCCGGTGCCGGTGATCACCACGCCCGCGGTCACGGCCGGGAGGTCGCTCGTCAGCGTTATCGTGCCCTCCACCCCGAAGATGATCGAGTCGTAGATGCCGCCCGAGGTCGCGTTCGCCTGTGTTATCGCCCAGCGCAGAGTTCCGCTCGAGCCGTCGTCAAGAAGGCTGGTCACCTCGAGCGAGGGGGCGGTCGCCGTCACCGCGAGGGTCATCGCCACCGAAGTGCCGTCAGCGTCCACCGCGTTCACCGTCACGTTCGACGTGCCCGCAGTCGCCGCCGTTACCGTGATGGTCCCGGCGGTCGCGCTCGACATGGATGCCGATATCGAGCCGAGCGGAACCACCGTCTCGTTGCTGGAGGACTTCGTGAAGGTCCACTGCGCCTGGGTGGTCGCATCATCGGCCAAAACGAACGACGCGGTCGTCGCCGTGTTTCGGACGATGGAGGCGGCGATAGTCGGCGCGGTCGCCACCGTAGGGGCCGTGTTCACCCTGGCCGTCCCCGTGTAGGTGATATTCCTCACCTGCTGGAGGTTGTTCAGCCCGCCGGTCGCGGCGGTGAAACCCCAGTAGACCTCCCCGCTGAAGTTGGCCTCGAGGTTGGCCGAGACGGCGTCGAACAACTTCTCGCCCGCGTCGTCCATGTCGCCGTCGTAGTTCTTGTCGAGCCAGACCGAGACCTTGTCGGTCGCCGAATCCCACAGGATCTTCGTCTTGCGCCACTGGCCGTCCTCGAGGTTCCCGACGTCGACCGGGTTCTGCCCCCACTGCGAAGCGGCGGAGTGATAGGTGCTCCCGTTCTTCATCAGCCCGACGTGGTCGTTGTACGGGTCGGCGACATCGCCGTTCCAGTAGGTGTCGTACTCGACCACGAAGGAAGGGGTCACGCCCATGTAGCCGAGGCCGCCGCCGGTGCTACCTGCCGCCGTCGAGTTCGGCTGCATCACGAACGCCATGCCGTCCGCTCCGTCCGATGCGCCGAGGTACACCTCAGCCGTGAGGCAGAAGTCGTTGGCGAGGTTGATTCGGGTCTTGTTCCAGATGGCGCCGAACTGCCCGTTTGTCGCAGGGGTCAGGCGGATCGTGCCGGCGTTGTCCTGCCCGACCCCGCCGAACACGAAGCTGGAGGCAGAGTAGGCGGTGTTGCAGTCGGCCGTCGCCATGGTGGGCGATGCCACCCCGAGGACGGACGCCAGGAGCAGGAGAATTGCGGGGGCGCCGACACGGACCGACCGCCGCCGGCGCGCTGTTAAGAGTTTCCTCAATTTGCCGCCTGCCGACCGACTGGATTTCATCGCCACCAGCCGAAGGAGGTGGCCTTGTCCCCGAAAAGGAGGATCACGCATGCGATGACAAGCAAACACAAAGAGATTTTCTTTACGGCCCGCATGGATGCCTCTCCGTCTAGATAGGTAACTACGATAAATTGTACCCGTTTCGTCCGTAGCCAAGGCGATAAACTAGAGTAAAATCAAGTAGACGACATGTGTCGCGACACGGAGCTTGACGGAGCACACGAATGACGATTCAGCAATTCTCGGCCGGCCAGACGCTGACCGCCGCGCAAATGAACACCCTGCAGGAGAGCGACTTCAACTACACGGTCAACACGCAGAGCGGAACCTCGTACACGCTGGTGGCGAGCGACCTCGGCAAGCTGGTCAGGTTCACCAACGCCGGGTCGGTGACGCTCACGGTGCCGACCGACGCGTCCGTCACCTACAGCGTGGGCGACACGATCGTGTTAATGCTTGACAGCACGGGCACCCTCACCGTCGCGGGCGCGGTGGGGGTCACCATAAACTCCGAGGGCGGGATACTCACCCTGAACTCCCGCTACTCGATGGCGAATCTGGTGAAGATGGCCGCCAACTCGTGGGTCCTGACCGGGGTGATGATGAACACCATCACCGACGGCGAGGTAACGGAGTCCAAGATAGCCGCGGGCGCCGTGACCTCAGCGAAACTTGCCTCAGACTCGGTTACCACAGCCAAGATCCTTGACTCAAACGTCACCACGGCAAAGGTTGCCGATAGCGCCATAACTTCGGCCAAAATTGCCGACGGCACAATCGTCAACGCCGACGTTAGCGCCGCCGCCGCGATTGACTTGGGCAAAATTGCCGACGCAACGATTAACACACAATCCACCAATTATCCGCTCGTCTTGACTGATAAAAACAAATTGATCAAAATGGATTCTGCAAGCAACAGAACAATTGGGGTTCCTCTGCACTCCACCGTCGATTTCCCTACGGGTTCGCAAATTCATCTCATTAGGTATGGGATAGGCACCTTGGAGGTCATAGGAGAATCTGGCGCCGTGAATATCTACGCGACACCAGGCAAATTCTTGAGGGCGCAATATTCGTCGGCGACTCTCCTCAAATGTGACACGAACACCTGGCTACTGATGGGCGACCTGAGTACGTCGTGATTCCGGGCAATACATCTAGTCAGGGCAAAAAGCCGACGACGCCGACTATCGGCGCTGCTTCTGCTGGCAATGCGCAGGCAACTGTTCCATTTACGGAATCCACGTATCGTGGAAAAAATAATGCTGGAACCTACAGAGCGACATCTAGCCCTAGTTCAATTGCGGGGACCTGTGTTGCGCCTTGCAATTCAATCACGGTTACCGGCTTAAGTAATGGAACTGCCTACACGTTCACCGTCCAACTTGAGACACCATACGGTGTTAATTCGGATAATTCGTCTTCATCTAATTCTGTAACCCCCGTTGCTCCGCCCCCGAGTTTTGGTCCCTTCTTCCCGTACTTCCCGCCGCCGTACTTCCCGTACTTCCCGTACTTCCCGTACTTCCCGCCGCCGCCATCGTGCGACGGAAATTGCGGCAATACGGCTGGCTATACATATAATGGCCAGGTCACGGTTTCGGGGAATCCGTTTGGGAATTGTCCAGCAAACTGTAGTGGAGTAGTTTACGACGAATACAGCAAGGCTGGATGCCCTGGTTTGGCTTGCTTCTTGTACTGCTATGAATGTTAGTAGGCGAAACGTACCCTCTTGGTATTTAGGATTGGATGGGATGGAATAGGATAGGATGAACACATGAGCGACATTCCACAACAATCAATAAACCCACTTGACAATCCAGACGAATTTAAGCACTTCGCTTTTATTGTCGACGGAGAAGTGGGACACATCAGCAGGATTCAAAACGCACAATACACAGAACGGTCAATCGCTTGCCTTTCCTCAAATCCGACAATTGTTGAAATAACGGGAGACCTGCGTACACAAGTAATGACTGTTGGATGGATGTATGACGGCGAAACATTTCATCAGGTAACAAACGAATAAACATGTCAGCATGGGACGATTACAAAAAAAAACTCGGGACAACCCGACCCTGGGATTTATTGAACCCGAACACGGCATACGCAACCGAAGAATTGGCACAAAATAGATGGTCTATTTGTGAGGAATGCCCCCGACTACTGAAAGCCACTAGCCAATGTAAAGAATGTGGTTGTTTTATGAAAATTAAAGTGAAACTCGAAGAAGCGGTTTGTCCACTAGGAAAATGGTGAAACGAACCACTGGCGACTCGATATGTGGTTAATCTCCAGGTAGTTCGCGTTCGTGTGTCTTAATAGTTCGGCGACTTAAGTCTGCGTAGTTGGAGTGCAATCTCAGCACCTTTATCTCGTGCGAGCCGATGGGTTCGTTCCTTTCGTCCACCGCGTCCCTGTACCAATCGGTGAATTTCCCCGACGAGTTGACTTTCTGGGCGGCCACGCTGTAGTTGATATTGGCTTGACGCCTTAGGTTGCCCGGATCCGAATACTTTACGACGTTGATTGAGGAGTCGTTCAGGGCGGTCAGCGATATCGGAATTATCGTAGCCAAGGGCGTTCCGGCCTTTATTCGGGTCTCCACGCCCGCTTTTTTCGCTTTTATGGCCAACGGAAGCGGATTGTCATAAAACGACGTGCTGATCAGGTTCGACATCGTCTCGAAATCGTCGTTGAAATAATTGACTGGATTGATCGTCCAAAGGCTCATTTCTCCCGTGGTTCTGAATATGAGTCCGGTGTCCAGGCTTATCGACGACTGACCCCTGCCGGCGTAAGCCCCGGCCGGGTTAGTGATTTCGACGTGGTTGGGCGTCTGGTCGTTGACGCCGTCCCAGGTAAAAACTATGTCCTGCGTGCAGGAGAGACTCCATCCGACCACGTTCGCCTGCGTAACTGGGAAACACCTGTAAGCGTGCCTTTCGGAGGTTTCGTCCATCCAATTCCTTTTCAGCGGCATCTGGGAAATTTCAAAAATGGAATGGTCGGTTTTTTCGACGGAAATTTCGATCACTATTCGTCGTTCCATTTCGGGTCGTACATGTCGGGAGTATGGTATTTTTTGCTGTAATCGAGCATGGTCACGATCGAGTATTTCGTGCCGCTCGTCACTGGCATCGCTTGATGCGGGCACATGTAATTCGACGGGAAAACGTACAAGTCCCCGGCGATAGCTTTGATTTTCAGGTTCTGTAGCCTGAAGAACAACTCTCCGCCCTCGTAATCGTCGTTGACGTATCCGACCAGCGAAACCGTGCAGTTGTAGGAGAATCCGTGGTCGTGGTGCTCCTGGAAGTGCTGGCCCGGAGCGTACTTGACGAAATTCATCGCCTCCCAGTACTTGAGCGGCATTATGTTGTGATCGGATCTGTAGTCCTCCACGGCGGGGAAGGCCGAGTCGTACACGTCCTGCCAAAGCGACTGTAGGTTGAGGCTGATCTGGCTTTTGTCGTGTTCGATGTCGGTTTTTTTGAATTTGAAATCCACGCAATCCCTGTAATCGGGCATCAATTGTTGGTATCCGACGTACGCCGGTTGCCAGCTGTAGCCCGTTCGATCGCCGAGCGGTTTAAGGTTGGATTCGAGTCTGCCGACGACGTCGAACTCGGGTTTGACCACGTTCCTGTAGCACTTTATGCCGTTTCCCAAGTCAATTTTTTCCGTCCATGTTTGCATCGGCGGCCCTACTTGTACTTTCTTCTCGACCAAACTTTACTCCTGTATACCCCGCCGTCCGGACGACGATAAAAGTTGGCGTTGTCCATGTATTTGGATTGCATCTCGGATTGCCCCAACATCTCTATTCTGTGCTCCCAGTCCTCCCTCTTGAACGGGAGAATTTGTAGGTACGGGGTGCCTGCGGGCACCACCCCCTCCCAGTCTTCGACGACGAAGAACGGGAAACTTCCGAGCAGGTGAACCTTGTCCGAGTCGACGATCCCCGTCGTGTTCATGAAGGGAAGATCGAACCTGTTCATCGGCGTCATGAACATGGCGCTGTATCCCTCCGGGAGCTCCAGGCCCCAGTCGGCGAACCATGCGAAATGATGTTGGTAGTAACCGCGCGGATGCTCAAATTGTGGCATGGGAGGCCTTGACGTGCAGAAATCCGCGTATTGGGTTTTTTCCGCCTTCACGTCGATTATTCCCTGACCGTTTTTGAAAAACGTCAGGTCGCACGGGGTCTTGAGCACGTATCCCGTCGAGAACGCGTCCAGTATGGCCGGGCACGCCTTCCACGTGGGAATTTTCCCGTAGTCGTCCGCCGTTCCGTCCTTCGGAAAGGGGCACACCTCTTTCGGCGCCTTGTAATACTCTCCGGTCGGAGTTTTCGCGAAGACGTCGGCGTCCTTGTACCACTGTGGAACGACGTCCTGCGCGGGCGACGGAGCCGACTTGCTTTCCTTGTTCAGCCACGGCCTGAACGGCCTGAACTTTGCGACGTTGAATCCATCGCTCATTGTTTGTGACCCAGCTCGTTTATGTCGGTCATGACCACCACACAATACTTTATTCCCGACTTCATCGGGAGCGATGCGTGCTCGTAGATGTAATTTGACGGGAAGATGGCCATGTCGCCGACTTTCGGCCTGTGGACGTATCCGTTTAGTCTCGGGAATTCTATCTCTCCGCCTTCGTAGTCGTCGTTGATGTAGATCACGGCGGAGACCGTGCAGTTGTAGGCCGGTCCGTGGTCGGCGTGTATGTTGAAGTGCCTGCCCTCGCCGTCGTATTTGACGAAATTGAACGCCTCGTAATAGACGACGTTGATACCCCAGTACCGAGCGTAATCGTCGACGCAAAATTTGAGTTTTTCGTATATTTCCCGATGGAGGTCCAATAGTTCTGAGTTCGACTCGTCCCTCGGTCCCAGATTTTCCGGCTTGTACTTGAAGTCCAGGCAGTCCCTGGCTCTTTTTATGGGGGTATTGGCGTTGGTAACCATGGCTTCGTTCCATTTGTATTTTTTGCCACCGGACAGATTTGATTCGAGGATGGCGATGTACCTCTTCGCATCCTCCGGCGAAAAGGTGTTTCTGTAGACGTTCAACCCCAGCCCCGGATTTTCCGCGACGATGGTTCCGTTGACGGACCTCGGAACCCTATTGGACGCGGTTTCCGACCTGTCCTTCGTGAACCACGGATTCTCATTTTCGTCGTAAATGCTCATCTCGGTGGCCTCAAACTCAAGCCAGGATACATTAAATCGTGACGTTTAACGATGAATCGTTGAAGCCGACTTGCCCTGTTGGGAAAGTGTTGAAGGCCAATGATATTCGCGGCAGGGCGGACCCGTGCCTCCCGATGTGGTGCCTGAGCGAACTTTCAAACAAAATCAGATGATTCGGGAAGGCGGAAACATAGACCTCGGTGCAGTTGTCCCAGGTGTAGGTTGATGGCTCGCAGGGCAGGATTGACGACTGTTTCGGCGATGAAAAGACGATATTCCCCACGCCGTCGGAACCGTTCGCGGCGTCGTAGAGAACACCGCTAATCGCGGAATTGTGGTGAAAATGGCTTTTGGAAAAACCACCCTGTTCGGTTTTTGTTAGCCAAGATGTCGTAATTTTGAGCTCGGATCCATGCCATTTCATTACTTCGTTTTTGTATAGGTTCACGCACTCCATCAACGCGCTTTTTTCGTTTTCGTAGCCGCTCAGAACATCCATTGATTCCGACGAATAGTTGTTCACGCAATGGTCGCTGCCGTTCTGGGCCCAGACCTGATTCGCGCGCTCCTTTTCGAAGAAGTCACCAAAGGCGTCCCCCAAGTTGAAGATCGCGACGGGATACGCGAAAAGCTGCTTTACCGCGATTTCCATACCCCCGCCTAGGACTGCCCGACTTTCGGCAGACGGAGTATTTCCCTGAAATTGCTACGCCCCACTTCTCCGTGCCAAAAGGTGTTGAAGGCCAGGCTCACCCTGTTCTCCGAGAGAATCTCCGGGACGGCATGGGGCAGATAGGAGGGGAACAGCAGGAGCGAGCCCTGCGTCGCGGGCATCCACCAACTTATTGAGTTGAAGGGCTGGAACTCCTCGTAGTCGAACGTGTGGGAAATTTGCGCCGACGGGTGGGAGAACAGGATCTTGTCCTCGCCGGAGGTCCTGACGTAGAAAACGCCACTGAAGACGCTGTTGGGGTGTGTGTGGGTTTTCGACTCCCCGCCGAACGTCGCCGCGTTCAGCCAGCTTTGGGTTATGTAGAACTCCGTCTTTGAGGTGATTCTCAAAACGGCGTAGGCAAAATGGTGGACCGCATCAAGGCAGAATTCTTTGATGTTCTGGAGTTCCGGCTTCTCGAGGATGTAGTTGTCGGTGGACCCGACGTCCCTGTAGTCGCTGTCCTTGTCGCCGAAGTTGTTCGACCCGTCAATGTCGATGTCGAGCTCCCTGTTCATGCACCCGACTTCCGTCGCGTTCAGTTCGTCCGGGTACCCGTAGCGGGCTACCGGTATCGGGAAGAGCCCGCCGATCTCGGGTGATGGGTTCACCGGGGACATGTGATGTTTATGTTGACGACCCTACGCAACGGCGCGTCGGTCGGCAACCCCCCTGAATGCTTTATGTTCGCGGAGAATATGAGCAGACTGTCTGCCGTTGACGGGTTCCTGAAGAAGGGGAGGCCTTTGTCGTCGTAGAGGGTCGTGCACCCGTTGGTGTCGTCCATGTAGTAGATCGCCGTGTATTGGCTGTGGTCCTTGTTCTCCGACGCCGGCACGTCCAGGTGGGGCTCGCCGACGTGCTCTATGTTGTGGTTGAAAATCATGTTCACGTGCAGGCCGTCAACCGAGATGATCGGTTTGGAGACTATTTCCGAAACCTTCCATGCGATGGGGAGGAACAGGTTGGTCCACGCGGATTGGTTGACGCCGTCGAAGATCAGCGTGTGCCTGAAGCCGCTGTTTTTGAACTCGCTGGGGACGACGCCCGTCTGCGTGTTCGCGTAAAAGAACCACGGGAACTGACCCGGCGCCTCGATCTTGTCCAGGAGGTAATTCAGGTAGTAATCACCGAAGACGTGGTCCACCTTCTTGTACACGGCGGCTACTTCCAGCGCGGGCCGAGAACCCACCCGACGAGCGACCTGCGGGTTCCCTTGGTCACCTTGCGCACCCTGTGACGGGAGCGAGAATCGAACAAAACGAGACAACCCTGTTTCGTGGGCGCCAGGTAGCTTTCACCCGTTTCATCTATGAGTTCAAGCTCGCCGCCCTCGTAGTCCCCCGGGTCGGAGAGTTGAAGCGAGAACGATAGTTTTCTCACGAGTTCCATGCCTTGGTTGGCGAAGTCGTCCCCGACGCCGTCGGTGGAGTTGCCAATGAATTGCGGTTTGTAGTGGGTGGTGAGGCCGCCGTCGCTGTGCCATTCGTAGTAGTCGCCCTCGTCGTAGATGGTGTACTGGATGGTCTCGTTGTCCAAGCATTTCAGGTCGTACAGGAAGTTCTCCCTGTTTGCCCGTTCGACGTAGTGCCACAGGAACCCGCCGATCCAATGGGAGCTCGACACCCATGCGTGTTTCGAGTTCCGCACCATGTCGAAACCCCTGCCCACGTCCTGGTGGTCCTCGCTCCTGGTGAACACCGGGGACGGGCCGGAGTTCCCGCCGAAGTCTCGTGCCAATTCCCTCACCATGATTGCGATGATTTCGTCGGGCAAATCCGTGAAATACCATATTGATTGGAACGCCGTATTTCTCCCGTCACTCATCGTCGTCCACCATACCCGCGACCACGCCCACGAACACTTGATACATGTCGTTCGCTTCCTTGAATAGTTCGTCTTTTTCGATTTCGTCGTAGAATCGCGTCTTGCCGCGGGTGTGTTCGTGGGGGTAGTGCAGCGGGTAGATCGTTTTCACGGATTCCTCGACTGGCGTCATGTCCACCCACCGGGGGTCCCCCAAGCCGTATTTTTGGGAGTACTCGAACATCGCCCGGTTGGGGTGCGCCCTGAGCTGGTCCAGTGTCGTACAGAAGACGTCTGACTCTATGGCCCTGTTGGCGAAACGAATGTAGAACTCGAGCCTCTCGCCTGCCGACCAGTACCTGGGGGGATTTGCCTCTTCCCTCAGGTCCGTCGTCATCCAGGAAGAAACGCACTCCAGCGGCCCCCTGAAAATGCAAATCACGTTCGGGCACCTCGTCATCGGGGTCATGCGATGCTGGGCGGTGGCAATTTCCAGTTCGGGAAAAGCAAAGGCCAAGGTTGCCTCCAGGGTCCTCGTCCCCGTTCTTGGATAGCCGAGAGGCGTTAGTCTTCCCACCTCTGTTGCTCTTCGTTCCATTCAAAATATCCTACAGACTCAGGCTTGGGGACCGGCGGCTCCCAATCGGCAGTTTCATCGTTGAGCGTCCAAGAAGGATAAGGTTTTGGTGGGACAAAAGCGTCTAATCTATCGTTGTAGGTGTGGCCAATGCCCGCGAAGCGTTTACGGATGTTCCCGTTATAGGAAGTTCGCTTGCACAGCAAACCTTCAAACCATGGGCGAGAAGCATAGAAAGCCTCCCATGCCTCCGAAGAGCCTCCAACAACCGTACCGTCTAAATCGACCTGTGTCTCATTTTCGTCTATTCCCGTGATTACTTCAACAACAGTGAAATGACGATTGATGAGTGCATAGTGCGCCATTACGAAAAACTTATCGTTCCGCTACCAGAAGTAAAACTGTGACGCTTGAAACCTCCGCTAGTCGTGCCTGCGCTACCACTCAATCCAGCGCCAACGGTGAGAACTAAACTGTCTGGATAGCGAATCATCACAATTCCTGAACCACCAGCGTTGCCAGTTTTGCCACCATATTGCCAAGAACCTCCACGACCAGCACCGCCACCGCCTCCTGTGTTGCCACCACCTGGTCCGCCTACGGGCGGACCATCATAAGTCGGGTCGTATAAACCTGCGCCACCACCGCCACCAGAACCACCACCGCCGACAGAACCACCGCATCCCCAACAAGGGTTGCCAGGTGCGCCACTGACTCCTCCTCCGCCACCACCAAAATATTCGTTACTTCCTCTAATCGAGGTAATTGTTCCGCTACCTCCCGTGTAACCCGAGTTTTGCGCGCCGCTTCCGCCACCCGCGCTACAACAGTTGGAACCATAATTTAATCCTGCATTGGCGGTTGCGGTACCACAACACGCTCCACCAGGTGCGGTGATTGTTGAAAACTGACTTGTGCCGCCTGTAGAACTACCTCCGCCGCCACCACCAACAGTGACTTGCAAAGTTGTACCACTTGCTACATCAAGTGCTCCTAGGTTTGCAGTTGCACCGCCAGAGTTTTCGGCGCCAACACCACCAGCCCTGAAACCACCGCCCTGACCAGCGGCACCGATGCCGTAGTT
>Ga0172372_10012249_pt1 | contig 10766 bp, 8 predicted proteins | sample LakKiv5m_2_FD_114544 | JGI IMG/M metagenome (GOLD analysis project Ga0172372, IMG submission 114544) | Freshwater microbial communities from Kabuno Bay, South-Kivu, Congo - kab_092012_9.5m | ecosystem: Environmental > Aquatic > Freshwater > Lake | place: Democratic Republic of the Congo... | reverse complement strand
GGCACCACGCGCCGAATGTGGTCGCGCGAGGCCAACTCGGGCACTACACCGCCGTATTCGGCATGCATGGCCGCCTGCGTGTGGAGGGCGTGCGCCAGCAGACCGCGGGTGGTGTCGTACACCGCCACGCCGGTCTCGTCGCACGAACTTTCGATGCCGAGCACGCAAACAGAAGACGGGCGGGTGGCCCGGGCGGTCTCGACTGCAGCAGGATCCAAACGCGCGCCCCGCAGAAAAGGGTTTTCAAGTCGCGCCCGGCGGGTATAATCGCGGGCTTTTCACTGATTGCCGGCATCCCGCCGGCTCGAGACCGGAGTGTAAATGCCCAGCGTACGTGTTCGCGAGAACGAAGCCTTCGAAGTGGCGATGCGCCGCTTCAAGCGCACCATCGAGAAGACCGGCCTGCTCACCGAACTGCGCGCCCGCGAGTTCTACGAGAAGCCCACCTCAGAACGCAAGCGCAAGCTCGCCGCTGCTGTGAAGCGCCACTACAAGCGCATCCGCAGCCAGATGCTGCCCAAGAAGCTGTACTGAGCGCGAGGGACCGTGTCGACCGAGACACAGCCCCTCAAGACGCAGATCGCCGAGGACATGAAGTCGGCGATGCGTGCCAAGGATGCGCCGCGACTGGCGGCCATCCGCCTGCTGATGGCAGGCATCAAACAACGCGAAGTCGACGAGCGCATCGAGCTTGACGATGCCGGCGTTGTGGCGATTGTCGAAAAGCAGATCAAGCAGCGTCGCGATGCCATCACCCAGTACGAGGCCGGTGGCCGACCAGAGCTGGCCGCAGTCGAGCGTTTCGAGATGGACGTGTTGGAAGCATACCTGCCCGCACGACTCTCCGACGCCGAGATCGATTCGGTCATCGCTGCTGCAGTGACATCAACCGGCGCCGCTGGTGCCAAAGACATGGGCAAGGTGATGGCGGCGGTCAAGCCGCAACTGGCCGGTCGCGCCGACATGGCGGCCGTGTCCGCCCGCATCAAAGCCGCACTGGCCTGATTGCACCGCCAGCCGACACCGGTTGCGCGATGATCCCCCAGTCATTCATTGACGACCTGATCGCCCGCCTCGACATCGTCGACGTGGTCGGCAAGCGCATCCAGCTCAAGCGCGCCGGCGCCAACCTCAGCGCCTGCTGCCCCTTCCACGACGAGCGCTCGCCGTCGTTCACGGTAAGCCCGACCAAACAGTTTTTTCATTGTTTCGGTTGCGGGGCCCACGGCAACGCCATTCGTTTCGTGATGGAGTACGAGAACCTCGGCTTCGTCGAGGCGATCGAGAGCCTCGCCGCCGGCCTCGGCCTCGAGGTCCCCAACGAGCGCGGCACCGGCCCCAACCCTGGCCGCAGCCGCTCCGAGGCATTGCGCCCCCTGCTCGATTCCGCGGCGGCGTTCTACCGGCAAAAACTCAAAGACACGCCGCGCGCCGTCGATTACCTCAAGGGCCGCGGCCTCACCGGCACGGTGGCCAAGCGCTTCGGGCTCGGCTACGCGCCTGAGGGCTGGGATGCACTCTCCAGCGTCTTCCCGGACTACCGCAGCAACGCCGACCTCATCGAGGCCGGCCTGGTGGTGGCGGGCGAGGCCGGCAAGCGGCACGACCGCTTCCGCGACCGCATCATGTTCCCGATCACCGACGGCGCCGGCCGCATGATCGGCTTTGGTGGCCGCATCCTCGACCGTGGCGAGCCCAAGTACCTGAACAGCCCGGAGACGCCGCTCTTCAACAAAGGCCGCGAGCTGTTTGGCCTGTGGCCGGCCAAGGACGCACTCAAGCGCGAGAACCGTGCCATCGTTGTCGAGGGCTACATGGACGTGGTCGCGCTGGCCCAGCACGGCGTCGGCAACGCAGTAGCCACGCTCGGCACCTCCACCACGCCCACCCACGTGCAGAAGCTGCTGCGCATGGTGGATGAGATCGTCTTTTGCTTTGACGGCGATGCCGCCGGCCGCAAGGCGGCGTGGCGCGCGCTGGAGAACAGCCTCGGCGTGCTGCGCGACGACGCGCGACTCAAGTTCCTGTTCCTGCCCGACGGCGAAGACCCGGATACGTTCGTGCGGGCGGTCGGCGCCGAGGGCTTCGCTGATGCCTTGAGCCGCGCGCTGTCACTGGCCGAGTTCATGGTGCGGGAGCTTACCGCGCAGGCCGAGGGCGATGCGGTGGAGGCGGCAGCGCAGATCGTGCACCGCGCCGAGCCGCTGCTCCGACAGATCCACGCGCCTGCGCTGGCGCTGCTGCTGCGCAAGCGCGTGGCCGACGCCGCGGGACTCTCTAGTGGCGAGGTCGACGGGCTGGTCGGACAGGCGGCGCGCAACGAGCGCCCACGGGCGCCCGCGATCAAGGCTCGCCAGCCAGCTGGCTCCCTCGCTGCGCTGTTGTTGTCGCGGATCCTTCGTGCACCGCAACTCGCTCGCCAGATCGACCCGCGCCGCGTGGCCCCCCTTGGCGACGAACCCTTCACACGCGCCCTGCTCGCGGTGATCGAGATGTGCAACGCCGAGCCCGCGATCTCGGTCGAAAGCCTTGCCGGACAGCTTCGCGATTCGCCCCACATGGCAGCGTGCCGCGATGCGGCACGCCTGACACGTGACTTGCCGGAAGACATCGACCTGGCCCAGGAGGTCAGCACCTTGGCTGCGCGACTCCCCGACGAGCGCCAAGGCCCGGTCGCTGTTGACCTGGCAGCGCTCGATCCATCGGCGCGCGCGGCCTGGCTGGCCGAGATCCGCAAACGCAAGGGCGTGTCAGACAGCTGAGACAAGCGAATGGTCAATACCTTGATATAATTGAGAGTTACCCGCATCTGTAGGCCAGCCATGAGCACCACGCCCCCGACCCCGCCGAACGCGCCGACTCCTGAGGAGGTCCTGGACGACCGCCGCCTGCGGCTCAAGAGCCTCATCGTTCTGGGCAAGGATCGCGGCTTCCTGACCTACGCCGAGATCAACGACCATTTGCCCGAGATCGACGCCGAGCAACTTGAGGGCGTGGTCAGCCATTTCAGCGGGATGGGTATCCAGGTGTTTGATGAGGCCCCCGCTGCCGACGAGGTGATGAGCCCGGATTCGCCGGCCCCCGTGGCCGACGAAGATGCCATCGAAGAGGCCGAAGCCGCCATTGCAGCCGACAGCGAGTTTGGCCGCACCACCGATCCAGTACGCATGTACATGCGCGAGATGGGCACGGTGGACCTGCTCACGCGCGAGGGCGAGATCGAGATCGCCAAGCGCATCGAGGAAGGCCTCAAGCACATGATCCAGGCCATCTCGGCCTGCCCCAACACCGTCGCCGACATCCTTGCCCTCGCCGCCAAGGTCGAGACCGAGGAGATGCGCATCGACGAGATCGTCGATGGCATGGTCGACGAGAATGGCGCCGACCAGGCACCGCCTCAGGCCGAAGCCGCCGAGGCTAGCGAAGAAGAGCTCGCCGATGAGACTGGCGATGAGGAAGAGGGCGATGAGGCCGGCGATGGGGGTGCGCTGGCTGCCGCCGCGCTGGCACAACTGCGCGCCGAAGCCATGGAGCGCTTTGCCACCATCCGCGCGCTCTACGAGAAGATGGATACCGCCCTGAAGAAGAAGGACGGCCACACCAGCAAGGCGTTCCGTCAGACGCAAGAGGCGATCTCGGCCGAGCTGCAACACTTCCGCTTCTCCGCCAAGCAGATCGAGGCGCTGTGCGACAAGCTGCGCAGCACGGTAGACGACGTGCGCCGCAGCGAGCGCGAGATCGGCAGCCTCTGCGTCGAGCGCTCGCGCATGCCGCGCGCGCACTTCGTGGCGCACTTTCAGGGCAACGAAGGCAAGGAAGCCTGGATCGACGAAGAGATCGGATCGGGAGCCGCATGGTCCGCCGCGCTGCAGAAGCATCGCCCGGCACTGATCGAGGCGCAGAAGCGCTTGGCAGCCATCCAGGCTGAGTTGCGCATCCCGCTCAAGGAGCTCAAGGAGATCAACCGCCAGATGACCACTGGCGAGAGCAAGGCCCGCCGCGCCAAGCGCGAGATGACCGAGGCCAACCTGCGTCTGGTCATCTCGATCGCCAAGAAGTACACCAACCGCGGCCTGCAGTTCCTCGACCTGATCCAGGAAGGCAACATCGGCCTGATGAAGGCGGTGGACAAGTTCGAATACCGCCGCGGTTACAAGTTCTCGACCTACGCCACCTGGTGGATCCGTCAGGCCATCACCCGCTCGATCGCCGACCAGGCACGCACTATTCGTATTCCTGTGCACATGATCGAGACCATCAACAAGATGAACCGCATCTCGCGGCAGATCCTGCAGGAGACCGGCGAGGAGCCGGATCCGGCCACGCTCGCCGAGAAGATGGAGATGCCCGAGGACAAGATTCGTAAAATCATGAAGATCGCCAAAGAGCCGATCTCCATGGAGACGCCGATCGGCGACGACGATGACTCGCACTTGGGCGACTTCATCGAGGACACCGCCACCATGGCGCCGATGGATGCCGCGGTCTACCGCAGCCTGTCCGACGCCACCCGCGACGTGCTGGACAGCCTCACCCCGCGCGAGGCCAAGGTGCTGCGCATGCGTTTTGGCATCGAGATGAACACCGACCACACGCTGGAAGAGGTCGGCAAGCAGTTCGACGTCACCCGCGAGCGTATTCGGCAGATCGAAGCCAAGGCACTGCGCAAGCTGCGCCACCCGAGCCGCTCGGACAAGCTGCGCAGCTTCCTCGACGGCGAGACCTGAGCCGGTCGCAACCCTCACGGGCCTCTAGCTCATGCCTGGTTAGAGCAGCGGACTCATAATCCGTTGGTGCCGGGTTCGACTCCCGGGGGGCCCACCAGGTTTTCTCCTTCATCGCCTTGATGAGCCGCTTGCCTCTTGATCAACGTAGTAGTAACGTAACTACATTGATGGATGACGGAGAGCCCCATGGCCATCACGACCTTATCCAGTCGGGAGCTGAACCAGGACGTCACGCGAGCAAAGAAGGCCACCAAAAGCGGACCAGTATTCATCACGGATCGCGGCAAACTTGCGCACGTGTTGTTGAGCTTCGAAGACTATCAGCGACTGACCAGGCAACGTCGCAACATCGCTGATGCACTGGCGATGCCGGGTGTTGCCGACATTGAGTTTGAGCCGCCGCAGGTGATCACCGGAGCCCGACCGGCCGATCTCTGGCGATGTACGTGCTCGATACCAACGTGCTGTCCGAGTTGCGCAAGGTAAGGCTCGGCGAGGCCGATGCGAACGTGGCGGCATGGACGGAAAGTGTCGACGCCGCGGAGCTCTTCGTATCGGCCATCACCATCATGGAATTGGAGCTTGGCGTCCTGTCGATCGAACGCAAGGATGCGACTCGGGGAGCCATGCTGCGCGCGTGGCTGGAGCGGCACGTATTACCCGAGTTCTCCGGGCGTACGCTGCCGATCGATACCGCTGTGGCGCAGCGCTGCGCTCGGCTGCACGTACCAGACAAGCGCAGTGAGCGCGACGCACTCATCGCGGCGACGGCGCTGGTGCACGGCATGGCGGTCGTCACGCGCAACGTGGCCGATTTCAGGCCGACCGGAGTGCCTCTCATCAACCCTTGGGAGCCATCGCTATGACCCCCTCGGATTCAAGACCATTGGGGAGGGCGGTGCTCTGGCCGGGATCGACTCTCGGGGTGGCCACCATCCCGCCGCCAAAACGCGAGCCTCGAGTACACCCGCAGCGCAAATCGGTCGACGGTTCGGGGGGTGGGTGTTCGACGCAACACGCTCGCGGGCACTCAGAGGCAGACAGCGAAGCGGCTGTAGGGCGGGCGCCCGGTGGCGCTCTGCTACAATCGCGCAGCAGCTGCAGTACACGGAGAAGTGACCGAGCGGCCGAAGGTGCACGATTGGAAATCGTGTGTACGGCTTAACACCGTACCGAGGGTTCGAATCCCTCCTTCTCCGCCATTACCTCACGACTCCTCGAGGTGCGTCGTCTTTCCGCTAAAGATGCGGTACGAGAACACGCTGTAGAGCACGATAGGCGGCAGCACGATAACCACGCCAAGCAGGATCATGCGCAGCGTCTCGTCGGTCGCGGCGGCATCCCATAACGTGACACGGTCGAGCACGAGGTAAGGGAAGGTGCTGTAGGCCAGCCCCGCCCCAGACAGTAGAAACAACCCGATGGTTACCGCCAGCGGCAACCAAGCACGGCCGTCGTCCCGCGCCGGATCGAAGCGCGCCAACCAGCGCGACAGCCAGAGGATGCCGACCCCCACCAGCACCGGCACGGCGAGCATCAGCGGCGCCAGATCCATGCTGAACCACTTGTCGAAGGTGCGCGGGCTCACCAGTGGTGTGGCCAGAGAGACAGCACCGATGCCAGCGGCAGTGAGCCAGAGCGAGGTCTGCGCCCACGACGCCGCCCGCCGTTGCAACTCCCCCTCGGTCTTGATCAGCAGCCAGCCGGCGCCGAGCAGCGCGTAGCCGGCCACCAAGGCCGGGGCGACCAGGCAGGCGAACAGCACCGCTGGCAGATCGGTGCGGAACGCCACCACGAACTGCCCGAGCATGAAGCCCTGCGCCAGCGCTGCCGTGGCCGAGCCGACCACAAACATGGCGTTCCACTGCTCCAGGTGCTCCGGCGGCGACTTGACCCGCAACTCGAACGCGGTGCCGCGCAGGATCAGCCCGACCAGCATCACCAGCACCGGCAGATAGAGCTCCTTGAGGATGATGCCGTGCGCCAGCGGAAAAGCCACCAGCAGGATGCCTGCGCCAAGCACCAGCCAGGTCTCATTGGCATCCCAGAACGGCGCGATGGCGTTGACCATCTCGTCACGGGCGTGGCCTTTGGCGCGCGCGAGCAGCACGCCGACGCCGAGGTCATAACCATCCAGCAGGACGTAGGCCATGATGGCCACGCCCATCAGGCCGCCGAACAGCAGGATCAGGTTGTCGTGCGAGAGCGCGTCCACGGGCGCGGATCAGGCAGCCGCCGGCTTGATGCCGCCGGTCGGGGCCGCGTGGTACCCATGGTGCCCCCCGCCGCTGCGCGCCATGTAAAACAGCGTCGCGATGTAGATGACGAGCAGCACCGCATAGAGCGCGAGATAGGTCAGCAGCGATCCGGCAATGGTCACCGCCGGCACCTGCGAAACCGCATCCGCTGTGCGCAGCACGCCGCTGACCAGGTAAGGCTGTCGACCGATCTCGGTCACGTACCAGCCCGCCAGCGTCGGCACCCAGCCGAGGAAGGTCGCCGGAACCAGCACCCTGAGTAGCCATGTCGGCAGCTCCCCGCGCCGGCGCAGGTACCACACCGCTGCCCACGACAACGCCAGCATCAGCATGCCGCTGCCGACCATCACGCGGAAGCCCCAGAACACCGGCAGCACTGGCGGGTGTGCATCCTTGAACTCGTTCAAGCCCTTAATCTCGCCGTTGAGATCATGGGTGATGATCAGGCTCGCCACGTTTGGCACCGGCACCTCAAAGTGATTGGTGCGCGCCTTGTCGTCGGGGATGGCGAACAACAGCAGCGGTACACCCTTCTCGGTTTCCCAAATGCCCTCCATCGCGGCGATCTTGGCCGGCTGGTGCTCGTGCGTGTTCAGGCCGTGCATGTCGCCGGCGACGATCTGCAGCGGCATCACCACCGCCGCCATGGTCGCGCCGAGCTTGAGCGAGCGCACCACGTCCTCACCACGATGGCCCTGCAGCAAGCGGTAGGCCGATACGCCCATCACAAAGAACGCTGCAGTCAGCATCGAGGCGAGGAACATGTGCACCGTTCGATACGGCATCGACGGGTTGAAGATGATCGCCAGCCAGTCGGTCGCCACCACCTTGCCATCGACGATCTCGAAGCCGGCCGGGGTGTGCATCCAGGAGTTGAGCACCAGGATCCAGAACAGGCTCAGCGTGGTGCCGCCCGCCACCAGCCAAACCGAGAGCCGGTAGAGCCCCGGCGAAACGCGGTTCTGCCCCCAGAGCATGATGCCGAGGAAGGTCGCCTCGAGAAAGAACGCCGAGAGCACCTCGTAGGCCAGCAGCGGCCCCGCCACCGAGCCGACCTTCTCCATAAAGCCGGGCCAGTTGGTGCCGAACTGGAACGACATGGTCACGCCGCTCACCACGCCAAAGGCAAACGTCAGCGCGAAGGCCTTGACCCAGAATCGATAAGACGTATCCCAGACACCGCCGCCGCCAGCGCGGTCGGCCTTCTCGCGGATGTAGACAAGGAACCAAGCCAGCCCGATGGAGACCGTCGGAAAGATGACGTGGAATGAGATGTTGGCAGCAAACTGGATACGGGACAGCAGCACCGGGTCCATAGGTTTTCTCCGCGAATTGCCTTCTAAATTAGACCTAAACAGCGAAGTTGACCACAGGTAAGATGAAGTCTAATGTCGTGCCCATTAACAAGCTTTCTATTCCATCCTTCTCCAATCGTTATTCGCCATGTTCGGATTCCTTCGCAACCACCCCGCCCCAGTCGAGGCCGCAGGCCCAAGCGCCGAGCAACGTCTCCTCGAATCGATCGACCACTCTTGGGCAGTCATCGAGTTTCGACCCGACGGCACCATCCTTCGCGCCAACCCCAATCTCTGCGGCTGCGTAGGTTTTAGCGAGGCGGAACTGGTTGGCCAACATCACCGCATGCTGTGCGATCCGGCCTTCGCCGCATCAGCCGAGTACGCCGACCTGTGGCGTCGATTGCGGAAGGGCGAGGCATTCGGAGGCAAGCATCGCCGGCGTCGCCGCGATGGCTCTCCCCTCTGGCTCGAAGCGAGCTACATGCCCGTACGCGGTACCGATGGCGAAGTCGAACGCATCGTCAAACTGGCGGCCGACATCACTGCATCGGTCAACCAGCAGCAGTCCCTCGACAGCATCAACCAGGCGGTCCGCCGCTCGATGGCGGTGATCGAGCTGGCACTCGACACCACCGTGATCGGCTTCAACGATCTCTTCGCCAGCACCTTTGGCTACTCTGAGAGCGAACTGGTCGGCCGCTCACATCGCACCCTGTGCCCGCCCGAATTCGCAACCAGCCGCGAGTACGAAGACCTTTGGGCGCGCTTGCGACGGGGCGAATTCGTCTCTGGCCGCTTCCGCCGTGTCGCCCGCGACGGCCGCGAGATCTGGCTCGAAGCCAGCTACAACCCGATCTTTGATGCCGACGGAGCGGTTTGCCGAGTGGTCAAGTTCGCCTCCGACATCACCTCCCGGATGCACGACCTCAGCGAGCAGATCGAAAACGCCCGCCAGATCATGCAGACCTCGGGCGACTCGCTGGATCGCGCCGAACAAGCTGCCGGCTTGGTGCAGGCTAGTGCCGAAGGTATGGTCACCACGGCCAACAAGGCCTCGGCAGCTGCCGAAGCCGTCGAAGAACTGCAGCGCAGCGCTCAAGGTATCGGCCAGATCGCCAGCGCCATCGCCGAGATCGCTGCCCAGACCAATCTGCTCGCACTGAACGCCGCTATCGAGGCAGCGCGCGCTGGCGATGCGGGTCGTGGATTTGCAGTGGTGGCCGACGAGGTCCGCAGCCTCTCCGAGAAGACCCGTGCTGCCACCAGTGAGATCGACGGTCGTATCGGCGACATCCGCCAGCGCACCCTTGCCGCGGCTCAGGCCATGTCAGACGTGGCGAGTGCAAGCTCCGATAGCGTTGGCAGCATGACAGCAGCCTCGGATGCCATGGCGGGTATTCGCGATGCCGCGCGCGCTTCGGCCGAGGTCACGCGTGTCCAGAGCGAGCGCTTGGCACGCTTGATGGAATAGTGGCTGGATGAGCCAGGGTAGTGTCGGGATGAACTAGGGCAACGGGGCTGCCCGCTCACATCCCCGGCAGCATGCCCTTGAAGTTGCGGGCGAGCTTCGCGAGGTTGCCGCCCTTCATCATCTTCATCACTTTCTGCATCTGCTCGAACTGGTTGAGCAGCTGATTCACCTCTTGCACCGGCACGCCGGCGCCAGCAGCGATGCGGCGCTTGCGGCTGGCCTTGATCAGCTCCGGTTTGCGCCGCTCCAGCGGCGTCATCGAGTTGATGATGCCCTCGGTGCGGCCGATGCGCCGCTCGTCGGGCTGCTGGCCTTTTAGCTGCGCAGTAAGCTGACCGGGCAACTTGTCCATCATCGCCGCCAGGCCGCCCATCTTGCGCATCTGCACGATCTGCTGCTTGAAGTCCTCGAGGTCGAAGCCCTTACCGGACTTGAGCTTTTCGGCCAGCTTCTGCGCCTCGGCCACATCGACCTGGCGGTGCGCCTCTTCCACCAGCGACAGCACGTCGCCCATGCCGAGCACGCGCGACGCCATGCGGTCGGGGTAAAAGGGCTCGAGGCCGTCGAGCTTCTCGGCCACGCCGATGAACTTGACCGGCGCGCCGGTGATTTGGCGCACCGACAGCGCAGCGCCACCACGTGCGTCGCCATCGAGCTTGGTCAGGATCACGCCGGTGAGTGGCAACGCCTCGCCAAACGCCTTGGCGGTGTTGACCGCATCCTGGCCAAGCATCGCATCCACCACAAACAGCGTCTCGGTCGGCTTGAGCGCAGCGTGCAGGTCGGCGATCTCGGCCATCATCGCTTGGTCAACAGCCAGCCGGCCGGCGGTGTCGACGATCAGCACATCGAAGAAATGACGCTTGGCGTGGTCGAGCGCGGCGGCGGCGATGGCGCGCGGGGAATCGCCTGCAGACGAGGGAAACACCTCGGCACCGACCTGCTGGCCAACGACTGCGAGCTGCTGGATCGCCGCCGGGCGGTAGACGTCGCAGCTGACCAGCAGGACCTT
>Ga0172372_10012246_pt1 | contig 10768 bp, 5 predicted proteins | sample LakKiv5m_2_FD_114544 | JGI IMG/M metagenome (GOLD analysis project Ga0172372, IMG submission 114544) | Freshwater microbial communities from Kabuno Bay, South-Kivu, Congo - kab_092012_9.5m | ecosystem: Environmental > Aquatic > Freshwater > Lake | place: Democratic Republic of the Congo... | reverse complement strand
GCCCGAGCTACGGAAGTTGCTGCTGGGCGAGCCGGGTACGGCAGTGCCCGGGTGTGCGGCAAGGATGCTGTCGGTTTCCCTGGGGCTCGCCGGGTTTCTCTTCGCGTCTTCGCGTCTTCGCGTCTTCGCGTGAGACACTGCAGACAGATGGGCACTGCTGTGGGTGTGGGGAGTGTGTGGTGAACCCCTCACCCCCGTCCCCTCTCCCCTTCCAGGGGCGAGGGGTGCCAGTGGGTTGCAGGTGGGGGCTCGGGCTGGAAAGCCCGAGCTACGATTTGGGTGCGTGGCAGGGGGGTGTGCTCGGGCTGGAAAGCCCGAGCTACGATGTGGGTGCGTGGCAGGAGGGGGCTCGGGCTGGAAAGCCCGAGCTACGGGGAGGGGGCGTCTGGTCAGCCGGCGCGGCGGAGGATCATGTCGCCGGCGTCGTCGGCGGCTGCATTGAGCTGTTCAGCGACGGCATAACCGGAACGACGGCTGGCATGGAAGTAGACGCGAGCACAGACTTCGCTGAGGATCCCGAGGCTGAACAGCTGCAGGGCGGCAAAGGCTGCCATGACGGTCAGCAGCAGCAGCGGATTGCCCGTCATGTCAACTCCCCGGAACTTCATGAACACCGTGCAGCAGGCCGCCACAAATGACAGTGCCAGGCTGGCCATGCCGAAGCTGCCAAACAGTCGCATCGGACTGTTGAACCACTGCAGCCGGTACTTGACGACCAGCAGATCCAGGAGGACTCGGACGGTGCGGTCGAGACCATACTTGGTTCGCCCGCTGACTCGCGGCCGATGATTTGTTTTGACTTCCGCACAGCGAGCGCCGGCGTGCTGCAGCAGGACGCCGAGGTAACGATGCATTTCGCCGTAAAGTTCAATGTCGCTCAAAAAGCTGGCTCGAATCACTTTCAGGGCACAGCCGAGGTCCGAGCAGCGAACTCCAGAGACAAATGAAAACAGGCGATTGGCAATGATGGAGGGCAGGCGACGATGCAGCAGCGCGTCCTGACGCACTTCCCGGACTCCCAGCACCACGTCGAATCCTGTATCCAGTCGATTGAGCATGGCAGGAATGTCGGCCGGATCATTCTGGCGGTCACCGTCGAGAGTCACGATGACGTCACCACCGGCTGCATCGATGCCGGCCTTCATCGCGACGGTCTGGCCGTAGTTGCGTCGCAGCTTGATGACTCGGCAGAGCGGATCGGCTGCAGCACAGAGTTTGAGCTGGGCAAATGTGCGATCGGTTGATCCGTCATCGACGAAAATGATCTCGAACGATCGCCCGCTGCCGCGCATGGCTTCTGCGATTTCACGATGCAGCTCGCGGACATTTCCTTCTTCGTTCTTGACGGGAACAACAACAGACACGTTCATGGCGATTCCTTCCAGACAACAGCGGTACTGCCAGTCCTTGCGGCACCGTCTGCAGGCGGGCTGGGATGGCCCTGCCCGCCTGTGATCGTCAGCAGGTTAACAAAGAGGGAAAAAAATGACACCTGCAGTTGGTTTGCTGGCTGACCAGTTGAGCGGAATTTCCCTGTACGGAACAGTGTCAGGGGGTGGCAGCGGGCGGGGAAACGGCAGAATTCGCCTGCTGCAGAAAGCTTTCTGCGGAGCGACGCAGGTCATCCGCCGTGAATCGACCCTGACGACGAAACTTCATTCCGCCGCCGGTCGGACGCTGCAGGATGCGTTCGGCCAGTTCGCGGGCTTCCGGCAGGCGTCCCTGCTGCTGGTACATGGTCAGTTCGTCCTGCAGTCGCTGCAGGCTGGCTTCATTCAGTTCCGGTGCTGTCCGCTGCACCAGTGACTGGTACTGGTCGGCCATGCCGGCCAGCCGCAGCTGGCGGGCACATTCGCGTCGTTCATCGACTGTCAGCTGCATTCCGGCGAGTTCCTGCCAGGCCTGCTCAGCCGGTGCCGCCTGCTGCAGCAGGGCTGCCAGACGCAGCATGCTGAGAGCCCGACGTCGCCGGGCTGTGGCGTCGGTGAGCGACAGAGCCTGCAAAGCTGCGAGGGCCTGATCGTTCTGGCCGCTTCGTTCCAGCAGTTCCGCGCTGAGCCAGAGTGGCTGCCAGGCCTGTGGCAGCAGTGCTTGCAGCTGCTGCAGGGTGTCTGTGGTGGCAGCGGGGGGCGACTGATCCGGCAGCAGCAGCTGCAGCAGGCAGCGACGAACTGCCGGGCCAGGTAAAACGGGATCGCCGGTTGCGGCAGTGGCCGGGATGTGCAGCGGATCAGACAGTTTGTCGGCTGCGGCAAGGATGGCTGTGAGTAACTGGCGGTCACCGGCGGGCAGGAAGTACTGCAGGTCGTCAGGCTGCAGTCGGCTGCGAGTTTTGCGGGCTGTGTTGTTTGCCGGCGGAGCCGTGGCTGGCCTGGGGACAGGGTGCGGATCGGTGAGCTGCAGTGAGCCGTGCTGCAGCCAAAAATCGAGCGCTGCCTGCAGCTGTGCGGCGGACAGCTGAGTCTGTGTGCTGATGTCTGAGGCGAGCAGGCAGGCTGCCAGTTCGGTGTGGCGGGGACTGGCGGCCAGTGCGGTGAGGGAATTGAGCAGGTCCGCGAACGTGGCTGGTTCGCCGCCGCTGCGGCTGGCCAGCAGCGAGTTGCAGCGGATGAGCAGGGCCTGTTTGAGCGGGTTGGCGGCGGAGTCAGCTGCGGCGGCGGGGAGCGGGTGTTGGCTGTGTGCGGCGATGGCGACAATCGCGGCGACAACCTGCTGTGGCGGCAGTGAATCGCTGAGCATTGTGATTGCCGTCAGGGCGTCCTGGGACTGAGCTACGGTCAGTGTCTGTGAGGCGTCCTGCAGCAGCTGCAGTGGGGGCGATTTGTCGCGGCTGGCGGTGGAGTTGAGGAGTTCCGCAATGACGGCTGCCGGTCCGGCGGAATCGTGCAGTCGCAGCAGTTGAAAACTGTCAGCGCGGAATGCGAGCGGCATGTTGTCGCGAACGCTTTTCAGGCGGCGGAAGGCCCACAGTCGGCGGGCTGCCGACGCTGAAGAACCGGCCTGCTGTTGCAGCTGAGTTTCGAGCGAGTCGGGGTCTGAGGTCAGGTTCTGTGACAGCAGCAGTCCGCTGAGAGCGATCAGTTCGGCCTGTCGCAGCGAGGCGACTGAGTCGAGTCTGTCGGTGCCGCTGAGATCAGCTGACTGGGCGTTGTCAAGAAAAATCCGGCTCGAATTTTCGAATGTCGCGGTCCAGAAAGCAGTGTTGTGCAGGCTGGGTTTGGCTGGCAGGGGTGTGGAAGGCTGGCTGTCGGGTTGATCTGGCAGGTGTTTTTCGAGAATCAGCTGCTGCAGCGTGAGCAGTGCTGCGGGGCGCTGGCTGAGCTGCCACTGGCAGATGGCCAGTCGCAGCAGCAGGGGCCATGCGAGGGGCGAATCGGGTGGCAGGCTGCGGTGCAGGGTGCTGGCGAGATCGAGGGCGAGCTGCCAGTTTTTTTGCTGCAGCCGCTGATCGAGGACTCGCAGGCGTTCCAGCAGCAGTTGTTGGGCGGTTTCCGGTGTGGGGATCCAGTCTGTGAGCAGCTGTGGCGGGATTTCAGCGGCGCAGACGGCGATGCGGGCGATTTCGTCCGGGGAGCGGGGCTGGCTGTCCAGTTTGCGGAGCAGTTCAGTGGCCTGTTGGATGTCGGCGACGGTGACGGCGTGGGTGGCAGCGGCGAGCTGGTCATCGAAGGTGGTGTCTGCGGCGTCCAGCAGAGCGAGTCGGCAGGTGCGGGCGATGTCGGTGGCCCCGGCGGCTTCGGCCAGCAGCAGAGTTTGTCTGAGGGTTGTGGCATCCATGTCGGTGCGGCTGCTGCGTGTGCGGAGGTTATCGAGGAGTTCTGCGGTGCGACCGGCGGTGGCGTGGAGCGACACGAGGCTGGCGGCGAGTGTTTTGAGTCGAGTTGTCTGGGTGCAGCTGTCGAAGGCCTGCCAGCAGGCTGCGAGGGCAGCCGATCTTTGGCCATCGTTCCAGAGCAGTTCAGCGAGTGTGAGCTGCAGGTCTGAGTCGGCGGGATGTTGTCTGAGGATTCTGCGAAGCAGTCGAATGGCAGCACTGCGCTGGCCGGCGGCAGTGAGTGTATCGGCGGCAGCGACGGCCAGTTCCGGGCTGATGTCAGCGGCAGAATCCAGCTGCAGCATGGCTGCGGCTGCGGCCTGACGATTTCCCAGCTGCAGGTGCAGTTGTGCGATCTGTGGCAGGCAGACGGAGCGCTGTCCGGGTGCGGCAGCCAGCCAGGCTTCGTGCAGCTGCAGCGATTCGGCCAGCAGTCCCAGTTCCTGACAGATGGCGGCGGCTGTTTGCAGCAGGACGGGAGTGTTGGGCTGCAGGCGGATGGCGTTGCGGACGGAGTTCAGTGCGGCGGATGAGTTTTGCGCTGTTCGTTGCAGGATGGCAATTTCCAGCCATGTGGCGGCGGCGTTGTCGGCGGTGTCCGGCGGCGGCTGGCTGGTCAGTAGTGAAAGATGGCTGGAGAGCTGTCCGACGGACTGCAGGACCAGAGCTTTTTCGGTGCAGATCCGGGCAGACTCGGCAAGTGATTCGGCGGTTGATTCTGCCTGTTGCAGCAGTGCGAGGCATTGCGTGGCGACGGTGGTGTCGGGATCGGCTGTTGAGGATTCGCGGAGGAGGCGGCTGAGTCTGATGAGAGTGGCGGGGTCGGGGTTTAGTTTTGCTGCGGCAGCGGCTGCGGCGACAGCGGCGTCGGTAAAGCCGTGGCTGAGGGCAACCTGCGTCAGTTCCTGCAGGTTTGCGAGGTTGTGTCGGGGTCCGGCGGCCATTTCCTGGAAGGCCAGCAGTGCCTGATCGCGGCGATTTTGCTGCAGCAGCAGTTGTCCGAGTGCTTCGTGGACCGTCGGGTTTTCGGGTTGCAGCTGAGCGGCCTGCAGCAGCAGGGTCTGAGCGGCCGGGAACTGATCGATCTGTTGCAGCTGGCGGGCGGTTCTGAGCAGTTGTGCGGCCGAGACCGGAGGAGTCTGGGTGGCCTGCAGCCAGAGTTTTGTGGCTTGTTGTCGCCGCGTTTCCTGGGGCAGGTCGGGACGCTGCAGCATGAAAGCGGCGAAGGCTTCGAGGTCCTGTGCGGTGGTCTGGCTGTGGCCTGTCAGTGTGTGCCATGCCTGTTCGGCAGCGGGGTAATCTGCTGCGGCTGTGGTGGCGGCAATTTCCATGCGCAGCAGTCGGGTGCTGGCGGGGAAGCGAGCGGAGGCGGCCTGGATTTCAGTGAGTGCTGCGGCATGCTGCCGGTTTTGCAGCAGCAGCTGCACAAGTTTTTCCAGCAGCAGCAGGTCATCCGGGGACTGGCGGGACTGCTGCTGATACCAGAGGATCAGTTGTACGGGCAGGTGTGTGTGCTGAGGCAGGTCATCGATTTCAGCGAGGAACTGTCGTGCGAGCCAGCTTTCGGGGGCCAGGTTTTGCAGTTCTGACTGCAGGGTCTGCAGGGCCAGTTCGGGGCGTTGCAGCTGTACCTGCAGTCGTGCGATCTGCAGGCTGCAGCGTGCGCGTGTTTCGGGATTCTGTTCTGAGTTGCTGAGGTCTTGCCAGATGGTGAGTGCAGCATCTGGAACGCCGGCGGTCTGCAGCTGCTGTGCGGCCATTTCGGCCAGTTTTTTGTTGCGGGGAAACTGCGAGGGCAGGGCGATCCAGAATTCGGCAGCCTGCTGTGGTGTGGTGGCCTGTCGCACAGCGGCGGCGCAGTCGCGGCACAGTGCGGGCAGATCGGTGCTGGCGGGTTTGAGTGTCAGCGCCAGCTGCAGTGAGCGGGCGGCGGCGACCGGCTGACCGGACTGCAGCAGCAGGTTTCCGAGCTGCCATGCGGCGACGGGATCAGTGGGGCGTGCTGTGGCAGCGGCCTGCAGCAGTGGCAAAGCTTCTGCGGGGCGTTCCTGATGCAGCAGCACGAGGCCCAGCAGCAGCTGGGCTGCGGAGTTTTCTGGTGTGGCGGTTTGCTGCAGGCGGTGGATGTAATCTGTGAGGGTGTCGTGATCGGTATGCCAGTCGAGGACGCGATTGAAGAGTGTGCCGGGGCGTGGTTGTTTCAGCAGAGCGATTTCGAGTCGTGCGGAGTTTTGCCGGGCGTCTTCGTCAATGGTGCCGCGGAGTTCGTCAGTGGGCGTGGGGCTGGCGGTGCTGTGTCCGCAGGTGCCGGAGAGCAGCAGTGTGAGCAGGCTGGTTGTGCAGAGGCTGAGGAACGTCATGGAGCGGGATGTCGTGTGCAGCAGTGTGGCTGGCGCGGGCAGCGGGGAAACTGACTGGCAGGCATCCTCGGAAATCACCGGCTGTCGGGGAAGCAGAAACCTGCAGTCGTGCGGGGCTTTGCGGGAAATTCCTGCGAGCAGTGGTGGGTGGTGGGTGGTGGGTGAGTCGGCGGTTTTTGCCGGGAGTGGCTGGTGGTGGGTGCAAAGGCGGTGGTGTTGGTGACGGCAGCGGCAGGCGGGGGCTGATTTTGCGGGAGTTCAGCGTTCGCAGCGGGGGTTGGAGTGTGTTAGTTTGTGGGCATCAGGGGTGCGAATTTTTTGGGGACGGGACAGGGACGGGGACCGGGGGGGGATCAGCGGGTATGGACATTCAGGGTCGGGTGGTGGTGGTGACGGGAGCTGGGCGGGGGATTGGTGCGGCGATGTGTCGGCAGTTTGCTGCGGCGGGTGCGGAGCTGGTGGTGGTTTCGGACCGGGACGAGGCGGCGGCTGGTGCGGTGGCTGCGGAGCTGGGGGCGGCTGGTCGTGCGGAGCGGTGTGATGTGTCGATTGAGTCGGACGTGCGGGTGCTGGTGGAGCGGACTTTGGAGTCTGCGGGTCGGATCGACATTTTTTGTTCGAACGCGGGTATTACGGTGAAGGGTGGTCTGGAGTCGACGAATGCTGAGTGGCAGCGGATGTGGGATGTGAATGTGATGTCGCGGATCTATGCCGCGCGGGCTGTGATTCCGGCGATGCTGCAGCGGAAGGGCGGCTATTTTGTGCAGACGGCATCAGCGGCCGGGTTATTGACAGAGATTGGTTCGGCGTCGTATTCGGTGACGAAGCATGCGGATCTGGCGCTGGCGGAGTGGCTGTCGGTGTGTTATGGGCGGGACGGGATTCGGGTGTCGTGTGTTTGTCCGCTGGGCGTGGAGACTGACATGCTGGACGACGACGATCCGATTCATCGATATCTGCATCTGCATTCGATCACGGCCGACGCGGCGGCAGCATCGATTTTGAGGGGGATTGAGGCGGAGTCATTTTTGATATTGCCGCATCCGGAGGTGCTGGAGTTTTATCGATTGAAGGGTGAGAATTATGACCGCTGGCTGCGGGGCATGCAGCGGCTGCGGCAGAAGCTGGTCCGTGGGGGTTAGCGGTTTTCGAGTACGCGTACGAGTACGAGTTTTTCAGTGGTCAGTCAGGCGAGCCGCGGACGGGAGTCCGCGGGTGCGTCCTTTATGTAGCTCGGGCTTTCCAGCCCGAGATCTGTCCTTCTGCGTTTGGACCGTCTGTGGATCGCCGCACAGGGGCTGGTGCTTTCGCGGGCAGTTTGTCTCACGCGAAGCCGCGAAGCCGCGAAGTTGGTGGCGGTGCAGGGGCGGTTGTTGAGTGCAGTTTTCCGCCGTGAGTTGTTTCGCCTGGTTCCTGCGATTTTTCGTGCTCGTGCTCGTGCTCGTGCTCGGAATTGAACTTTTGGCAGCGTTCTGCGGTTGCCGGCGGTGTGAGCGGTTTTTCGAGTACGAGTACGAGTACCGTCCGCCAGGGCGGACTGAGTACGAGTACGAGGAGGAGTGTGTGGGGGGGCGGGGGGCTGTCGGTCTGATTTTGGGATTTGTGGCAGATTCCGGGGCGGATTTCTGTCACGGGGCAGGTGTTGTTGTGCAGAATGGGGTGCCGGTGGGGCGGGGATTTGACATCGTCCGCCGAGGAACGATAATGGGGCCGATTGTGCCGGTTGCAGGGGTTTTAGGGGATCCAGTACATTGTCGTTGCTGCAAAAAACCATACCGTTGTATCTGAAGGACGAGGAGCGTGAGGGACTGCGGGCGGCCGGTCGTTTCAACGCGTCTTTGATGGATTTTCTGCGTCCGCATGTGGTGCAGGGCACTTCCACAGACAAGCTTGACAAGCTGGCCAGCACGTTTACTCGCGATCACGGCCACATCCCTGCCTGTCTGAATTACAAGGGATATCCGAAGACGATCTGCACCAGTGTGAACCAGGTGGTGTGTCACGGGATTCCGAATTCAACGCCGCTCAAGTCGGGCGATATCGTGAATGTGGACATCACGACGATTGTGAATGGCTGGTACGGGGATCAGTCTGAGACATTTTTGATTGGCGACGTATCTGAGTCGGCTCGCCGGCTGGTGCAGACGACGTTTGATTCTTTGTTTTTGGGTATTCGGGCCTTGCGGCCCAGCTGTACTGTGACGGAGATTGGTCGGGCGATTCAGACGTATGCGGCGGCTGCCGGTTATTCGGTGGTGCGTGAGTATCAGGGTCACGGGATTGGCCGCGAGTTTCATCAGGAGCCTGGGATTCCGCATTTTCCGCAGCCGGCATCGAATCGTGATCTGCTGCGTCCGGGCGTGTGTTTCACGATTGAGCCGATGCTGAACATGGGCACCTGGGAGACTCGTCTGGACAAAAAGGACAAGTGGACGGTGCGGACGAGGGACGGCGCCCTGTCTGCTCAGTTTGAGCACACGATTCTGATGACGGAGCAGGGTCCTGAAATTTTGACGCTGACTCAGAATGGTCCTCAGGAAGGCCATCGTTTTTGAGTTTTCCAGTTGTGTACGGGGCAGCGATTTTTGCTTGCCGATGTTTTGATTTATGGCTGCTGACTCTGACATTCTTGACAGCTGTGAAACGCGGATTGGCTATCAGTTCCGTGACCGGGCGCTGCTGCGTCGCTGTCTGACGCACAGTTCCTCCGCTGAGACTCGACTGGATTCCAACGAGCGGCTGGAGTTTCTGGGTGACGCGGTGCTGGGTTTGATCATTTGCGAGCATTTGTTTCAGTTGTATCCGGATCAGCGTGAAGGCCAGCTGACTCAGATGAAGTCCTGGCTGGTCAGTCGTCAGACCTGTGCCCGGGTGGCTCGAACTTTGGATCTTGAGCCGCTGATTTTTGTGGGTCGGGGTCTGCAGCAGATACCGGAATCGATTTTGTCGGCGGTGGTTGAGTCGTTGATTGCGGGTGTGTATTTTGACGGGGGTCTGGAGCAGGCGCGGACATTTATTTTGTCGGCGTTTGGTGAAGAGCTGCGTCTGTGTCGGCCGCTGGATGCAGAGAACCACAAGAGTCAGCTGCAGGAGTATACTCAGCGGGAACTCGCCTGTACTCCTGAGTATTTCGTGCAGGAGGAATCTGGTCCGGATCATGCGCGGGAGTTTCTGGTGGCAGCGCGGGTGGGGGCGAGGATGTTTCCCAGCGGTCGCGGTCGCAGCAAGAAAGAGGCCGAACAGCAGGCGGCTCGCAATGCCCTGCTGCTTCTGTTAAGTCCTGAGTTGGACAGTTTTCCGGAGGGATTGGGGCACAGTGAGCTGCCTGAGATTTCCGGTGACATTCGCCTGTTGCTGACTTCGGCAGAGTCTGCGGGTGTGACGGGCAGGGTTGTGGAAAATGGTGGACCATCAATGACAGTCACAGAAGCCAGTGTGATTTTTCGTCCGGCGACAGCCGAGCAGCGTTTTTTGCCTGAGGGTCCGTACTGGCTGGGTGCGGATCGTGCCAGCTGGGTGGCGATTCAGCATGGTGCATCCGCCACCACGGGATCGCTTAATGTTCTGCATTTGAATTCCGGCCGGAACGAGTCCTGGTCATTGCCGGGTCGGCCCGGTTTTGCATTTCCGACAAGTCGTGACGGCGTGTTTGTGATTGGCGCTGAGCGGCAGGTGGGTTTGTTTGATACGGCCACGGGTCAGTGGGAAGTGCTGACAGATATCGAACAGTCTGAAGATCGCGGTGCCGGAACAGTGATCAACGACGCTGTGGTGTGGCAGGACTGTCTGATCTTTGGCTGCAAATATTATCCGTCCTGTGATCAGCCGATTGGCGGTCTGTATTTGTGGCGGCAGTCAGAGCGGAAGCTGGTGAAGCTGCTGGACGATCAGCGGTGTTCCAACGGGAAGGCTGTGACAGCTGACGCGGCCGGGCGGCTGTGGCTGTACGATATTGATTCGCCGACCAAACAGATTGTCCGTTATCCTTTGGATGCCGCCGGCGGCAGGCTGGATGTGGCCGGTCGGGAAGTGGTTGTCGATCTGAATCCTGAAGAGGTTTATCCGGATGGCATGATTCTGACTCCCGATCATCGCAGTTTGATTGTGGCGTTGTATGATCCGGGCGATCCCGCCAGCGGGGCGGCTCGTCAGTATTCGCTGTCAGGCGGTGTGCTGGAGGCGGTCTGGCACTGTCCGGGTTCACCGCGAGTCACGTGTCCGCAGCTGGTGCAGCATGATGGTCGAGTGTGTCTGCTGCTGACGACGGCTGTGGAACTCATGGATGACGCGCAGCAGGCGCGTCATCCGCAGGCCGGCAGTCTGTTTCTTGCAGATACTGTGTTTACCTCGCTGGGGGACCAGCCGGTATTTCCCTTGTGACAGACGCCGAGGACGCAGGTTCGAGGCGAAAACAGTCTGTGGCCCCCGCGAGTTCCTTCGCGGCTGCGCGTGGGGCATTGCGACAGCAGGTGTCGCTCGTTGCCGCGGGGTTGTCAGCCGGGCCGCGGCAGGACAGATCTCGGGCTGGAAAGCCCGAGCTACGGAAAATGCAAAGCTGCCTTTGCGGGTTCGCGTGGGGCATTGCGACAGCAGG
>Ga0172372_10012245_pt1 | contig 10768 bp, 8 predicted proteins | sample LakKiv5m_2_FD_114544 | JGI IMG/M metagenome (GOLD analysis project Ga0172372, IMG submission 114544) | Freshwater microbial communities from Kabuno Bay, South-Kivu, Congo - kab_092012_9.5m | ecosystem: Environmental > Aquatic > Freshwater > Lake | place: Democratic Republic of the Congo... | reverse complement strand
CGGCTGCTTTAACAGCGCTCTAATGAAGATGTCGTTTTTTAATGGTGTCATTATATTTTAGAGTGAATGGGTTTTGTTTGCAGGGCTTATCCCGGCCCGGTGTGTCAGGCCTGTCATCAGGAAACGCCGCCCCTTATCCGGCTTATTTTTTATAAGCGCTTATTTTTTTAACCAATGAATGGCTGAATTCGCGCGGTAATCCTTGTTTAGCCTTGGAGGCCGATGCCGAACTGCTGAAGGAACCATAAAGCAGCAGGAATCTTTCCTTACCGTTAATAACCGTCTTGGTGTATTTTAAATCCTGCGCCAGCGATGGATATTTTTTCTGGAAATCTTTAATGGATTGCTCTTTTGACAACAGCATGACTTGTAATGTGAAATTACCGGGTGGCTGCGCACTCAGCCACGCATCGCCTTCAGTTGGCGTACCTGTAGCCGCTGCTTCTTTTGCTTCGGGAACTGCGACGCTGCCTGCCGGCTGAGTTGCTTCCTGGGGCTCAAGCGCAGGGGGCAGGACAGGCTTTTGTCCGGTATCGACAAGCGCTTCGTTGCCTTTTATATCCGGATTAGGGCTAGCCGTATCCGCCGGCGGCTTATGTTCCGGACCAAGCGTTGTTTCCGGTTTGACCGGCTTAGCAATGTCGCCGGTAATATATTGATCCAAAATAGGCTCACTGGCTTGAACCGCTTGTTCCGGCTGCGTGATTACCGGCGCATCAGGCCTTACCGGTAACGCGGACGGTGCCGGCGGCGCGGAAGAAACAACGGCCTGTTCCTCAACGGCAACAGGCGGTGCGGTTTCCAGCGCATTATTCTTGCCGGAACTGTACCATTGGATGCCCAGCGCAACAGCTATCAACGCTGCAACCGCTGCCAGCAAGGCCCATAATGAATTGATACCTTTTTGACTGCCGGCCAAACTGGGTATTTCGGCAATAATTCTTCCCGGAATACCGTGGGTATGCCGGTAGACGTTCCGTATCATGCTGTCATTGATTGCATTCAGCGACAGGCGCGCCCACGGTTTTGTCGAGAGCTGCTGTAAAAAATCGCCACATTGTTGCTCTGATAACGGCGGAATTTCGACAAAATGGCAGTCATCGACGATACGATCGGTCCTGTTTTTTACATGCAGCTCATCGTGTGTCAACGCAAAAACGACTCTTAATAAAGGGTTTGCCCAGGCATATTGCATGATTGTCGTTATCAAGCCCGGAACCAAGGCGCCGGCGTCATCTATCAATAGCACTGTTTTTTTGCCTTTGCTTTGATATTGACCGGAATCCTGGGGTGGGTTTCCGTGCTTGCCCGGCATCGCAACACGGTTAAGCTGCTCCTGGATCGCTTCAAAACTTAAATCGGCGTTGCCTTGTATCAGGCAATAGGTCCATGACTCGAGCTTGCGTTCATGCAGCACCCGTAGCAGTGTTGTTTTACCGATGCCTTGCGGACCGCAAATAACCAGTGTTTGCGTCAAATTGGCAATCAGGTGGATCAATAATTCCAGCTTTTGGGTGCGTTCCTGCGTTATCAGGGAAAAGTCGGCGGCATGGGTTTGGGTATTTGCCGATTTTCTCATCGAGTAGGTAAAAGTATCATTTTCTACCATAGGTTTTCAGCGTCAGCTCCAGGCGTTCCCGGTCAACATCGACAGGCAGTGTTGCCAAGCCTATTTTTTTTAATAAAATCAAGCGAATCTTACCGTCAATATTTTTTTTATCGACAGCCATTAATTCTAAAAACCTGTCTACACCGAGTTGTGCCGGCGGAACCACCGGTAACCGGCTATGTTTGAACAAGGCAATAATCCGTCCTACATCCACATCTGTTAACCAAGCGTGTCTCCTGGAAAGATCGGCGGCAAGACACGAGCCTATCGCGACCGCTTCACCATGCAGGTATTCGCCATAGCCCATACCTGTTTCAATAGCATGTCCAAAGGTATGGCCGAGATTTAATGTCGCGCGGACACCCGTTTCAGTCTCGTCTTCGGCAACAATTTCAGCTTTATTTTTACAGGAATGCTCAATGGCATAAGCCAGGGCGGATTTATCCCTGGCCAATAATAAATCAATATTCTGTTCCAGCCAGTTAAAAAAATCGGCATCCCTGATCAAGCCGTATTTAATGACCTCTGCCAAACCTGCCGATAATTGCCGGTCATCCAGCGTATCCAGGACGTCTGCGTCAGCAATAACGCATAGCGGTTGGTAAAAAGCACCGATCATGTTTTTACCCAAGGGATGGTTGACACCTGTTTTCCCCCCTACCGATGAGTCAACCTGGGCCAGCAAAGTCGTCGGTATTTGTAAAAAAGCGATGCCCCGCTGGTAGCAGGCTGCGGCAAAACCGCCCATATCACCGATAACGCCGCCGCCTAATGCAATCAATGTAGCATTGCGGCTAAATTTACAGGCCAGTAATTTATCAAAAATTTGCGTTACGGAGTCTAGGGTTTTGTATTGCTCGCCGTCCGGCAATACCAGGCATTCAACGACGTAATCGTCAAGGTTTTTTAAAACAGTATCCAGGTATATCGGCGCAATCGTGGTATTAGTGATTACGATAACCTGTCTGGATTTGATGTGCTTTTTAAACAGTTCAGGCTGGCCCAGCAAACCGGAACCGATATAGATGGGGTAACTACGCTTACCTAATGCGACAAGTAAAGTTTTCATTGATGTTAACGATTCACTGCCCGGTATTCTTCGAGGATATGATCAACAACCTCTTTGCTCTGCATGATACCGGTATCGATTTTATAGTCCGCACACGATAGATAAAGCGGCTCGCGCTGCGCAAACAGGCTTTCTATGCGCTCCCTTGGATTTTCCGCCTTCAGTAGAGGCCTTTGTGTGTCCCTGCGCGTGCGCTCCAGTATCCTTTCCACGGAGCATTGCAAATACACAATAAAACCATTGTTTTTTAAAAGCTTACGATTTTCTTCACGCAAGATGGCCCCGCCGCCGGTCGCCAGCACGATACCGCTCATGAGCGTCAATTGCTGTATCATTTTCTGTTCACGGTCCCTGAATCCTTCTTCGCCTTCAAACTCAAAAATAGTCGGAATATCCACACCCGTTCTTTCTTCTATCGCCTTGTCGCTGTCATAAAAAGGCAGTTTAAGCGCTCTTGCCAATTGTCGCCCTATCGTTGTTTTTCCTGCCCCCATAAGGCCGACTAAATATATATTCTCTGATCTTGTCATCAAAATACCTTGCAGGTCTTTCCCGCAACGGGAATTATTAAAACTCAACAGCCCTCCCTGGGCAGGATACCGTTTTCAATAATAGCTTCGTTAACAGTGAATTCAGTTGCCTGATCCGAGACTGCAACACGATTCAGGTTATCGAAATGAATATATTAAAAAGGGGGCATTATGCCCCCTTTTTGCTGTCAGTAGAAGCGGTCAATTATTTTCGGCAGTATCTTTCATGACCTTGGGCGTGACAAAAATCAGCAATTCAGTTTTATCATCCTGGTTAAGCGTCCGCTTGAACAAAAAGCCTATGCCCGGCAAATCCGCAAAGAAAGGCACTTTATTGACGTCATTCCTGCTTGTCCCTTCATAAACACCACCCAGTACGATTGTTTCACCATCATTGACCCGCACATTGGTCCTGACATTCTTCGTATCTATGCTTGGGATGCCGTTGGTTACTGCGCCAACAGCATCCTTTGATATGTACAGATCCATGATGATACTGCCGCTAGGCGTTACTTGCGGTGTGACGTCCAATTGCAAAACAGCGTCAACGAATTGAATGTTGGTGCCTAAATTCCCGCTTGAGCTTTGATAGGGAATCTGCACCCCTTGTTTTATGCTGGCCTGACAGCGGTCGGTCGTCATTACCCTGGGATTGGATATAATTTCCCCGAGTCCCTGATCCTGCAATGCTGAAAGCTCCAGATTCAATACATAATCCGCGCCTCTTGCCAACGTCATGCCCAATGCACCATAGGGAGTGGTCGATGTGCCAAGATCAACCAGTTGATCGGTAATGGTGCCAATGTTACCGCTGCTATCCGGCTGTGCATTGGCGAAAGCCTTAGTCCCCCGCCCGCCCAGGGCAAAGGCTGTGTTATCGCCAACATCGGCTTGCTTAGTGACACCAAATTTGACGCCTAGTTCTTTCGCAAACGTATTGGTTGCAATCACGACTCTTGATTCGATCATCACTTGCCGCACGGTCACATCAAGCCTGCTGATCATTTTTTTGACATCTTCCAAACGCTTGGCCGTCTCACGGACGATCAAGGTGTTCGTTCTTGCATCGACTACGGCAGAACCCCGGCTGGACAGTAATTTAAACATTTCATTAGCCGCGCCCGTAGCGCTTTGCCCAGACGTGTTCTGGCTTTGGCTCTGCGTTTGGCTCTGCGTTTGGCTTGTGTTTTGGTTGCTTTGCTGCCCCCCTGTTGAAGCCGTTGTTCTATTCGTTCTCACGCCGCAACTGCCAAAAGCGCCGGTATCTCTTCCGTATAACAAATTCCTGAAGTTTTCAGCTTTGGCGTAATTGATCTGGATATATTCGGTGAGCAGCGGATCCAATTGCTCGACAACAAGCTCGGTCTCTTTCTGCTTTTCCTTGTATTCCTTGATTTTTCCGACCGGGGCTATTAACGTGACATTGCCGGTTTCATATTTTTCCAGTCCTTTGGTCATCATGACAAAATCCAACGCTTCATCCCAAGGCACGTCATCAAGCTTTAACGTAATACTGCCGGTCACGTCATCACCGGCGACGACATTCAATCCGGTGAATTCCGCCAAAATGGCAATAACGCTACGTATATCAATTTCCTGAAAGTTTAGAGACAACCTGTCCCCGGTATATTTGACTCGCGTCCTTTCCAACGCTTCCTTTTCCCCGCTGGTTAAAGGCCTGAACTCAACAGTTAATAAACCCTCGGTTTGAAATAAGGAATAATCATAAAAACTGTTTTGCATCGTCACGGTAATTTTAGTCTCCTGGCTGGACGAAACCGTGTCAATGAATTTAACAGGCGTTGCAAATTCGGAAACATCCAGGCGCTTAGCCAGGTTGCCGGACAGTCGGGTATTCAGGAAGCTGACAACAACTTTTCCACCTTCTTCTTTGCTGTTAACAACCGTATTGGGATTCGCCAATGAAATCAATATGCGCCCTTCACCTTTTTCCCCGCGTTTGAAATCGAATCCACTGATGGCCTGTTGCGGCATTAGCGTGGTGATCGCCGAAGCTGTCGGTATTGCAACAGGCATCGGTGGTTTTTTAACAACGGGATTAAACGCAGGCGGTGCTAAGGTATTAGCACGGGTTAATGTCAGCAATACTTTATTGCCTGCCACCTTGGTTTCGAATGGAGCGGATTCGAGCAGGTTGACAACGATGCGCACTCTATCGGCGGCTTCCGCTACATAAACATTACTGGCAACGCCCTGATTGATGGGATACATTTTTTTGCCCAACGCATTTTTTACACCAAGAAAATCCAGTGCGATACGTGCGGGATTATCGGTATGAAATACTTTCGGCGCAACAGCCGCGCCCGTCATCTCCAACTGTATCTGCAGCTTGCCTCCTGCCAGTGTTGCAACATCCAGCCCGGTAATGGCTAAACCGCTAGCTTTGACTGAGGCGCAATGGAGCATAAATAGAAATAAGCACAAACCAATGCACACACGCCCCATTTCATTTAACGCCATTTTATTTAACGTAATGCCGCCTTGTTTATTATTCATTCTTTATCCTCAAAATCACTCTGTCAACGCTAATGAAGTTTGTTGCTCACGCCATGTCCCCGGTTTATCAGGCAGTATTTCCATTAATTCAATTTTATCAATGCTGATACGTATAATTTTCCCGAAATTTTTACCTAGATAATTGCCGACCTGGACACGATGAACCGTATTGTCACTTGCCTTTACCAATCCCCACAACTTCGACTTCATATCGACAGTACCCACCATTTTTAATCCATCCAGCGGGAAGGCCTCCAATTCCTCCTTGCGACGAGTGAAATCAGGTTTTAATCCGTTACCTGTTTCGGTGCCTGTATTTTCAACCTGTTCCGGCTGCTCCAACGGCTTAAATGGATCGCGCAAAGCCTCCGGCTTAAAGATAAAGGGTTCTATCGTCTTAATTTCCGGCAACTTTTCAATTGCGCCTTTAGGGCGGGCTTTAACAATGGATATATATTGAGTTAAATCTGAAAAATTATCATTGCCGCAACCCGCCAGCAGCACTATGCCGATAATGTAACTTAGCTGTAACCCTGCTTTCCTGCAATTTACCAATGACGCCAATTCATATAAGTGACCGTGATCGCGCCTCATTATTTGTTCCCCTTTGCCTTTTTGCCTTTTTTGGCATCGGCTTTTTCCGGAGCGACTTCCGTACTTTCGTTATAGGTTTTTACCGTTGTTTTCATGACCATCGCCCCCGTCTTGATATTTTTATCTTTATTCCCTTTATCTGCCTTATCTTGCGGAACTATGCTCACATCATGTACGGTGACAATTCTAGGCAATGCAGCCAAACCACTAACAAACAGACCCAGTTCCTCGTATTTTCCCACCACTTCAATGCTGATAGGCAATTCCGAGTAAAAATCTTTACGAATGGCCGGACTTGGTTTAAACAAGCGAAATTCGAGACCGCTGGCTAAACCCGTCTGGGATATGTCCGTCAACAGGCTTGCTACTTCTTCCTTGGTCGGCATTTGCCGGATCATTTCATACAGCTCTGCTTCAATTTGCGTCAACTGGTCTTGATAATCCTCAAGATTAACGGCTTTCTTCTGTTTAGTCTCAAATGAACGCTTTAATTCCTGCTCTTTTTGCTCCGAACTTTCCAGCGCCTTTAATTGCTCAACCGTGTCAAAATAAATACCCAAGCCAAGAATCAACGCCGCCGCTAAAAAAACGGCTGCGGCTTTAACGGGTGGTGGCCAGGTTCCTGCCGCATTAAAATCCCAATTAACTTCCGACAGGTTCATGGCTTGCCCCCATTACCGGCTTGGCTATTGCTATTACCTTGTTTTGCCCGCAAGGTAAAGTCACTGGATTCTTCAACATTGTTTTTATTATTTTTATCGGCTGACTTAATCACATCGAGTTTCGGCATTTGCAGCCATTTGGACGCTTCTATGCCCCTCATAAAAGCGGAAACGCGCGCATTTGACTGGGACTTGCCTTCAAATGTCAAATCTTCACCGACCTGGGTGAATTTTTTAAGGTAAACGCCATCGGGGGTTACTTTAGGAATTTCATCAAATAAATGGACAATTTCAGGACGGCTTTCCTGCAATTTTTGGATCAGATCAATTTTAGCCAGCAATTTGCGCTTTTTCTCTTCAATGCTGTTAATGGCTACAATTTTTTGATCTAGTAATGCAATTTCATTTTGCAATAATTTATTCCGTTGTTCCTGATAGGATTTTAAACCTTCAATATAAGTATGAATCAACGCGAGAATAACAACGGCGACCAATGCGGACAATGCGATGGTATTTAAAAAATCTTTTTTCTTTTTCTTGCGTAGCTCTTCTCGCCACGGGAGCAAATTGATTTTCGCCATTAGTCAAAACTCCTCAATGCCAAGCCGCAAGCGATCATCATCGCCGGCGCATCACTACTCAAAGCCTGGGGCTTTACTTTATGGGATAAGGTCATATTGACGAAGGGGTTGGCAATATAAACCGGTACGCCTAAGTTTTTTTCAACCAGTTGATCGACACCCGGTATCGATGCACAGCCGCCGGCCAGGATAATCCTGTCAATGCCACGGTTGGCGCTGGAGGAAACAAAGAACTGCAACGACCGTTGAATTTGCTGAACCATTGCCCTTTTAAAGGGATCAAGGACATCGGCCGTATAATTGTCAGGCAAGCCCCCATGTCTTTTTGCCAGCCCGGCCTCTTCGTATGAAAGCCCGTATCGACGCTGGATTTCTTCAGTTAACTGTTTGCCGCCAAAGCCCTGTTCACGGGTATAGACGCTACGCCCATCGGCCAACACATTCAAGGTCGTCATGGTTGCGCCCATATCAACAATAGCGACAGTCTGGCCTTCCATTGAATCGACAAATTGGTTGGCAAGCAATGAAAAGGCATTTTCCATCGCGAATGCCTCCACATCGACAATCTGGGCTATCAAGCCTGCCTTTGATAAGGCTTCAACGCGATTATCAACATTTTCCTTTCTTGAGGCGGCGAGTAATACATCAACCATTTCAGGATTATTTTCATTGACGCGTTGTACTTCAAAGTCAAAATTAACTTCATCGAGCGAGTAAGGCACATACTGATCCGCTTCGATCATAATCTGCTCTTCCATCTCATCTTCTGTTAATGAAGCGTCCATCGTTATGATTTTGGTCATGACGGCCGAACCCGCAACCGCAACAGTCGCCTGTTTCAGTTTTGACCCGGACTGCTTTAACGCAACCTTTATGCTATCGGCTATCATATTGACATTAGTGATATTTTTATCGATAACTGCATCTTTCGGCAAAGGCGCTACCGCATAGCTCTCTACCCGATAACGGGCGCCCTGCCTGCTTAACTCCAGTAATTTGACAGCCGCGGTACTGATATCAATACTGAGAACAGCATTCTGCTTATGATTAAACCAGCTCATAACCTACCTTAAAAAACGTGATCATTAATGCGACCCATAGCGTAATCCCAGCCTCACTTCTATCCAGCAATCACAAAACGTACCTGCTAAAAAGAGTATAGTAGCCTTTTTCCCTGATGCTAAAAATTATTCATTTATTTGAGATCTTGTCGCACGTACTATTTATACAACGCTTATCCAGCCATCACCTCCCTCCTTGTAATGTTCTCGATATTAGCTAGGCCTTAGCGCAACCCGGCCCGCACGCTTGCCGAGGTATTGAAAAGGACTGCCCCGCCCTTTTCAATACGGCTCGTCACGACATACGCCGAACGAACTCCTCATGCTGATTGATGCGGCACAATACCCGCTAGATAAGGCAACAATCTATACCGTATCCTTTCACCCTTTTAGCCAGTTTAAGTTACCTGGATCTTCACTTACTTACACAGAAAACTCGCTCAAACGGCTTCTGAGTCTTGTTTTACGGGTTCTGCCGCTGGCATCGCTGACACCGGGTCACTGCTGTCGACGGTATAAGCGGCACTGGATTCAGGAGCCGTTTGCTCGGTTATTGGCGTTTTTTCGACCGACGCCTCTTCACTCGACTCGACTTTTTTTACCGTTTCAGCAAAATCGCTGATTTGAGGTTGGGATGTTTCAGGTTTTTCTATTTTTTCAACAAACTCATTGCCCTGAAATCCAGTCCGCTCACTTTCTCCGGTTTTCTCAACCACGCTGCCGGATTCTTCGACACGGTCAAAGCTTTCTACCTTCTCGGCAAGATCAGCCTTATAAAAGTCTGGCAGTGCCGTTTGCTGTTCGCTGCCTGTCGCTGCTTCAACATCATCGCCGCCGTTACTCTCATTGTCGGTATCGACTTTTTTGTAATTAGGGTTACGCGGCCTCCTGCGATTGGGGCCTCTTCTTGAATTACTTCTCTTAACAGACGGCCTGTCCTGCTCTTCAGTTGCCGTGATCATTTCAGGTATCAATTCCGCTTCAGCAACAGGCTCGCTTTTTACAGGTTCAATTTTTGCCTCTGAAACTACGGGCGGCAGATTGGGCCTTACATTGCGGCCCGGACCTCGCGGATGCCGGGGCTGGCGCGGTGATTCCTGGTTTTGTTCAGGCTCAGGCGTTTGGTTTTGCTCACGCTCGCGTCCGTAAGCTTTATTACGATTGTTGTTGCGCTTTCTGCTCGAATAGCTTTTGCTCTTGTTCGGTGAAGTTTCAGTGCTGGGTTTGATTTCCGTATCGACAACCGGGATGGCAGCATCTTTAACGTCAGGCTCGGCTATGGATATGGTACTGACCAGCTTGTGCCAAAAGCGCCTGATCAGGTTGGCGGCTTCATTTTTATTTTGTATCGGCTCCGGCCTGTCGGGTAAAAATTCCTTGATGGCAGGCCTGTCGAGTTTCGGTTTTAGCTGTTGCGCAAATTCAGGAACGGTAATATCTTCCGCCTTGATCTGCAAATAACTGGCTTTTTCATCACTCGCGTCCTTTTCCTTGATACGGTCTATATCGTAAGCAGGCGTTTCCAGGTGCTTGCTCGGCAGGATAACGATACCCACCTTCAACCGGTTTTCAATTTGCTCAATGGCGCTACGCTTTTCATTTAACAGGAACGTCGCACATTCAATCGGCAAATGGGCGATGACTTTATCCGTGCCTTTCTTCATGGCTTCTTCTTCAATAAGGCGAAGCACCGAAAGGGCGACCGATTCCACGTTACGAATCGTCCCCTGGCCCTTACAGCGAGGACAGGTAATTTGCGTAGAATCGCCTAGAGAGGGCCGCATTCTTTGCCTGGACATTTCCAGTAAGCCGAAACGCGATATTTTACTGGTCTGGATGCGCGCCCTATCCAGTTTAAGCGCATCGCGCAAATGATTTTCAACACTGCGCTGGTTTTTGTTGGACATCATATCGATGAAGTCGATGACAAACAGGCCGCCCAAGTCGCGCAACCGGAGTTGGCGGGCAATTTCATCGACCGCTTCCAGGTTGGTATTGAGGGCGGTTTCTTCAATGTCGCTGCCTTTGGTGGCGCGCGCCGAGTTGATGTCGATTGAGGTCAGCGCTTCGGTATGGTCAATGACGATGGAACCGCCGGATGGCAATGAGACTTCACGTCCGTATGCAATCTCGATTTGTGATTCG
>Ga0172372_10012244_pt1 | contig 10769 bp, 6 predicted proteins | sample LakKiv5m_2_FD_114544 | JGI IMG/M metagenome (GOLD analysis project Ga0172372, IMG submission 114544) | Freshwater microbial communities from Kabuno Bay, South-Kivu, Congo - kab_092012_9.5m | ecosystem: Environmental > Aquatic > Freshwater > Lake | place: Democratic Republic of the Congo... | reverse complement strand
CCGTTGCGTCCATGATCACAAATTGCAAACCAACGGGGGTGTTGGTGCTGATGTATTGATTCACGCCATAAACCGTCCCTGTCAACCGCACCCTTGAACCTAAGGAATCCAGAACCCCGTTACTGTTCACACCTGTAACAGAAGCAATCGAACGAAGGGGAAAACTCAGGGGGCTAAATGGAACCGCCTGCAGGGAAACTCCGCTGCTCCAAGTCGTTCCGCTTTGGGTAAAAACTTTAAAATGGTAGGTTTGTCCATTGGTCAAGCCGCTCACCGTTATGGTGTTGCCACTCCCTAGATAAACTGCAAACCCGGTTCCAACCGCTGCACCTGCTCCAAAAAGAGGATTTGTTGAAATAACATTGCCTGATGGTTGGCCAGTAACCGCAACGACATCAGCTACCACCAAAGCCTGGTCAAAACAGCGTGTGGGGTTGGTCCACGTAAGGGTGACCACCCCATTGGAAGGAACAGCTGCCAACGATGTCGCTTCCGGCACGGAAGTCAGAACCGAAATCGGGGCCGAAGATGCACTGGTTACCGTACCCGATACCAAACGCAACAAATAAGCGGAACCTGCCGCCAAGGTTGAAGGCCAGATAGCCGTTATGGTTCCTGAACTTCCTGTACCCGAACCCAATACCGTCGGATTGGCAAACGAACCATTGGCATCCGATAATTGCAAATCAACCGGTCCAGACAAGGAACCCGTGGAGGAATAGGTCACCGTTAAGGGCGCGGGGGATCCCCCAATGGCACAAACCGTATTGGACGCTAACGCCCCCAAACTCAAGGTAGCCGTAGGGCCACCACCACCAGTACCGGCAGTTCCCATGAAGGTGATATCCCTACCCGCTGTCGCTAATTGATTCAAATACCAAGTTCCACTAGAACTAGTAGCCCCCATATTCACAACCCGGAAGGTGACGGTCGTGCCACCTGCCAAATTTTGTAATGCGGCGATCGTTGACAAATCCAAGGCTACCTGAGGATTCCCGGTAGCGGTCGTCACAGTACCCCAGATAATGGGGGCGCCAATATTCACAAAGGATCCCGCTGCCCCTATGCTATACTGCCATTGACCAGTAGCAGGCCCGCTGGATGATCTGCGGACATTGTAAACTGGGATGCTGGTGAAACTCACGGTTGCACCACTGGCTACCGTGAAGGAAATTGATACAAAATCACCGCGTGCAATGGTTGATGCTAAATCACCCGCACCCGCTAAGGTATCCCAGCCGTTACCACCCCAGGCATTACCGGCGGGTCCCCCGGTTGTTGCAACCCCTGCCGCCGTAAATAGAACGCCAGGACCTCGGGTCCATCCTGGGGTGGACACAGCAGACGAAACATTTTGAGCAGGCAAAGGTGAGGGACCCCATGCGGGGGTTGTTGTATTGATTCCGGTCAACTCCCAAGTTGCCAGGGTATCGGTCCCCTGTGCCATCAACGGGGATTGGGACAAGACCATTCCCAACGCCATAAAAACGAGGGAGAAAAGCGTTTTGGATCGAAGTAAAAATTGGCGCATACGATGGTTTTGAGGTTAGGAAATAGAGGCCGAAAGATAGCCATCAAAGCAAAGACCAAACGGCGCTAAACGCTTATCAACAGGTCCTTGTTGAAAAATAATAGACTCGATTTCCCTAGCTCAAAACGCCAAACCGACCGCTTTGAAAATCTTCAAAAGCCTCTTGAATTTGTTCCCTGGTGTTCATGACAAAGGGACCATAGGCAGCGATAGGCTCGTTGAGGGGTTCCCCCATCATCCACAGCACCTTGGAACCCGACTTGGCTTGGAGTTCCATGCGAACCCGCCCCTCCCCTTTGGCTTGCCTGGGGTAAACCAACAAGTGCCCGCGATCCACACCCTGCAATGTCCCTGCCAATTCCCCTTCTACGACCAAAGCCAACACCGTAGCGCCACGGGGAACATGCATGGTCATCGAGCCGATTTCCTCTTCCCCCGTTGACCAGTGAAACAAGCATAAAGGACTACAAACCGGGGCTGGTCCCGTAAAAACCCTTGAATTCATGGTAAAATCATGGGCATCGGTCTCCGTCATGGGGTGCAAAACCCCATCACCGTCTTGAACCAAGGTACCGGCCACCAATTCAAACCAACCCGCCCCCGATCGAACCGTCTGGATTTGCTCCCGGTGAATGGAGCAGTAGGTTGGGGCGTCCATTTTACGCTGCGCAGGCAGGTTGACCCACAATTGGGCCATATGAAATAGGCCACCGGTTGCCGTAAATGCTTCGGATTGGTATTCTTTGTGCAAAACACCCGAAGCGGCGTGCATCCATTGAACCTCCCCCGGTCCCACGATACCTTGATTCCCGGCACTGTCGGCATGGGCCACCTCCCCACTGTAAACCAAGGTTACCGTCTCAAAACCCCGGTGGGGATGCACATCCACCCCCTTGGGACGGTTGGACGGCTCAATCCGCCAAGGCGCATTGTAATCCAGCATCAGGAAGGGATCCGTGCGGTGCATGGGCAATTGCTGGCCCGGAAAAAGATGATACACCGAAAATCCGTCCCCCACCATGGATTTGGCTCCGGGTTGAAGGATCATTTCGGGCAACAAAATCGTCGAATCCATCAAAGAAAAGCTTGCATTAAATTTCCGCCTCAAGGCCGCGTTGCGGCTTCCGCCTCGTTGGTGATTCCGCTGGGATTCGAACCCAGGACCCATACATTAAAAGTGTATTGCTCTACCGGCTGAGCTACGGAATCTTTCCTGTAAAGAGGCGCAAATATACCCGCCCTTGGTCAAAAAAAACCTACCTCACCACGTGAATCAGGCCTTTTCGGAAATAATCAGCGCCGTTTTTGCCTATTCCATCGGCTGTATAGACGTAGGTCCCTGGCATGACCGGCCTCCCACCCTGGGTGCCGTCCCACAGGACCTCCACTTGGTTGGTCTCAAAAATTTTCTGGCCCCAGCGGTCGTAAACCTTAAAATCCAACGAAAGGAGATTTCGGGTAAAAGAACGGAAAAGCGCATTGATCCCTTCGGTTTCAGGCAAAAAAGCATTCGGGAAATCCATCACCACCGTGTCCACGACCAAAACAAAGGGAATACTATCCCGACAACCCGAGCGGGTTGAAAAAGCCAACATATAACCGTAAAAAGTCCCTGTATCCGTGTAAGAATGCACCGGATTAAACGAAGAACTGCTGGACCCGTCTCCAAAAAACCAATAAACCGAATCAATGTTAGGAGAAAACTGGTTAAAGAAATAAACCGCTTGAGGAGCAAAGGCCGTATCGGGTGGACTTATCGAAATTGCTGCAGAGACGGGGTCATCAAAATAGTACAGGGTGTCGGGAAGACTGCGGCAACCATCCGCATCCCGGGCAATTACCCAAACAAACCCCGAACCCCCTGAATTTAAATTGTAGGTATTCCCGGTGCTACCATCCGACCACTCGTAGGTAACCCCGCCGGTTGGAACCAAGGTTCTATTGATTTGCTGGCAAAAATACAAATCCGGACCTAGGCTAACCGTTGCCTTGATCTCCGGCAAGAGATAAACCGAATCCACGTGAAAGCAGGTATCGTCGAAGGCTCTGCAGTAAACCCAACGCGGTTGCAGGGCCGTAAAATTTTGGACCGTTTGATTTTGGTTCGTAATCTCGGCATCACTAAACCAACGATAGGAACGAAACCCTGTCAAGGGTTGCAAGGCTTGGCTTCGGTCCCAACACCAACGCAAGGTATCATTACCAAAAACAGCTTTGGGCGCTATGGTGCTGGCCCTCAAGCTATCACGCAAAACGCAACCCGAAGCCGAAATCACATCAAAATAAAACCACCGCGTACCAGGCACCACCGCCCGACGTCGAAATTGACCCGGAGCGCCGGGCAACAAGTACGGATCCGCCAACCAAGTGATGGACAAAAGCCCCCCGGAAGCATCCAACGAATCCACACGCAACCAAACCGTATCCCCCGGACATGCGGTTGGTGGTGCATACTTGGTGATGATTGGCGGGGGGGTAACGATCACCGTTTTGAAGGTGGTATCAAATTGTTGGCAACCCTCCACCACCAATCGCACACGATAAGTTCCCGGTGTGGTAAAAGTGTACTGGGTTGAAGAGGTTTGGGCGCTGTGCAAAGGAGGCTGACCAATGGCCCCAATCGTCCACCAAACAGATGAGCCCGTGGTTCCCGTATTTTCGAAACGTATGGGAGATCCAACGCATACATTGGTGTCGGATGGCACCATGCGGATGCCTGCCCTGGGGCGGACCAATTCCAGATCCAACTTAAAAATCAAGGCATTGCAATTGGTTGATTGGTTGAACGGGTACACCGCGGACGATGTAACCGGAAAATCTGAATTGCCCCGACAACCTGCGCAAACGGCGTGGTAAACAATGCCATCCGGCGAAAAACGACTGGTCCCACCGTCCACGTGCTCCTCCGATATGGATCCACCCAAATACGTAGCGTAAACCAGGGTATCGGCATCCGGGGCCAAGACCAGCAAATACATATCGCTACCGGTGGTACCCGGTTGCAAGGCATTCGCCGTAATCGGCAAACCCCGCATGGTCTGTATATTGGAATTGAAGGTGGCATTCAAATCTCCACCCCAGCCGCTCAAATAAATTTTACCGCAACGATCCACCAAAAACGCTGTTAACGAAAGTGCCGGACCGGCCGATTGGGGCACCCCATTCAAAAAAGGCAAACCCACCGGGGCTGACCAATACAAGGTATCCAAGAAAGGACTGTACTTCTGTATATAATGTTTGGCACCTGCTTGGAACCAGCGGGTTCCACTTTGATTAATGTTACCCATACTGATACCGGCCACATAAATATGCCCGCGGTTATCCCGTTCCAGAAGAAAATTCTGATCGTAAGACGTGGTCCCGCAATACGTGAGCGATACCAGTTGGGGTTGGCTAAAGGGCGGATTGCCGGTCCGCATCATCATGACATATCCATCCGCTTGTCCGTTGTGGCTCAGGTCATAACCACGGGTATGGTTTGGAAAAAAAGTGGTCTGGCTAAAGGTCGCACCGGCTACAAAGACCGTATCGCCACCCCCTGCCTTGATGGCATAAGCGGCATCCATACTCCCACCGCCCAAAAAAGTCGAAAAAAGCAATTGGTTGAGATTGGGCGATAAGCGGGATACCACCCCATCCATTGCGCCGCCAAAGGTTCCCTGAAGCGTGCCGGTTACCGTTGTCACAGGAAAATTAGCCGATTGAGTATTGGACACCAGCAAGACATCCCCGTTCGGTGCAATGACCACTTCACCTCGGCTATCATCGCCGTAGTTGAACTGCAACGACGAGGTGGTGTAGGGCGTACCGATGGAATTGGTTCCTTCGGCACCCGTGCCACCCAAATAGGTGGATGCCAGCAAAGATCCGGTGGATGAAAGCCGTGTTACAAACAAATCGTAGGATCCACTGAGGGAGGGTTGATAGGCCCCGGCTGTAATGGGAAAATTGGCCGAATTGGTTCGTCCAAAAACCAACAACGACTGGGCATTTTCGTCAAAAATGAGGGACGAAGGGCGTTCCTGCCCCAACCCACCGAGGTAGGTACTGAACAAAACCTGCCCTCCGTTGGGCGAGTATTTGGTCAAAGCCACATCGTAGTAAAAGTTGGGGTTTCCGGAAGGCTGATTTTGACCGGGCGCGAAGCTGAATGCGCCCAATGTCGTTGGATAACCGGGCCCGAAAGCAATCCCCCCCAAATACATATTCCCCGCATTGTCGTAGGTTGCCGTGAATCCCCAATTATCCACCCCCGAGCCGCTGTAAGTTGCCCCAATCATGCGGGGATCAATAACCAACAACGCATTGCTCGCATACGGGCCGATACGGTACGTCCACTGCCCTTTGATTTTTTTCCACGATGATGACACGGGGGTTTTGGTATCCAATCCCCCTGTTGTGGCCCAAGAAACGGGTGCGTCGTCCAAATAATCCCCCACCTGCGTTGCGTAAACCAATCGACCCTGCTCGTTCAACCGTGGGGTAACCCCATCGACCTCCATCCGAATGCGGCCAGGATCGGCCCCGGGTTGCACATGAAATTCGTATTTGAGATCCCCATCAACCCGCAGAATCCAATCAATCCCCGGATAGAAATTTGGGAAACGAAGTTCCCGAACCGGGAACACGTGCTGCGCCCAGGATGCAGGCCCGGAGCCGTGGAGGTAATTCACCGGATAGCCCAGGCTATCGCGGCATTGCATGGTTGATTTTTGGGCTAAGCCCCCGACAAAACGCTGCTCCCAGGCATGGCCTTCGAGGTTTTGGGTGGGGTTGATGGTCGTTGAACCCTCCAGGTGACCCCCGTGGCAACCGTCGTTGCGGTAGGCTACCCAGCGCAATCCATCTTTTTGGACAAACAAACGAAGTCCAGGCCAATCCGCATGGGCCAAAACATGGTCTGGCCATTGTCCATGGTTGGGCAACAAACCGGTCACCCCAACCCCTTGCCCCAGGGAGGTTGTGGAGGCCCGTAGGGAACCGGTCACCATGATCAGGACCAGCGAGACCCCAACCCAACGGCAGGCCTGCCTGAACAAATAAGGGTTGGCCATGGCCGCTAAAATCAACATACGGTAAGGGGGGTCAAAAGGTCAAAAATACGTTCAACGACAAACCTCTAAAACGAGTGAACGACTCAAAGCGTGCGTCCAGGCCTCCATTTCTTGGTCCGAAACCAACAAAACAACGCTTTGGAGCTTGCGTTGTTGGATCACCTTGGTCAAAACTTGCATTTGGAGAGCAACAGCCAAAGGGGCCTGACCGGGACGATAGCGTTGTAACACGGCCCAACGGGTGGAATCCACCGGCAGCGGGGCAACAAGTCCTTGGCCCGATTCGCTAGACAAACGCAGGCTGGGCGACCAAAAGAAGGCACTCTTACCCTCGATGCCGACCGTAGCGCCTTGGGTCAAAAACTGGGTCGTGGTCAAAACCCGAACACAAGCCAAGCGCCTGCTTTGCTCGTAGGTCTGGGCCCAATAGACCAACACCGCGCCACCGAGCATGACCACCAAGACCCCAAAAATTCGTAGCGAATTGCGCACCCCCAAAATTACCCCAATTCCTCGGTCTTGTTCAAAAAATCCCCCTTAAAAACCCCTTAAAGAACCCTGTTAGAGGGTCAAAAAAGCGTATTTTTGCACCGCTAAAAAAGACCAATGAGGGAAATTGCATTTAGAGAGGCCCTGAGGGAGGCCCTGAGAGAAGAAATGCTGCGGGACGACCGCGTGTTTCTGATGGGCGAAGAAGTGGCCGAATACAACGGCGCCTACAAGGTTAGCCAGGGATTACTGGATGAGTTTGGTCCTAGGCGCATCATTGACACCCCCATTGCGGAACTTGGTTTTGCCGGAATCGGGGTGGGTGCTGCGATGAACGGCCTTCGGCCGGTGATTGAGTTCATGACCTTTAATTTCTCTTTGGTCGCCATCGACCAAATCGTCAATTCCGCCGCCAAAATGCTCAACATGTCCGGTGGCCAGGTTTCAGTTCCCATCGTTTTTCGCGGTCCTTCCGGTTCGGCGGGATCCCTGGCTGCCCAGCATTCCCAGGTTTTTGAAAGCTGGTACGCCAATGTTCCCGGTCTCAAAGTCGTCTCCCCCAGCAACCCCGCCGATGCCAAAGGCCTCCTCAAATCCGCCATTCGGGATGAGGATCCGGTCATTTTCATGGAATCCGAACAGATGTACGGAGACAAAGGCCCCGTACCCGATGGCGAATACCTCATTCCTATCGGTTTGGCGGATATCAAACGCAGCGGCACCGATGTTACCCTGGTTTCCTACAACAAGATGATGAAGGTGGTGTTGGCCGCAGCCGATGCCTTGGCAGCCGAAGGCATCAGCGCCGAGGTTATCGATTTGCGGAGTATCCGGCCTCTGGATCATGCCACCCTGCTTAGAAGCGTCCGCAAAACGAACCGGATGGTTGTGGTGGATGAAAGTTGGCCTTTTGCTTCGGTATCCTCCGAAATCGCTTACCGAATCCAGAAGGACGCCTTTGATGACCTGGACGCGCCGGTGGTCCGCGTTAACGGCGCCGATGTTCCCATGTCCTATTCGATGCCCTTGGTCGCGGCCTACCTCCCTTCGGTCGAAAAGGTGGTTAAAGCTGTCCAAGAGGTCATGTACCTGCGTAAATAATGCCCGTTCTTTCTTGCCCGTCTAGGCTTATTTTTAGGCGATAACCAGGGTCTATCACCTGATTTTTTCTTCCTAATTCCCCCACCCCCACCATGACACCATCGTCCTCGTCTCAATATTCAGCCGAAAACATCCAAGTCCTCGAAGGACTGGAAGCCGTCCGCAAGAGGCCGGCCATGTACATCGGGGATATCGGGGTCAAAGGACTGCATCACTTGGTGTACGAAGTGGTGGACAATTCCATCGACGAGGCCTTGGCCGGTCATTGCAACCAGGTTCAGGTGAGCATCTTGGAGGGGAACCGCATTCGGGTTCAAGACAATGGCCGTGGTATCCCGACGGATATGCATCCCAAAGAAAAGCGTTCTGCTTTGGAAGTGGTGATGACCGTCCTGCATGCCGGAGGCAAATTCGACAAAGATTCCTACAAGGTGTCCGGTGGATTGCACGGGGTTGGTGTATCCTGTGTTAATGCATTGAGTACCCATCTTCGTGCAGAAATTCATCGTAACGGAGTGGTGTACGAGCAGGAATACCGCTGTGGCAAACCCCAATTCCCTGTTCGAGAAATCGGAACCACCGAAATCCGCGGGACCATCGTGGAATTTGAACCCGATGCCAGCATTTTTCAGCATACCGAATACCAATACGCAACGTTGGCCAACCGTCTTCGGGAATTAGCCTACCTAAACAAAGGCATCCGGCTATCGTTGGAAGATCGTCGCCAAACCCTGGACGATGGGACCTTTCGTCACGAAGAGTTTTATTCCCAAGGAGGACTCCAGGAATTTGTGGCCTACCTTGACCAAACCCGTGAATCCTTGTTGGCAGCTCCCATTTACATTGAGAATCCCAAAGGACCGGTGCCCGTGGAGGTTGCCCTTCAATACAACACTTCTTTCACCGAAAACGTACACTCGTACGTCAACAATATCAATACCCACGAAGGAGGAACCCATATTGCAGGTTTCCGGCAAGCCTTAACCCGTACCCTCAAATCCTATGCCGACAAAGAGGGGCTGACCAGCAAACTCAAATTTGATATTGCGGGGGACGATTTCCGTGAGGGTTTGACGGCGGTGGTATCGGTCAAGGTTGCGGAGCCTCAGTTTGAAGGCCAAACCAAAACAAAGCTGGGCAATAACGAGGTAATGGGCGCTGTGAACTCCGCTGTTTCCGAAGCTTTATCCCATTATTTGGAGGAAAATCCCCGCGAAGCCAAACAAATCATAGCCAAGGTCATCCTGGCCGCAACCGCCCGGCATGCCGCCCGCAAAGCCAGGGAAATGGTTCAGCGAAAGAATGTGTTATCCGGAAATTCCATGCCCGGGAAATTAGCCGACTGCTCTGAGCGGGATGCTTCCCTTTGCGAAATCTTCCTGGTGGAAGGGGACTCGGCGGGTGGTACAGCCAAACAAGGCCGCAACCGGGCTTTCCAAGCAATTTTACCCTTGAGGGGCAAAATTCTGAACGTGGAGAAAGCCATGGAACACAAGATTTACGAAAACGAAGAAATTCGAAATATTTTTACCGCCTTGGGTGTTACGGTAGGTACCGAAGAAGACCAAAAGGCTTTGAATATAAGCAGACTCCGCTACCACAAAATCATCATCATGACCGATGCCGATGTGGACGGATCGCATATCACCACCTTGATTCTGACTTTCTTCTTCCGGTACATGAAGACCTTAATCGAATCGGGTCATATTTACATCGCTACCCCGCCCCTTTACTTGGTCAAAAAAGGAACACAACAACGCTACGCCTGGAATGAACAGGACCGCCAAGAAGCCGTCAAAGAGCTGGCCAAAGGCGCCGCCGAAAGCACCGTGAACATACAGCGCTACAAAGGTTTGGGTGAAATGAACGCGGAACAGCTTTGGGATACCACCATGAACACGGATACCCGGACCCTACGCAGGGTGACCATCGAAAGTGCCGCCGAAGCCGATCGGGTTTTCTCCATGCTGATGGGCGATGAAGTCCCCCCACGACGGGAGTTTATAGAACAAAACGCCCGCTACGCCCGTTTGGACGTCTAATCTTCACCGAACATGGTCAGGGTTAGCCAACTCAGCAAGTCCTTCGGTAACCTGGCCCTCCTGCGTTCCGTATCCTTCGAGATCCAACGGGGCGAATTGGTGGCGGTGGTTGGGCCATCCGGTGCCGGCAAAAGCACCTTGCTTCATGTGTTAGGCGGATTACAGCCTGCCGATTCGGGGCAGATTGAATGGGATGGTCAGCTAATGCACACCTTGACCGGAAACCGCTTGGCAGATTTTCGGAACAAGCGTTTGGGCTTTGTCTTTCAACAGGCCTTGTTGCTGCCGGAATTCACCGCCGAAGAAAACCTTCTCATCCCGGCCCTTATAGCCGGAGTGGATGCCAAGCAGGCCCAAGCCCGCGCCTTGGAACTTGCCGAACAATTGGGCGTAGCCCAACGATTGAGTCATCGGCCTTCGGAATTGTCGGGCGGGGAGCAGCAACGTTTTGCCGTGGCCAGGGCGCTGATGAATCGACCCGATTTGATCATGGCGGATGAGCCTTCCGGGAATTTGGACCAAAACCAAGCCGAAGAACTGCATCGCCTTTTT
>Ga0172372_10012242_pt1 | contig 10771 bp, 5 predicted proteins | sample LakKiv5m_2_FD_114544 | JGI IMG/M metagenome (GOLD analysis project Ga0172372, IMG submission 114544) | Freshwater microbial communities from Kabuno Bay, South-Kivu, Congo - kab_092012_9.5m | ecosystem: Environmental > Aquatic > Freshwater > Lake | place: Democratic Republic of the Congo... | reverse complement strand
CATGTAGGCACACCCATAGCACCTCCAAGATGGGCTATGCTTGTGCAAGACGATATCACAAGGTCACAGCCTGATACCACTTCTCGGGTTTGTTCCCAATCGTTCAGGGCTACCTTGCGAATAAAATCAGGGCAGTCTTCTTCGCCTTCGTCCCGTTGCAGACACACAAAATCTGCGTCTGTGTCACGAAGAGCAGCAAAGAACGGTTCAAGCGGGAATCTGCGATTCTGTTCGTCTTCAAACTTGGGATTGCCTTGCCAACGCACACCAATCACAGGACGAGCATTGTTGGGTGTTTTGGTGCAAGGAATGTAAGGCTTGCCTGTGATGTCCGAATACTCGTAGCCCAACGGCGTGAGAACGGACATAGCAGGAACCCAAAAATCGTGATACACCAGTCCTGCTGCACGGTGGTCTACAATGGTCTTCACGCCTGTGCAAGACTTTACGATGGGACACAGTTCAGGCGAACACGCCACAATCACATCACAGCCACGGCGATTCAGGTCAGGAATGTATTTGAGTGCGTGTATCTGGTCACCCAAACCGCCTTCAAGGTAATACAGAATTGTGCCCATGCTCTTGCCGTCCCATACGGGAGTGGGAACATCAGGCTTGGGATTGCCGAAAGCGTTCTCGTATCGTCCTCTTGCCATCAGATTCATGCCGTCTTGCAGTTTGCCTTCTCGCAGGGCAAACCATCCCATGTTGAATCCAATCTTGTTGCAGTCAGGACGCTCGGCTTGTGCTTCCTGGAGAATACGATACGACTCCGTAAACTGCCCTTGCTTGGACAGTTCCACCGACAGGTCAATTTTTTTCTTGGGAATCTCCGCTTGAGTTTCGCCCGCCCAGAATCGTGGCTTGTGAAACGAGTCCCAATGGTATCCAAGAGTGTCTTTGGATGTGTGGTTGTGTTGTCTGCCCAAACGGGGAGAGATGTTGTGCAGATTAGGAATGCCCCATGCAGCATCGTCCCGTTCTGCCACCACTTGGGTATCAATGGCATTGAAATCAAACTGATGAGGCGGCAACTCCAAGAACTCCAACACACGATTCATTTGGGTCTGTGGAGATTGCAGCAACTGGTCGTAGTCCACAAACAGAAAACACTCAGGATGCTTCTCGTAGCCGTCTTGCAGAGTGGCATACGAAGACTTCAGGTGCGAGATAACACCCGACCCGTTCAGAAAGGTTGCCAGATTGTCAGGCTTCACCAACCGCACAAACGATGCAGCACAGTCTGCGGGATGGCGAACCGTTGCAACAATCTTTGGTGGTCTGCCAAGCACCTTGTGCATAGTATCCATGATGACAGGATTTGCCCATCCCCGGCTCTTGTCTACGATGACAGGCTTTGACTCCGTTTCGTATTTGCCTGCGATTACCGAACGCAGAAGGCTGTGTGCTTCGGTTTGGGGTGCATCTCCCTTTGCAGGCGAACCTTCCCATGCAGCACAAACCGCACCCATGATGTCTATGAGTCCGCTTGTTGCGGTGGCTTTGATTTGCGGATGTTGGTTTAGTAGAGCAGCAAGAACCGTGGAACCGCTGCGAGGAAGACCTGACAAAAAGTGTAGTGATTTCATTGTGTAAACTCCATTGTGTAGACCCACTCTTATGTAGTGGGATTTTGTGTGGTAAGAATCTTTACTCCTGTGCTGTGGTTGTTGCCGCCTAATGAGCGTTTCCAGTTTGTGGCTGATGCAACCTGAACCGGAGAAGAGGTTGACGCGATGAAATCCACGCCGCCTTGTCCTAAAGTCCTCAACCCCCAACTCCATATGCTGCCGTCTGTTTTTTCCGCAAGAGTATGGGCACCACACGCACTTACTGATGCCCAGTTGGTATCAGTTCCCACCTGAACGGGAACGGAACGGTTGGTGACATCACCAAGCCCCAACTGACCGCTGCTGTTGTATCCCCATGCCCACAGGGATCCGGTGGTCTTGACCGCAAGAGTATGGGCATTACCCGCACTCACCGATGCCCAGTTCGTATCAGTTCCCACCTGAACGGGAGATGAACGGGCGGTGGTGTCACCAAGACCCAACAGACCGACACCGTTGTATCCCCACGCCCACAGGGATCCAGTGGTCTTTATCGCAAGAGTGTGGGCATTACCCGCACTTACTGATGCCCAGTTGGTATCAGTTCCCACCTGAACGGGAACGGATTTGGAGTAGTAATCACCAAGCCCCAACTGACCGCTGAAGTTGAGTCCCCACGCCCACAGGGTTCCGGTGGTCTTGATTGCCATAGTATGATAACCACCCGCACTCACCGATGCCCAGTTCGTATCCGTTCCCACCTGAACGGGAACGGATTTGGAGTAGTAATCACCAAGCCCCAACTGACCGCCGCCGTTGTATCCCCACGCCCACAGGGTTCCGGTGGTCTTGACCGCAAGAGTATGGTTACTACCCGCACTTACTGATGCCCAGTTGGTATCAGTTCCCACCTGAACGGGAACGGATTTGGAGTAGTAATCACCAAGCCCCAACTGACCGTATTCGTTGCGCCCCCATGCCCACAGGGATCCAGTGGTCTTTACCGCAAGGGTGTGGGCATCACCCGCACTTACTGATGCCCAGTTGGTATCAGTTCCCACCTGAACAGGAAACTCACCCAAAACGGCACTTCCGTTTCCCAACTGACCGCTGTCGTTGTATCCCCACGCCCACAGGGATCCAGTGGTCTTTATCGCAAGAGTGTGGGCATTACCCGCACTCACCGATGCCCAGTTCGTATCAGTTCCCACCTGAACGGGAAACTCACCCAAAACGGCACTTCCGTTTCCCAACTGACCGCTGGTGTTGAGTCCCCACGCCCACAGGGATCCAGTGGTCTTGACCGCAAGAGTGTGGGCACCACCCGCACTCACCGATGCCCAGTTTGTATCGGTTCCCACCTGAACGGGAGATGAACGGGCGGTGGTGTCACCAAGACCCAACTGACCGACACCGTTGAATCCCCACGCCCACAGGGATCCGGTGGTCTTTATCGCAAGAGTATGGGCACTATACGCACTCACCGCCGATGCCCAGTTCGTATCAGTTCCCACCTGAACAGGGGATGAACGGGCGGTGGTGTTCCCAAGACCCAGTTGACCGTTGCCGTTGAATCCCCACGCCCACAGGGATCCAGTGGTCTTTACCGCAAGGGTGTGGGCACCACCCGCACTCACCGATGCCCAGTTGGTATCAGTTCCCACCTGAACGGGAGCGGAACGGGCGGTGAGGTTCCCAAGACCCAACCGACCGCTGCTGTTGCTTCCCCATGCCCACAGGGTTCCGGTGGTCTTTACCGCAAGGGTGTGGTTACCACCCGCACTCACCGATGCCCAGTTCGTATCGCCTCCCACCTGAACGGGAACGGAACGGTTGGTGGTGTCACCAAGACCCAGTTGACCGTTGCCGTTGTATCCCCATGCCCACAGGGATCCGGTGGTCTTTACCGCAAGGGTGTGGATACCACCCGCACTTACTGATGCCCAGTTGGTATCCGTTCCCACCTGAACGGGAACGGAACGGGCGGTGGTGTTCCCAAGACCCAACCGACCGACACCGTTGAATCCCCACGCCCACAGGGATCCGGTGGTCTTTACCGCAAGGGTGTGGATACCACCCGCACTTACTGATGCCCATGCCATACCAGAGTCAACCTGAATGGGTTTGGAACGGTTGGTGACATCACCAAGCCCCAACTGACCGCTGCCGTTGTTTCCCCACGCCCACAGGGTGGGCACAATTTTTCGTGCAATAGTCCCCTGTTTTGATGGAATCCCCCCGAACATTAGAAGTTCAATCCTGCAATAAACGCATACCAGTTTGTGCCGCCATCAGGTGACATGAATGTAAAAATGTCCCGCTTGCCGTTGGTGATGGTGAGTGCGGGTGGGTCATTGTTTGCCCACTTCACAGCCGCACCCCATGTGATGCCACGGGCAGTTCCGTCTGCTGTCAGGATGAGCGTGAAGCCAATGGAGCGGTTGGCTGTAGTGGGGGTATTCGTGATGCTTAATGTGTTTACACCCGCATCCAGCGTGACACCAAACACCTGTGCAGAAGATATGTCCAGTGTTAATCCGCCTCCAGATATTGTGGGATACGCAACCACTTCGTTGTAGTACCGCAGCGTTGGTTGAAACAGGGTGTTGAATCCCATGTTCACCGTGCCGTTGAATGTAGCAGCGGTGGTTCCTGCCGCAGAGAGTCCCGCAGAGAAAGATCCAAGACCGCTGAATGTCGCCGTAGACCCTTGGAACGATCCAGCAAGAGTCATTCCACCAGCCGCAGAGATTCCTGCGGTAAATTGGGTGAGCGAGGAGAATGTGCCGCCTGGTGCGGAAACGCCTCCCACAGCGTGAACCAATCCGTATATGTACGCGGCAGTCTGCGCGGTCGCACCAATCACTGCGGTGTTGGAACCCAAGCCGACCGCGCTGCGCCCAATCACAATTTCATTGGTCTGTGCAAGACCGCTTGCGCGAGAGTCCACACCGATGTAGATTCCGCCTGTTCCTGTCGTCAGAGTTGTGGTTCCTGTTGCACCGCGATACCGCCCTGCGTCCGCACCGATTCCGATCACCTCGTTTGCTGTGGTGATGCTTCGCAGGCTATTTGACCCCACACCGGTGTTTCGAGAACCGCTAGTAGTTTGGCGCATGGATTCCGTGCCGATTGCCGTGTTGAACGACGCACCAGCCGCAGACATACTGTACAGGCTTCGATACCCTACTGAAACACAATCATAGAAAACAGGAGTGGCGGTTCCAAGCATTGCTTCGTTTCCGATTGCAACATTACGCAAACCGCCTTCAACAAGACTGCCAGCGCGATATCCAATGCCAATTTGGTCAGAGCCAGTGCTTCCATTTTGTAGAGATGCTGATCCTATGGCGGTGTTTCTGTTGCCACCGTTCATAAAATTCAGAGCCTGTGCACCAATTGCCAAATTAAACGACCCGAATGTGTTTTCATACAGAGTTCCTGCACCAAATGCAACATTGCTTGAACCTGTTGTGCAATTTGTGAGTGCAGACTCTCCGAATGCTGCGTTTTCTGTGCCTGTTGTGTTCAAGGACAGCGCAGCAAACCCAACAGCGGTATTGTTGTATCCACCGTTGTTTGATGCAAGCGCGAATGCACCAATTGCCAGACTTGTGTTTGAGAAGGTGTCGTTGCCTGTGTTTATTGCAACGCCGTTGAACGCAGCCGCAGAAACACCTCCGCTGAATGTTGCACCAGTTCCACTGAGTGTCCCAACTATGCGGACGGTGGACGCAAATGTGGCTCCACCAGATACGGAAATGCCTGCATTGAATGTATTCAGTTCGGTGAATGTGTTCGCACCAAGAGATGCTCCAGTTACAGCACCAGTCAAACCATTGAAACTTAAAACACCTGTATTGCTAAATATAAGTGTTTGACCAGACACACTCAATCCAATTCCGCTGCCGTTGGTGAGTCCTACGGCACCAGTAAGTCCGCGAACACTTGAAACACCTATTACAGCACCCGTGGCTCCGTTGAACGACTGCACGCCGATATTGGTAATTGTGACTGCACCTGTTGTGCCTGAAACAGAGATACCTGTGCCAGCAGCGGCAGATGAAACGCCTTGAACAGCACCAGTAAGTCCGTTGAATGATTGGACACCCGTGTTGGTGATGGTGACCGCACCAGTTGCACCGCTGACGCTGATGCCTGTTCCCGCCGCTGCGGAAGATACTCCTTGAACAGCACCCGTGCGTCCATTGAATGAGGTGACCGCAGTGGTTGCGGCTGTAGACCCGTTCACGGCTCCCATCAATTGGCTTGTGAGTGCAACCGTTCCGCTATCGTCAGGAAGAGTGATGGTGCGATCTGTGCTTCCCGAAGCGGCAACGGTGGTGTATGTTCCGAAAAATTGGGTGAGCCTGAATTGACCGTCCGTGAAACTAGGACTAAGTGTTCCGTTTCCGTTCAGGTTCAGTGTCCTGACTTGGCTTGCACTTAAGCCAGAAGTGAATTGAACCTGATCACTGAATGTTCCTCCATATGAGGAAATTCCTGCATTGAAAGAGTTTAGTCCTGTGAAAGTATTAGCACCAAGAGATGCTCCAGTTACAGCACCAGTGCGCCCGTTGAACGACTGCACACCCGTGTTCGTGATGGTGACTGCACCAGTTGCTGCACTGACGGAAATGCCTGTGCCAGCAGCGGCAGATGAAACGCCTTGAACAGCACCAGTAAGTCCGTTGAATGATGTCACCACCGATGTGGGCAGATCGTAGTAGGTGCTGCCGTCATTGGTGAATGTCCACCGGTCGCTGCTCTCGTTCCACAGCAACTGCACATTTGCGGATGTACCGCGTTCAATCTCCATGCCAGCGTTCTCGCTTGGAGAGCCTGTTACATTGGAATTCAGCGTGATGATGTTGTCTTCAATCAGCACCGTTTCGCTGGTGGTGAAGGTGACACCACCGCTGACAGTGAAATTCCCTGTCACGCTCATGTTGCCGTTCACGGTGATGCCGCTTGCAGATATTCCATTTGCAAAAGACTGTAGTGCAGTGAATGTGTTGGCTTGAGCAGCACACACACCGCCGACTGCGCCCGTGAGTCCGTTGAAGGACTGCACACCGAGATTGGTTACCGTGATGTTTCCGCTCGATGAGGTCACGCCTATGGCTGTGCCCGCGTTTAGGGTAACACCGCCAGCAAATCCGTTCACTGTTAGCACACCGTTCACGGCAGTGACATAATCGGTCACGTAGTTTTTTACCGCTGCCGCAGACGGAATCTTGTAGGTGATGCCTGCCGCGATGTCCGCGCTTGCTCCACTGATGGGCGCACCTACCCACGCCGCAGTAATCCCATAACCCAAGCCAATGTGGAATGTCTTCAGCGTGGTGTTGAACGCTGGCTCGGCAAGGGTCAGCCCCGAACCTGATGTGGGGTCGTTGTCGCCTCTGCGGAATGTGATTGTTGTTCCCATAGTTCAGTCCTGTTTGCGCGTACAGTATTTAGGCGAAGGTTCCACCGTCTATGATTCCTATTAGTTCGTCTGATATGTTACTGAAAGAAACGTACTCATCCACAACTGTTCCGTTCCCTCCATCTATGTTTTTTGCCATTCGGAAATACAGTCCTGATCCTTTTGTGCCCTCTGTTCCAAGCAAAAAATACGATAAATTGTCAAAACTTGTTCGTGCCATACTGTTCGGAAGAGCCTTTTTCTGAAACACGAAAATATCATTTCCTTGTACATATTTTTCACTGCTGATTTCAGCACCACCGTTCAGGTAGTTTATCCCAAAAGATATTCCACCATCTGAGTTGGAGTGGGTGATGCCTTGACCACTTCGAAAAAGAACCGCACCTGTCAGTCCGTTTGCAGACGACACACCCTGTACGGCTCCTGTGACCCCGTTGAAAGACCGCACACCCGTGTTGGTGATTGTTACTGTTCCAGTGGCTCCGCTGACGCTTATGCCTGTGCCTGCAACTGCGGCGCAAACTCCCTGCACCGCACCAGTGACCCCGTTGAAAGAAGCCACATAGTCCGTGGGCGTGTCTCCTGTGGAACCAGTCGGTCCTTGGATGCCCTGTTCACCTTGCGGACCAGTAGGACCAGTGACACCACCACCAACACCTCCCGTGATGTTCACGGTGACCTTGCCGCCAACCTTTGTGTACGACACACCTGCACCGCTGAAATCTAGTGTACGTACATCAGGAGTGACCTTTGACCCGTTGATGTACACAGCCACCTTGCCACCACCACCCGTGGACGCAAGCCATCCCATGTCCTGTGGCGACACCTTGCCACCGCCCATGATCCGCTTCAGGATTTTGTCCAACCGCTCTTCGTCTATGGCGATGGACTTCTCGTCTGCGTCATAGACCAGCGGGAACTTCGCGGTTACAACTCCAGACTCACCAGTGTCTCCCGTATCGCCTTTCTCGCCCTTTGCACCCTTTGCGCCAGCCTTGCCGTCTTTTCCGTCAATACCACGCGCACCCGCTTCGCCCCGTTCGCCACGCGGACCAGCAGCACCATCACGACCGTTAGCACCCGCAGCACCCGCAGCACCGCGTTCACCACGCGGTCCTTGCGGTCCCGCCTCTCCCCGTTCGCCTGCCACGCCGCGCTGCCCCCGTTCGCCTTGAAGACCACGCTCTCCGCGTTCTCCGCGCTCGCCCTGTTCCCCACGCTCACCACGCGGACCAGATTCGCCACGCTCGCCTTGCGGTCCACGCTCACCCGTATCGCCCTTCTCGCCCTGCTCCCCGCGTTCTCCCTGTTCTCCTGTTTCACCGCGTTCCCCCGTTTCTCCGCGTTCGCCCTGCGGTCCAACTGGTCCCACCTCTCCACGGTCGCCCTGTACGCCAGTGAACCCGCGAGAACCGCGTTCGCCGCGCTCACCACCGGTCTTTGCAGCCGCAATCTCGTTCAGCACACCCGCAAGCCCCTCGCGGAACGCCTTGAACTGTGCTTCCGTGACCACGCGGGTGGGAGCAGCCACCTCGTCCACCTCTTCCAGCGTTGCCGGTGGGGTGGTGTCCACCAACTCAAATATGGAATCAATCTGCGTGTCCCCCGCTTCTATCTTCAGGGGCTTGCCAGCGGGGTCTATGAAGTAGTTTTCACCCACTCCACCAAGAATTAGCACATTGGGGTCGTGGCAGTCCTCCCCCTCTATCAACATGAACTGATCGCCCACAGAGTACGCGGAACCACGGATTTCGCGCACTAGACGAAACACGGAACCCGACACGAACTGACCGTTTGAAATGGCAGCAGTTCGGCGTGGCTCTGTGGGCTGTTTTGAATCGGGACGGTCTATCATCCCTTTATTTAGGTGGGCTGGCTAGGCGTGAGAGCCGCCCAAGAGTGGGGGAAAAGCGGTTCTATTATCTTGCCAATGGCATGGGCGTACTGCTGACACTCCCATTGGGCGTGTGGGTCGCTGCGCTGTGCCACCACTCGCGCAAACGCCGCAAGCGAACCTGTCCACCACCACTCCGTGTAGGTTCCCTGTGGCAGCACTGCGCGGGCTTGTTCAGGAGCCACCCCACGCTTGAGCAGTTCCTCGTAGGTCTGTAGTGCGTCACGAACGCACATTTCGTAGTGCCGGTTCACGGTGTTGTAGTCGTCATCAATGGGCATGAAGTCTTCCGACCCCTGTTTTGCACCGTTCGTGGGCTTGCCGCGCCACCGTGGAAGGTACACACTTGGTGGATCGCTCACATATCGGCGGCTCACCTCGTTCATAACAAGACCCACTTGGTGTTTGCCCAACTGCGCTCGTATGAATATAGGAGCCTTGATCCGCAGTGTGATCTGTGGGTGGGCAAAGGGAGTCCAGTGCTTGTGGGTGGCAAGATACTTGATGAGTTTCTGATCTTTTTCGGATAGCCGCTTGCCGTGAACTGCACCTGTCCAGTGCTGCTCACCGTCCCAATCGCTCTGCTTGTTGAAAGAAACCCGCGCAGCGTTCACGATGGTCAAGTCATCGCCCATATGGTCCACATACTGCACAAAACCTTTGTCCAAAACCTGTATATTTTCAATCATCGCACTCTCCATTGTGAAAACCGCGCCAAGGCGGTGAGTCCGCTGCAAGCGCATTCGTCAATGATGCGCTGTATCTCCTGCGGTGAACGCCCCGCAAGCACCATGTCGTTGATGTCTTTTTCGCCTACGCTGTCAGCCCACACGCATACGGTGTAGCCGTCACGGATGGCGGCTTCCACCTTGTGGACAATCTCCGTGTTGCGAGGCTCGTTGTCGTAAACAACAACGCAATCACTGAAAAGCCGAGTGGCGTGGGCGAGTTCGCTGCCAGCAAGAGCAACAGCGTTCCGTAAAAACACAGAGTCGATTGGACCTTCAACTGCATAAATCCTCTTTGAATAGTCCAAACGATCCTCACCGTAGATTGCTCTACCGTCCTTGCTGAACTTGACGGTGATGTATCGGATGGCGTTCTTGGAACCGCTCAAGCAGCGTCCTTGCGCCGCGACCAGTTCACCTGCTTTATTCACGAATGGTATGACGATACGCTCGTCATTCGGAATGGTAGAGTATGTAGGGTCGATGGATCGAACCCAATCCCCAAAGCCGTCAGTGAAATAAAAGCGGTCAAGGTGGGGAACTTTGCGGCTTTCCAAATATTGTCGTGCGGGGTGGTCTGCGGGAAGCGATGCAACTTTTGGCAGACGCAGTTCAGCCTTTGGCAATGAGACTGCCACTTCGTCGGGCTTCACATAATTGCTCTTGCCGTTTTCGCCGTTGCGCCACCGCTCTAGCGCGTACTCCTGTGCGAGTGCAGGAGCCACGGCTTCCAAGAAACGGTACACCGAATGCCCTGCGCCGCAGTTGTGGCACTTGAAGAAATAATCGTTCTTCTTGGGGAAGAAGAAACCACGCGCCTTGCTCTTGCTCCGCTGCGAGTCACCGCAAAGGGGACACCTGCAATTTGCAAGATTGCCACTCTTCCACTTGAACCGCTCAAGTTGGGGCGACACCATGTTGATGTACTTCTTGTCGATGTAAGTGGACATCAGATGCTCCAATCACTTGTGTCGCGCTTGCCGCCAAACTTTGACTTGAAGTCCTTTGCACCGTATCCCGCGCCGTAGCCGTCATCCTCGCCCTTCTTGATGTTTGCGTCCATCAGGTCTTCCGACAGTTCGCTGTCAATGTCGTAGAACTTCATCTTCGCGTAGTTCAGCCCCACGATGAATTTCTTGTTTGCTGCCTTGCCGTTGTAGCGGTTCTT
>Ga0172372_10012239_pt1 | contig 10773 bp, 13 predicted proteins | sample LakKiv5m_2_FD_114544 | JGI IMG/M metagenome (GOLD analysis project Ga0172372, IMG submission 114544) | Freshwater microbial communities from Kabuno Bay, South-Kivu, Congo - kab_092012_9.5m | ecosystem: Environmental > Aquatic > Freshwater > Lake | place: Democratic Republic of the Congo... | reverse complement strand
CGCGATCGTCTCGCGCGAGCTCACGCAGAAGCTCTGGTTCCCGTACATGTACCACGCCGGCGGCTGTCCGATGTTGCACACGTCGCCCTCGCGCAGGTAGCCAGCATTGCAGACGCACTCGTCGATGCTGTCCGCGAGCGCCACCGCCGCCAGCGAGTGCGCGGGGCAGTCGAACTGCTGCCCGCCGAGGCAGTAGTACGACGCGTTGCAGACGTGGCACACCAGGTCCGCCTCGTGGTCGACGCCGTCCGGGTGGAACGCGTGCGCCGTCGCGAGAAGCAGGAGTACGTACACCCCCTTCATACCGGGACGCATGTATATACTGAAAAATGCGTCAGAGGCATGTTTATTAACACTACTACGCTGTCCGACCTACTGCATGTCCTCGTCCGGGACGTAGGACACGGCGTGCATGTCCTCGTCCGGGACGTAGGCCACGGCGATGCATTTATTAACCCACTGATCGATTGGCACGGCGTCTATCTCATCCATAGTCAAGCCCGTGGTGTCCTTCTGCTTGGAGGCCTTCTGCTTGGAGGCCTTCTCGCGAAAGCCTGTGACAGACTTCTTTGGGTTCGTGTACGAACCCTTTTTTTTGTGCGTGAAGCTCGGGCGCTTGGGCATTCTTCTTCCCGCCGGCATCTAATATACTCCGCTGTCGCTCTTTGTCTCGCTGTAGTACGCGTGCACGGCCGCCCTGTGCGCGGCGCTGTCGCGCGTGTCCGAGCTGAGGTAGACGGCCGCTGCCTGGTTGTTGCGCACGCCCGTGAAGAGCACGACCCCCGACGTGATGCTCGTGTTGAGCCCGACGACCTGCGGCAGCAGCTCCCGCACCATCTCGCTGTCGGGAGTGAAAAAGCGCACCGCTATGTTGAACCGTGAGATCCGGCTGGAGGCGTCCGCGCCGCGCATCAGCGTCGTCACGTGCTGTTTCTCCGGCTCTTTCGCGTACAGCGCCTCCACCGTCTGCTCGGACATGTCTGCCACCTGCAGCTGGCTCGCGTGGAAGAGACTGAACTTCTTGGCGGTGGACGCCGTGGCGCAGAAGGTGGACGCCAGCCAGACGAGGCGGGCGGCGTACTGGAAGTTGTAGACAGCGCGGGGCGCGTCCGCGTTCAGCATGTCCGTCACCCTGCTGATCACGCTTGCGTTGTTTTTGGTGAAGGCGTCGTCCAGACGCTTGTGCTCGGTTCCCACACACGGGTCGAGTGCGATGCTGCCAAACGCCCCCTGTATGCGTGCGGTGACGCGGCAGCAGGTCGCGTACATGGGTATCAGCTGCTCCTTGATGTGTGTCAGCAACGTCAGCACCGAGGCGTCCACCTCCACCGGCGTCATGGGCGCGATTTCGATCGAGTCAGCTGTCACCCACGCCTGCCAGGCGGGTTCGAAGCGTGTATTGTGGTTCGTGCAGACAATCTCGCCGCACAGCATACTGAAGTTGTTGCCGCCATAGTTGCTCACGGAGAGGCTTAGCTTGCCAGTGTCCAGCAGCGACGATCTTTCGTTCACGTGAAGCATCTGTAGCATGGAGGCCAGCCGCTGGGTGCAGACGTGGGCAACGTCTGGGGAGCCTGGCAGCGGTCTGATGGCAAGCGACGTCTTCTGTGACCGGACACGGGGCGTGACAATCATGCTCAACTCCTGTTTTATATCAATACACAAGCGTGTTGATACAAAGAGGGCGACGAGATTTTGGCGCTAGACGCCCTCGCTTTCCAAAAACATCTCCCGGACAAGCACGTACAGGTCGGCCTGCACACCCGAAGGTCGGCGCGTGGCGACTGTGTCACGCGTGGACCGAAAGAGGATCTGTCCGTCCGTCGCGATGGCTTTCACCCCGAGCAACTCGAACGACTGCTCGGCGGCGCGCGGCGACAGCAGCCCGAGGCGTTGCATGCCCATGACAGTGTGCGCCATCTCGAGCATCTTGCGCCGTTCCTCCCGAATCTGCGCACAGGCCTCCTGTGCCAAGGTCACGAGTTGTCTCCTGTCCTGGTGCACACGGATCATGTTGCTGGCAGAGAACTCCAAGCCCGTGGCACTGCGCGCCAGCGACTTCGACGCCTGCTCGCGCTTGAGCTGCGTCCACAGCATCAGAAAGTCGCGATTCTTGGGGAGGCTCAGGTTCCACCGCAGGTTGCTGCCATTGTGGATGCGGTCCATGCACGCGAGCATCTGCTCGCTCATGTAATTGGAGAAGACGATGACGCCCGCGGACATGCGAAACTGGTCAAAGAATGTCAGAATCCACCCCTCCCAGCAGTCGTGGCTGCGGCCGCCCTGCAGCCGATCGCAGGGGAGGACAATCATCATCTCCACGCAACCGTGGCGGGTCTCGGACGCCATGAAAACCCGCGGCTTGAACACGGCCACAATGAAGGTCCTCAAAACCCGCCACGCGTACGCAGAGGGCGGGAAGCCCCAGAAGCTCAAGCACACTTCCGGCAGGGGGTGCGTGACGTGCAGACTGGCTTGCGTATCGAACATACAGCTCAGGTTCGCCTTCTCTCGCGCATTGAGCTTCCACGCGCAGGTGAGAGCCTTCATACTCGACGCCAGCAATTCCGGTCGTGTTTGCATGCCGACGGCGCTCACGACTTTCTCCTTCTCAGCTATGGGCGAGTCCTCATCAAGCATTTTGCCCACCGAAACACGCAAGAGAGCGCAAGCTAATTCGTTTTTTTTGCCCTCAGCTCCGCAGGTCGCTCACGCGGTCCTTAAGCAACTTCGCGTACTCTGTCCGCTCCTGGTGCGATTCGAGCTGCTGTACGAACTCGCGGTTGGCAATCGACGACTGCTGCAAGTTGATCCACGCGAGCTGCAGGTAGGACACGATCTGAGACGTCGTGCGCTCGTTGAGCTTGGTGTGAATCTCCGACAGCTCCGAGTCCTGCACGTTGGCTTCGCGGAGCAGGCGCACGAGGCCGGCCGGGAGGCCGCTCTTCGACATGCCGACCGCCGCGCGCGCCCTGCACCAAAGCAACACGTTTTTTTCCCGCAAACGAGCGCCTTTCAAATCGAGTCTCACCGGCAAACGATATATAACCTCTGGCACGTCCAATTATGCCTCTCGCGATCGCAGCGTTGATATTCTTTGTCGCGGCCGTGCTGCTGCTGCTGCACCACGGCTGGGAGCACGCACACGAGGACCCAGACACCAGCTTGGCACAGCGCGAAAGCTGTCCCGAAGTGTGCTACTTCCAGCCCTCGGACGTCGGCAACTTCAGGACCTGCAACCACGAGATGTGGATTCTGCTCTTCCTCGCGCTGGCGCTGGGATGCTGGGTCCTCTCGCTCTTCTGACCTCACGTCTTGTACGCCTGCAGCAGGGCGCTGAAGTGCTGCCAGCTGCTGTACACGTCGCCCATGGACTTGGCGCCGGTGATGACAATCTTGCCGGAGAAGAAGACGAGGAGCACGACCGACATGTCGACCGGGCGGTAGATCAGCCCCGGAAACATGTTGGGCTGGTACGTGCAGAAGATGTTGAAGTCCGTGTAGAAGCGCGCGAGATCGAGTTGCTGCCCGGGCTTGAGGCTGACGTGCGCGTTGCCGACGATGTTCTGGATCTTGACGGGCTCGAGCATGAAGTGGATGCCCGGAAAGCCCAGGCGCATGCACATGAGCACCTGCTTGCTTGCGAGCACGCAGTCCATCACCGACTTGCAGCCGGTCAGCACCATCTTGCCGGAGGTGAAGAGCAGCACCGTGCACACGGGCTCGCCGAGGCGAATCGTGATCGCCGCGAACTTCTGCTTCTCAAAGTACGCGTTCGGGAGCAGGTTGCTGATCGCCCGCAGGTCGAGCTTGTGCAGCTTGGAGATGATGCGGCTCGTGCCCACGAGGTTGTGCACCTGCGCCATGTCCTTTGCGCTCGCGTGGTTGTTGGCGAGGTACTCGAACTCGGCGAAGATGTTGTCGAAGACCTGCGTCTTGAGCGCCGTCTTCGCAGCGCTCAGCTTGCGACACTTCCACTTCATACGCGCCCGAGCGCCCGCGCACACTCAGGGGAGTAGGCGCAAAAACGAGCGTCAAGTAAAACGGAACGCTCTATGTATAAAAGTTGGAGCATACATGAACGAGTTGTTCTGGGCTTTGTGTTTCGTGTCGGGCGTGTTTTTTGTCGCCTCGTCCTCGGTGCTCCTCGGGGGGTACTGCGGGAACTCTTGGAACCTCGAGTACATCAGCACGCAGCTGGCGGCGTGTCTCGACACGTTTCCGGAGGCGAGCTGGATCTTTGTCATCTCGCTGCAGGTACAGACGTTCCTGCTCCTCGGTGCGTGGGAGAGGCTGTTCCACAGCACGAAGCTGCTCCTGTACTTTGAGTGCATGATCACGACCACGGCGGCCTACTTTATCATCTGCCTGGCGAGCGTCGTCGAGTTCCGCTCCGACCGCAAGACAGCCTCGGCCGCTTACCCGGACGTGGTGGAGAGCAGCTTGCACGTGTGGGCCGCGGTGGGCGCGATCGTGAGCTTCGGCAGCATGCACCTCCTGCTGGCCATCAGCCTGCTGGACCTGTCATACTGCGAGCAGAGGATGATCGGCTCGCCGCAGGTCATGGACTGCTTGCAGGACTACAAGAAGGTCATCGAGAATTACATGCGCTTCGACCGCGCTTACTTCCTCTGCGTCCTCGTCTTCTTCATCGCGTGGCCCATCGGCTTCTCGCACTCGGACACCTTCCTCGTGGCCGCCGTCTTCGAGTGGTTGATCCTGATCGTCGGCTCCTGCATGCACATCTATGCGCTCATGCAGATCACGCGCCCGGTGCCCTGGGTGCCCGACAACGGCCCCGCGCCGGACCGCTCCGCGGGCGTCAAGATGTGCTGCCTCTTCAGCTGGGTGATTTCCCTGGCCTTCACGTGCACCGTCTTTGTCTTGGCGCCCGTCTCGACCAGCGCAGACGGCCCCGAGCTGCACACGAGCGTGCTGTACCTGCTCTTGGTCATTTCGACGTACGCCGGCGCGGCGCTCGTGCTCTCGCACTACTCTCTCGGACAACGGGCCTGTATATAACAAAGACAGGCCCATGCGGACGCTGCTCCTTCTTTGCTGCGTGGGCTGCGCGCTTTCCGCGCCGGCCGCAAACGCGATCGTGGTGGAGGTGGAGTGCTGCTACTTGCTGCAGGCGATGCACGGGTTCATGGTCGACAAGCCCAGCGACCGCGTCTCGCTAGACAGCTGCCGCCGCAATCAAGGCTGCTTGTCCTACAACATGATCCAGACCTTCGTGAGACACACCCGGTCGATACTCGACCCGCATCAGAAGCTAGCCGGCGGTGGCGTGACGACCACCGACAAGAGCCTGGTCTTCTCCCTCTCCAACGAGACCCTCGACGTGGTGTCGATGACCATCTTCGCGTTCATGGGGCGCTCCGTCGCCACAGACTCGAGCATGAGCGACGTCACCAAGTGGCTCAGCTACGACATCCGCAAAGACGAGTTCTTCCTGCAGGACTCCGCGTGCGAGATCAACAAGGACGTGTACACGACCCTGCTGCTCGCGTCGATCGTCATCCTCGTCTTCTTCATCGCCGTGCAAGTGCGCCGGGACGACCCGCCCCCCGCGCAGCCAACGCCGCCAGCGACGACCGTCAGGGACAAGTCGGACATGAAACTACTGTTTAGGAGTCTAGTAAAAGCGTAGTTTATTAAACACTATGCTCTCTTGCGAGGTGCAATGGCCACAATGTCCACCTTCGTCTGCTGATCGAGCGCCACGGTCCTGGGCTTGAGCGCCTGCACCTGCGCCTGGATCTGCTTCACAGACTGCTGCATGTTGTTGACGCGGCTCTCGACCGCCGCCGAGGCCCCGCCGAGGCTCTGCGACAGCTTGCTCACGTCGTCGTACAGCCGCGCATGGCTTTTCAGCGTGCCCGTGTGGTCCTCGAGCACGCGCGTGTGCGTCTGCAGCCCACTGTCGAAGCTCGCGGCGTCCTGGTTCAGCTTGTCAACCTGCTTCTGCAGAGCCCTGACCTCGGCGGAGACCGTCGCGAGCCTCGACTTCGCGCCGCTCTCAAACTCACACAGGCGGTTCAGATGCTGCTGGTGATCCCGCAGCCCCGAGTCCATGTTCCGGATCTCGTCCCTGTGCTCGAGGAGCGCCTCGTGCGCCCTCTCCTTGTGTGTGTACAGAGACTCGAGGCCCGCGTGCTCGTGTGTTTTGGCCTTGGCCGAGAAGAGGGCCTCCGCCATGTCCTCGGCCGAAGAAAACGTGACCTTGACCTCTGCGGGACCGTCGGTCGAAGGCTTGGTCTGCACCGCATGCGCCGTCTCCGGCAGCACCAGCATGTCCACACTCGCGAAGGGCTCCGCGCTGTACGCGGGCCTCCCGAAATGCAGCTGCTTCATGAGGCCCGTCGCGGACGGGGTTGCGAGCAGCGGGTGCTGCGGAGCGCGACTCGAGTCCTGCAGCCACGGCGCCCTGCGAACGATTGGTGCTGGGGCGTCCTTGCTGCTGGCCTCCATGTTGGCAGTTGCGAAGGACATGCGCATCAGGTTGTTAAATATCAAGACTGACGGAAATCGTCTCCGGTGACGGCGCCTTTCTTTTCCTCAGGTTTGGGATGTGTGTGTCCGCGTCGAGGGTCAACACGACGCTTGGCAAAATCTGTGACACAGAGCACAGGTTCCGCTCGTACAGCAGATAGAAGCCGTGTATGAACGCCTCCACGCACCGAGGCTCCGTGCCCTGCAGCTGCTTCGTCACCTCGTGCCGCCAGAAGAGGTACTCGGTCGTGAGCAGCGCCTGGCACGGGACGCCGGTCGACGCGCGCTGCAGCTCGCGCAGCCGCAGCTCGACGATCGTGAGGTCCGCCACCGTGCGCACAGGCAGTTCGACGCATATGGGCATGCGCACGGGTTGTTTTATACCCCCTTGAGGGCTGCGGGCGTTGCCCTAGCTCATGAAGTCGTACGGAGTGGCGCTTGTCTTGTCGTGCAGGTCGCACGTCTGCACGAACCCGTGCAGCGTGCTGATGAAGAGCGTCTTGTACCGGCACTCGATGTCGTTGTGGCCGGCGTCGACGTACAGCGCCGGGTGCTGCGAGTGGTAGCTCGTGGCCTGCTTCAGCACCTCCGAGTTGTCGCACGGCACGAGCTTGTCCTGCCGCCCGTGGATGAAGAGCACCAGGCACTGCACCTTAGAGATCCCCGCGAGGTTGTTGAGGGCCACGCTGTCCAGCGTGTGCATCAGGAAGCTGGGCACGAAGCTCGCGTCGAAGACGCAGCGCGCCGCGCTGGCGACCGGCGAGACCAGTATCAGCCCCCGAATCCGCGCGCAGTACGGCCGGGCCGCCAGCGACACCGCCGGGAAGGAGCCGATCGACTTGCCGAAGAGCACGACCTGCGAGATGTCGCAGCCGAGCCGCGAGACGACCAGCTCGAGCGCCACCTCGGCCGCCTCGACCATGCCCTCCTCCGACGTGTTCTTGCTCCCGGAGCTGAAGCCGTACCCCGGGTAGTCGAAGCTGACCACGTTCACGCCCAGCTCGTTCGCCAGCCACTCGCAGTAGCTCTGGCTCGAGGCCACGTCGTCCGCGTTCCCGTGCATGAAGATCACGACGCTCGGCGTCGGCTTGTAGCTGTTCCACGAGCACGGGCTCTCGTACGGGTACGACAGCTGGCAGTGGATGAGCTCGTTCGAGAGCGAGCGCGCCATCACGTTCCGCTCGTCCTCGCGGAAGAGCGCGTGTGAGGACCTCGCCGGCGGGTGGAACATGAGGCTGCGACACGACGCCTTCAGCAGACCGTTCATGCCCCGCAAGCCTTTTATAGCGCTTGCCGCTCTGCAATATTTCTGCCGGCGGGCGGCGCCCCGAGCTCACTCTGCCGCAGCAGGACCTCCATCGCCGCGCGCTTCGAGCGCGCGTCCCCGCCGGGCACGTGCATCACGAACGCACCGGGGCCGTCGAAGCCCGCGTTGGACGCGAGCAGCTCGGAGAGCCCCGTCGACTGCTCCGGCCGCCGGTTGATCAGGCAGCGGTCGACCACGTACGTGCCGCGCCGGAACTTGGCGGACTGGTAACGGGGCGCAAGCAGCGCGTCGATGCGGCGGAGGCCGAAGCACTCCGGCCACATGTCCGTCAGGTAGAAGAACGCGCGGTTCTCGTACTTGAGGGGGATCGTGCGCGTCTGCCGCCCGAGGCTGGCCCGCGCGGCCGACGCCTCCGCCAGGAACTCGAAGCCCCACGAGCTGTTCTTCACGAGGAAGACGCCGGAGTTGAGCCCGTTGAAGTCCTTCGAGATCATCAGCGAGGCCCCCAGCTCCTCCATCTCCGCAATGCCTTGCCCGAGGTCCACGTCGGCGCGCATGATGACCGCGTCCCCGTCGACGACGAAGACGTACGCGTGGCTCTCCAGCGCCCGTCTCGCCACGTCCAGCTTCGCCCACGCGGTGGGGAAGCCGTGCGCCAGCTCGCGCACCTCCGCGACGCTCGGCGCCACGAGCGAGTAGTTCCAGTACTCCGCATACGCCCGCTTGTTCGCGATTGTGCGCGCACGCATCTCCGCCGACATGAAGTCGTCGAGAACGACCACCACCGCGAGGCTGCGGGACCCTCCGTGCGGCACCCCCTGCCAGCGGTGCGCCGCGCCCGTGCACCGGTGCACCCGCATCCACACCGACGGGATCGCGCACGGCAGCAACAGCGTGTGCAGCGACAGGAGCACGCACACGACCCAGTAGCACGCGCTTCGCCGCATGCCCCTCCTCTTTCCCCGCACTCGCCGACAAGATGGTTTTCTTTTTATTGACTCCACTCCAAACACTACAACTCGCGCGTGCTGATTTCGAAGTCCGCGAGCAGCCTCGCCACTGCGGTGAAGTTGTTCACCAGGCTGACGTCGACGCAGTCCGTCCCGTCGAGGGCGCTCTTCGCCAGCAGCTCGCGCCCGCCCGCGTGCAGCAGCGCCTCGACGACCTCGATGTGCCCTCCCTCGGCAGCCGCGTAGAGGCAGCTTTCGCCGTCGTCGTCGACCAGCATCAGCAGCTCGCGCCCGCCGGTGGCGACCAGCACGTCGACCACCGACCGGAACCCGTACCTGGCCGCGGCGTGCAGGCAGCTGAGTCCCCCGGAGGACGTCGCCATCAGCAGCTCGCGCCCGCCCTCGGTGGCCAGCCACTCGACCAGGTCGCGCCACCCGTTCTCGGCAGCGGCATACAGGCAGGTCAACCCGTCGTACGTCGTCGTCATCAGCAGCTCGCGCCCGCCCTCGCGCACCAGCAGCTGCGCGACGTCGAGGCGGCTCCACATGCTGGCGGCGTGCAGGGCGGTCCTGCCGAAGTTGTCCTGCTGCATCAGCAGCCGGAGTCCCCCGGCCTGCAGCAGCGCCTCGACGACCCGCAACTGCCCGCGCCCGGCGGCGGCGTGCAGGCACGTCTTGCCGCCCGTGTCAGGTAAATGCAGGAAATTCCGGAACCCCTTCCGCCGGAGCTCCTGCAGCAGATCCTGCACGATCTGCAGGTGCCCGTGCTCCGCCGCAAGGTGCATGCACGAGGTCATGTTGCGCATCCGCGCCTGCAGCAGCATGCGCCCCCCGTTCAGCATGAGGTACCGTGCCACGTGCACGTGCCCCGCCTTGACACTCAAGTGCAGGCACGTCGCGCCGTCGGTCCTCGCGCTCATCAGCATGACCGCACGCGACCAGCGGCTCCCGTGCTGGTTCAGCAGCGTGCGCACCACCGCGAGGTGCCCGTGCTCGGCCGCGGCGTGCAGCGCCGTCGAGCCGCCGTTGACCGAGAGCATCGCAAAGTTCTTCGAGACGTACTGGAGCAGGAACTTGACGACGTGCGCGTGGCCCTGCTCCGCCGCCACGAAGAGGCACGTGCTCCCGTCGAAGAGGCGCACGCTCACGAGCCCCGGGCCGCCGATGCGCAGCAGGCTCTCGACCGCCGGCAGGTTCCCCATCTCCGCGCTGTAGTAGAGCGCACTGGCGTTGTCGTCGCGCAGCATTCCCGCCAGCTCGCGGCCCCCCGACGCCAGGAGCGTGTCGAGAACCGCCGTGTCCGCGGGGGTACTCACAAACTCGACGCTCGTGAAGAGGCAGGTGCTGCCGTCGGACCGCGGCATCATCAGCAGCTCGCGCCCGCCGACGTCGATCAGCGTCTGCACCACCCGCGCGTCCTCGGCGTCCACCGCGAAGAAGAGGTACGAGGGCTTGTCGAAGCTCACGTCGTACAGCGGCTGCAGCAGCCGCGTCTTGTCGCCCGAGACCGCCAGCGGCCACAGAATCTGCGCGACGTGCTCCGCCTGCCGGTGGTAGATCGCGAGGAGCAGCGCCTGCTTGAACTCCTCGCCGCCAGAGAGCTCGCTGCGCGTGCGCCACAGCAGGCGCCAGGCGTGGCGGTACATGACCAGCATCTTGCGGTTGAGCCTGGCCAGCAGAGGCAGCTTGCGGAAGGTCAGCGCCACAGCGATCAGGCCGTCACCGATGAGCGCGCGCCACGCGTCCTCGTGCGGCAGCATGGTGTTTGGGACTGGTGCGTCAGGTTGCAAATTTAAATACATTTGACCAGCGAACCCAATTTGGCATTTGACCGTTACGAGGTAAAAATGACCAACATTTTTTAGTTAACCAAGGGACCCCCCCTCTTTTTAGGACTCGCCAAGAGAGAGGGGATTTTGGAAATTTCTAAAGTGGAGAACACAATTATAATTAGTACCACTAAAATTAGTGGTACTAATTTTTGTACGGGAACACAATTATAAAATTTTAGGAAATCAAAATGGAAAATTGCCTCGAGGCCCGGGCGGGTCCTGGGGGGGG
>Ga0172372_10012238_pt1 | contig 10773 bp, 7 predicted proteins | sample LakKiv5m_2_FD_114544 | JGI IMG/M metagenome (GOLD analysis project Ga0172372, IMG submission 114544) | Freshwater microbial communities from Kabuno Bay, South-Kivu, Congo - kab_092012_9.5m | ecosystem: Environmental > Aquatic > Freshwater > Lake | place: Democratic Republic of the Congo... | reverse complement strand
GCTTCGTGGTCGAAACCCTGCTGGATGTGGCGCCCGAGGGCTGTGAGGGCTGTGAGGGCTGGTTTTACCGCACCGCGGCCGGTGCGGAGATCGACCCGGTGCTCGAGTGGTCGCCGCAGCGGCGTTGGGCGATCGCGATCAAGCGCAGCCTCAGCCCCCGGCTCGGCAAGGGCTTGCATCAGGCCCGCGCCGATCTTCAACCCGAGCGCACGTTTGTTGTCACGCCAGCGAACGCCGGCTATCCACTCGCCGACGGGGTGGAGGTGGTGGGGCTGGCGGAGCTGGCCGCGGAGCTGCGGCAGGCCTGCTGATCTCTGGCGAGCCTGTGACGGGCACGCATGGATGGGCTCAGCCGCGAGGGTGGCCGTAGAGCGAAGACCTGCCACAGGGCGCCTCTGGAGCGGTGCGAGGGGTGGGATCCCTTCGAGATTGATGCGTCAGCCATCTCGTGTCCGCAGACGTCCCTGCCTGGCAAGCAAGATCAAACACTCAAGGATTCGCAATACTCAGCATGGCCGACCTCAGACCACTTTTGTAGCGCGAGGAACACAGCATAGGCGGATCCGCCTAAAATACGTAGTACTCGGCACGTGAGCCATGAGATCCATTCTGCCGCAAGGCTTTTGCCGCATGCCAGCCGAATGCTTGCTGCGTCATAGGCGGACAGCCGCAAGCCTCGGTGCGACATGGGCGGGTCCGCCCATATAGAAGTTCAGCGGCAGCATTTAGATAACACTGATCAACCAGTGAGGACACATGCGGTCAAGAAGAAAAGCATTGCTGATAGTACTAGGAGTTGCAATCATAATTATTCTCATGTTTGCAATCTTTGGCTATAGCCAAACATGGCAACTTTGGAATATTCCTGTGATGTCTCCTCCTTTTGCCGACTTACGGGTGATTACTCATGGAGCAGATTCTGCAGCTAGAGGCCTTGACCCACTTGTAAGCAATCCAGGTGATCCATGGGGAAGACCGCTAAACTATCCGCGAATATGGCAGAGCCTGTATTCAGTGGGAGTTAATAAGTCGCACACGATTGGGCTAGGCGTAGGCATCATACTTCTGTTTTTAACTGGCGTTGTCATGATCTTGCCAAATGCTAGCAACATGACGATCTCTCTAGTTGTTGGCGCACTCTTATCTCCAGCTGTGCTATTGGGAATCGAGCGCGCTAATATAGACCTATTGATTTTCTTTCTTGTTGCATTATCAGTTGTCTTGGCCAGGAAATCGCTCTTTTTGCCTAGCGTACTAATTGTATTTGCAACCGCTTTAAAGTTGTTTCCAGTTTTTGGGATCACATTACTATTAAAAGGCGGAAAGAAAAGATTCCTATGGTATGCATTTGTGGTATCTGCAAGTTCTCTAGCCTACTTTGTTGCTAATTGGTCAGAGCTTCTTCTGATTTCCCAGGCAACGCCTAGAGCAACTAACCTTTCCTATGGAATGAATGTTGTTTGGATGGGAATAGCAAGCAGTAATTACTCACTAGGTTTTCTGGCGCGCTTTATTAGCGTTGCACTCGCTATCGTTGCAGCTTATCTGATATTTGTAGGATGCACGCAACAATCTATCCTGAAAACATCTGACGAGGGAAATGGTTCATTCAGCCTTGACTCATTCAGGGTTGGGTCTAGCATATACATAGGCACGTTTCTTCTGGGCAACAACTGGGACTATAGGCTAGTATTTCTAATTCTTTGCATTCCTCAGTTGTCTTATTGGCTAACTTCTTCTGGCAAAAGACTGGCATGGTGTTCAAGGTTAGCGCTTTGTACAATACTTGCTTCAATGTGGTATTTAGTCATATCGCAAGTTTGGGGGAATTTATCCCCAGCACTCTCCCATTTGACCCCCTCAGCTCGTTTGTATCCCTGGCTTCTTGATGAATTGTCCAACTGGCTGCTCTTCTTGGTACTAACTTACCTGTTCTCTATTTCTCTTCCGAAATGGGCCAAAGAGTTGCTTCTTTTTCCACTCCGCCCAACAAGGCGCTCCACCTGACCGCTATTCCGCTACGCTCAATAGCGGCAGGTGAGCTTTGGCGTTAGCCAAGTTTGCAGTGGCTAGAACTAATCTAAACCGCAGAGGTAATCTTTCTTGAAAAAAGAAGATGATTTGCACCGAGGCTCTCCTGATTCGGCACCTCAAATCAGCAAGCAGGTACAGCCGCCGAAAACGCTTTCGCTTTCAAACAATCAAGTCATCATAATCCTAGGATTAATAGCGATGCTAATTTTTTGGTCATTATATCGTTTGACACAGCAAAGAGTGTTTACATTAATAATATTACCATGAACCGTCAAAGGGGACTCTGTCGAGTCTCATTCAATGCAATCAACCGCAATCCAAACAGCGTGAGGGGAAAGGCGATAATAGAGATCTTCGAAGATGGGCAGTTTTCAACATATACTTTAGCTGCCACATCTTCGGTCCCAGTAGCTCTAGCTTCAGGGCAGGCAAAGATGGTGAGAGTTAATATCGCCCATTCTGGACTATGTCATCATATTGAGGTCACGGTTGTCGGCTCTCAAGGCTAACAACATCACGCACCCGACCCGATTAAAAGGTTCGGAAAGGATGCTATTCGTTTTTACGGATGGGTGATGATGAGCGTTCGAAGGATCAGCAAAGCAAGGACTTAGCTTATATTTGCTTCATAGTTGCAATCTGGTCACTATCCGCCGTTGGCAAACAATTGCACGAGTGCCAACAATGAAGACAGCATACTACTCGTTTATGTCTCGGGGCCCAGCGTAATTCGCATTTGAGTATTGCTCGGAAAAGAAGATATCCTACTTCATTATCCAAATTGCCGGTGGCTGGCCCCATGGCTCGGGATCGTGGTTTTGTATCCTGGTGAACGGTTATAGGCGGATCCGACTATGGCGACCGGGTCTTGGCAGGGTTTTATGAAAAGCATTGCCACGACACGTTTCTAGCCATGGCTCCAGCTTGCAGCCGTTGTGATAGGCGGCAAAAACGGTGCAACAGCACTTCATACGAGGATCCGGGCCTGCCGGATCTGCTGTTCGGGGCTGGGGCTGCGCCCGAGCTGGCCCGATGTGGCTGTAAGCGGTGATGGGTTGGCCGGAGGTGGTAGCAACAATCCGCCATGGCTAGGGTGCGCTGGCTTCCCTGCCGATGCGTCGGCGCGACGAGGCCCTTGATGCCGCCTTAACCCAGCTCGGCGCAGCATGAGAATCTCTGCTTGCAGTGCGATGACGCGTTCCATCGAGCGGGACTCCAGCATTCCCTCACCCTCCAGCTATGGCGATCTGCAGCGCACAGGCCTCACAGCAGAGGATCTGCGCGATGGCGTGATCGAACATCTCTATTTCACGATTGGGCGCAGCGCTGCCAGCGCAACCCCGCACGACCTCTACATGGCTCTCAGCCATGCCGTGCGCGATCGCCTGATGAGCCGCTACCTCGCCGGCGCCGAGGTGCGCAGGCTGAACACCAGTAAGTCGGTGGCCTATCTCTCGGCGGAATTTCTGATTGGGCCTCAGCTGGGCAATAATCTGCACATGCTCGGGCTGCAGCAGGAAGCCAGGCAGGCCATGCAAAGCTTCGGCATCGATGATCTCGACCATCTGCTGGCGATCGAGGAAGAACCAGGGCTGGGCAATGGTGGCCTGGGAAGGCTGGCGGCCTGTTACATCGAGTCGCTGGCAAGCCTGGAGATGCCGGCGGTGGGCTACGGCATCCGCTACGAATTCGGCATGTTTGATCAGGCCTTCCATCAGGGCTGGCAGATCGAGATCAGCGATCAGTGGCTCAAGGGGGGCTGGCCCTGGGAGGTGGTGCTTCCCGATGAACAATGCCGCGTGGGCTTCGGTGGCAGCTGCCACACCTGGCGCGATGCTAGCGGCGCGGAACATGTGCGCTGGATTCCCTCCGAGGTGGTACTCGGCATTCCCCATGATGTGCCGATCGCGGGATACCGTGTCAACAGCTGCGCTCGGCTGCGCTTGTGGCGATCGGTGCCGGTGGATACCTTTGATCTTCAAGCCTTCAACAGCGGCAATCTGCAGGCCGCCGAACAGCAGAAGGTGCGTTCGGAATCGCTCTCGAAGGTGCTCTATCCCAACGATTCCACCCCGGCTGGACGTCGGCTGCGCCTGATGCAGCAGCTGTTTTTTGTGAGCTGCTCGCTGCAGGACATCCTGCGCACGCTCGATCAACAGGGCCTCGGCTTTGCATCGCTAGCCGATCACTGGGCCGTGCAGCTCAATGACACCCATCCCGCCATCGCCGTGGCCGAGCTGATGCGGCTGCTGGTGGATGAACACGGTGTTGGCTGGGATGCGGCCTGGGCGATTGTGGGCAGCACGGTTGCCTTCACCAACCACACCCTGCTGCCGGAGGCTCTGGAGTGCTGGGATCTGGAGATGTTTGCCTCGCTGTTGCCACGCCATCTTCAGATCATCTTTGAGATCAACCATCGTTTCCTCGAGCATGTGGCCTCGGTGTTCCCGGGCGAAGAGGATCGCCTGCGCCGTCTTTCGATCATCAATGAAGAGGGCCGTCGTTCGGTGCGGATGGCCCACCTTGCGGTTGTGGGGGCCCACCGTGTGAACGGCGTGGCGGAGCTGCACAGCCAGTTGATCCAGAGCACATTGCTGCCGGATTTCGCGGCCCTCTGGCCCGAGAAGTTCTGCAATGTCACCAACGGTGTCACCCCACGGCGCTGGGTGGCGCTGGCCAATCCAGCCCTGCACCAGCTGCTGCAGGAGGCGGTCGCGGCCGATTGGCCCGTGCGCCCTGAACTCTGGCCCACCCTTGAGCAGAAGGCGGACGATCCTGCCTTCCTGGATCGCTGGGCTGCCAGCAGGCTGGAAGCGAAGCGCAAGCTTGCGGCGCGGATTGCCAGCCTCTGTGATGTGCAGGTGGACCCCTCGAGCCTGTTTGACATGCAGGTGAAGCGGATCCATGAGTACAAGCGCCAGCATCTCAATGCCCTGCAGGTGATCAGCCGCTACCTTCGCATCAAGCGTGGTGAGACCACGGGCATGGCGCCCCGCACGGTGATCTTCGGTGGCAAGGCGGCGCCTGGCTATGCGATGGCAAAGCTGATCATTCGTTTCGTTCACGCCATCGGCGATGTGGTGAACAACGATCCGGCCTGCGCGGGGCTGCTGAAGGTGGTGTTTCTGCCTGATTACAACGTGAAACTGAGCGAATTGGTCTATCCCGCCGCAGACCTCTCCGAGCAGATCTCCACCGCTGGCCTTGAGGCATCGGGCACCGGCAACATGAAGCTGGCGATGAATGGTGCGCTCACCATCGGCACCCTGGATGGCGCCAATATTGAAATTCGCGCGCAGGTGGGAGCCGATCAGTTCTTCCTGTTTGGCCATACCGCCGAGCAGATCCAGCAACTCATGCCCGGCTATGCCCCCTGGCAGTGGCTGGAGGGAATGCCTGAGTTGCAGGAGATCTTTGCCCGCCTCGAAGCCGGTGAGTTCAGCGCTGGCGATCGCGAACTCTTCAGGCCCCTGGTTGGCAACCTGGTGGGCCATGATCCCTTTGCCGTGATCGCGGATTACGCCGCCTATCTGCAGGCTCAGGAGACGGTGGATCAGGCCTGGGCCGACAGCGCCAGCTGGAATCGCAAGAGCGTGCTCACGATGGCCCGCTCCGGCTTCTTCTCCTCGGATCGCGCCATCCGCTCCTACGCCGAGCAGATCTGGAACCTGCAGGCCTCTCCGGTCACCCTCGGCTGCACCCTTCCCGGCCCTGGGGGCGAGCCTGCCTGACGCTCCAGGCCGAACCGCTGACTGGTGCGGTCGGTGGCCCGTTCAGCGCCCTGCTCCGTCGCAACCGCTGCGCCTCGGGCTGAGCAGGGCCAGCCGGTTGGCCTGCAGGGGGTTGAGGTTGTCGTCGCTGGCCAGCAGCAGGCTGGGCTTTCCATCGCTCAGGGTTGGCCCTGGAATGAGGGACTCCCAGTTGTCGGGCTTGAGGCCGATGGCGATCAGATCCCACTCGGCCAGGGGTGGGGCCGCAACGCTGCTGCCTGCGGGTGGCAGCGGGTAGAGGGCCAGGCGGATCTGCCAGCGATTCGGAGCTTCGAACCGCCGCAGCAGAGCCAGCAGCTGGCGGGGGCCAGTCGCCAGCAGATCGGTGAGGCCCCAGCCCTCACCCTCTGGCAGCTCCAGGGCGCCCTGCGGAGATGGGCTCGGTGCCGTTCGGGCTGGATCGGCCCCAGCAGGCCACCACCAGCGCAGCAGCCGCACCAGGCGCGGCGGATCCTGCAGCAGCGGCACCTCGGCGGCCATCAGCAGGGCCGGCGGCTCGGCAGGGTTGCGGCCCGGCAGCAGCAGCAGCGATTCCGGGCCGCCGTTGCTGGCCAGCCCACGCCCGGGTGCCGGCTGCCAGTCTTCAGGCAGTGGCAACGCCTCGAGCAGCACGCCGCCCGGGGCGCTGAAGCGCAGCAACTGGGCGGGGCGATCCGCACGGCGGCGGCCCTCGCTCGCCACCCACCACTGCCGGCCCAGGGCGACCAGCCCCTCAGCATCGATGGCTTCCGGCAGCCTCTGCGCCGGGCTGCTGCGCAGAGGGGTCTGGCCAAGCAGGGAGGGGGCGGAGTCGGCCCTGGGCCAGCTCCAGCGGGCCAGCGAGCCACTGGGGAGATCGCTGAGCAGCAGCAGGCGCGCCTCGGCTGGCGACCAGTGCGCCGCCGAGAAGCCGCCGATGGGCTGCCCCGCGGCATTCTGCCGGGGCAGCTCCAGCTGAAGGCCCAGCTGCCAGCCGGCATTGAGCGGGCAGGGGAGAAGCGGTGCTGCGGCGGCAGAAGCAGGAACCAGGTGGCCCCAGAGGGCCAGGCACAGGCAAGCCGAGCTCCATCGCCTGACTGTCATCAACGCAGCATCGACCGCTTCCAGGGCAGCGTCGGCATCGCAGAACACCACCCCTCAGGGCCGCCCGCCCGCCGCTACGGCACGCGGCAGGATGCTCGCCCAGCTGCTTAGCAGACGCCCTGCCATGGCAAGCGTCTCCGCGATCTCCCGGAGTCGTGATGGTGCGGTCGTCACCCCGGATGGGGCCTGGCCAGGCTCAGCAGCAGAGATGGCTCGTCATGAACCTCTGGATCCTGCAACGACGGCCTTCGGATCTGCTGGAACCCTATGAATGGACGCGCCTGCGGGAAGAGGCGCGAGAGCTCAACGTGAATGTTGAGATCGTTGCACCCGCCGACATTGATCTGATCGTGAGCGGAGGCGGACGCCGCGCAATCAGGCGCTGTGGCGTGGAGGTGGATCTGCCTGATGCCGTGCTGCCGCGCACCGGCAGCTTCACAGACTATTTCAGCCTGGCGATCCTGCGCCAATGCGAGCAGCTTGGTGTGGAAGTGATCAACAGCAGCCAGTCGATCGAAGCCGTGAAAGACAAACTATTTGCCCATCAGATTCTCTCTCAGAACAAACTGCCGATCCCACGCACCATGCTCGTGCGTTTCCCTGTTGATGTAGACCTCGTGGCTCAGCAGATCGGGTTTCCCTGTGTTGTGAAGCTTCTGGTCGGCTCCTTTGGCGAAGGCGTGCTGCTCAGCCGTGATGCTGCCGACTTCCGGGATCTGATGGAACTGCTGGCCAGCCTGGATCGATCACAGGCTGTGATTCTGCAGCAATACATCAGCCATCGTCCCGGCCAGGATCTGCGGGTCTGGGTGATCGGCGGCCGCGTGCTGGGCGCCATGTTGCGACCCAGTAAAGATGGCAGCTTCAAGGCCAACATCATTCGCGGCGGTGATGGCGTGGCCCATCCCCTCAATGCCGAGATCCAACGCATCGCCTTCGCCTGTCAGTCTGTTCTGCAGCTCGACATCGCCGGGGTTGATCTGCTCTTCGACCACGACAGCTACTGCGTCTGCGAGGTGAACAGCGCCCCGGGATTCAGCGGTTTTGAAGCCGCCACCGGCATCAATGTGGCGCGCGAGATTCTTGGCCATGCCCTCGATCGCACCCGCAGGCCGTCGCGACCGTTCGCCGTGAGACAGCACAGGCACTCCCAGCAGCCGCAGGGGTGCTTCGCGCGCTGATCGGATCGCCCGGACCCTGGCCGTGGGCGCCGCGACCGAGCAGATCCAGAGGCAGCACCTGATGCTGCGGCCTACTCTCCACGCCGGTACCCCGCCTGCGCTCCCGCCCGCCATGGCCATCCTCGGACGCGCCGCCATCCTGCAGGCCATCGAGCAGGGAGCGATCGCGATCACACCCTTCGCCGCCGAACTTGTTGGGCCGGCTTCGGTGGATCTGCGGCTGGCCCACACCTTCCGGGTGTTCCGCAAGGTGCATCAGGTGATCGAGGTGCAGGCCGACACCGATTACCGCGATCTCACCGACAAGGTGCAGCTCGAAGCCGGCCAGCACATGCTGATCATGCCGGGCGAAACGATCCTGGGCATCACCCTCGAACGGCTGCGACTGGGGCCCGGGCTCTGCGGCTGGCTGGAGGGCCGCAGCCGCTTCGCCCGGCTCGGCCTGATGGTGCACATCAGCGCGCCGTTCATGGGCCCCGGCATCGACAGCCAGCAGGTGCTGGAGATGAGCAACTTCGGCCCGGCGCCCCTGGCGGTGGTGCCCGGTCTGCCGATCTGTCAGTTCCTGTTTCAGCGGCTCGAGGGCGAGGAGATCTATGCGGGCCGCTATGCCGGTCAGACCATCCAGAGCTTCTGACAGGAGCTTCTGACCAGAGCTTCTGAGCCACCGTTCCCTCTCCCTGCACCATGCCCCTCCGTCTGCCGCATCCCTGCCGTGCATCCCTGCTGGCGGGGGCGCTGCTGCTCTGCCAGGCGGTGCCGCCCCGCGCGGCTGAGCAGCCCGCCTTGGGGAATGCCTCCGCCCCGGCAGCAGCGGCTGCGGCACCGCTCTCCTGCCGCCAGGCGCTGCTCGCCCTGGAGCAGCAGCAGCGCCGGCTTGCCGCCGACGCTCCGGCCCTGGCGGTGCTGCTGCTCGGCGAGATTCACACCAGCGCCGCCGACCACGCCTGGCAGCTGCGGAGCCTGGAGACGCTCCGGCAGGCTTCCCGGCCACTCAGCCTCGGGCTGGAGATGCTGCCGGCGGCCCGCCAGCCGCTGCTGGATCGCTATGCCAGCGGCCAGCTCCAGGAGGGGGCCTTCCTGCAGCAGGTGGGCTGGGCGGAGGTGTGGGGGCATGATCCGGAGCTCTATCTGCCGCTGCTGCGCTGGGCCCGGCGCTGGCGGGTGCCGCTGCTGGCGCTCAATGCCGAGCCGGCGCTGGTCCGGCGGGTGCGCCGGCTCGGCCTGGCGGCCGTGCCGCCCAGCCAGTGGGAGGGCATCGGCGATCCGGCAGCGGCCGGCGCCGTGTACCGCCAGGTGCTGCGAACCGCCTGGATCGGCCATGGCGGATCCGGGCCCGCGCTGGCCGGGGTGGACCCCCGTGCCGCTGAACCGGCGCTCAGCCCGGCCCAGGCGGCCGATCTCGAGCGCTTCATCGACAGCCAGCTGCTGCGCGATCGCGCCATGGCCGAACGGCTCGCCGCCGCCCATGCCCGCCAGCCTGAACGGCTGCAGGTGGCGCTGGTGGGGCGGGGGCATCTGGTAGCCGGCGATGGCATCCCCGCCCAGCTGCGGGATCTCGGCGTGATGCGCCAGCAGGCCCTGCTGCGGCCCCCGCTGCCGCCGGACTGCATGGCACCCCCGCCGGGGGCACGGCTGGGGGCCTATCTCGAAAGCGCCGATGGCGCGGTGTGGGTGCGGCGGGTGGCCCCTGGTTCAGCGGCGGAGGCCGCCGGCCTGCGGCCCGGCGATCGCATCCTGCTGCTGAACGACCGGCCTGTGCAGCGTGCCGGTGAGGTGATCCTCCGGGTGGCCGGCCACCCGGCCACTGAACCCCTCACGCTCACGATCGAGCGCGCCGGCCGGCGGCTGCGGCTGCGCGTGCGGCTGAAGCCGGCCGCCCCGGCCTCTGCTCCGCCGCCGCGCAGCGAGCGCGCTCAGGCCACCACCACCCCCGCCGCCCGCATGGCTGCCGAGAGCGACCACACCTCCACCACCAGCTGATGCCAGGGCTGGATGGTGGCCATCTCCAGGGCCATCGGAGCCGGCGCCGCCTGGCGGAGCATGCGAGCCGCCGCCAGGCCCGCCAGGCCCTGCTCGAGTCGTTCGCGCAGGGTCTGACGAGCGGCCGCAACCAGCACTTGCTCGGGGCAGTGATCCAGCAACTTCAGGCCGCGGCTGAAGCTCTCCTCGAAATCGCGCAGCAGCGGGTTGAGCACCTGCTCAAGCAGCGCTGCGGCTTCGTCTGAAGGGGGAGGGGCGGCGGCCATGGCACGACCCTAGGAACCCCGCCTGGATGCGAGGCGTCTGGCCGGTGCGGCTCCCCGCCCGCCAGCGGGCCTCAGCCCAGCAGCAGGCCGCCCTCCTCGCGCATCGCGGCGCTGGCGCTGCGCAGATCGAAATGCAGTTCCGCCAGGGTGCAGTGGGCCAGTTCGCGCTCCAGGGCCAGCCGCAGCCGGGCCTCCAGCAGCGCCGCCACCCGGTCGCTGGCGGTGGTGTCTGCTGTGCTGCCAGCGGTGGCATCTGCGGTGCCATCTGCGGCGGATGCGCAGGCGGCCGCGCTGTCGCGGGCCCCGGGTTCCTGCGGGGCGATCGCCAGCCCATGGCCCAGGGCGGCCAGCACGGCCGCCAGTGGAATCGAGCCGGCCGGCCTGGCCAGCCGGTAGCCGCCGAGCCGCCCCCGCCGCGCCTCCAGCAAGCCTCCCCTGCGGAGCTGCAGCAGCAGCTGCTCCAGCATCGGTTCGGGC
>Ga0172372_10012237_pt1 | contig 10773 bp, 3 predicted proteins | sample LakKiv5m_2_FD_114544 | JGI IMG/M metagenome (GOLD analysis project Ga0172372, IMG submission 114544) | Freshwater microbial communities from Kabuno Bay, South-Kivu, Congo - kab_092012_9.5m | ecosystem: Environmental > Aquatic > Freshwater > Lake | place: Democratic Republic of the Congo... | reverse complement strand
TACTCAGCACTCCCGCAATACTGATTGCTGCAATGCACCAAGATGTCGATCGAGTCCTTCACCAACCTTGCTCCCTTTTTCAGCAGATATTCCTGAGTGGCCAGGTCCTTGCGAGTACACTGACACGGCTGCGTGCCTTCTGCGCACGCCAGCGCAAGCATGAAACAGAGTACGCCGAGGCAGAGCAAGCTCCGCCCCTCTTTCATGTTTTCTGTGTGAGCTCATCTTATATATCAAATTGTGTCCGACCGGGGGGGGCACGGCGCGTAAAGCGGCCCTCCCTCGGGCTTGCAGGGCTTGTCGGTCTTCGGCGACTCTCGCACTCTGCGCCAGACGACGACGAGGAGGATGATCGTGACGAGACAGATGGCGATTGCGGCGGCGCTCAGCGCGAGCGCCAGGTCGGTGAGCTGCGCACACGCGGCCAGGCTTTTCGCGCCGGCAAAGTCCTGCGTCCAGTCTGTGTCCTGCAGCAGGCGCCGCGCGGGGCGCGCGGGAAAAGGAATGAGACCCGCTAGTTCCCAGCAGCCATGCTCATTGTGTTCAAAGAACGACGCCGTCGAGCAGTTCTTCCATGCGTTTTTGAGGTAGTCCTGCGTCCAGTCTGTGTCCTGCAGCAGGCGCCGCGCGGGCTCCGCGGGCCGCGCCGGCAGCCCGCGCCGGCGGACGTGCAGGCGGGCGTCCTCGTGCGGGCGCGCGTGCGCCGGCCAGCGGGGTTCCGGCCAGCGGGGTTCCGGCCAGCGGGGTTCCGGCCAGCGGGGTTCCGGCCAGTGGGGTTCCGGCAGGTGCAGTTCCGGCCAGTGGGGTTCCGGCAGGTGCAGTTCCGGCAGGTGCAGTTCCGGCAGCCGCTCCGGCCGGCTCGCGTTCGCCGCCGGCACCCACCACAGCTTCGGCGGCCCGAGCCGTGGAAACGCCGTGCCGTTGCGCAGGGCCTTCTGCTCCGCCCACTGCACGCCCTTGAGAGTCTCCGCCAGAAGCTGCGACATGCGCGAATCCCTCGTATATAGGCTAAGGCAACTCGGTAGTATTTTAGAAGAGTGCAAACATGAAGATTAGAAACATACTGCTAGCGTACATGGTGTGTCTGCACAGCATGAGCGTGTCTGCAGACGCGGCCTGTGAGAACGATCTTTATACTTGTAAAGAACTTCCATATTGGGACGCTTGCAAATGTTGTGAAGGACAAGAAAAAAGTGCAACCCCTATCAACAGCTTTGTTAGTCTACACACTTGTCCTCTTTGTCCAATCGGCACGTACATGAAAGAAAATAATCACCAGAATTGGGATTGCACACCCTGTCCAAATGGTGCATCAACCAATAGGGTTGGTGCGACACATGGGGTTGACTGCTTTTGCGGCGAAGGGTACAAGACCGCCACCATACTTCCTTCTTTGTCATGTTCACAGTGTGAAGCGGGAAAGTACAAAAATTTTGTAGGAGATTATTTTTGTTCAGACTGCGCCGCCGGCTCGTATTCTGGAATAGGAGCGCAAACGTGTACGCTGTGCGCCGCCGGCAAGTTTTCGACTGCGGTTGGCGCGTCGTCGGAAAGCACTTGTGCCACGTGCCCGGTCGGCAAGTTCTCGGCGGCGGGTGCTACCGTATGCGGAAACTGCCCGGGTGGTCAGTACACGGACGTGGCAACGCAAACATGCAAACCATGTGCGATCGACACGTTTGCGCCCGCGGGCGTTGGCGTGTGTTCTCCATGCAATCTTGCAAACAACGAGTATTCAAACGAGGGTGCAGCTGCATGTTCAGTTTGCCCGGCTACTTACTACATTGGCCAGAGAGTTAATGGCAGCCCGTGTACGTGGTGCCCTGCGTGTTTAGCCAACCATGTGCGGGTAGGGTGCAAGGGGGCAAGTTCCGGAGCCTGCGTGCAGTGCCAGGCCGGCGAGCGTCTGAATCTCGCGACGGGGTGCGAGCCATGCCCGGCCGGCCAGTACCAGCAGCAGACGGGTCACGTCCTGACCTCGTGCAGCGCCTGCCCGCTCAACAGCAACTCGCCGGCGGGGAGCGACTCGGTGTTCGACTGCGGGTGCAACGCTGGGTTCGAGCGCGAGTACGTGATCGGCCCGACGGGTCTGCTCGTCGGCTTCAACTGCTACTGCTCCCTGGGCTTCTTCGTGAACGGGACCGCGTGCGACGCGTGCAAGCTGTGCAAGCGGGGGGAGTACCGGAGCGGCTGCGCGGCCGCCAGCGCGGGCGAGTGCAGGCGCTGCGAGGGCTGCGCGAACCCCTCGCAGAGGCGCGCGGGCTGTGGGTACCTCTCGGCGGGCGAGTGCAAGGACGTGGACGAGCTCGTGCGCACGCCCTTCTGCCCGGTGGAGGTGGAGGAGCGCGACGCGCTCGCGATCTCGGTGCGGCAGGCGTCCGGGCTCGGCGCGTTCTCCTTCGAGCAGGTCTTCGGCACGGGCGCGGTCGGCGCGTCCTTCGTGTGCAGCACGCCGTGCGACGGCGTGGACTACGACAGCATCCAGTGCGACGGGCCGTTCGCGTGCAACGTGAAGACGTGCGCAGAGAGGATCGAGCCCGAGGGCAACATGGTGCCGGTGCGCGCGTGCCCGGTCGTCATCGAGGCGGAGGACAGCAAGGAGACGCGGCTGCTGAAGCGCCGCGAGCAGTGCGTGCGCTGCCGGGACTGCGGGCACACGAACCGGAACTTCTACGACACGTCGGGCCGGCCGAAGGCGGGCTTCTACAGCAACTGGGGGGGCGGCTGCGTGCGGGAGTGCAGCAAGCTGAGCTGCTCGGACAACATGATCTGGGACTGGACCGCGCGCAAGTGCAGGGACTGCTCGGAGCTCCGGAGCATGGAGCTCTGTAACCTGCGCGACCGCGAGAGCCTGAACCTGCGGAGCTCGCGGTCCGTCACCGGGAACTGGCCGCTCCTGCACTTTCCCGAGTGCGAGGGCAACGGGGCGGCGAAGGCGCTCGAGTCCTTCTCGTACGGGCGCTGCGTCGCGTGCGACGAGCTCGCGCCCAGGGCGCAGGTCTGCGCGAGCGCGGAGCTGTACCCCGGCGCGTGCCGCGACGGAGCCGTGCAGTGCCGCGAGTGCCACCGCGCGGGCCGCGCGGGCACGCAGAAGCTCCTCGACGTGCTCAAGGGCGTCTGGTACAACTCGCGGAGCCTCGCGTGGGAGCCGCTCCACTGCCAGATCAGCCCGTGCGCGCGCCGCGAGGACAAGGAGTGGACGGGGGTCGGCGAGGCGGACGCGGTCTGCACGCGCGAGTGCGCTCCGGCATCCTGCGCGGACGACGAGGTGCTCGTGCCGTGCCGGCTTCCGCACGACACGCGCTGCGAGCGCGTGTACCCCCCTCCGGGCGACACGCGGCCCGCGCGCTCGCGGTTCGTCGGCGGCGAGGCGAACCTGCTGAACGAGGCGAACCTGCTAAACGAGGTGGCCGGCGGGCCCGGCTTCGCAAGCTTCGAGAACACCTTCCTCGTGCTGGGCCTGCCGGACGTCGCCGAGTTCCAGTGCGTGTGGAACGCCAACGGCATCTTCGACAACCAGGCGAGTCCCGGGGGGGTCTCGAACGTGCTGTGGACGCGCGGCCGCTCGGACGACGCGGAGTACGAGGAGCGGGGCACGCAGGTGTGCCGCGAGTGGAGCGTGGAGCGCGGCGAGTGGATGCCGCTGCTGCCACTGCAGAACACGGTCAGCGCGCCGGAGGATCGCGAGAGCAGCCGGCGCATGCTGGCCAACACGGAGGCCTACGTGCTGTCGTACCGCTTCTCCGGGGCCTTCTTCGACAGCCGGCTGCGGGACGTGCACGCGCGCTTCACGGGCGACGCGCACGAGCCGCTCGAGCGCATGCTGCGCGGGGCGCACGTCGGCGGGGCCGGGAGGCTCTTCCTCATGCTGCTGCTGCACGAGGAGACCGCGGCGCTCGCGGTGAACGTGCCGACGGACCGCGGCGTGCACCGGGCGATGTGGCTGCAGGCGCTGCTGCTGAGCTTCGCGGTGGTCGACCTCACCGCCGACGGCAAGGACTACGGGCTGACCGTCAGCGCGGCCGTCACGGTCGACGACAAGCACGTGAGCGACCTTGACGACAACTTCGTGCTCGAGTCCTTCTGGGTGCAGAGCGCGAGCGAGCTCACGCAGGACCTTGGCCCCGAGCTCCTCGGGAACGCGTCGAGCCTCTTCGGCGTGCACGTGTCGAGCGCGCCCTTCGCGGCGTGGCGCCGGTGCAGTCCGGACGCGATGCTGGCGGTCGGCATGGTCTTCAACCTGCGCACAGCGCCCTTCCAGGCATCGGAGCTCAACCACAGCTGGCTCCCGCGGCACGGCGGCACCGCCGGGCTCGTGCTCGTCAGCTGGCTGTGCGGGCGCGGCGCGACAAGCCTGGCCCTCTCCGAGTGCGACGGCCTCCTCTACGCGGCGGAGGTCTACGTGCGGCAGCGCGCGTACGACCCCGGCACGACCGAGCAGGCGGCGCCCTGCCAGGACCAGAGCCTGTGCGCGCGCACGGCCAACCCCACCCTGCTGGGCCTGCTGCACGTGCAGGAGCACGTGCGCGGCGCGCCGACCGCCGCGCAGCACTACGGCGGCGCCGTGCGCTACAGCCTGGGGGGCTTCGACTTCGGCACGCCGCAGCAGGCGCACGCGTGGGCCCCGTACGCCGACTGCGCGCTGCTGGTGACGACCGCGAGCGAGACGAGCGAGAACGCGGTGCGCTGCGTGGGCGCGGGGGGCGTCCGGGTCGTCGCCGCGCAGCAGGACTCCTCGCGGCTGCTCGGCGCGTTCGGGTACGAGCTCGGCGGCCAGCGCTACGCCATGCTGCTGCTCGCGGGCCGCTGGGCGCACTCGGCGACGCTGGGCTGGAACGACACGGGCGTGTTCCGGGTGGTCGCCGACGAGGCGCGCCTCAGCCGGAGCTGGATCAGCGTGTGCGTCGAGCGCGTCGACGGCGAGCAGCGCCTCGCGGCGCTCGGCATGGACGCCAACAACGCGGCCGAGGTGCGCTTCTTCCGCCTCGAGCTCGCCGGGGCGGGCGTCCGGCTGCAGCCGCTGGGAGGCGCGCTCACGTTCAGCCTCACGTACGCGATCCTCGAGCAGGAGCCGGTCGGCTTCGGCAACGGCACCGAGCCCGCGTCCCTCGGCTTCTCGACGGTCGACCCGTGGATGCGCTACGCGCGCGTCGTAATGGCCCGCTGGAGCGGGACGGTGCTGGTCGCCGGCGTCACGGCCGCGCAGGTGCTCGCGGACGGCACCGGCGGCAGCCGCCTGCTCCTGAACGTGTGCGCCGGGGCGGCGGAAGCGACCACCGCGTGCGCGAAGGTGCAGCTCTCGCGCCCGCCGGAGGACGCGCCGAGCTTCGTCTCGGCCGCGCCGCTGCGGCAGGAGGGGGCGCTCGAGTACTGGGTGGTCGGCGTGCACGGCCTCGTGTACGCCGTGACGACCCGGGGCGCGGCCGTCACCATCGAGGCGCAGCCGCAGTCCGACCTCGCGGGCGTGCACTTTGTGCAGGTGGACACGCTCTTCTACACGCTCAGCGCCAGCGGCGCGCCCGCGCTCGGCATCCTCACGTACCTGCCGGGCTTCGAGCGCCTCCAGCGCAACGCCAGCGGGGTCCTCGCGTACGCGGTCCTCGTGGTCCCGCCCGCGGTGGTGCCAGAGGACCCCGACTTCAGCAGCCCCTACACGCCGCCGTCGACGGCCCTGCGCCTGCAGGCGCACTACGCCAGCTACCACGTTGAGGCCGCCGGTCCGGGAGTCTCGGCACACGAGCTCGCGGGCGCCAGCGCAGCCGGCAACGAGTCGACGCACCTCCTCGTCTCGCCGCACGCGCCGGCGCCGTTCGCGACGCGCAAGGCGGGCTTCGTCGCGACGTACGAGGGCTCCGGCCTCGCGCACCGCATCGGCCTCCCGCACGCGGTCGGGCGGTACGAGGTGACGGACACGTGCCGCTTCACGCACACCCAAACGGCCGCCGCCGACGGCGTTCTGCTGACCCTGAACCGCGCGCCGGCGGGGCCGCTCCTGCTGCAGTTCACGGTCCCCTGCGGCGCGGGCTTGAAGATCATGTCCCCCGGCGTAAACAACACGAGTTTGGACATCAAACTGAGCGGGTTTCAGGTACACAGCAACCTGAACGGGGACTGGACGTACAAGGGCCTGTTTAACTCGTGTCTCACTGATCGGAGGGTACAGATGTTTCCGGAACTCGTGTGTTTGAATGTGGAGGTGCCGTACTACTTCAAAACTGTTGCCGAGGCAACGCTTGAGATACCACGCCAGGATCGCTACCTCTTCTACAACGGCCTGGATAGGAGTTGGACAATCACAGAGATACTCGGGCCCCACGATTTCTACGCTGAGCTGTACGTCAACCCAGAGGAGTTGTTCAATCCTCCAGAGAACTGGAACGAGAAGGACAGCTCGCAGTTTCTTCCGACCTTCCCGGTCTGCAAGACTTGCCAGGCCTCGACACCGTCCCGGTCCTGGTTCCTCCAAAACTTGCAGACCGCGAGCGCCACGCCGCTGGTGCAGCACGAGTGCCCCGGCGACGTCTTCCTGGCGATCGGGACGCGGCAGGAGGCGTACTACCTCCTCCCGGGCACGGACCGGCTGCACACCGTCGTCGCGACGCACGCGACGGCCTTGCTCAGCGTCTTCGTCGGCCGCGGGGCTGCCTGGGTCAACAGCGTGCACGCGCAGGCCTCCCCCGCCGAGCTGCGGCGCCGGCTGCTGCGCGCGCGGCAGCTACAGGCGAGCGCGCCGGCGACGCCGGTGGGGAAGGCGTGGCAGCGCGAGCGGCAGGTACTCACACTGAACCCGGTGAGGGACATGCGACTCGAGCTCCGCTTCGCGCGCCGCGAGACGGTCTTCGCGGACGCGCAGGTCAGCGTCGGCGTCGACGACGTGCAGCTCACGCCCGTGCTCTCGCAGGTCCCGGCGCTGCAGGGGGAGGAGGGCCAGCTGTGCGTGGGGCTGCGCGTGCCGAGCGCGCAGGAGCTCGCGCAGGTCGGCCTGGAAAGCCTCGTCGAGGCCGACCACTGGGAGCGCGTGCACGTCACCGTCGGCCTGCAGACGCAGCGGCCGTGCGCGTACCAGCTGCGGCTGTTCCTCGCACAGGAGTGCCCCGCCAACGCCTCGGGCCTCATCGGCTGCGAAGTGACAACGGACGCGGGCAACGTGCGCGGCGCGTACGCGGAGTGCCAGCTGCAGGTGCCGCTCGCGCTGGCGGGCGCGGACGTCGGCGTGGCGGCCTGGCCGGCCGACGCCGCCTGCCGCCTGCACGCGAACGACTCGCTCGTCGTGTCCCTGCGGGCCCACACCGCCGTCTACGAGTGCCCGAGCGGGCAGTTTGTCGACGCGCGCGGGGAGTGCCAGAACTGCCACGGGGCCGAGGACCCCTGCGCCCCCGGCACGCGGCTCGAGGGCTGCCCCGCGCTCGCCGCCGGGGGGCGCTGCGTGCCCTGCACCGAGGGCGCCGACCTCGTGCTAGCCCAGCAGGCGCAGTGGGGTGGCACAGGCATCTGCGCGTGGCAGTGCCGCGCCGGCTTCTACGAGACGGAGGTCCTCGGGAAGCGCGTCTGCGCGCCGTGCAGCCCGGTCCCTGCGTGCGGCACCGGGCAGCGCCCGCAGTCGTGCCGCGCGTTTGAGGACGCGAGGTGCGTGACGTGCCCGGACCTCGTGCTCTCGAAGGGCTTCTACGCCGCCAACGAGATCTTCGTCGACGGCTGCGACTCCGTCTGCAAGCCGGGCCACTACAACAACACGGAGAGGCACGCGGACGGGCGGTGCATGCGCTGCTGGGACCGCACGGAGCTCATCCTCGACGCGAGCCGGAGCCCGCACCGCTTCCTCGCCTTCTCGAACTGCACCGCGACCGCGAACGCCCGCTGGACCCCGTGCGCGCAGGAGGCGGGCTCCAGGCTCCTCGACAGCGACCCCGGCGCCGGGACCCCCGCCGACCCCTTCACCGGACGCTGCAGGCGCGAGTGCGAGGCCGGCTACGTGCCGGCCGCCGGCGGCTGCGAGCCGTGCCCGTGGCCCCCGCGGGTCGAGCACGGCAGCCCCACCTCCCTCCCCCTCGAGGTCGCGGCCTTCTCGTGGCACCGCGGCTCGTGCAACTTCACATGCGCGTCGCCCTACGTCAGCACGCGCGCAAGGGCCGACCACCCCGCCGTCGTCCACACCTGCGTGCTCTGCCGGCACCTCAACGGCTCGCACCTCTGTCACAGCGGCAGCTTCCCCACCGGGCCCTACTGCGCGTGCGACGCGTGTCGGCGGGCAGACGAGCTGTAGTGCACGCTACGACGGAAAATTTTTAGTTAACCAGGGGGTCCCCCCCCAGGACCCGCCCGGGCCTCGAGGCAATTTTCCATTTTGATTTTCTAAAATTTTATAATTGTGTTCCCGTACAAAAATTAGTACCACTAATTTTAGTAGTACTAATTATAATTGTGTTCTCCACTTTTAGAAATTTCCAAAATCCCCTAACACTTGGCGAGTTCTAAAAAGGAGGGACCCCCCTTGGTTAACTAAAAATATTTAGAAAAAAAAAATGTAAGGTTGAGTAAATTTATCCGCGCCGCCGAAATTTTCAGTTTCCCGCCCGCTGCTAATAAAGACCGCCACGGCATGCCGCAGGAGCAGAAGCTTCCCGACAGGCCGGAGAAGAACCTGGCCGAGAAGAAGCCGCAAACCGGCGACTTGGTCGAGAGCTTTGCGCACCGCGCGCTCACGAGCCAGGAGATGGACGCGGCGCGCAACTGCGTGAGCTCCTCGCGGCACACGAAGCTCACCGTGCTGCCGAACCACGCGATCAACCTCGACGGCGAGCTCGAGGGCTTTGTCTTCGAGTGCTGCGCCGACGACCTGGCGAGCGCGCTCCCGCTGACCAAGACGAGCTTCGGCACGACCGCCGTCTACGAGTGCCTGCCGGACGGCGGGCAGACCTTCCTGCAGCTGAGCACCGACGTGGCGCGCAACGCCGAGAAGCTGCTCTCGGTTGTGCGCGGGCTCGAGCAGGAGCCCGCCGACCCGCTCAAGTTCGACTGCATGCCGGACTGGGAGAACTCCGCCATCAGCCAACACAACCTGCGCGACCAGCGCGCCTGGCGGGAGGAGGTGCCGGGCAAGGTCGGCGTCTACCACGCCTTCATGCGCACGGCGGCGCAGAACACTCGCGAGCACAAGATCTTCATCGTCGTCTCCGGGCACTGCCGGCACGCGAGCGAGGAGCTCTACAACCTCTGGCTCGACGCGCGGGAGACCATCACCGCCAAGCAGTTCATGGAGTGCGCCGAGGTCGACTGGCTGCGCAAGGCGACCCTGCGGCACCACAACCGCCTCGCCGCGCGCGTCGCCCGCAGCCTCAACCTCAACGTGCGCTTCCTGCACGACGTGGACGCCGTGAGCAACGTCCCGGCGCTCCTGCCCACCACGAGCTGCGTGTACCGCGACCTGGCGCTGAAGCGCGGGCAGGTCGTGCTCAGCAGCGACGCCGTGCTCCTCGAGGCCTGCAACTCCGGCGTGATCTTCGACTGCTTCGCCAGTGAGGGCTTCTGGGTCTTCATGGGCCCGCGCGACACGGGCTCCTTCCGGATGTTCGGCATGGAGATGCGCACCTCGCGCAAGAACACCGGCTTCTGCTCCAAGACGGTGCGCCACCACCACCTCTTCCCTGCCCGCGAGAAGGCAAACGTGGTCGCCGCGCCCTCGGAGCGCGCCCTCCAGCCCGCAAGCGGCACGCGCTCACACACGAGCTGCTACAAGCTGGGCAGCGTGCCCGACTCGTCGCCGACGTGCAGCGTCATCTTCCACAGGCCGGACTCGCACATCACAGGCTTCCTCTTCCCGCACACGGACTTCGTCGGCGCTCTCAGCAAGCTCGGATTCTGCCTCAACGACGGGATCACCAACCTGATGCCCATCGTGGCGTACGTCGAGGACGAGTAAAATGCGCTTTACCACCAACATAAGACAGTCGCGAGCAAGCTCGAGCGACCGCTGACAAACTCCTACACAACCCCGCACCCTCACACGCGAGCTCACTAACACATCCCCTTGAAGGACAGGCGACCGCGCGGCGTCTCCGTCCAGTCGGCATCTGCTCCCTTGCGCTTCTTCAGCGCCTCAAACTCTTCACTACTCCGCTTCCTCTTCTCATCTCGCATCTTGATCAAATCGTCTACACTCAAGGGCTTCTGTCCTGTGATTTTGAAACCGCTACTCTCCGAAAGCATTTGGCAAAGGTCGCGTGCGACAAACTTGTACTTCGCGAGTGCAATATCTGCAAACCAAGTATCGAATTTCGCACGCAAGTGCTCCATGCGCTTTGGCACGCTCACCCGAAACCTTTCAAAAGAAACCTGCAAAACCCTCTTGGTCTCACAGACTTGCATCAGGACGTAGTAGTAGCCGTTGTGATCGCTCCGAGCCTTCAAGAGGTTGCAGGCTTTGTTTTCACCACTGACCTTGAGCATGAACTCGGCCTCTTGCTGACAGTCAGCAAAGTATTCAATTACCATAGATGGCAACTTGTTACACCAGTCGTCCTCTGTCGAAACATCTTTCCCCCGCTTCTTCCAAAAGGTATCAGACCTCTTCTTCTGCTTAGCCGGATGAGAGACGCTCAAGTCTTTCTCGACAATCATCACATCGCCGCCATTGTCCTCGTTGTTCTCCTTGTCCTCCTCGTTGTTCTCCTTGTCCTCCTTGTCCTCCTCGTCTTCCTTGTCCTCCTTGTCCTCCTCGTCTTCCTTGTCCTCCTTGTCCTCCTCGTCTTCCTTGTCCTCCTTGTCCTCCTCGTC
>Ga0172372_10012235_pt1 | contig 10775 bp, 9 predicted proteins | sample LakKiv5m_2_FD_114544 | JGI IMG/M metagenome (GOLD analysis project Ga0172372, IMG submission 114544) | Freshwater microbial communities from Kabuno Bay, South-Kivu, Congo - kab_092012_9.5m | ecosystem: Environmental > Aquatic > Freshwater > Lake | place: Democratic Republic of the Congo... | reverse complement strand
TCACGACGGCTTCCTAGGCAACGCCGTTTTGGGTGAATGGTGCAACATTGGTGCAGATACCAACTGTTCAAATCTGAAAAACACCTACGAAGAAGTAAAAGTTTGGAACTACCATACCCAGAGATTTGACAAGTCGGGAGAACAATTCTGTGGACTTATCATGGGTGATCACAGCAAATGCGGAATCAATTCCATGTTCAATACCGGCACAGTTGTAGGTGTAGGATGCAATATTTTCGGGGCGGGCTTTCCGCGTCAGTTCATCCAAGACTTCAGCTGGGGCGGAGCTCAAGGAATTGAACCGCACAAAATTCCGCAATTCGAAAAAACCGCAAAACTCGTCATGCAACGTAGAGGTAAAGAATATACCGATGCAGATCAGAGCATCATGCGTTATGTTTCTGCTACGTTTGGGGTGGGATAATCTTTGGTTGGTTGTCAGTTATCAGTTATCGGTTATCGGTTGTCGGCCGATCACCAAACACCGATCACCGATCACCGATCACCGGTCACCGATCACTGATCACCGTTTCCCAAACCCAACATTCAACACCATCCCCAATAAAACCAAAAACATGCCAGCAAATTGGTAGAAATTGTAGGCTTCTTGGAACAAGGTGATGCTGAAGAAGGTTCCCCAAATGATTCCGGCGTAACTGATGCTCGAAACCAGTCCGGTGTTTGATTCTTGATAAGCTCGAGTCATGAAGAATTGTCCGATTTGAGTAAAGATACCCGTAAGAAGCAACCATATCCACTGCGGCGCAGTGGGCAAAATCCAAACAGAAATGCCCGTAAAAGGGGCAATCAATGAGATGGGAATGGTGACTAGCGGAAAGTACAATACCACCACATTGGGATTTTCGATACCTTTCAACCGTCTGATGGTATTGTAGGCGAAGGCTGAGAATACGGCGCCGCCGAAGGCCGATGCGAGGCCTAAAGGAGTAATTGAACCAATTATGTGATGAAATTGGAGAGTTCCGTTTGAGAATTCATGAGCAACTTTAGAATTGAGCAAATTCACCATGAGAACACCCATGAATGTAAGTCCAAAGAAAAACCACTGACGCGAATGAACTTTTTCGTCTCCAAGAATGAGCGCTAAAACGGTGGTAAAAATGGGCGACAGATAATGAATGACCAATGCGTTGGAAAGTGGCATAAGTTGTATGGAATAGAAGTAGCACAGAAGTCCCATAGAACCAAAAAATCCGCGAAGTATGAGTAATTTAGGGTTATTTCCCCAGGGAGATTGTTTTTGTTGGTAGAGAAAAGCGGCTGAAATCAGAATTTGTACAAGGGCTCTAAAAAAAACGATTTCGGACACGTGCATGCCCGAAATCATTTTTACGGTAACGTTCATGAACCCAAATGCCAAACTGGCGATGAGCATCATCCAGACGCCTTTGGGAATCATATTACAAGATTATAGTGCTGCGTTCATTTTGCGCACCGCAGCAGCAGATTTTTCAAATTCTGCTTTTTCAGCATCGTTTAGGTCAAGGTTAACAATTTTCTCCCAACCTGACTTACCTAAAATTACTGGAACCCCAATGCAAATATCTGACTGCCCGTATTCGCCATCTAAAGCAACACAGCAAGGCATCATTTTCTTTTGATCGCAAACAATAGACTGAACCAATGCAGAAACGGCCGCACCAGGAGCATACCATGCAGAGGTACCCAACATTGCGGTTAAAGTTGCACCACCTACCATGGTAGAAGCTTTGATTTTATCAAGTTCTTCGGCAGAAAGGAACTGGCTCACTGGAACACCTTTATATGAAGCCATGCGAGTCAAAGGAATCATGGTAGTATCACCGTGTCCGCCAATAACCATACCATCTACTTCAGTAGAAGGAACACCCAAAGCTTGAGACAAGAAATAACGGAAACGAGCGCTGTCTAGCGCTCCACCCATACCAATGATTCTATTCTTTGGCAAACCTGAGGTTTGTTTAGCCAAGTAGGTCATGGTATCCATAGGATTTGAAACTACCACAATGATAGCATTGGGAGAATGCTGCAAGCAGTTTTCCATAACCGTTTTTACGATTCCAGCATTGATGCCAATCAATTCTTCACGAGTCATACCAGGTTTTCTTGGAACACCGCTGGTAATTACTACAACTTCACTATTTGCGGTTTTGCTGTAATCATTGGTGCTTCCAATGATTCTAGTGTCGAAACCGTTCAAAGCAGCAGTCTGCATTAAATCCATGGCTTTACCTTCGGCAAAGTTTTCTTTGATGTCTAATAAAACAACTTCTGATGCGAAGTTTTTCATAGCAATGTACTCTGCACAGCTAGCGCCTACATTTCCTGCTCCAATTACACTGATTTTGCTCATAAATGTTGGTATTTTACTAAGGTTGCGCAAAATTACAACTTTAGAGTATTAAATTTTTGTATTTATTGCAATTTCACAAAAAGAAGAATCTAATTGAGTTATCTTTGCATTTCAAAAGCAATCCAACTCACTTAGATTAATGAAAAATAAGTACATCGACTTAATCCAACAGACTTTCGATTTCCCAATTTCCGAGTTCGACTTGGATGATAATGGACATCTTTACTTTCATGACATTCCACTCATGGAACTAATCAAACAGTACGGAACACCATTGAAATTCACTTATTTACCAAAGATATCTGAGAACATTAAACGTGCTAGATCAATGTTCAATGTTGCCATTGCTAAGGCAGATTACAAAGGAAAGTACTACTATTGCTACTGCACCAAAAGCAACCACTTTCAGCATACTTTAGATGAAGTACTTAAAAATGATGTACATATTGAAACATCATCTGCCTTCGATATAAATATTATTGAGACCCTAGAAGAACAGGGTAAACTGACCAAAGATCACTTTGTTGTCTGCAATGGATTCAAAAAAGAAAACTACATTGAGAATATTGCTGGCCTCATCAATAACGGTTGGAATAACGTAATCCCAGTATGTGACAATCAAAGGGAAATAAGTTTACTACAGAGTTTTACAGACAAAGAATTTAAGTGCGGAATCAGAATTGCGGCCGAAGAAGAACCCAAATTTGAGTTCTATACTAGCCGTTTGGGAATTGGTTACAAAGACATCCTACCCTTCTATCGGTCTCACATAAAGAACAACAAACAAGTCAAGTTGAAGATGTTACACTTCTTCATTAATACTGGAATTTATGATACTGCATATTATTGGAATGAGTTACATAAGTGTTTAAGAGTGTACATTGAATTGAGAAAAGAATGCCCCGAGTTGGATACATTAAACATTGGTGGAGGATTCCCAATCAAGAATTCGTTGAGCTTTCAATACGATTATGATTACATGGCCACTGAAATTGTAAGTCAAATCAAGCAAGTATGCGAAGAAAACAACATTCCTGAGCCAGACATTTTTACAGAATTTGGTTCATTTACTGTGGGTGAAGCCGGTGGAGCAATCTTCTCAGTTTTAGATCAAAAAGCTCAAAATGACAGAGAAAAATGGAACATGATTGATTCTAGTTTCATGACCCAATTGCCAGATGCATGGGCGATAAATAAAAAGTTCATCATGTTACCCATCAATCGATGGAACGAAGAATACGAACGTGTGTTGTTGGGCGGGATAACTTGTGATAGTGATGACTACTACAACTCAGAGCAACACGTAAACGCTATTTACTTGCCTCAGTTTGAAAAAGAGGACCCATTGTATATTGGATTCTTCCATACGGGAGCTTACCAAGAAAGTATTGGGGGTTACGGCGGAATTCAACACTGCTTAACACCAGCACCAAAACATGTAATTATAGATAGAGATGAAAATGGAGATTATTTCTTCAAAATGTTCTCGAAAGAACAAAGTTATAAGAGCATGTTAAAGACGTTGGGGTATTTTTGATGTAAAATAGTATCCCAAAAAGGATAACAATCCGTTTAAAATCAACAATTCGAAACCGAATTGATATCTAAGATTTAAAGGTTCTAATCCTAAAAATCCCGAGACAAATACATTATTACCGAAATACCAACAAAGAAGCGGCACGACTACACTTACAAGTAATACTCCCTTCGAGTTGGTATTGGTTTGGGTGAAAATACCCAATGCAAATAAGCCAAGCAAAGGTCCATAAGTGTAATTTGCCAAACCTAGAACTACATCAATCAAAGCACCTGACGAGTATTTGTAAAATCCCATAATGGATAACAACAACAGAACGGCGAACATGCCATGCAAGGTTCTTCGATAACTAAGTTTTTGAGAGTCAGATAAAGTCGGTTTTGCGTCTAAATTCAATAAGTCAAAATACGTACTGGTAGTTAATGTAGTTAAAACCGAATCAGCACTGGAGAAGGTAGCTGCAGAGAGTCCCAAAACAAAGGCCATTCCTGCCGCAGGACCTAAATATTGGAGAGCAATAGTGGGGAAAAACTGATCAGTTTGTTCAGGGAAAGAACCTAATTGAGTATAAAACTCGATCATCACAGCACCCAAGCTTAGAAAAACCATATTCACTAAAACCACGATAAAAGCGGTACTAATCATGTTTTTCTGCGCTTCTTTTAAAGATTTGCAGCTGAGATTCTTTTGCATCATGTTTTGATCTAAACCAGTCATAGCGATGCACATAAAAGCTCCACCTAAAAAGTGCTTCCAAAAATATGAATTGCTGAAAAAATCCGAATTAATGATTGATACATTGTTGGATTTTGACAGTATTTCTATCAAACCAACAGAATTCAATACCTCAGATTTCAATAAGGCAACAACGGTAAATAACAATCCGCCGATAAGAAAAGTACTTTGGATAGCATCGGTAAACACCAGTGTTTTGATTCCACCTTTATAGGTATAAGCTAAAATTAAGAGAATAATTACAGCCACCGTGACGAAAAATGGTACTCCAAGTGGCTCAAATAGAAACTTTTGAAACACAATGGCTGTCAAAAAAAGTCTACCAGCTGCTCCAAGTAATCGACTTACAATGAAGAAAAACGAACCTGTTCGTTGCTCAACTACCCCAAAACGTTCCTGTAAATAGGTATAAATTGATGTCAAATTATGTTTATAATATAATGGAAGCAACCAATACGCTATGGCTAAATATCCTATAAAATAGCCAAAAACAACTTGCATGTAATAGAAATTCGACTTAAAAACGGCGCCCGGCACCGAAATAAAGCTCACTCCGCTCATGGAATCAGACAACATTCCCAAGGCAACCATCCACCATAAACTTTGCTTATTTCCTAGGAATAACCATCGTTATTGGCTTTGCGGCCTGTAACATATCCTATTCCTAAAAGAATTAAAAAATAGGAACTTAGTCCAATGAGTATGAGCGTTGGGGTCATTTTGATTTCTTTGGTTTTTGCAACAAGGTTTTATATAAGTTTTCAGGGGTATTTACATCTGCTGAAATCAGACGCATATCTATATAGGTCAAGGTATAGGGTGCAAGTTGAAGTTTTTGTAATTCATCACCGCCAATTCCATAGATTCTATTTTTCTCATCGCGGACTAAAATCATTTCAATTTGAGCCGGATTGAATGGCAAACGGTATCTATCTGAAGCAGAAAATGCGACAGAAGCATTGGGCTTATTTAGAGAAACAATGACTTCTTTTACTTTTAAGGGTATCTTCCCGGTCTCACAAAACACCAATTCCAACCTATATTCGCTTGAAGTGGTATCAGGTTCGGCCATCATGAAAGTACCCGAACTTCGGATGGCGAACTCATATCGTTTCTTGGTTGATTTGAGAGCAGCAGCACTTCCCAGCAATGTAGAACTTGATAACTGAATCTGTCGGTTTTTTTCCGCATCATTCAGATTCTTTAATGCGAGTGCCTTTTGCGATTGAACCTTTAAATATTTTGTTAAGGCATTTTCAAATTTCTTTTGTTGATTTAACTTTTCTGCATTGGATAAAAAAGGCAAATCTTTGGGCTCAATCACGTTAATTGACCAATATCCATCGGTACATTTTAAATTCAAAGTGAGCATTCCATTGCTCCTATATATTTGAATATCAATAATTCGATGATCTTTAAAAAAGGTTTTGACCGCGGCTATTCCGTTATCGGTTTTAATGGCTAAATTCAATTCTTCAAAAGATTTCAACTCTGGATATAAAACTTGAGTTCTATCAAAGAGTTGTAGGTAAACAAATGATTTTGAAGGAGCGGGTATGCTTCTTACTTGAATTAGGGGTTTGCCTCTAAGTATTTTACGAAATTCTTTGGTTCCCGCTGGAAGTTGATCAGTTGTTTTAATCCAAAACTTTGAAACTGGACTAAAATACATGGCTGATTTATGGGGAGGAATTAAATATGCATAATTGAGATGTTCAAAATTTTCATCCAAACTCAAATGATCGCTATTTATTGACACCCCTTCATTGATAGGTTGTTGGGCCAATTGATGGAAGTCTATTTTCTGCAACTGATCATCTGAAAATTCATAATCATAGTCGTAATGGTTTTCCCATTTTTGCTTGTTGGAATTCCAAGCAAAAAATTTGGATTCGTCAGACTTATTGCCAATAAACCGCAATTGAACAAAATAACCGTCTCGAATCTCCAATTCATTGAGGTTTTTTAACTCGTAGAAACGAACATCTAATATTCCTGAAGAGTTATAAATTTGAGAGGCCGAAGGATTGGAGGTAGACAAACCGTTAGCTGCTCGTTCATCATCGGTTTGTGCCATTCTTACTGAAATTAAATAATCACCCTGGAATACTTGCTTATCTTTCCAAGCTAATGCCCCCTTGGGGACGATAACAGCAACACGCTGATCTCCAAGAAATCGTTGCGTTATATCAGAATTCCCAACAAACACATACCTTCCAGATGAATATGACTTTAAATAATTATTATTCGGAACTTTGTTAATTAATTCATTGTGAGTCAGATTTTTGGTAGCAATACCAATATCAAAAGCTGCAACAAAATCCAATGGAATTTCATCATCGTCATCGGACGGATTAGGAACTTCAGTTGATCTTACATTGAACAATTTTTGCAAATGTTCAATTTCAACTGACGGTAATGCTGGATTTTGGGAGACATACCGCAAGGTGATTTTGGGAACATAAATCACTATTTCGCCTAAGTCTAACAATGATTGTCCTTGTTCTATGGATGAAAAATCAATCAACGTCAAAGATTTTAATTTTTTGATTTTTCTGACCTCAGGGGGAACATCTTTAATTGAAGACACTGAAATCCCTAAGGAAATCAATTTGGGCGCATCCAAAATTGCGGCATTGATGCATTGTTTGGTCGTCTCAGGGTCAAAGTCCCCCAAAAGAGTCAATGATTTGAGCGATTTCCAATATTTAAGAAATTCCCAAGATTCGGGTACAGATTCAAAATGCAAGGTTACATTTTGAAGATATTTCCAAGCGCCGTTGAGCAGAAAAGCCTCTTCCCTATTGGATGGCACATACAGGTAGATGGATGGAATCCATTCCAGCGATTGGATGTCGGCATCTGAAAGAATGCCTTGAAATTCAATCAATTGAACCTCATCTAAACCTTCAAGCTTTGATGCCACCTTGGCCACTTCAGCAATATCTAAAGCGCCTTGAACTTTTAAAGTTTCAATGTGCTTAAATGCCGAAATATTGGATTGAATCACTTTCAAATCGCTACGTGAAGCGATGACTACTTTGGTTTGAAGGTAATTTTTAATGCTTTTCGGCGGAAGAAAGGATTGAGCCTGAAGCGCACTAGAGAATCCCCAGAATGGGCATCCACAAAATCCCAAGAAAAACAAAAATAAAACGCGTCTAAACATCGGCGAAATATCTTTTTATTGAAGACAACTTATGAGTTAGACTTTGATTATCAACGTGTTGAATTCCATTTATAGTAAAGTTGTCTATTCTCACTTTACCACTTGCATGAATGATTTTTTGATCATCGAGTACAATTCCCACGTGCGTTATTCTGCCCGAAGCGTTTTGAAAAAAGGCCAAATCTCCTGGTTGGTGATCACTATAATTAACTATAGAACCCGCTTCTGCCTGTTGGTAGGCATCTCTGGGAATAGCAAATCCTCTATACTCTGCATAAACCTGGGTAAATCCGCTGCAATCTATTCCAAAAATACTGCGTCCCCCCCACAAATAAGGTGTATTGAGATATTGTAGGCAAAAGGTAACCCAATGGCTAATTTCAGTACCACTTTGAAGATTTTGCAGTATTTTTTTTGGGATCTTACTGCCAGGAGACAGTATAAAAGGCTGATTATCAATCTCAATGGATATTAACTTAGGATTGAATGAGATTTCTGAAATCCAATCAATCGATAAAGAAGATTCAAAATAGCTTTCTGGTATAAAACCAATATAATCATCGTGGAGGCATTGAACTTCTAACCAATCGTTTTGTTGAGAAATAACCTTAGCTTTCTCACCAAAAAGAAGGCTCGATACCATTTCTGAAGCGCTCGATGGCTCTTTTCGCAAGGGGATCCACGATTGTTGGGCAATTTTCACAATTGCTGTATTGGAAATTTCAGTTGCTGATTTTGCCACAGCACAAAGATGGCAAAAAATTATAAATGCAGACGCTCTTTTCTGTCTAAAAGCACTTCTACCGATTCAACGTGGTCTGGATCAGGTACACAACAGTCAACTGGACAAACGGCCGCGCATTGAGGTTCTTCGTGAAAACCTGTGCATTCTGTACATTTATCGGGCACAATAAAATACACTTCTTGGCTGATGGGTTGAAATTTTTGATTCACATCAACTTCGGTTCCATTGGCCATTTTGAACATTCCAGTAACTTCGGTTCCATCTGCGATGGCCCAGTCTACACCTGCTTCGTAAATTGCATTATTAGGACATTCGGGCTCACAAGCGCCGCAATTGATGCATTCTTCGGTGATGATGATTGCCATAATGCCGCAAATTTACGGATTAAATTCTGAGAAGACTGTCTGAATCACCGACGGATGTGCATTATTACGTATTTCTTGTATGATAAATTCAACATTTTCTTCAGCAGGCCCATTGTTTTCTATTACTAAATCACATCTGTCTTTGTGCGGCAAAATGAAATTATTGAAGGCAGGCATTACATGATAATCCCATTGATGCAGACTTCTTTCTCGGGGGATGTTTCTTTCAGCGATATCTCTTTTAAGCCTTCTATCAAAACAGAGATCCTTATCACAATCTATGAAAATACGATAATCTAACAAAGCATCAACGGGTTTAAATTCCATTACAAACAAGCCTTCGACCAATAAAATGGGTGCAGGATAAACAGTTTCAATCACTTCTGGGGCATCGTAATGTTCAAATTGATATTTTTTAATCATCACAGGATGATATTCCATCAACTTGAGCAAATCTTCATGGAATTTATCTGAGTACAAAGCCGTGGGAAGGTCGTAATTGGCTTCTCCATGTTCGTCGATGTGCTGCTCTTCTAATGGTTTATAATAATCATCAAAACCAACAACGGTAATATACTTCCCTAAAATATCTTTTAATCTATTTACATAGAATGACTTACCCGCACCTGACAGACCAGTCAATCCTATAACATAGGGTTCAATTTTATGTCCAGCCATTTTTATTGAGCCTCGTCTTTCAATAAGTTACCGTCTTGATCGTATTCTTGAATCAGTAGCAATTCTCCCTTGTGATCGTAATATTTCCAAGTACCAATTTTCACACCGTGATCATAATTTCCTTCACGCTTCTGATAATTGCTTACTTGTCCGTATATCCAATAATTGTGTGCAAATCCAGAATCGTAATAACCCACAGTTTCAATTTGCAAATAGGCTCTTCTGGTATCTGCTTCCCGAGCTTCTTTAAATTGAGCATATTTGCCGTGTTTTTTCCCTTCTTTGAAGGACATCAAACTGAGGGTATCACCAAAAGCGTTGTAATCAACAAACACTCCGTGTTCTTTGCCTTCCTTCCAAAATCCGGATTTGATTATGGTGCAAGTAAGCGCATCCCAAGCCCGCTGCACAGAATCTAATATTCCGTTTTTGTAATATTCTTCGTTTGCAGGACAACCTGTGCGGTGAAAAACATAGTTCTCACCATGCAATTCACCTTTTTTATTGAATGCCTTTTGATAACGAAGATTTTCATCCGGAAAATATCCAAAATGTCGGCCAACAGGAACACCTTCATTCCACTCGGTTTCGGTTTCTAGATTTCCATTTTCGAAATATGCGGTGCATTTTCCGTGTCTTTCTCCGTTTTGGTAGAGATTGACGTAGTATTTTTTACCTGACTTATAATATCCTTCAATTAAGCCATCAAGGGTGTCATTTTTAAAAAATCCTTTGATTTCAAGTTCACCCGTTTCATAGTAATAAAAGAATGGTCCGTTTTTGATGCCATTAATGTATGTTTCTCGGGATATGAATGTTTGATTGGGATTGTAAACGGTGTACTCACCTTGTAATTGTCCGTTGATGAACGAACCTTTTTTGGCATAGGGTGGTCTTTTTCGCACATCAGAACCTGGCTTCAGCGGGTAATAACCTTCTGCATTTCCCGTAAATGGTGCGTTGTCGTAAAAGGCCACTCCATTTCGAAAGTTCAAATTTTCCCAACGAATGGCTTTTTGCTGAGGAATTGATTTTTCTTTTACCTGAGCAAATGCGGGTGTTGATAGAAGAAACATCCCTCCCAAACACATAAATCCAATAATCTGTCGAAAATAGGTCATGAAATATTAACGGTTATGGTGCAAATTTAATGCGAATCAGTAGTTTTGTAATGCATCAATGAATTTTGAACT
>Ga0172372_10012230_pt1 | contig 10780 bp, 9 predicted proteins | sample LakKiv5m_2_FD_114544 | JGI IMG/M metagenome (GOLD analysis project Ga0172372, IMG submission 114544) | Freshwater microbial communities from Kabuno Bay, South-Kivu, Congo - kab_092012_9.5m | ecosystem: Environmental > Aquatic > Freshwater > Lake | place: Democratic Republic of the Congo... | reverse complement strand
GTAAATGCATTATGGAGTAGCAAATGCACGGTAATTGAATTTATGCCAATAACGAGAATTAATAGGTGTTTTGAATGGCAATCTATGCTGATTGGTCATGATTATAAAAGAATATATATTGATCGAGCGAATTTATCTAAAAAAATCATTCAAGAGCAAGTTTCTTCCTTAAACCTTGATGAAAAAAACTAACTAAATCTTCAAACTTAAATTCTTTGATTAATAATGGTTGATTAATCATATTTATCATTTGATTTTTATCTCCGTAGAGTTTCGATACGTAATTGACAAAATCCTTCATTGTTGAGAAATTTGCTAAATTAATTATTGCTTTTGGATTCAAAATGCCAGAAACATCATCTCCCCAGTAAAGCGGAATTGTCCAGCCTAACCAAGCCTCGAGAACTTTTTCAGTTACGTATCCAGGATATAGATCATTCTCAAAACACAAACTAAACCAAAATTCTTCTGACGTAGATATTTTATCCTCGGCATAGTTATTTACAGATCTGCCATAGGTGAGGACCTTGTCGATTTCTGATAAGGCGTGTAACGCTTTTAATCTTATAGGGTGCGGGTTATTAATGAAACTCACCAAAAAACTAGTTTTTTGCAGTAGCTGAACCTTTGAAATATCTCTTTTCAACATCGCTGCATTTGGACTTATTTTATGTTTTGCATAAGTGCTATTAATCCCTCTTATATCCATATACTGAAAAATTAAAGGAAAATAAAAATTATGTCCATTCATAGAATCGTAATCAAATGACAACGTTAAGTCGTAATTGCTATGAGGTGGGCGCCGATTCTCAAAAGTCACCCATATATTAAACTCATTTTTGTCGGAAGGCACTCTTATGCCTTGTTGACTATTTAGCCAACGAACCATGCCGTTGTTTGAAAATTTTGAAAAAATATAAGCTTTTAGTTTTTTCGTGAATTCTACATTCGGATAACAGCCATAAAAGTGCACATCTAAATCAAGGTTGATTCTTTCTGTAGCAGCGATAATTGCATCTCTATAGATGTTATCTTTGGGGTCTAAATCGGGAGGAAAATCACTAAACTTAATTTTGCCTAGACTCATAGCTCCTTTTCCTTATTGTAGGTAAAAAGTCATTTGCTTTAGTTATTCAAAAGCGAATTTAGGTACGAACCGTATTCGTTGTTTTGGTATTTTTCTGCTTTATTTTTCAAATCTTTATCTGTAATCCATTTATTCCTCCAGGATATTTCCTCAATGCAACCTACTTTTTGACCCTGGCGCTCTTCGATCGACTTTATATACGAAGTTGCTTCGTGCAAAGCTTTAACTGTACCCCCATCAAACCATGCGGTTCCTCTTGAAAGCACTGAAACTTCTAATGATTTACTCTCTAAATACATCAGATTCAGTGAGGTTATTTCTAACTCACCTCGCTTGCTTCTTTTTACTAATTTCGCCATCTTTGATACCTCTGAGTTGTAGAAATATAAACCTGGTACCGCTAAGTTACTTGGATTGTCAGTAGGTTTTTCAACTATATCAACAGGCCTTAAATCGTCGCTTAAGACAACTACGCCAAAATTTTGAGGGTTATTAACTTGATATGCAAAAATATGCGCACCTCTTGGGTTTGAAAAATTTCTTAAATTTCTTCCTACTCCCTGTCCGTGAAAAATATTGTCACCTAAAATTAATGCGACTGGACTGCTCCCGATAAAGTTTTCGCATAATATAAATGCTTCAGCTATGCCATTTGGTTCCTGTTGAATGAAATATTCTATTTTTATTCCGAGCGATGATCCATCACCTAGTAATCTTCTGAAAGATTGCTGGTCTTGCTGCGTCGTGATAATTGCTATTTCTCTTATACCAGCCAACATCAATGTTGAAAGGGGGTAATAGATCATGGGCTTGTCATGAACATGGAGTAATTGCTTTGAAACACCTTCTGTTATGGGCCAGAGTCTTGTTCCTGTACCGCCTGCAAGAATTATGCCTTTCATGACTATAGAGTATCCTGTTCACGTTAAAACTCTTAATTAACTTACTGGGTGGTGCTATTTTGAAAATATTTGTTACGGGTGGCGCGGGTTTTATCGGCAGTGAATTTGTAAGAATGTCATTGAATGGCAATTTGCAAGATATAGGCATTAACCCGACTAAAGTTATTGTTTATGACGCGCTCACATATGCTGGGAACTTGAAAAATTTAAGATCAATTTCTTCTGATATCAGATATGAGTTTATCCAGGGGAATATCTGTGACCCACAAATTCTTAACAAAATACCAGATGATTGCGACTTAATTATAAATTTTGCAGCCGAGTCGCATGTAGACAGATCAATAGATGGCCCCGATATATTCGTTAAAACAAACGTTCTTGGGGTACAAAATTTATTAGAAGCTGCGAAAAAAAAAGGTGTCAAGAAATTCGTCCAGATTTCTACTGACGAAGTTTACGGCTCTATTGAGACTGGCTCTTGGGACGAATTATTTCCGTTAAAGCCTAACTCACCCTACGCCGCATCTAAGGCGGCAGCTGACTTAATATCTCTTTCCTACTTTAAAACTTTCGGATTACCGGTAATTATTACAAGATGCTCCAATAATTACGGATATTTCCAAAACGTAGAAAAATTAATTCCCTTATTTATAACTAATCTCTTGGCGGGTAAAAAAGTACCTTTGTACGGATCGGGCAAAAACATTCGAGAGTGGATTCACGTTTCAGATCATGTTAGAGGTATCGCACATGCAATTAAATATGGTGAAGTTGGCGAGGTCTATAACATCGCCGGTGACACAGAATTATCCAATCTCGATGTTACGCGATTATTGCTGGAATATTTCGATTTTAACGAATCTTATATAAATTATGTTCCAGATAGAAAAGGTCACGATTTCAGATATGCGTTAAACAGTTCAAAAATTCAAAAAATTGGCTTTAAAAACCAAGTTGAATTCAAAAAAGGATTGATAGATACAATTTCTTGGTACGAAAATAGTAATGATTGGTATCATTTATGAATATTACTAATAATACTGTTTCAAATAGAATTTTTAATCTGTTTCTGGTAATTACAATAAATTAGATTTTATGTCAGTTTCTGAAAATAGAAATATACTAGTAACTACTTTTAGCTATGATTCTTGGCAGCTTGCGACGGCACTTGAAATAATAAATGTTGAAACTCTTAAAGATAATCATGTCACTTGGCTAGATTTAAATCAGAGTTGTGGATTTAAATCAAAATACCTAGTCAGTGATAATATTGAATCACTGATAAAAAGAAAAAATATAAATAAGAAAATTCGTAATAGTAATTTAATATATTTGAACCAAAAAACTCTGTATACATCAAAAATTATAGGTTCACAATTGATTGCTAATCCAGATGTCACAGAGCGTGCAAAAGAAATTGCTTATGCAGAACTAATTTCGGAATCAAGGGATAGCTTTCCGTGTCGCAAGCATAATGTTCATGCTTTGCAGTATTATCAGAGAGTTTTCATAGAAACTTTTAACCTTATGAATCAAGTATTTTGCAATAACTTTTATGATGAAGTTTATATTTTTAACGGTAGAAATTTACAAGAAAGAGCAGCGTGGGATGCTTGCATTTCAAATAGTGTTTCGGTCAATTTCTATGAGTCATTTAATGAAAATTGGATTGATAGATATTTCATTTTTAAGGAGCCTGCACATTCCCCCAAATATCGAAGTGAAGTCATGCTTAAGTATTCGAAGATAGAAAAATCTAAAAATCCTACGGAATATTCTTTAATTGCAAATAAGTGGTTTACTGATCGACAAATTGGACTTACTCAAAGATATACTCACTTACAGAACAATTCTGGAGTGAATAACTTTAAAAAACCATATTTTGTTTTTTTTCATTCATCGCAAGATGAGCTTGATATGTTAGGTTTAATCTCCGAGTACTGGAAAAATCAAGTCAATTCATTGTCTGCCTTAATTGATATTTTAAAAACTGACACACAGTACCACCTAATTTTAAGGATACATCCTCATCTATTACACAAATCCAAAATAGAAAGATTTTATTGGGATGAAATTGGTGCCAGCCTTGAAAAGCAAAATTCTTGGTTTCACTACATTCCTGCTGATAGTAAAATTAATTCCTATGAATTAATGAAAAATTCTAATGGCATTATAAGTTGTGCATCTACTATAGGAGTCGAAGCCGCTTATTTAAAAAAGAAAAGCATATTGCTTGGTAGGGCTTTTCATGAATATATGGGGGTGACACAAAATCCTGAAAATAAACAAGAATTGACCAGAATGCTTTTTTCGGAAAGCAATCCGAATCAAATTGAAATGGCATATGAGGGCGCATTAGCATATGCTTTTTTCAGTGAAAAGGGTGGTACTTTCTTCAAACATGTCAGCTACAGTCTAAAGCTTGGTAGAAGGGTTTATAAGTGCCAAGGATTTGTTATTTCGCCGTCATTTTTTGTGAGATTCATAAGGACTGTTGAAGAATTGGTCAGTGACATCTTTTCAATTAAAAAACAAAGGAGGTGTCTTAGTGATTGTGGGATTAATACCCGCCCGAGGTGGCAGTAAAGGAATTCATAGAAAAAACTTGCAAACCTTGGGTGGAAAAACGCTTATTCAAATTGGAATCGATTTACTCGTGGCGGCAGGGTGTGAAAAGGTATATGTTTCTTCGGACGATAGTGAAATACTCAATGCAGTTAAATTAGCAGGTGGGAAAGAAATAGAAAGGCCTAAAGAGCTATCCAGAGACGAGTCCTCAACCGATTCCGTTATTTTGCATGCTATTCAGCATTTAGAATTGAGTTTTGACGATATCTTAGTTACCCACCAAATAACCTCACCTTTGATCAAAGTTGAAAGTGTTAAGGAATGCATAAAAATGCTAGTTGATGAGTTTGAAATCAACTCTGCTATTAGTGTTTATGAAACACACCCGTTTTTGTGGATAGAAAAAAATGACGGAACATGGGATCCGGTAGGTCATTCTCGTTCAAATAGATATAGGCGGCAAGAATTGGGTGTTATAGGTCATGAAACGGGAGGTATTTATGTATCAAGAGTTGGTGCGGTGCTCAACCAAAAAAATAGATTTCCGACACCAACTAAATGCATCTCGGTTACCTATCTGGAGGCCTTAGATATCGATGACCATAATGATTTACTAAACGCTAAAGATATCTACAATTTATAATTCCTTCATTTTTTTGAATTTATTTTCAAGTGCCTTAAACTTTTTTCTAAATAAGCTTAAGTTGTGCACGAGGGAGTGACCCGAATTGTGTTGCTTAATAGCATAATACTATATGATTCGAAGATGCGAATTATATTACTGGAATTAAATGAGTTTTAAAAGTTTAGTCGCAACCGATCATACAATTGTAATAGCAGAAATAGGGATTAATCACAACGGTTCGATTACGGTGGCGAAACAGCTGATAGAAAAAGCAAAACTTGCCGGTGTTGATGCCGTCAAGTTTCAATTTAGAAACTTGGAAAATACTTACTTAACTAAGAATGAAATAGGAGATGAAATTCTTTCTGGCGAAATAAATAGGACTGCTTTAACTGAAAATCAAATATTAGGCTTAACCAAATTTGCTAAGAATTTAGGGTTATGGGTTGGAATTAGTTTTTTTGATGCCCGCGATGTAGAAAAATTTGGAGAGGAAATAGGCTATTTCGATTTTTTTAAAGTTCCCTCGGTTGAACTCACAAATGATAATTTGATTGATAAGTTACTTTATTTGGACAAATACTTGCTAATTTCAACAGGTGCATCAGATGAAAACACTCTAGAAAAGTCTTTTTCTAGAATTGAAAACAAAAGTTGGATGCCACTCCATTGTGTTAGTAATTATCCAACAGCTACTTACAATTCTAACTTAGGCTATATTAAGTTTTTAACTAACAAGTGGAATAGGCCAACTGGTTACTCAAGTCATGATCTTAATTGGTCTATTTGTGTTGCTGCGATCACACTTGGTGCTAAAGTAATTGAACGACACATAACTTTAGATAAAAACTCTTCAGGATTAGACCATACTTCAAGCTCTACCGTTGAAGAATTTAAGATGATTGTAGATTTTGCTCGCAACAAAGAAGTTTTGTTCATGGGTAATGACCGAAGAGTTCCAAACCAAGGAGAATTACTAAACTTACAAAATTTAGGTAGAAGTTACTTTGCAAAAAGAATTATAAAAGCTGGGGAATTGTTAACCCGAGATGATTTTAATTATTTATCTCCAAAAACTGGACTCGGTAACTTAGATTTTAAAGAAAATGAAGGTGCAAGGATCGTAAATGATATCGAGGTTGGCGAAGTATTATCAATTTCTCACATTAGATCAAGAGTACTTATCAATCAAAAAATTATTGATTTTGCAAATTCTAGACACATCGGATTACCTGTACGTTTACATGATTATGAAAAAATCTCAAACTTTTTTGGTATCGATAATTATGAGTTTCACTTATCTTTTGGAGAAATAGATCGACTACCAAATTTTAAGAAAATCAACAAATTGCATAAATTTACGGTACATCTGCCTGATTATTTAACGTCAAACTTACTGATTAATCCATTTAGTACTAATGCAGAGATTAAATCTCAAAGTAGGGTACTTGTAAATAAATCAATAAATTTTGCGAAAAGATTGAGTGATACTACTGGTAGTCGAGTCGGAATTGTTGGCAGTTTTTCGATTGCTGAAAACGGAGTTGAGAATTTCTATCAAAACTGCAGAGAGTTTATAACTTCACTCTCAAATGACGCTATTTATCTAGCAATTCAGTGGCTTCCACCGGTTGCCTGGTATTTTGGGGGATCCGTTAAATTGGATTTAATGAATAACTTGAATGATGTTAACCACATAATCAAGAACAACATAAATATCGTTATTGACACATCACACTTATTTATGGGGGAGAAGGCGTTCAATTTTGATGGTTCTATTGTGGTACACAGTTTAAAGTCAATGACGCGGTGGTACCACATATCAGGAGCGTCTGGTATCGATGGTGAAGGGAGTGATTTTACGTCACTGAATAAAAGCCAATTTAGAATTATGAAAGATATTATAAGTAATAACAGTGTTAAGATTGTTGAAGTTTGGCAAGGGCATTTGGATAAATTTTTCGGATTTCAGCAAGCGCTCGAGAATATTCACGAAGGATTCAATGATGAGTAGAAAGAAAGTTTTGATTACTGGTGTCAATGGGCAAGATGGTGCAATTTTGGCAGATCAATTATTCAAGAAAGATTATGAAGTGTTTGGTGCATCAAGACGAACTTCACACAATCTTTGGCGTGTTACTGAGTTAGATTTGTTAAATAAAATAAACTATTTGAGCTACGATGCAACTGATTCTGCGACAATTGATTATATTATTAGTTCAAACAAATTTGATCATATCTATCATTTTGCAGGTACTAGTTTCACAATAGATTCACTAGAATTTCCACAGAATACTCTTGTTACAAATATAAATGGTACGGTATCATTGTTAGAAGCTGTTAGAAAATTTTCGCCTGAAAGCCACGTGTTTATTGCTGGCTCTTCTGAAGTTTTCTCAAAGAAAAGTAAGTTTGGATTGCTCTCATTAAATGAAAATTCCCGACGAGAGCCTGTAAATCCATATGGAGTTTCACATTTGGCAATTGATGCGATCATTTCCATTTATAGAGAAACTCACAATTTAAAGATTGCGTTGGGTATTTTCTTTAATCACGAAAGTGAATTTCGTGGATTACAATTTGTAAGTCGTAAAATTAGTAGCGGAATTGCAGAGATAAAAAATGGTAAAAAACAGCCAATTAAGCTTGGTAATTTCTCATCATCTCGCGACTGGAGCTCAGCTCACGAGTTTATGGTTGGCGTAGAATTATTGTTAAGTACATCCAAATTTGATAATTACGTATTTGCATCAGGGAAATCAACTTCTGTTCGGGAATTACTCAAAGTTGCCGCTCGGGTATCTGGATTTGACCCTATGTTTGAAGGTCATGGGGTGAGCGAAAAATGCTTTGATGCAAATTCTGGGACAATATTGGCAATTTCTGATCAAAAATTTTACCGAAAAATTGACCCTTCAGAATTTGTAGGCGATACATCAAAAATACATGAAACGACTGGATGGAAACCTACTTTAAATTTCTTAAAAGTTATGGAGACCATGACTGAAATAGACTTAGCGCGACGCTTAAAATAATTTTATTAACTTATTTTTAAATTCAATTTCTATGCTATTAATCCCTGACATAATTTCTTTCGTATTTGATTCCTCCCAAATTAACTTGGTTCCAGATAAGTTAAGCTGATCCTCTAAATTCAATTGAATGAATAATTCGGATGGTTTTCCTTGAAAAATAATTTTTTGCAAGTGTGCTACGGCGTTTCCATCCATAGAAGGATGGTTCTCTGATATCCATTGTATGAAGAATGGAGTTTTTGAATCTTCAATGACCTCAAGCACTCCTATTTGTTTCCAATTTAATTCAGATCCATCTGGTTTTCTTCTAGCGCCAATAACAGAATTTCTCTTCAAAACCGTCTCAATGAATGCAATATCTTGTACTGCAATAACCCATGTCATCCAACCACCACCTTCGTCTGCTTTTTTCTTGACAGCTCTACCAAATGGAGTGGCTTCAGTTGCAGGGTGATCAAGTGGGCAAACAATCTCAATATATTTTCCGTCTAACAAGGGCGCTGTAAAATTTCTCGTGCCAAATTTTGGATGAATGCCGCCATCAACAAACGCGGTTCCAATCTGTGAACCTATTCGATTAACAACATCAGAGATCTGATCGTGGGAGGCAACATAGGAAACATGGTCAAGACGCATGAGAGTATTTTGCCTTACCTTTGAGGGTGCTAATTACCATTTTCTTAACGTAATTCACACATCAATGCTTCAATAAGTAATAAAGGCGCTGCATTTTGAGCCAAATTTTGCCGGGTTTTTAAGATCGATTCAATCTTGCCAAGAGTCTTGGCTGGATTAGTTGATGTAGCCATTAATTTGATTTGCTCGATTAAATCCTGATTAATTAATGAATCTGTTGAGTTTGCTTGTAAAAGCAATATATCTCTATATAGCGTTGCAAGATCCAAAAGTGCTCGATCTAAGTAATCCCTGACCATTCTTGTTGATCTTGATTTTTGTTCTTTCTCCAACTCATTAACAGCTTTTGAGCCCCCACTAGCCATTTTGCTACCCGTGGCACCCCAAGCCTCTTTTAATTTTGAAATCTCACCTTCGTTTTTTTTCTCAGCATCAGTTAGGGCATCAATTTTAGCTGTATCTACCAAAAGTTGTGCTGCTTTAAATGCTGAAGCAATATCTTTGATCATTAAAGGTAATTTCAAAATATTTACACGGTTTTGTCTTGCGTTTGCATCTGAGGCCAATCTTCTTGCTCGCCCAATATGACCACCTGAAGCAAGTGCGACAAACTCAGCTGTTTTGGCGTCCACTGAATCTCTTTCAACCAATAAGTTAGTTATTGCTTTAGTGGATGGCGTTCGCAATGACAGATGTCGGCACCTTGACCTTATAGTTGGCAAAACATCGGTTAAAGTTGGAGCACAAAGTAACCAAATAGTTCTTAAGCCTGGCTCTTCAATTACTTTAAGAAGTGCATTCGCAGCTGAATCAGTTAAGCGATCCGCATCTTCAATTACAACAACACGATAATTTGCTGCAGATGGTGCCCAGTATGCTTTAGTGATTAACTCTCTAACCTCATCAATTTTTATAGACAAACCTTGAGCTTTAATCAATTCAACATCTGCGTGCGTCCCAAGAATTGTTGATAGACAATCATTACATTTACTGCACCCACCCTCTTTGCAAACTAACGCTGCAGCAAATGCAATCGCTGCATTTGATCGGCCTGAGCCAGGTGGGCCGGTGAAAAGCCAGGTACTAGTCATTATTTGGCTTATCTCTATTGAATTATGAGCTGCTTGGGCAGCATCCTTTAAGATTTCAACCACTTGAGATTGGCCAATTAAAGATGAAAAAACACTCACAGTTCTTTCAAGTTTCTTTTTAATGTTTTAATAGCGCCCACTCGTTCAATAATAATTTGATGAATTTGTTCAATAGGTAAAGATGCGTCCACCACCAAGAAACGTTCAGGATCAAGGTGGACAAGGTTTAAATACTCCTGCCTAACTCTCTCGTGAAAGGCTAGCGGTTCACTCTCTAATCGATCAGTTGAATGCAATCTACCTAAGCCGATCTCGGCTGGTAGATCCATGATTACAGTTAAGGTTGGAGTTAAAGACTCTGTTGCCCACCTAGAAATTCTTGCTACTTCACTTGGTAGCAATACCCTGCCAGCACCTTGGTATGCGATTGATGAATCAAAGTATCTATCTGTAATTACTGCCTCACCTCTTTGCAAAGCAGGTCTGATTAAAGAGAAAACGTGGTGGGCTCTATCTGCTGCATACATCAACGCCTCAGCGCGCGGTGAAATCACGCCAGTTTCATTGTCCAACAAAATATCCCGTAATTGATTACCTAAAGTAGTCCCGCCCGGTTCGCGAGTTAACAAAACCACTTCACCATTTTTTTCAAACCATTCTTTTAGTAGCTTGGTTTGAGTTGATTTGCCAGATCCCTCTCCACCTTCAAATGAGATAAATATGCCAGTAATCTCCTGCCCAGTAATTGCGCCAAGCTCGCCTCTAAATGCTGACTTAATATCACTTAACAACGAAACATTAGGTCGATCTCGCATTTGTAGATATGAAATAACCCC
>Ga0172372_10012229_pt1 | contig 10781 bp, 12 predicted proteins | sample LakKiv5m_2_FD_114544 | JGI IMG/M metagenome (GOLD analysis project Ga0172372, IMG submission 114544) | Freshwater microbial communities from Kabuno Bay, South-Kivu, Congo - kab_092012_9.5m | ecosystem: Environmental > Aquatic > Freshwater > Lake | place: Democratic Republic of the Congo... | reverse complement strand
TCCGCGAACCGGAGAGATGGCCGAGTGGTCGAAGGCGCACCCCTGCTAAGGGTGTAAGGGTCAAAAGCCCTTCGAGGGTTCGAATCCCTCTCTCTCCGCCAGTTCTCGCGCGAGGCCTCAAGCGAACTCCCGCCACGGCACGATCTGCGGCTGAATGTACGCCTCTCCGGCCGTGCCGCAGGAGGCGATCAGATCGAGCGAGGAGACGTAAGGCGTGAATGCGCCATGGAGCTGCGGGTAGGGGATGCAGCCGTATTTCATGTAGCAGACTTCGATTCCGGCAGCCTCGAAGGCTTCGTGGTCGAGGTAGTTTCGCGCACCGTGTCCGGTGATATACCGCGTACCGCCGAGGGTGCGAACGATATCGAGTACTCGCGTGCTGCTTGCGCCGGCGATGCCGAGCTCGCCGACATCGCGCCATTGCAGCCGCTGATCGAGGCCAAAAAATCGGGTCAGTGCCCGCATCGAGGCGTAGGCGATGTCGCCAACGCTATGACTCTCAATGTCGAGCGCCTCGCGCGCCACCTGCAGCATTGCCTCGACATACGATGCATCACGGTAGGTTTCGGCGAGTTTGCTTAAATGTTGCTCGCGCCAAAGGGTGCTGAAGGAAGCCTGCACCTCCTCGATGCGCTGGCCGAGTTTATGACCAGCAAGCGGCACAGTCATCCAGCGTGAGCCGTCCGCGGTCTTGATCTGCACGCGGTTGGTGAAGCTGCCCTTGGAGAATTGCACGTCGTCATAGCGAACGAACACGTCCGCGATGCGAAGTTGCTCGAGAAAGCCAACCCAAGGGAAGTACATCGACTGCGAGATGACGACATTCACATCGCGATCTCGGGCTCGATCAGTAATTCCATCAGTACGACATCGTGCCAATGACCTTCCAGAAAAACGTGTGCTCGCAGTCGTCCGCACTCACGGAAACCGAGCTTTCGATAGCACGTTTGTGCTGCGATATTGTCGGCGCGAACCCGCAAACTGAGTTTACGCAGACCCCACAGCTGGACGAGGTGCTGCATCGCCAGCGTGATCGCCTCACCACCCAAGCCTCGACCGCGTGTCTCGCCAACCAGGCAAATACCGAACTCCGCCCGCCGGTCCACCGTATCAAAATCTGCAACTTGCAGAAATCCGAGGCAGTGATTTGTATCGTGGTCGGCAACGACAAAGAAAATACGATCCGCCGATGCGGTGCGAGCATGTAGCCAATCGCGTATCTGGATCGGATCGCTGCCGCGCGCCCGCGCAAGCAACTGCGCTTGAAGCGCTACGTCATTGCGCAGCGCGGTGAGCGTGTTGAGATCAGTCTCACACCACGGTCGAAGACGAATACGCGTGCCTTCGATCATGGGGGTGCACCATCGAGATAGACGAGTTCCACCCGGCGTCCGCGCAGCCACGCCATCGCGGCCACCGTGCTTCGCGCGATCGATGGGTTAAGGCCTACGTACATCACCGCCACGTCGGGCGGCAGCGTCGTGGGTTCAATAATGGGGCGTTCCATCAAGGTCTTACCCTGCTGATAGGGGCTGGCATCCAGAAAGCAACATAACTGCTCGGGCTGCTGCAACAGCGAGGCGACATATGCGCCGTAGAAACCTGAGCCATAAATTGCGGCGGGTCTGCCGGCATGGCGCTGTTCGGCGGAGCGAATGCGTTCGGTGAGGGCCGTCCAGAAGGCAGCGATCTCTCGCGCCACCGTTAACTCCAACGGTGGTGCGGCGGAAATGGTGCCGGTGCATCGGGCCACAAACACTAGCGCGCCGCGATGCACCGAGCGGTCGATCTCGATCTGATTGAAGCCTGCATTGCGCAGCAATACGAACAGCGACGTCTCAGTGAAATGGTTGACGTGATCCACGACGACGAAATCGGAGACGTTACCGGCGGTATCCGGAACGATGCCGTAGAAACAGCCGTCTTCCCGCAGCAATCGACGGATGTTACGCACCGATTCCTGTGGTCTCGGGATGTGTTCCAGCGCAAAGAACGAAGTGACCACGTCAAAGCTGCCCTGCCACGCCGGGGGTGCGATGTCGATGGCCCAACGCTCAGGGGTGACGAACTTTCTCCAGTGCTCCTGATACATCGGGCTGACGTCGAACAAATGCACCGCAAGATCCGGATGCGCCCTCAGCAGTCGCTTCGGCATGGACGCCTTGGCGCAGCCGTAGTCCAACAGCCGCATCCCTGTGCGCAAAGGCAACTTGCGCTCGAGCACGGAGAGCTGATGGTCGGTGCGGTAGGTGATCTCGCCGTCCCGCATCTCGTAGATCTGGTCTTCATCCTCGTGAGTGAGCAGGATGCGGTAGTCGTTCGCGTAGTAGTCGCGCGTATCCGGCAGCTCCTCGCCGAACAGATGACCACACTCGCAGCACTGCCAGACCTTCACCGTGCCTGGCTGCACCTCACAGAGCGATGTGAGCACCTTGCCGAGCAAGGACTCGAAAATCAGTTCGGTCGAGGTCGAGTTGCAAACGCTGCAGTGGTGTTTCACGTGGATGGTTTCGCGATGAACAGTTCGGGGTGGATCTTGCGGAAGTCGACGCCGGCGGCATAGGAGCCGCGCCAGGCATGGGAGGTGCCGGTTGGGTCGGCGAAGTTGAAATACCGCATCTGCATCGTCCATCGAGAGCGATGCGCTGTGTTGTAGCCCGAGGCGTGAAGCACCATGAAATCGAGCACAATCAGATCGGTGGGTTTGCTCAGCGGGGCGACGATCGGATATTTTGTTAGATAGTCCTGCTCGTCGACGATTCGCAACGCATACGCCCCTGAACGCCCTGCACCCTCGGGGTCGTCCTCGAACACGGCGAGCGGGCCCTCAACGTGAGAGCCGACACAGACTTTCACTGGTCCGAGTTTCTCGGTAACCGCGACCAACGGACTCCAGTATACGAGTCCATCGAGGCTGCGCAATTGCGCCGGGTATTCCTGGTGCCACATCGCGCGGTACTTGTCCTCGCCCGGATTGTCGATTCGGATACCGTAGCCACCACCCGCGACTCCGGGGGTCGATCCGGGTCGCAGTTCTCTGAACAGCTGTTCGTGGGCAGGCGCGCTGACGAGACGCAGAAATGCCGGAATCTGCTTGATCGCATCGTACACTTCGCCGCCCCAGGGGCGATGCGCAGCGATGAGTTCTTGGTAGCCAGCGTCGAAGTTTTCACCATTGAACGCCGGGCGGTGGTCGGCGAGTTGATGCTGCCGCATCACCCGGCCGATGATGTCGTAGATGCCGCGCTGTACATCGAAAACATCTTCGGCGCGGTAAAAATCGCGCAGCAGCAACAACCCATCACGCTGAAATGCGGCCACTTGATCATCGCTCAGCAGGAGAGGGCTCATGTGGACTCCCGGGCGTCGGCGAGCAAGGAGGCGATCACTGCGCAGGTCCGCCGCAGGTCCTCGTCGGTCATGTCGTGATAGCTCGGCAGGTTGATGGCTCGATCCGGTATGGACCATGCGTTCGGTGCATCGTTGACTTTCGTGAACATCGGCAAGCCAGATACCGGCCAGAAAAACACTCGCGCGTCGATGTTCTCCGTGGCGAACGCTGCTTGCACGGCTTCACGTCGAATGCCCGAGGACTCACTGAAGACCACGGTCGGCATCCAGTAGCCGTTCTCCGTTCCGTGCGGTTCGGGATTCAAAGAGAGTCGAGCATCGCTGCCGAGGGCTTGGTGGTAGTGGGCCATGATGGCGCGCTTGCGCGCAACGAGCTCGTCGACGCGCTCGAGTTGAGCGCAACCGATGGCTGCCTGAAGATTCGAGATCTTGTACTTGAAACCGATGGCATCCGGCCAGAACTGCCGAGTTTGTCCGCGAGCGCGACCGTGATTGCTGAGCATCAGCACGCGCTCGTACAGGGCGTCATCTTGGGTCACGAACATACCGCCCTCGCCGGTCGTGAGCGTCTTCGTGCCATGAAATGAAAAGGTCCCAAAAATTCCCATCGAACCTGCACGGCGACCGTGGTAGACGGAGCCGATCGCTTCGGCTGCGTCTTCGATCACTGGGATGGAATGCTTCCGACCGATGGCCAGCAGCGCATCCATGTCGCAGAGGTTGCCGTAGAGGTGGACGGCGATGATCGCTTTGGTGCGCGGCGTGATGGCTTCCGCGACGCGCTCCGGATCGATGCACCAAGTGTCGGGCAGGATATCGACGAACACTGGGGTGGCCCCTAGGTGGACGATTGGCGACACCGTGGCGATCCAGTTGGTGTCGGCCAGAATCACCTCGTCGCCCGAGCCGATGCCGAGGGCTGCCATGCCAAGGTGCAGTGCTCCTGTGCAACTTGATGTCGCGATGGCGTGGTTGACGCCCAAATGCGAGCAAAACCCTGCCTCGAAGCGATGGATGTAGTCGTAGCAGCGATCGCCCCAGCCATTCGTCGCAGCGTCCGTCGCATACGCGACCTCGCGATCGGTGATCGAAGGCTTGGTGTAGAGAATTCGCGGCTTCACAGGATCCTCAACTCAGGCACGGCAATGACGAACCGGGTCCCCTGCTGCTCAAGCGTTGAGTTTTGCTCGCGAACTTCTGCAGCGATGTTCCACGGCAGAATCAATACGAAGTCGGGCTTTTCAGCCGCGAGTTCCTCAGGTGGGCGGATAGGGATATGACTGCCCGGCATGAAGTGGTGCTGTTTCGCTTGCGCAGCATCAAAGACGCAGGGCAGCAGGTCGGGGCGGACCCCTGCGAAATTGAGTAGCGTGTTGCCCTTTGCGGCAGCACCGTAGGCGACGACCTTTCGGGCCGCGCGCTTTTGCTCGATGAGAAACGCCAGAAGATCATCCTTGATACGTTCCGCCTGACTTTGCAACGCGCGATAGGTATCGAGTCGCTGCAGACCGGAGCGAGTCTCTTCAGCGAGCAGCTCGGCGACGGAGTCGTCGTTGCTGCGAGGGTCCTCAGCGTGACAACCGTAGATGCGCAGGCTGCCGCCGTGTGTGCTGATGGGTTCGACGTGACACACGCGAAGGCCCGCTGCTGAAAAAATCCGCTGTACCGCATGAAGCGACAGATAGGAATAGTGCTCGTGGTATACCGTGTCGAATTGCGAATGTTTCAGCAACTGCAGTAGATGCGGGAACTCCAAGGTGATCGTGCCGCGAGATTTCAGTGCGGCCTTCAGGCCCCGGGTGAAGTCGTTGATGTCCGGTACGTGTGCGTAGACGTTATTGCCCGCGATCAGATCTGCCGCTTGGCCACTTTCGGCGAGGCGTTGTCCAAGACGCTCGCCAAAAAATTCTCGAAGTACCGGAATGCCAAGGCGTTCCGCTGCTTCGGCCGTGCTTGCGGTGGGCTCGATACCGAGGCAGGGAATGCCGGCGGCGACAAAGTTTTTGAGCAGGTAGCCGTCGTTCGAGGCGACCTCGATCACCATCGAAGCGGGACCTAGGCTCAGCCGCCCGATGATTTCCGTGGTATATCGACTTGCATGGGCCAGCCAACCCGACGACGCGCTCGAAAAGTAGGCGTATTCGGGCGTGAACAAGGCCTCGGCGGCGGCGTAGTCCTCGGTCTGAGCGAGCCAGCACGCGCTGCAGATCATGATCTTCAGCGGAAACGTGGTCTCAGGGCGGCGTAAGTCCGAAGGGCGAAGATAAGCGTTCGACGGCGGCGCGTGCCCGAGATCGAGAAAGGTGTGCTGCAGCGGATTTTTGCAGTGGCGACAGTTCATGGCACCAGTCCAACAAACGCAGGAGTCAACTGCGGGTGTGACGCGTCGCGGGGCGAGAGCATCGCGATCGGCAAAGGCCACGTTATGGCGAGCCGCGGATCGGTGGGCGACAAGCCACCCTCGGCTTCGGCGACGTGTGCCTCGCTGTGGCAGTACAGCAGCTCCACGTCGTCGGTCAGCGACTGGAAACCATGCGCAAAACCCTCCGGGATCAACAAGGCCGTCGGGTCCGTTGCTGACAGGTGTACCTCGTGACAGTGCAGGAAGGTCGGCGAGCCTTGGCGTAAGTCGACGACCACATCGTGCACTTCGCCGCGCAGGCAGGTCACGAGCTTCATTTCAGTGTGGGGCGGTCGTTGGTAGTGCATGCCGCGCACGGTACCTCGACCGCGGGAGCGCGTCAGGTTGATCTGCGCCACGGGTTTATGCCATCCCGCCGCCGCCAGTTCTCTGCTGCAGAAGAGTCGTTCCAATGAACCACGCTCGTCGCCGATCGGGTGACGCGTCACGGTCAACAGCCCGACGAGCGGTGCTGAGTTGAGGCTGAAGCGACTCATTGGGCCCCTTCGAAGTCCTGAATGTCCGCGAGACACAGCTCATGCGCTGATGCACCCTGAGCAAGCGAGCGATACCACTCGACCGTGCGGCGCACGGACTCCGGCAACGACCAGCGGGGCTCGTAACCCAGCGTCTCGCGCGCTTTGGCGGTCTCGAGCGCCAGCCATCCGGCTTCATGCGGGCCACCGTCGAGTTCACTGAAGTGAGTCTCGCCGCGCCCGTACACCAGCCGTGCGCGTTCGATGACATCGCGCACGGTCGCCGCCTCATTCGTCAACGGGCCAAAGTTGTACGCACCCGCCAGAGCCGGATCAGCGTGCAGTCGCTGCGCCAGCAGCAGGTACCCGTACAGCGGCTCCAGCACGTGCTGCCAGGGTCGGATCGCCCGAGGGCGGCGGATCTGCAGCGTGACATTCGCCTGCCAGGCTCGGATCGCATCGGGGAGCAGTCGATCCTCTGACCAATCTCCACCGCCAATCACATTTCCAGCCCGAGCACTCGCTACGCCGACCCCCGCCTCGCGCAAGAACGAGTCGTGATAACTCGCGATGATCAGTTCAGCGGCAGCTTTGCTCGCGCTATAGGGGTCGTGACCGCCAAGTTCGTCGCTTTCTCGATACGGGCTCTGCGGAGATGGCGAGCTGTTCTCGCGGTTACGATAGACCTTATCGGTGGTGATGATCACGGCTGTCTTGACCGATGGCGTGTCGCGCACAGCTTGCAGCACGTTCACGGTGCCTTGCACGTTGGTGGCAAAGGTTTCGACCGGTTCCCGATAACTCGCGCGTACCAGGGGTTGCGCCGCGAGGTGGAACACGATTTGCGGCGCGCTAGAGGCAAATCGGGCGCGGAGCCCTTCGAGGTCTCGAATGTCGCAAAAGTGGCTGTTGCACCATTGCTCGAGCTGCAGCAACGAGTAGAGATTCGGCTGCGTCAGCGGGGGCAGACTGATGCCTGTGACGTCCGCGCCGAGTCGGTGCAACCACAGAGTCAGCCACGCACCCTTGAATCCGCTGTGACCGGTAACGAGGACGCGCTTACCGCGCCAATAGGAGAGGCTGGATGTGTGGCTTACCATTTCTTCCATGGAGCACGACCCGACTGCCACAAATCCTCGAGTAGATTCTTGTCGCGCAGGGTATCCATGGCCTGCCAGAAGCCATCGTGTTCGAAAGCCATCAATTGTCCGCGCTGTGCGAGGGCCGTCAGGGGTTCGGCTTCCCAGCTCGACGCGTCGCCTTCGATCAAATCAAGAACGGCCGGCGATAACACAAAAAAGCCGCCGTTGATCAGCGCGCCATCACCACGTGGTTTTTCGGTGAAGGCGGTAACCTTGGCGCCGTCGCGACGGATGGCGCCGTAGCGGCCCGGTGGTTGAACTGCAGTAATCGTGGCCCATTTGCCATGCGCGCGATGAAACTCGATCAACCCGCGGATGTCGACATCCGACAGTCCATCTCCATAGGTGAAGCAAAACGCTTCGTCGTTGCGGATGTAGTCAGCCACTCGGCGTAGCCGGCCACCGGTCATGCTGCGCTCACCGGTGTCCACCAGCGTGACCTTCCACGGCTCGGCGTTGCGCTGATGCACTTCCATTTTGTTGTTAGCCATGTCGAAGGTGACATCCGACATATGTACAAAGTAGTTCGCAAAAAATTCTTTGATAAGGTAGCCGCGATAGCCACAGCAGATCACGAACTCGTTGACGCCATGCGCCGAGTAGGACTTCATGATGTGCCACAAAAGGGGTTTACCGCCGATTTCGATCATCGGCTTCGGCTTCAGGTGTGTTTCCTCCGAGATGCGGGTTCCGAGACCCCCCGCGAGCACCACGCACTTCAATCGCCATTCCCCCGCATGCGTTAACTCCCCGTCAGGCCCGCCCGTGTCGCCATTTCGGGCCCCAAGACTTCATTGAAAAACTTTTGATATGGCTCGCGCAAGTGCGGTAGCCACAGTTCGATGATCACGAGGCAGGCGAGAAGTTGCTCCGCCGGAGTGGTTGCTGCGAGGGCGATTTTCGCGGTTTGCAGTAGCTTTGGACTCGGAGCTTCGCCGGACTCAAAGCGTTTTTGCAGCGCGGTGATGAAACTGTTGAAGTACACACCGGTGACCAGCAAACCGGCGTCGATTTTTTCTTCAAGCGATACGGGCGAATCGACGCGAGCGATAGCGACAAATCCATCCACCGCCTGCAGTGCCATCTGGATCTGATCGGCCTCCGGTGGCAGGCCGCCGGCGGCCATGCCGCGTTGGTTGCTGGCCCTGATTTTTTCCTCGGAGTCCCAGTTGGCGCTGTTGTACAGATACAGTAGGTGTGTTTCTTGGGTCATCGGTGCCGTTGACACCAACGCAAAAGTCAGCGACCAGTCCGTGAATCCCGCGCGAGTGGGATGGTGGGCAAGGTAACCTGCGAAGAGATTGCGCCACGCTTCGCTGCGCATCGCGCTATAAAGCGTAACGTTGGAACCACCGTTTTTAACAAGGAACGCTTGAACTCGTTCCAGAGCGGTTGCGCCCTCGACCGCGAAGTTGGTGGGACGATAAACACCCTGGTCTGCACTGAACATGGCATGAGCTGGCCTGAAGCCGATTTTGCCGGCCAAGTCTGCCGATCGGGGTGTAGCGAACCCCGGTAACACCGAAAGGATGTCGTCGTCGCCCAGCAGTACGATGAACTCGCCTCGAGCGCTGTCGATCACATGCCGCCAGTTCTGGAACCCGTCGTCGAAGGGCGAGCGCAGATACCGGAATCCGGGGCGGTCTAGCTCACCCAAAAAACTTTCTTTGCTCGGGTCCCGCGAGTTATCACTCACCACGACCTCGATGTCGCCGTACGGCAGCAGCGCCAGCGCGGAGTCGATCGACGTTTTAGCCGCCGCGAGCGGGGCGTGAGAGGGAATGCAGATGGATAAGGTCGTCATGGTTAGCGGGCTGAAGCATAGCAGGCCCGCCCACTCGCCGGCCGCGCGGCGGGCATTTCGAATCGGGAAGGGGTGGGATTACGGCCCGCGGGGGTGCTAGACTTCGCGCCCCCGTTTGGGGTCAGACCGCAGCGCGCCCGTAGCTCAGTTGGATAGAGCGCATGGCTACGAACCATGAGGTCGGGAGTTCGAATCTCTCCGGGCGCGCCACCTGACCAGCAGCCCTACTCGGGGGTTGATTTCAAAGTGATATCACTTTAATATTGCTGTGCCCATAGGGGTTCTGACCCCGTTTTTCCTCAGGAGCACAGTCATGAACACCTGTCTTCGTCCCGCCAGCAAAGAAGTGGAAGTCAGCGTGCAGAGCGGCTGGCTGATGCTACTGCCCGTACTGGCCGCCTTCCCGATCGGAGTGGGTTTGATCATCTCCGCGTCCAACGGCGGTGGCGCCGCATCCGGCGTACTCGGCGGTGTGGTGCTCCTGTTGGCTGTGATCAGTGCCAGTGGCTTCTTCACGCTGCAGCCCAACGAGTCCCGGGTGCTGGTGCTGTTCGGCGACTACAAGGGCACGGTTCGCAAGGAAGGCTTTCATTGGGGTAACCCGTTCTACTCTGGCGGATCCTCAAAGATCACCACCTCGACGGATGACAAAGGCCACCATGTCACCTTGCAAGCCAAGCGCAATCCGCGCATGAAGGTGTCGCTGCGTTCGCGCAACCTCAATGGCGAGCGGCTCAAGGTGAATGACAAAAACGGCAACCCCATCGAGATCGCCGCGGTGGTCGTATGGCGTGTGCAGGACACGGCGCAGGCCATGTTCGATGTGGACGATTACGAGGACTACGTCAGCGTGCAAGCGGAGTCCGCCGTGCGCCATCTCGGCAGCCAGTATGCGTACGACCATGGCGAGGCTCACGAAGTCACGCTGCGCAGCGGCACCGACGAGGTCACTGCCGCGCTGCAGGCCGAGTTGCAGGAGCGCTTGGCGCGCGCCGGCGTGGTGGTCGAGGAGGCGCGCCTCACGCACCTCGCTTATGCGCCTGAAATCGCGCAGACGATGCTGCGTCGCCAGCAAGCCGACGCGGTGCTCGCTGCGCGGCAGAAGATCGTGCAGGGCGCGGTGGGCATGGTGGAGATGGCTCTCAGCGAACTGGCCAAGCGCGGCGTCGTTGAACTTGACCCGGAGCGCAAGGCTGCGATGGTTTCGAACCTGATGGTGGTGCTCTGCGGCGAGTCCGATGCCAAGCCCGTGATCAACGCCGGAACGCTGTACGGCTGATCGCGTGGCGGCGCGCAAGTCGTTCCTGCTGCGTATGGATCCGGCGCTCTATGCAGAGCTGGAGCGCTGGGCAGCCGACGAGTTTCGCAGCGTGAACGGTCAGGTCGAATTCATTTTGCGCGACGCGCTGCGTAAGCGGCGCGGCGGAGCCGAAGCGACCCCCACGAGCGAAACGGAGTCAGGCGACGATGCGTCCTGAGACAGCTGCCCGTGGTCTCGGCGGCTGGTTTGCCGTCGGGGTGTTGCTCGCGGCGTACACGGTCTCGTTTCTCGATCGGCAATTGCTGACTCTGTTGGTCCAACCTATCAAGGCCGACCTCGGTCTCAG
>Ga0172372_10012227_pt1 | contig 10782 bp, 6 predicted proteins | sample LakKiv5m_2_FD_114544 | JGI IMG/M metagenome (GOLD analysis project Ga0172372, IMG submission 114544) | Freshwater microbial communities from Kabuno Bay, South-Kivu, Congo - kab_092012_9.5m | ecosystem: Environmental > Aquatic > Freshwater > Lake | place: Democratic Republic of the Congo... | reverse complement strand
ATTGTTGTGGACACGCACCTTGATCCCTTCGTCACTGAGGATGCAGACGGTACGAGATTCTATTTGCAGACGTCGCCCGAAGCCGGAATGAAACGTCTACTCGTCGCCGGAGCCACGGCAATCTTTCAAGTCAGCCGCGTGATGCGCAAGGGCGAACGAGGTCGGCGGCATAATCCGGAATTCACGATGGTCGAGTGGTACCGCGTCGGCGATTCACACCTCGATCAAATGCAGTTCGTTGAGCGGCTTGTGCAGGCCATTTATCGGTGTGGTGCTGACTGTGAGCCACAAGCCGCTTCCAACAACTCATACCACTGGGAGCAGCCTTTCGAATGCTTGAGTTACGACACGGCCTTTGAACGCTATGCCGGACAGCGTGTGCTGGAGTTGAGCGCTTCAGAGTTGCGGTCGTTTGCCGAGCGTCAGCAGATCAGCATCCCACCGGGGATGAGTGACGCTTCGCGTGATGAGTGGCTCAATGTGTTGCTAGCAGAACTGGTCGAGCCGCATCTCGGATGGGAACGACTGCAATTCTTGGTTGATTATCCGGCGTCACAAGCGGCACTCGCACGGGTACGCGAGAATTCAATGCCGCCCGTCGCCGAACGCTTTGAGCTGTACGATCGCGGCGTTGAACTTTGCAACGGGTATCACGAGCTCACTGACGCGACCGAATTGGCGGCACGCACGGTGGCTGAACGAGACCGGCGCGCGGGTGCTGGAGTGAGCGACCTGCCCGGAGCGAAACGACTTGCAGCGGCGATGCGTGCCGGTTTGCCACCCTGCTGCGGAGTGGCGCTGGGCTTCGATCGACTCGTGATGTTGGCGCTTGGATGTGGCAGCCTGGATGAAGTCATTGCCTTTCCAGCAGAACGAGCCTGAGACTCGGTGTGCTGTGCCATCCACAGGGAGAATGCTTCGCAGCAAGTCATCCGGCTGCATCCCATCGGACTTCGTTATTTCACGAGTTTTTGCCGGCGAATTGCGGGTCTTCGCGTTGACGCATTTGCCAAACGTCGCGCACAACTCCGCCCGCTTTGGGAAATGCTTTGCCCCGGCGAACACTCGTGCCCAACAACTTCTCAGTCCGAACGTACCCGCTGTGTTCATCGTCTTTGCCATCCGCAAATGAAAACCGGTAGACGCGTTGCTCGTGATTGTGGCACGAATGACGTTTGGTAGCAGGACGCTACGCAGTCGCTGACGGCAGCGGCAATCGCGATATGGTGAGGTGATTCGTGAGACAACTCTTTGCTGTGCTGTTGCTAGCGGTGACGTGCTGGCATTCGGCTCAAGCGGCCGTTGGTCAGGAAGAATCTACGCTCGGCTCACTCGTCATCATGGGCGGCAGTGAGCGTTTCCGAAATCGCGACATTTGGGAAGAACTTCGAGACCTTGCTGGCGGTTCGGGAGCGAAAGTCGCTGTTTTTCCAACGGCCTGCTCAGACCCTATCAGAGATGTTCGCCGCGTCATCGCGACACTCGAAAAGTTCGAGCTTGAACCGTTCGTCGTGCCACTCGCTCCTCAAGGATTCGATCAACAACCCGCCGATGTCCTCAAGGACCCGAGGTGGATTCGACAAGTCCGCGAAGCCGACTGCGTTTTCTTTTTGGGAGGGCGGCAAGATCGCATCGTCGACACGCTCTTACTGGCCAATGGCGAGAAGACTCCGTTGCTCGAAGCCGTCTGGAGCGTCTACCGCCGCGGCGGTGTGATCGCGGGGACCAGCGCCGGAGCGGCGATCATGAGCCATCAAATGTTTCGTGATGGGCCTAATCCACTGAACGCCATGCGGCAGGGACTTAGTCAGGACAAAGAACTTGGCAGAGGCTTGGGGTTCCTCGATCACGATTGGTTCGTCGATCAACACGCCCTGGTTCGCGGTCGTTTCGCACGCACGATCGCGGCGATGCATGCGCTGGGACTCGAATATGGAATCGGTGTTGATGAGAACACGGCGCTCATTGTGGAAAACGGCAACAAGGCCCGCGTCGTGGGTCACAAGGGAGTGCTGTTGCTCAAGCTGTCGGACGCCCAGCGCGATCGTTCCATCAAGAGCTTCAATCTCCGAAATGTCCAAATGAGTTATCTCGATCAAGGGGACTCGATCGATCTCAACACCCATAAAGTGACGCCTGCGATCGAGAAGATGGATGATCAATTCCTCGACCCCAACGCCGATGACTTCGAACCCTATTACAACCACAAGATGTTCTATGCCGACATTCTCGGTAACTGCGTGGTTCCAGAGTTACTGGGCCGCTTGATCGACAACCAGCAAAGCGAGGCGATTGGATTGGCCTTTAACGCTGGAGATGCTGCCTCGGAACCGTCCGAAGGTTTCGAATTTCGATTCTATCGTGGCAAAGACAGCGTCGGTTGGTTCACGACGGATTACGGTGGCGAGGATTACACCGTGCTCAACATCCACCTGGACATCAAGCCGATTCGCATCACCGGCCCTCTCTACACTCATTACCAACAAATGGAGGCAGCCATGGAAGAGATGGAAGCCGACATGGCTGCCGGCCTGATCTCGACGGAACGGAAGTAGTTGGAACGCGGAGTCGAGGTGTCGAGAATTTGCCACCCGAATTTCGACGACCAGAGATCACCATTGCCCGAGGTCTGCATCACGGTGAGGCTTCGACCTGGAACATCGGACTCGCGACTGCGGCACTTTTCTCCCGTGAGCATGACCGACTTCAACTCTGGCTCTTGAAGGGATCCGAGCGGTCCGATTATCAACGAAGGCTGATTTGTCCCGCCACGACGTCTCTCCGTATTCCAACGCCTTCCTTGCAGTCAGTGGAGCCTCAGCATGCTCACCATCGGCGACGTTTCTCCACGTTTCGGGCGCCGCGACTTCCTCAAAGTGGGCGGTCTCGCGCTGGGGGGCCTGACTCTGCATGACCTGTTGCAAGCCAAAGTCGGCGCTGCTCCCAAAAACTCGCTGACGACAGGCAAGTCCGTTGTCTTCGTGTTTATGCACGGAGGACCATCGCAGATCGAGCTATTCGATCCCAAAATGGAAGCCCCGACCGGCATCCGCAGTGCGACCGGCGAGGTCACCACCAAGCTACCCGGCATCACCTTCGGCGGCACGATGCCCAAGCTCGCTGCGCTGGCTGACAAATTCTCGATCGTCCGCTCGTTCCGCACCGGTGACGGCAATCACGACATCAAGCCGATCGTGAGTAAGACGACCTTCGGAGCGAACTTTGGCAGCCTGTATTCACGCGTCGTTGGGACGAACAACCCCGAGAACGGCATGCCTTCGAACTTGATGCTGTTTCCGCAGTCAGTCGATTCGAGCACTCAGCCGGGCACGATGGCATTCGGCAACTTCAGCAACACGGGCAGCTTCGGCAACGTCTACGCGCCGTTCGTGCCGGGTTCGGGCGGGGAAGCTCAAGACAACCTGCGACTGCGGCTGCCGATGGATCGACTCGATGACCGCAAGCTGTTGCTCTCGGGACTGGATCAAGTGAAGTGGGGCTATGAGAAAGTCGGCGAGCGAGCCGCTGTCGACAAAGTCCGGGATCAAGCCTTCACCACGATCATGGGTGGCGTTGCGGATGCATTCGATCTTTCGAAGGAGGATCCGCGCACACTCGCCCGCTACGACACCGCTCCGCTGCTAAAGCCCCAAGACATCAGCCGCCATTGGAACAACTACAAGAATTACGTCGACAACGGAAAGACGCTCGGCAAGTTGTTGTTGCTTGCAAGACGTCTCTGTGAACGTGGCGCGGGAGTGGTCACAGTCACGACGAACTTCGTGTGGGACATGCATGCTGACGTCAACAACGCGACGGTCGAAGAGGGCATGCGCTACATGGGCACGCCGTTCGATCATGCCGCCTCGGCGTTCATCGAGGACTGCGAAGCACGTGGACTTGGCAACGACATTCTTCTCGTTTGCTGCGGTGAGATGGGCCGCACGCCGCGTATCAACGCTCGCGGTGGTCGCGACCACTGGGGCGGACTCTCACCGTTGATGCTCTACGGCGGCGGGTTGAAGATGGGACAAGTCATCGGCCAATCCACACGCGACGCTGGTGAACCGCTCACTCAGCCGATCGAAAATCACAACCTCATTGGCACAATCATGCACACCTTGTTCAACGTCGGTGAGTTGCGACTTTCGCGCTCGGCTCCGGGTGAGGTCACTCGGGTCGCTGCGGATTGGACGCCGATTCCGGGGTTGTCTTAAGAGGCTCAGTCCATTTGCTACTGGCAGAACGCTGCCCACGACGAAACCGCTGCTTCACGCCACTCCCACCCCAAAGGACCACTGCCATGTTGACCTGCCTCGGTACCAACCGTTCGCGAAACTGCGAAGGTACCACGCGTCGTGACTTCTTGAAGATTGGTGGACTCGGACTAGGAGCACTCGGTTTGCCGCAGTTGCTGCGGGCTCGAGCAGAGGCGGCACAAGCCGGTCAGGCTATCAAAGACACGTCAATCGTGTGGGTCTGGCTCAGCGGAGGCGCAACGCATGTGGAGACGTTCGATCCAAAAATGTCAGCCCCGTCGGAATACCGATCGGTGACTGGTGAAGTCGCCACGAACCTGCCTGGAGTAACCATCGGCGGCAACTTCACCAAGCTCGCTCAACGAGCCGATAAGATGGCCTTCGTGCGATCGTTCGCTCACACCAACAGCGGTCATGGCGGTGGTACTCATTTCGTGATGACTGGTTACGACAACCGTAACATCGACAACGGAGGCTTGCCGACTCGTCCATCAATGGGCTCGATCGTCTCGAAGATTCGCGGTGCGAATCATCCCGCGACGGGGATGCCGACCTATGTCAGCTTGAACGGCATTGGTAGTGATGGTCCGGCGTTCCTTGGTACGGCTTACGCGCCGTTCACAACCAGCTCCGCCGGTCGCCGCAATATGACTTTGGCAACGACGACCGATCGCATTTCAGATCGTCGCGGGTTGCTTGAGGACTTTGATCGCTTTCAAAGAGACGCCGATCGTACGGGCGTCATGAGCGGCCTGGATGCCTTCGAGCAGCAAGCGTTCAATCTAATCCTCGGCAATGCTCCGAAGGCATTCGATGTCTCTGCCGAGAGTGCGAAGACTCGCGACAAGTACGGCAAGAATCTCGGTGAGCAGATGCTCGTGGCTCGTCGACTGGTCGAAGCGGGTTGTGGTTTTGTCACGCTCAACTACGGCGGTTGGGACATGCACGGGACGATCGAACGAAGCATGAATCAGCGTGCTCCGTCGCTTGATCAAGGGTTGTCGGCTTTGATTGATGACCTCGACGAACGCGGCCTGCTTGATCGCACGTTAATCGTTGTTTCCGGCGAGTTCGGACGTACGCCGCGGATCAACAAGAACGCTGGTCGCGACCACTGGGCACCGCTGAGCACGTTGGCCTTGGCAGGTGGCGGTTTGCGGATGGGCCAAGTGGTCGGCGAATCCGATTCGAAGCTCTATCGTCCACAGTCCGAGCCCATTCGTCCGCAAGACTTGATGGCGACAGTTTTCCATGTGCTGGGCATCGACACCAAGCAACAGTTCTTCAACCAAGCGGGCCGCCCAGTCTTCTTGATTGAAGACGGCAAGCCGATCAAAGAGCTGGTTTAAGCCGCTGTATAATCCGTGTCTGAAACACAAAGCCGCGATCAACATCAAGTTGGTCGCGGCTTTGTTCGTTCCTGAAACAGGCTAATCGGTACGAGTGGAGCTTACTTCGCCCAGTTTGCTTCTAGGCGCATTTCGTAGCCATCACGGGCTTCGCCGGTTGTGAGGCGGAACGTGTCGATCGCGCGCAATAACTTCAAGAACGTTGTGACTTCGGTCTTCGCTTGCTCCGGCGATTTGCCTTCTTGCACGCCGCGTGCTTCGAGCAGTTCTTGATTCACTTCCAGCGCCTTGGCCAGCGGTTCGCCACGGACTTCAAATCGAAAATCTTGCAGGGCCGTCGCGGGAACATTCATGGCGGGTTGCTTGGAGGCGTCGATCAACTGACGGCACAGATCGATCGACGAGCATAGCACATACCGATTCCCGATGCGGGCACCGGCAGGCATGAAGTTGAAAACGATAGGTAACCGTTCGCCTTTGGGTTTTTGGCTGTATTTGCCGAAGTGAATCGGCACGTCGCGGTAAGTCTCAGAGGACAGCAACCACGGTTCGCGGCCTTGCTGTCCGGCGGTCAAATTGGCGATCGACGTCACGGTCTGAAAGAGCAACTGCATGATCTCTGTCCCTTCTTCGGGCTTTGCGAGATCGACGATTAAGCCAAAGCCGGGCAGTTGCAAACCGGGTTTGGAATCGAGATGCGAGAAGCTCTGTGGTGCGGCGATGAGCGTCAGGTTGCGACCAAACGTCGGCAGGATGTCCGAGCCGTAATCACGATTGGGCAGAATATTTGCGAGGCCACTTTCGAACTTATCGAACTCGGGCAGCACTTTGGACTGCAGCAGTTCCTCGCGACGCTGATACCAGCCAGCGAAGTCTCGATTGAGCGTCCCACCGGCAATCAGTCCTGGCACTTCCGGCAAAGGTGTGACGGCTTGTCCTTGGGGCGGAAAGAACGGAGCAAAGTTCTCCGGCAGTGCCGAGCCTTTCGCACCGAGATGCAAACCGAGCGCGAGACGTTGTTCATTCAAACTCAGCGTGGCGGCCGCGAATGACGAGTGATTGAGCAACTCGTTGAACCCGCCCAACAACAGCGAACCGACTCCATTATCCAGCTTCTCGGGACTGATCCGGCCGCCTTGAGCGTGTTTGATCATCTCGGCATTCAGATAGGCCCGCAGAAGATGCCCGGCTTCGAGCCCGCCCGTCTGTTTTTGCATCGCTGCAAACGGGGCATCCTGAGCCAGCGGCTTGGCATCACCCGCTTGCCCGGCTTTGAAAGCCAATGTCTGTTCGGCCAAGGCCCGTGTGCTCGCGAACACGATCCACTGATCCTTCTCCGCGACGAACAGCTTCTTGTCGAAACCTCGAATGGCAATGTCACCCGCGCCGGTGGTGGTCTCGGTGCGATCTTGAGCCAGTGCCAAGAAGGGTTGCGCTTTCTCTCTCAAAGTATTGAGTGCGGCGGCTTCGGGAGCTTGCAGGAAGATAATCGCATCCGGTTCTTTGCGACCGGCGACCGGATAGAAAGCAGCCGAGATCCGACCGCCGAAAACTTTCTTGCCGAGCGTCCATAGATCCATGCCGATCTGCGCTTCGAGAATGCGCCGTCCGGCGTCGGCTTGCTGGCCTTGCGGCGTCTTGAGAAACGCTTTGACCTGTGGATTGTCGGGCAGCGACTTCACAAACTCGGAGTCCTGCGCTGTTTGAATCCACTGTTCGAGTTGATCGACTTCGACAAATGCCGCTGCTCCGCCCGGCAGAATGGAGGCTGCGTCGATCTTGTCCGCCGCCCAACTGATCGATGTGGACAGCGCTGCGACGCAAGCCAAAACAAGAAACCGAGCTCGCATGAAAAAACTCCGCAATGAGGACGTAATCAGGCCGTTCAAACGAGGCACACATCTCAGCACGATTGGCGAAACAGTACCCGGCTGAGACGGCGATCGGTTTCAGTCGCCTCAGAGTCAGCCCGAGTCGCATGGATTTCCAGTCCGTGCTGCCGGTTTGTGGTTCGGAGTTGTTGGCAATGGCGAGTACGGCACAGGCTGGAAGCCTATGCGACGACTTCGGACAGACTCCTGGACCCTGTGAGCCGCATTGTGAGTAAAGTCGACTGCGGGTTATTCAGAACAGCGAATCTCGACGGCCTATGCCGTTTGCAGGAATGAGGATGCTTGAGTTTGGCCGAGCCAAGAAGTCTCGGCTTTCAGTCTGGTCGTGGTCGATGTAGTGTCTTTTGAGGCTTTCGACATCCGCCGCAGACAATCGGTCTGCCGCGTCGACTTTGAAGGGGAGTGGTTGCAATGGCTCGAATCAGCGTCATCGCGGGATTGGCCGGACTGTTGTTAGTGGCTGCGGCGAATCAGTCGCAGGCTCAGGGGCAACTTGGAGCGCAGCCAGGCGGCTTCGGAAACTTTGGCGGCGCGGGACTGGGAACGACTCAGTTGGGAACCGGCCAATTCGGAATGGGGACTCAAGGCACGTTCGGTACTGGTACGACGGGTTTGGGCACAGGCTCGACACGAACGGGGTCGACGAGCAACAGCGCGTTTGGCTCGACAACTAACCGTAATGGGTTATCCACATCCAACAACAGCCTGAACACAACGAACAACCAGTCGATGTTTAACAACAACTCGACATCACAGTTTGGCCAACAAAGTCAATTCGGCCAGCAGAACACAATGGGCAACAACACACAGGGCACGATGCTGAATCAGCAAGGTGGCCAAGGAGCCGGACGTAACAGCCTCGGCGGGAACAACCAGTTCGGAAATCTGTTCCAACAGCAGTTCCGTGCTCAGACTGCGTTCGGAGCCAATCCCCTCTTTGGTAACCAACAACAACGCACCGGTAGCGGCGGGCAACCCGCCTTGCGACTCGGCTTTGCGGTTCCGATGCGGCCTGTCGAAAACATCGAGCAGGGTCTCGAAAGCCGACTGCAAGCGGCGGCCACTCGGGCACCAGCGGCTATGGAAACGAAGCTTGATATTGAAGGCGTTCGCATCAACGTGGGCGAAGCGGGTGTAGTGCGTCTGACCGGCGAAGTCGCGAACGATGCCGCTCGCCGTCGCGCCGCGAATGTCATTCGTCTAGAGCCCGGCGTGAAGAAGATCATCAATGAGATCACCGTGGCCAATGCCGCGAAGTAATGAGGCGACGGCCTCACAGCCTGTGGAATTTCGTGGGGCACGTTTTCAACGTGCCTGAATTCACCGAGTGTTGAGCACGATCAAGTCGTGCTCCATGTGCTTTTCAATGGGCTGCTAACCTCGCTCAGTCGTCCTGCGTCGTGACATCCAGTTGCGATGGATCGACGCCGTGTTTGCTCATCGCTTCGGCGATCGTGCTGCGGACTCCTGGCAGGTTGGTGACCAACTTGTGAAACGCCTGCCGCGAAACGGTCACGAGATCCACGTCGGTTTTCGCGCGGACAGTGGCCGTGCGAGCGTTGTCTGAAACAAGAGCGATCTCTCCAAAAAGCTGACCAGGTCCAAGCGTCGTAAGCAGTTGGTTGCCCTTGAGCACGTCCACTTCGCCCTTCACGACAACATAGAGTTTGTTTCCGAAGTCGCCTTGATCGAAGATTGTCTCGCCGGCGTGAAAGTGCTCCTGCAAGACCGCTTCCGGCTGAAAGATCTTCACTTGAGTGATGTCGCGCGGCAGCAGCAGGTCCAGCAACCAATCCATTCCGATGCGGATGCGTCGGTCAAAGCCAGGGAACTTCGACAGATAGACCGTTCGCCAAAATAACCACGCGAGCAAGCCTTTGAATTTGATGCCAAAGACTTCCGCCACGGCCGAGTAATGTCCGAGCGAAGCGAGCTTGCCGAGCCCTGTGAACGTGAAAGGTTTCTTCTGTTGGCCTCGGATCGTGGCGAGGATGTTGGTCGCGCAGGTCTTGGCTTGTCGCAGCGCGTGCTGAGCGGTGGGCGGCGACGTGATGCCGTCTTTCTGCGGCACGGCCGCACAATCGCCGAGCGACCATAAGCCAGGATGATTCGGCACATCGAGGAACTCGGTGACGGTGATGCGGCCTTTGTCCTGCGGCACCGGCAAACTGGTCACAAGTTGATGAGGTGCTGCCGGCACGGTCACAACAACGGTTCGCGACGCGATCGTTTCTGGCGCTCCTCCCTTCTTATCGGCGACGATGACGCCGTCGGCAGAGACCGCTTTAAGCCGGGTGTTGAGTCGGATTTCGACACCACGCTTCTCCAAGATCTTCTGTGCATAGCCCGCGAGGTCTTCGCCGAGTTCTGGCAAGATGCGTTCTGCGCTTTGCAGCAACACGCAACGAATTTCGCTCTTTTTCAAATTGCGATAAGCGGTCACGGCGGTCACAAGGAAGTCGTGTAGTTCGGCAATGCACTCGACACCCGAAAAGCCACCGCCCGCGACGATGAAGGTCAGCAACTTCTGCTTCTCGACGGGATTAGTTTCGTTATCGGCTTCTTCGAGTACGCGCACAGCGTCGTTTCGCAGTCGCAACGCATCGCCGAGGTACTTAAACGGAATGCCATGTTCCTTCATGCCTGGTACGAGCGAGTAATTCAGCTTGGAACCAAGGCACACCACCAAATGATCAAAGTCGAGCACCACGGGCTTGGGCAAGAAGCCCGGAGCGAGTCGCACTTGCTTGGCCGCCAGATCAATGGACTCGATCCGTCGTGTCTGCAAATGCGTCCGCTTGGCGAGGCGACGGATGGGCGTGATGCAGTGCAGCGTTTCGATCGTGCCCGAGATGACCTCGGGCAGCAGTGGCTGAAAGACGATGTAGTTTTCGTTACTGACGAGCGTGACGTCGATACGCTCGCGCTCGGCACTCGTCATGAGTTGTTCGAGATACATCGCGGTGTAAACGCCTGCGAAGCCACCTCCGAGAATGAGGATACGTTGTTTGCTTGAGTCGCTGCGCGCGATTCCGTTCGTCGACATGATGCGGTTCTCGGTGAGGGGACGGTCAGTTGGGACGGAAGCATAGTGACGGTGCGGTAGGTACCAAAGTGGCGTTCCGGCAAGCAGTGAGTTCGAGAAGAATCTGGAAATGCGGTGGGGCATCACCGCTTTCCGACAGGAAAGGAGTCATTCGCTTGGAACGTTCGGATTGGATTCATCGTGTGCCATTTTTGCTGCTGATTGCAGCGGGGGCGTTGTTGTGCATTGGTGTGAAT
>Ga0172372_10012225_pt1 | contig 10783 bp, 11 predicted proteins | sample LakKiv5m_2_FD_114544 | JGI IMG/M metagenome (GOLD analysis project Ga0172372, IMG submission 114544) | Freshwater microbial communities from Kabuno Bay, South-Kivu, Congo - kab_092012_9.5m | ecosystem: Environmental > Aquatic > Freshwater > Lake | place: Democratic Republic of the Congo... | reverse complement strand
TGTGATCGGGTCGGGTGTGATCGGGTCGGGCGTGATCGGGTCGGGCGTGATCGGGTCGGGTGTGATCGGGTCGGATGAGATCGACTGAACGGAGGTACGGATGCGAGCCCTGATCGCCGTCCTGGTCATCGGTGCCGTGATCGGCTACGCCGTCCTGTCCGGGGTCTGGGTCAACACCTCCGGTGGCTGGTACCAGTCCCTGACACAGCCCGCCTGGCAGCCACCGCCCTGGGTCTTCGGGCTGATCTGGCCGTACAACTTCCTGGTGCTGATCGTGGTGGGCGTGGCCATGGCTCTCGGCGCCCCACTGGGCCAGGCCTGGGCCTATCTGGGACTGCTCATCGGAACCGCCGCCCTGGCCATCGGCTGGGCCTACCTGTTCTACGTCCCGCACGCGCTCATGCCAGCGGCGGTCTGCCTGACCGCCGCGGCCCTGCTCACCATGCCGCTGGTTGCGATCTCATTCCTCGGGCGAGGCTGGCTCGCCGCCCTGCTCGTCCCCTATCAGATCTGGCTGTTCCTGGCCGCCAGCCTGTCCTGGGGCTATGCGATGGCGGACGGCGCCACCACGTCCTCCTAGCAGTGCTCGTATCAAGGCCAGAAGTTGGGGGTACCATCCCAAGGTGCGTGTCGGATCATCCGCCCGGCGCCCCCGGCGCCCCCGGCGCCGAGCCCTCACCGCCCTGGTGGTCGCCGGTGCCTTCGCCATCGCCTGGATCCAGGCGGCCCCTGCCCAGGCCGACGAACCATTGACCACGATCGGCATCGTGGACGTCGGAGCCTGGCAGGAGACCGAGGGAGTCCAGTCCACCATCTGGGTGGACGGCACCCTGGATCCGGCCCCGACCCGAGGGCGGGTGTATATCGACGTGGACCTGCCTGGTGTCGGCAAGAGCAGCCAGGAGGTGCGGCCCTCGAAGAAGGGGACCTTCCGCTGGGGTGCGGTGCTGCCCCCGGAGGCCAGCGGGAATGCGCGCATTCGTATCAAGGTGACCGATGCGTTCGTCGACACCCAGCCGATCGCCTTCCCCTCCCTCACCCTTCGAATGGACGTCGCCCCCTGGGTGCCGTCACTCCCACTGACCCAGACCGGTGGCGACAACAGCCAGTACCGGTTCATCCACGTCGACGCCCAGGGCCAGCCAGCCCAGTGGGACCCGTGTCGACCGCTGATCTACCAGGTCGACACGCGCCGGATGCCGGGTGACTACCTGCCCTACGTGCACGAGGCCATGGGCCGGCTGCGCCAGGCCACCGGACTGGACTTCATGTACGGCGGCGAACCCAGTGCCGAGGTGGCCGCGGATCCCCGCAAGCTGCCGGACAGCACCATCCTCATCGGCTGGTCCGATCCCACCGCACTGCCGATCCTGGACGGATCATCCCTGGCCGTGGCCGACCTGATACCGGTCAAGACCGCCGATCACCGACTGCGCATCCGCAACGGCTGGGTCATCCTGGACAGCACCGAGAACCTCACTGCCGGATTCGTCGCGGACAAGAGCCTGGGACAGGTGCTGCTGCACGAACTCGGCCACGTGATGAACCTGGACCACGTCCTGGAGCCGATTCAACTCATGTACCCGTACCTGAGCGACGTCAGTCCGGCCGACTACGCCAATGGTGATCTCGCCGGCCTGGCCTGGGCCCGTTCCCCGGGATGCATGAACTAGGTACCGGCATCGACACCAATGCCGATCGGTGGGTCCGGGGGAGCTCCGACCGATGTGTCGACCTGAACGCTGACCTCGGTGAGTTGCCCGGTCGCCAGGGTGAGCACATCGACGCTGCCCTCCTCGACCTCGTCAGCAGTGCCAACGTCGCGACCGGCGGCCACGCCGGCGACCCAGACTCGATGCGACGGGTCTGCGAACTGGCTGCAGCTCGCTTCGTCCGCGTCGGCGCCCACCTGTCCTTCCAGGATCGAGTCGGCTTCGGTCGACGCATCCCCGACCGAATCGATGCCAACCTGGTCCGTGATCTGCGCCGGCAACTGCAGGTCCTCGCCCGGGCATGTGAGCAGGCCGAGACAGCCGTGGCCTATGTCAAGGCACATGGGGCGCTCTACAACCTGGCACTGGACCGGGTCGACATCGCCCAGTCGCTGATCCACGCCGTCGGCGACACCGGGCTGCCCATCCTGACCATCCACGGAACCGTGCTGTGGAACGTGGCCCAGCAGGCCGGTCTGCCCTGCTTCGCGGAGTTCTTCGCCGATCGCGGGTACCTGCCCGACGGTCGACTGGTTCCGCGCGGTCAGTTCGGCGACCTCGTACACGAAGGTGTCGCGGATCGGGTACTGGATGCGGTCACCACCGGGTCGGTGATCGCCTCCAGTGGCGAAGTGGTGCACGTGCGCGTGGACAGTGTCTGCGTCCATGGCGACACCCCGGACGCCATCGCGCAGGCCGGACGCATTCGACACCGACTTCATCAGGCAGGGGTGCAGGTGCGCCCCTTCACATCGCCTCCCGAGGGCGACATCAACGGCGTCGTTGGTGACGGGGCACCGAGTCACGGGGTACCGCGTCACGGGGCACCGCGTCATGGAGCACCGGATGCCACGGCACCTTGAGCGATTCGGCATCGATGCCATCCTGATCACCGAGCCGGGGGTGACCGGAGATCACCTGATGACATCCCTGGCCGCGACCGTCGGCGTCATCGAGGCAACCGCCGGTGCCTGCAGCCTGCTGCTGCGCTTCGCCGATTGGGGGACGGCTCGCGCCGCCGTCCCGGCACTGACCGCGACCCCGATCTCCCACGGCGCCAGCCCACCACCACAAGCCCGGATCGTCCAGATTCCGACGACCTACGACGGCATCGACCTCGACGACGTCGCCGAGTCATGCGGACTCGATCCACAGCAGGTCATCGATCGGCACAGCAGCGCCATCTATGTGGTGTCCTTCTGTGGTTTCGCACCCGGATTCGCCTACCTGTCCGGGCTGCCCGAGTCGCTGGCGGTGCCGCGACTGAGCACTCCGCGGCCGAGGGTTCCGGCCGGGTCGGTCGCGATCGGGGGTACCTGGTGCGGCATCTACCCACGCGCCACCCCGGGCGGTTGGCGCATCCTCGGTCGAACCGAGGTGGCCGTCTTCGATCCGCACCGAGAGCCCATAGCACTCCTGGAACCGGGTATGCGCGTTCAGTTCACCCGAGTCGACCTATGACCATCCTGGAGGTTCTCCAGCCAGGTCCACTGAGCCTCATCCAGGACCTGGGCAGACCGGGCTGGTCGTCGATCGGAGTGAGCCGCAGCGGTGCCTTCGACCGAGCGGCGCTGGCCCTGGCGAACCGCATCGTGGGCAATCCGGAGAACCTTGCCGGGATCGAGACCGTTCTGGGCGGGCTCCACCTGCTGGCTCATGCACCCATGACGGTGGCCGTGACCGGTGCCAGCGGACCGGTGCAACTGGCACCGGGCTCGCGTCGCTCCCGGGCTCACCCGGTCGACCGACGCTCGCCGCTGCACCTGCAGGGCGGGGATCGGATCCGGATCGGCAACCCCGACCGGGGTCTGCGAACCTACGTCGCGATCCGTGGCGGTCTGGAGATCCAGCCGGTCCTGGGCTCTGCATCCCATGACACGCTCTCCGGCCTGGGGCCGCCCAGGGTGGCAACGGCGGACCTGTTGCCCCTGGGTCCGCAGCCGGCCGGGTCGATCATCGTGGATCACGTCCCGATCGGATCGGCACCGGACCCGACGGCACCGATCCAGCTGGAGGTCGTCCCCGGTCCGCACCACCGCAGCCTGGACGGACTGCTGCCGATCGAGGCCCTGGAGATGCTGCAGGGCGCGCCGTACCGGGTCGAGCCGAGCAGCGATCGCATCGGCATCCGGTTGGTCGGCCCCACGCTGCCCCGACAGCCCGGGGAACTGCCCTCGGCTCCCATGCGACCGGGCGCGATCCAGGTACCGGCCAGCGGACAGCCGATCGTCCTCGGTCCGGATGCGCCGACCACCGGGGGCTTCCCGGTCCTGGCCACCTTGACTCCCCCGGCTCTGGATGCGATCGGCCAGGCACGCCCCGGTGACCTCGTCCGACTGCGCGTGCTGCGGCATCGCACCATGACCTCGACGCAATGACCGGAACCGGTCCGCGGCGGACGAGGCGGACCGCTTCGTCGGCACACTGATCACATGGGCGCGCCGTCGGACTCCCGAGGCGCCGTGATCTGGCGCGTGGTGGCCGGGACCGCGATCACCACCACCATCCTCGGCCTGGCCGCAGCCGGCCTGGCCGAGCCCCTGATCTTCCCGTCCCTGGGCCCCACCATCTTCCTGCTGCTCTTCCTTCCCCTCAACGTCATGTCCGCACCTCGCAACGTCATCGCCGGCCACGGCATCGGCATGGCCAGTGGCTACCTGGCCCTGGTCCTCTTCGGACTGCTGTGGACGCCGCCGGACCTGTTCGACCTGAGCCTGACCCGGGTCGGTGCCATCGTGTTCGCCCTGTGTCTGGCGTTCACCCTGATGATCTGGTGGGGGGTACCACACGCCCCCGCAGCAGCAACCGCCCTCATCGTGGCCCTGGGGATCCTGCGAACGCCACTGGACCTGGCCGTGATGATGTCGGCCGTCGTCACGGTGGTGCTGTGTTCCTTCGCCGTCAATCGGATCGCGCGCATCCCGGCCCCGGTCTGGTCGCCGCCGAAGGCCTGAGCGGGGCACTAGACCAGCCAGACCTCTTGCCGATCGCCGCCGATCACTGCCGACAGGTGCACTGCTGGGCCCCAGGGGTGCTCGTCGGGGTACACCTGGTCGATCTGCTCCAGAGTGAGGCTCAGCGGGCCGTCGGCTCCGTCTGCTTCAAGCCGCAGTCCCTCGGAGTTCAGGCTGCCAGCCTTCAGCAGATCCGGCTCGTCCCAGGGCCTGGCTCGATGCTGGTAGGGATGCCCGTCCACCGGACCGATGAAGATTCCGCACATGCCGCCGCGACGCCCGATCACGTCATCCAGCCATCCCTGGATGAGTGCGCGGTCCGGTGCAGCCATCACGACCCGGTTCCGAACCCGGTCGGTCCGGCCTGCGATACCAGGGCTGTCAGCACCTCGCCGAGGCTAGTCGATGACCAGGACCTCCCCCGCAGGTGCAGGCAATCCCCCTCCTGTGGGCGCGCAGATTGTTAGCCTCATGGCCCGGACGGCAAGCCAGGTCGTCAGGGGAAGACCAGATGGAGGCACCGGTGCCAACCAGCCCAGCATTGAGCGTCGTCCAGGTCAGCAAGGCCTTCCCGACCCCTGAGGGCGGCGAGGTACGAGCCCTGATCGAGGTCAGTCTGGACGTCGCCGACGGCTCCTTCACCGTCCTGCTGGGACCGTCCGGATGCGGGAAGACCACCCTGCTGCGCTGCATCGCGGGCCTTGAGTCCCCCGACGATGGACAGATCCTGCTGCGCGGGGAGCGGATCGATCAGGTCCCCGTGTGGAAGCGCCGAGTCAACACCGTCTTCCAGTCGTACGCCCTGTTTCCGCACATGACCGTGGAGCAGAACATCGCCTTCGGCCTGCAGATGGACCGCCTCGCCAAGGCCGAGATCACCCAGCGAGTCGGCCAGGCACTGGAACTGGTTCGCCTGACCGATCTCGGCCGCCGCAAGCCCTCCCAGCTCAGCGGCGGCCAACAACAACGGGTGGCCCTGGCCCGTGCCCTGGCCAAGCAGCCCCAGGTCCTGCTCCTGGACGAGCCCCTGTCGGCCCTGGACCTGAAGCTGCGGCGGGGCATGCAGTCCGAACTCAAGCGACTGCAGCGGGAGACGTCCATCACCTTCATCCTGGTGACCCACGACCAGGGAGAGGCGATGGCGATGGGCGATCAGGTCGCCGTCTTCAATGCCGGTCGGATCGTCCAACTGGGATCACCCGAGGAGGTCTACACCCGACCCCGAACCGCCTTCGTCGCGGACTTCATCGGCGAAGCGAACCTGGTGCCGGCCGGTCAGCGTGACGGGCAGATCGTCATCGAGGGATTCGGCACGATCGAGCCTGCGGCGCTCGCCGATCCGGGGGCTTCGGCCGCAGCGCAGGTGACGTTGGCGATTCGCCCGGAGAACATCCACCTGGACGAGGACCCGGACGGACCGGCCACGGTCACCGAGGTGACCTTCACCGGTGGCGACATCCACGTCGACGTGTTGTTGGGGCCGCACCCGATCACTGCCCGCCTGCCGGCCCATGGGGTGACCCCACCTCGAGCCGGTGCTCAGGTCCGCCCGCGATTCCTGGCCGGATCCGTTCGCGTCATGGCCGACGAGTGAGCGCGCCTGCGATGGACGGTCGCGGAATCGACAGTCGCGGTATGGACGGTCGCGAAGTCAACCGCCGCCATCCGGCCGGCTCCGAATCGGACTCCGAGTCGGACTGGAGCCGGCGCGTGCGTCCGGCCACCCCCGGCCAGGGCACCTGGCTCGCCGGGCTCCCGGGGATTCTCTTCCTGGGCCTGCTCGTCCTGGCTCCGTTGGTCATCATCGTCATCTACTCGTTCCTGAGTCGGGCCAAGTTCGGGGTCGGGGTCAAGTGGACCTTCGATATCACCCCCTACCTTGACCTGCTCTACAGCGAATCCCTCGCGGGTGGCCGGGCCTTCGATCCCACCTACCTGCAGATCATCCTGAACTCGTTCTGGTTCTCGTTGATCACGACGGTGGTGTGCATCGTGCTGTCCGTCCCGATCGCCGTGTGGATGGCCACCCGCCCGGCCGCCTGGCGGACCGCACTGGTCTTCATCGTCACCATCCCGTTCTGGACCAGCCTGCTGATCCGCACCTACGCCTTCGTCATCATCCTGAACGACAACGGGCCGATCAACGGCTCACTGCAGTTCCTCGGCATCATCGGATCACCGATCGGCATGCTGTACACACCCTTCGCCACCGTGGTCGGGCTGGTGTACTCCTTCCTGCCGTTCATGATCCTGCCGATCTACGCAAGTGCCGAGCGCTTCGACTTCCGGCTGGCCGAAGCGGCCTACGACCTGGGCGCGAACCGCTGGACGGTCCTGCGGCGCATCGTGGTGCCGGCCATTCGGCCCGGGATCTTCGCCGGATCGCTCCTGGTCTTCATCCCCGCCCTGGGTTCGTTCCTGGCCCCGGAGTTACTCGGCGGCGGCAAGACCTCGATGATCGCCAACGTGATCGCCGCTCAGTTCGGAGCTTCTCGGAACTGGCCCTTCGGCGCGGCACTGTCGGTGCTGCTGCTGGTGATCAGCATGCTCATCCTGGTGGCCTTCGCCGTCGTGGCCCGCCGCGCTCGGCGACAACAGGGGGTCAATGCATGGGAGTCCCTGCTATGAGCAAGGCGACCCGTCCGCCACGGGGCACCGGAACCTCGCTGCGCGACTTCCCCACCTTCACGGCGGTCTCGGTGGCCGTGCTGGCATTCCTGTACCTGCCACTGCTGTTCGTCGTCGGCTACTCGTTCAACTCCAATCGAGTGGTGACCGTCTGGAAGGGATTCACCTTCGACTGGTACGCCGACGTCCTGGGCAACGACGACATCCAGCGGGCGGTGACGAACTCCCTTCGGGTGGCGGTGGTCGCCACGGTGGTGTCGGTCCTGCTGGCGGTGGGCCTGGCCATCGGCCTGATCCGGATGGCTCGGGCCGGCCGCCTGCTGGCCTGGGGGCTCATCGGAGCGCCACTGATCCTGCCGGAGATCGTCCTGGCGATCGGAACCCTGGCCCTGTTCGTCCAACTGCGGATGCCCCTGGGGGTGCCGGCCATCACCCTGGCCCATATCGCCTTCTGCATCCCCTTCGCCCTGCTGCCGATCCGAGCCCGACTGCGTGGCATCGACCTGGCGATCTACGAGGCGGCGGCCGATCTGGGCGCAAGCGAATGGGTCATCTTCCGTCGGATCACCGTGCCCCTGCTGGCACCGGGGATCGTTGCGGGGGCGCTCCTGGCCTTCATCATCAGCCTGGACGACTTCCTGGTGTCATACTTCCTCGCCGGGCCGGGCGGGACCACCCTGCCGGTCTACATCTTCGGCATGATCCGCAACTCGATCACCCCAGGAGTCAATGCGCTGTCCACGATGCTCCTCGGTGTCAGCATCGTGATCGTGACGTTCGCCTATCTACTCACGAGAAGGAAGAGGTAATCGCATGAGATCCACACGAACCAGGCGCCGGATCGGCGCCGGCCTTGCCGTTGCGCTCGTCGGCGTGCTCGCCCTGGCCGGCTGCGGCGGTGAGACCACCATGGGCTCCGACCAACCGGCCGCGAGCCAGGGATCGATGACCGAGGTGGGTGCCGAGGGTGACCAGGCAGCATTCCCCACCTCCGGCAGCGGTGAGCTCAACCTGTACAACTGGACGGACTACATCTCCCCCGACCTGCTGAAGCGCTTCGAGACCGAGACCGGGATCAAGGTCAACCTGGACAACTACGACAGCAACGAGACCCTGCTGGCCAAGCTCCAGGCCGGTGGCGCGAACTACGACGTCATCGTCCCCAGCGACTACATGGTCGCCCAGATGGTCGAACTCGGGCTGCTCGAGCCCATCGCCCCATCCGGGTTCCCGAACGGGGCGAACATCAAGCCGGAGTTCCTGGACGTCTACTTCGACCAGGGCCGTCAGTACACCGCTCCCTATATGTACGGAACCACGGGCATCACTGTCGATCCGACGAAGACATCCCGACCGGTGACCGGTTGGGCGGACTTCTTCGCCGCGGACAACCCCGCTGGGAACAAGGTCGGCACCCTGAACGACCAGGTCGAGGTCGTGCATGCGGCCCTGCGAGCGGTCGGCTCCAAGCCCTGCTCGACCAACAAGGACGACTACATCAAGGTCGAGGAGCTGCTGAGGAACTGGAAGCCGAATGTCGCGGTCATCAACTCCGACGGCGTGATCGGTCGCATGGCCAGTGGCGAGCAGGTCATGCACATGATGTGGAACGGTGCCTTCACCCGGGCCCAGGCCGACAACCCGGCACTGCAGTACGTCTATCCAACTGAGGGCCTGAACCTCTGGCAGGACAACTTCGCCGTCCCGAAGGGTGCGCAGAACGTCGACAACGCCAAGATCTTCATCAACTGGATGATGGATCCGGCCAATATCGGCGAGGCGACCAACTTCGTCGGCTACGACAACGGCATCACCGGCTCGTCCGAGTTCATGACACCCGATCTCGGGCAGAACCCGGCCGTGGTCATCCCCGATGACGCCAAGTCGCTGGCAACCCCGACACCGGCATGCCCGACCGAGGCTGTCGACCTGTACGACCAGGTCTGGACCGGGTTCAAGAAGTAGTCGTCGCAGGTTGGGGGGGTGGACTTGCGTCCACCCCCCCAACCGGAGGCATCAACGGCCACTGGAGGCGAGATGATCACCCGAATCGAGTCAGCGACGATCTGGACCGGCGTCCGCCGTGCCGACGGATCGATCCTGGAGTCCGACTGCCTCGCCTTCGACGAGCACGGCATCCTCGCCCTCGGATCGGCGGCACGACAACTGGCAGCCGACCGCGTCATCGACGCAACCGGAGCCTTCGTCTGCAGTGCCTTCCGGGACGGTCACGTCCATTCGATCTTCGGCGGGCTGGAGCCCACCCTGGCCCCGGTCCGGGACCACGCCACCCCGCAGCAGATCGCTGCTGCCGTGGGAGCCTGGGCACGTGCGCACCCGCAGGTCGAATGGGTTCGCGGGGAGGGCTTCGACCACACCCTGGCACCGGAAGGGATCTTCCACGCCTCCTGGCTGGACGAGGCCGTGCCCGACCGACCGGTGGTCCTTCGCGCCACGGACTACCACACTGTCTGGGTGAACTCGCAGGCGCTGCGCCGAGTCGGCTACGACCGGAACACGCCGCAGCCGCACGACGGGGAGATCGTTCGCGATGCCGACGGCGAGCCGATCGGCACCCTACGTGAATGGGGCGCCTGGCGACCGGTCTACGACCTGTTGCCGCCGCTGTCCCGCGAACAGGCGGTCGCCGCACTGCGGCTGGCATCGGACTCCTTCGTCTCGGCCGGCTTGGTCTGGGTGCAGGACGCCTGGGTGGAGCCAGCGGACGTCGACTCCTGGCTGGCCGCAGCCGACGACGGCGCCCTGGCCTTCCGGGCCGACCTCGCCCTGTGGTGCGATCCGAACAACTGGCGTGACCAACTCGAGCACTTCACTGCGGCCCGCGGGCGAGTACAGCAGGAAGGCCGGGGTCGGCTCAGTGCCCGAACCATCAAGTTCTTCGCCGACGGCGTGCTGGAGTCCGCCACCAGTGCCCTGCTGGAGCCCTACTGCGACTGCCCCCACTCCAAGGGGCTGCCGAACTGGCCCCTGGATGAGCTCATGGCTGCGGTCGCGGCGGTGGATGCCCTCGGCTTCAGCCCGCACATCCATGCCATCGGGGATGCGGCCATCCGCAACGCCCTCGATGCCATCGAGTACGCCAATGCGGTGAACGGTGCCCGGGATCGACGGGCGACCATCGCCCACACCCAACTGGTGGATGCCGCGGACCTGCCTCGCTTCGCCGAGCTCGGCGTGATCGCGAACTTCGAACCGTACTGGGCGAAGTTCGACGCCTGGCAGACCGAGTTGACCGTCCCCCGCCTCGGCCCGGAGCGGATCGACCGGCAGTTCATGATGCGCACCATCCTCGCCTCCGGTGCCCCGATCTCCTTCGGCAGCGACTGGCCGGTGACCACCTACGCACCACTGGAGGGCATCCAGGTCGCGGTGACCAGGCAGATGACCGAGGGAGACTTCCTCGACCCGTGGATGCCCGAGGAGCGGCTCACGGTCGAGGAGTCGCTGGCGGCCTACACCTCCGGGGTC
>Ga0172372_10012222_pt1 | contig 10785 bp, 10 predicted proteins | sample LakKiv5m_2_FD_114544 | JGI IMG/M metagenome (GOLD analysis project Ga0172372, IMG submission 114544) | Freshwater microbial communities from Kabuno Bay, South-Kivu, Congo - kab_092012_9.5m | ecosystem: Environmental > Aquatic > Freshwater > Lake | place: Democratic Republic of the Congo... | reverse complement strand
GCCTCACTGCTAATGAGGTTAACCCCTAAAGGGTTTCGGAGGTTCAAATCCTCTCGTCTCCGCGGTAAGTTTTATGAAAATGAACAACTTATACAGACTATTTTGTTCTAAGGGAAAGAAATATCGCACTTATTCAAATGCATAAAATTGAATAGTGTGAATAGTAGTAAAATTAATAAATTAAATTTCTTCACTATAGATTAGGAAGTATTAAAATTATTAGTTCAGAGATCATAAATCGTGAAGAATGTTGCATTTGCGAGGGGGGATTGAAGTATCGGTTGAATTTTGAAAAAGTACTCATTTATACGGGAGTTACGAACAACGATTCTTCTACGAATCATTTTTTTGAATAAACTTGGGTTGAGTGCAAGACTTGTGGCTGCATACAACTTTTAAAGCTTCTTCCACTCTCACTTATTTATCAATCTAATCACCATTCAGAAGTGGTTAGACAATTGTGGAAAGAACACCATGACATGTTTGACAACCTTATAGGGAAGATTCTGTCTCAAAAAATTCTAGAAATAGGTGCAGCGTATGCTTATCTCGCTAAGGAACCGACCAGAAAATTACCTAATTAAGAATGTACAATCGTGGAACCAGATTCAAACATGGTTAGTACAGACATTAAAATCATAAAAGGTTATATCGAAGATCACTACCATGGGCCAAAAGATAAACATATCGTTTTGCATTCTCATGTATTAGAGCATGTTGACTGGCCGGTTGAGTTTATTACTCAGATTTCTAATCATATATCTATAGACACTGATATGTATATTTCATTTCCCAACATGGAAGAACTAATTGAAAGTGGTGGGCTGAATTCTTTAAATTTTGGCCATACTTATCTCTTGGATTCAAATCAGGTAGAAGCTATTTTTATGAATGCTGAATTTGAGGTACTGGCAAAACAAAAGTATCTAATGCATAGTTTCTTTTATTACCTTTAGAAGAGAAGTGGTAACTGCAATAAATACAGAGAATTAAACAATACCAAGGCACAATCAATAAAGTTTTTACGTAAGGTTGAATTATTGGTGGAATTTGTAGCCGCAGCCAATAATTTAATTTATGCTCAATCTGGACCAATATATCTCTTTGGCGCTCATGCTTTTTTACAAAATTTGTTTTTTTGGTTTAGAAACAGACAAAATAGTAGGAATTCTGAATAATGATACAGAAAAACAAACCAAGAGTCCTTACGGGACGCCGTTTCAAGTATCTAACCCATCGGTGATCTCGATCATCAATAATGTAATAGTTTTACTAAATGCTTTACATTATCAATCAGAAATTCGCAATCAACTAATATCGAAAAATCGCAACACAAGGATTGTAGAGAATTCAAATTTTTACTGTAGACTTGAGTTTATCAGAAAATAACTCTAACGAAGTCGGTGAATTTTGAGTACATATTCAAATAAAAGTGAAAAAACCAATTTTTCTGTATTAATTACAACATCTGGAGTAGGTAGTAGGCTTGGTAATCTTTCGAAATACACAAACAAGAGTTTAATTGTTGTAGGTAGTAAAACTGCGATTGCTCATATAATTGATAAATACCCGTCGGATACAAATTTTGTTATCACCCTGGGGCACTACGGAAACTATGTGAAAGAGTTTTTAACTTTATGTTATCCAAAGATATCATTTAGATTTGTAGAGGTAAATCCATTCGATGGGCCTGGTAGTAGTTTAGGCTATTCAATTTTGTGTGCACGCGATTACCTACAAGAACCCTTTATTTATCATGCGAGTGACACTCTAGTTTTGAATTCAGAGATACCACAAGTCAATACAAACTGGGTGGCAGGTTTTAAAGGTATTGATGCGACTAATTATGCCAGCTTCGATACTCAGGGAGAGTTAGTTGAAACCTTTCACAGCAAAGGCATGACTGAATTTGATTATATTCACATAGGGTTGATTGGCATTCACTCGTACAAAGTTTTTTGGCTTAAACTCGAACAATTAGTGAAGGAGCAATCTAGCAACAAAGAACTTAACGATGTCACTGTAATTAGTGAAATGATGAAGGATAATGTCAAATTTAACTTAAAAGTCTTCACGGATTGGATTGACATTGGAAATGCTAATTCATTAGTTTTGGCTAAGAAAAAACTTGGATCACCTTTAAGTGTATTGGAAAAGCCTCAAGAATCTGTTTCATTTTTGGATAATTCAGTGGTTAAATTTTTCTCAGATTCTCGAGTAGTTGCTAATAGAATAAAAAGAACAGCATTTTTGGAAGGTACGATTCCTAAACTGAAAAAAACCGGAACCAATTTTTATACTTATGAATTTCATAAAGGCCAGTTAATGTCAGACTCCATAAATCCTGAATCGATAGCAACCTTATTAAATTGGGCACAAATTAATTTGTGGTCAAAAGCACCAACAAATATAATAGAAAATTTTGAATCTATCGCGGAAGACTTTTACTCAACAAAGTCAATCTTTCGAATTAATACATTTATTGAATCAAGATCAATTAAAGATGAACAAAACCTAATTAACAATATGTTAATATCTTCAGCCAAATCATTGGTGATGACTGCCAAGCCTTATCTCATAGACAATTTAAAAATTGGTCGGTTTCATGGCGACTTCATCTTAGACAATATTTTGACTTCAAATTCAGGATTCAAATTAATAGATTGGCGTGAAGAATTCGGTGGTAATTTTGAATTTGGAGATATTTACTACGATATTGCAAAGCTTAATCACAGTTTGCACATTAATCATGGTTTAGTCCTAAATGGAGATTTTTTCATTTCTACAGATCATTCAGAGATCAAATGTGGAATTTTGCGTAAGGACGTCCATGTTGAAATGGAGCGCTATCTTCAAAAATTCATTGATGCAGAGGGCTTAAATTGGAAAAAGATCGAGATTTTAACTGCATTAATTTGGTTGAATATGGCACCACTTCATCATCATCCATTTGATAAATTCCTATACTATTATGGAAGATATCACCTACAGAAAGCACTTAATGTTTAAGAAAAAATATATTCAGGTTCCCGAAAATTTTGTGTTAGACCTAGATGGAGTATTTACTGATGGCAAATTTTATTACAACCAAGATGGTAAATACATGAAAGTTTTTAGTGCAGATGACCATGATTGTTTAAACATATTAAAAAAATTTATGAAAATTCAGGTAGTGACTGCTGATTCTCAGGGATTACAAATTGCGAAAAAAAGAATTCAAGATGATATGAACATAGATATAGAACTTGTCACTGCCACCGAAAGGGCCTCTTGGCTTGCCGAAAAGTACAATTTACAAAAAACTATTTATATGGGCGATGGAGTACTGGATTATTTAGTTTTTGAAAAAGTTTTCTATTCAATTGCGCCAGCTAATGCTTTAAGGTCAACCAGAAAAAAAGCGAGTTTTGTTACTGAAAATTCAGGTGGTAATAGAGCGGTTGCCGAAGCGTGCGTACATATACTAAAGAAATTTTTTCCAGACCAAAATCATGTTTTATTCTGAACTTACAAAATTAAAATGATATAATTTGATATGAAATTTAATTATGAAGTAATATTAAGTGAGTTGAATAACACACTGAAAACTTCAGATTTTACAGATCTGAATAATTTTATCATTAAAATTACAAATGCTTCAAATATAGTTGTGTTCGGTGCTGGCAGGGTGGGCCTGATGATGCAAACTTTTGCGATGAGATTAAATCACTTAGGTTTAAATAGTTATTTTCTAGGTGAATTAAGTTTACCGGCAACAGGACAAGGTGATTTATTGATAATTGGATCTGGATCTGGAAATACGCAATCAGTTGTGTCTATAGCTGAAATTGCGCGAAGTAAAGGGCTTGATGTTATATGTGTAACTGCAAACGTAAATTCTAAGATTGCTAGTTTAAGCTCGAGCATCATGCATTTGAATTGCCAAACAAAGGAATCGGTAGCGGAATCCAAACTTTCAATTCAGCCTATGACAACTATTTTTGAACAATCTCTTCTGATTTTTTTGGACGCATTAGTTCTTCAATTAATGGAAACAATGGGTGAAAATAATGAATCCATGTTGAAAAGGCACAACGTAATTGAGTGACAATATTGAATTTTATGTGTCTACAATATCTGATGACCCTAAACTGGTATTCGAGCATTTACCGATTTTTGAAGATTACGGAATATCTGGTATCCATTTTGATGTTATGGACGGTAATTTTGTTCCACGCTTAGGGCTTTATCCAGAGTTGTTAAAATCAATTAAAGATTCTTCAGATCTCCCAATAGAGGCACATTTAATGCTTTCAAATCCCGATAAATACATTGAAACTTTTATGGAAGCTGGTGCTCGACGAATATTGGTTCATTTTGAATCTCTCACAGACCCACATAAAACCTTGAAATTAATAAGTAATTTGGGGCTGGAATCATGTTTAGTTCTTAATCCAGAAACAGAGATTCACTCGATAGACAGGTTTATTGCAGCAACTGATTCAGTTATGCTTATGGCGATAAGGCCAGGAATTTCTGGGCACCCGTTCATTCCAGAAACTTTTGAAAAACTTAAGAATCTTAAAAATTGGTTGAACGAATTGAAGCCAGAGATGAGAATTGGGGTAGACGGAGGAGTCACTTTCAATAATGTTAAGAAACTTGATGAATATGGCGCAGATTGGTTGATTTGCGGTTCTGGAACAATTTTTAAACCAGGAGCATCCTTAGTTGAAAATATTTCAAAATTGAACAGTATTTTTATCACCTAGTTTTATCGATTAGTAATTATTGATCCGACTAATAGGGTATTGTTAGATGCAATGCAGATGTTTAGAGTAGCAATTGTGGGAGCCGGCCCTGCTGGTTACTTCACCGCGCAAGCATTTCAAAAAGCCCAAAGGGATGATCTTTCATTTGCAGTCGATTTGATTGAACGCTTGCCCACACCTTGGGGTTTGGTTAGAAGTGGTGTTGCACCCGATCATCAAAAGATAAAAACTGTCTCAAAGGTATTTGAAAAGATTGCTAAGGAGCCAAACTTTAGATTATTTGCAAATGTTGAGTTGGGTAAAGATGTTTATCTCAGGGATTTAAGAGATCAATATGATGTTGTAGTTCTAGCGACGGGTGCTTCAAAGGGACGAAAACTGGGAATTCCAGGGGAGGAGTTAAGAAACTCATTATCTGCTGCTGAGTTTGTTCCTTGGTATAACGCCCATCCTGATTTTGTAGATGTTGCAGTAGATCTATCATCTGATACAGCGGTAGTAGTCGGTGCTGGAAATGTAGCAATGGATGTGGCACGGATTCTGGCGATTGACCCAAGCGAGCTTGATCCAACTGATGTGGCAGATCATGCGCTTGCAAAATTAAGGCAAAGTAATGTTCGCACAGTGATCGTCTGTGGTAGGCGAGGCCCAGAACATGCCGCCTTTACCGTCCCTGAACTTAGAGATCTTCTAAAACTTGAAAATACGGATGTCTACATTGATTCAAAACAAATTGAAGATGCTATAAAACATATTGAAGAAATGGATGAAGTAGAGAAAGACTTAAGGAGCAATATCGAGGCAATGAAAGTTATTGCAGAGCATGAAAAAAAGGGAGTTGCAAGAAAACTAGAGATAAAGTTTTTGTCTACCCCAATTGAGATTAAGGGTAATGGCAAAGTTGAAGGAATTGTGTTTCAGAAAAATAAAGTTGAAAGGGGTAAAGCAGTCGCAACCAATGAGACATTTTCAATTAAAACTGGAATAGTAATTACGGCTATTGGCTATGACTCAATTGAATATCCTGGAGTAATCACAGAAAGTGGTCGGATAAGCAATATTGCAGGACATGTAGAGCACAATGTGTATGCAGTAGGCTGGGCAAAGCGTGGGCCAACTGGGGTAATTGGTACAAATAAAAGTGATTCAAGTGATGTAGTGGATCTAATTATTCAAAATCTCAAGAAACCAAAAGAAAATGAGGGAATAACTGCATTATTTAAATCAGGGCATCAGATAATTGATCAAACTGCTTGGGAAAAAATAAATGCCTCAGAGGTTATCTCTGGCCAAATTGCTGGAAAACCACGAGTAAAAGAGGTGGATTGGAAGAAGTTAATAAGTTTGGGCAAGTCTTAATAAATCGCTAGACTTCTATCTCTTAATGCTTTGCGCCCGTAGCTCAACGGATAGAGCATCTGACTACGGATCAGAAGGTTCGGGGTTCGAATCCCTGCGGGCGCACCACATGTTTTAAGGGAATTGAATTTACGCTAAACAAAAACTGTAATCATCTGATATGTTAATGCATGAATGGGGCTTGAATTCCTACAGGCGCATTAAATTTGTCAAATCACGTTCTAGGTAACTACAATTCAATTAGGAGGATATTAATCTAGAGTCAAGAAGTATCATAAAAAGTTTTGAAAATAAACTATGTTATACGAACTAATATTTTTCCAATATCTATACAAATGAGTATACTTAAGTAATGAAATTCTATGATTTATTTATAAAATTATTTGATAGCACGGCAGGTAAAATTATACGACTCAGTCAAAGATCTCTTATAGTAAAATCAACTAATTCAAAATTTTATGATTTACTTGAATATAACGCGATAAAAAGGTCGGTTGAATATGTCACTGAAAATATGCCTAACGCTTTATATTTTGACAGTAAGCTGAAACTCAGAAGTTATACTGTTGATTTATTGCCTATTCTTCAATCTCCGGATGGTTTGATATTAGAATTTGGTGTATATAAGGGAACGTCAATTAATCAATTTGCAAGTCTTTGTCCAAATTCTAAAATTTTTGGTTTTGACTCATTTTTAGGCCTCGAAGAGGACTGGACTGGCCATTGGCCTAGGAAAGGTTGGTTTAATTTAAATGGATTACCACCCAGCGTACAAAAAAACGTAACTTTAATTCAAGGTTTATTTGAAGACACTTTACCTGAGTTTCTTGTCACAATAAGTAATGAAGTTATCCATTTAGTTCATTTAGATGCAGATACATATAAACCAACTAAGTTTGTTTTAGAGCATTTAATTCCTAAACTTAAGAGCGGCACTATAATTATTTTCGACGAATTTTTTGGTTATCCTGGATGGGAATTGCACGAATACAAAGCCTGGAATGAAGTTGTGCTAACTCATGATGTACCCTTTGAATTCATTGGGTATACAGAAAAACAAGTTGCAGTAAGGCTTTTACCTCTTTTGGATTCGACAAAATCTGATAAAATTTCACAACTCCACTAAAAGGACTTAAACTATTTCTCAGTATATGTTAATGAGTGGTTACCTGACCAATGCATCACTTACTACTCCGGGCTTCTATAAGCTTGAAAAATTTAAATTTTCAAAAGCTAATCAACTTGTTAGTACACTTCACTCTCTAAAGAGTATAGATTTAGATTACGCAGACTTTTATTTAAGTTTTGATGACGCAAATATAAAATATAAACATCTGGTAACAAATTTTATTTATGAAAACTTTAAAAATACTAGGATTCGTATATTCCCATTTCGATTAGAAAGATTTACACAATGGAAAGAAGCAGCCGATAAAATTCCTATGTCCGCGACTACTATTTTATTGATGAATAACCTGGATCATGTATTTTTACCTGGAATTACTCGACAATATAAAGAGTTTGTTAGTTTTTTAGAATCACGTGAGCCAAATGCAATAGGTGGTGTTATGCATTGGCAAGAATTTATTCATGGTCTAGGAACTAAAAAATGTGAAGATTATGAATGTAGTTTTCCTGTTTTTTATAACAAGACCTACTACACATCAGGCACAACTTTGATAAAACCAGTTTTTTTCAAAAGTTGGTGGGAACATGATTTTACTGGTGGGGCAAAAATTACTAGACCAGATAACCCTTTTGGCCCGTATGTAAATTTCGATTGGACTTCAAGATACATTGCTGCTGTAGAATTTTTTCGACACTTGGATGGATATGGCCACGTCGGTATTTCTGCGCCACAAGCAAGTGATCTACGACCGTGCTGCACCATTACAGATGGTTTTATTAGACATATAGATTGGAAGGTTGGCTTTAATGGTGATAAAAATGCAGATTTACCATTTCAAAGACCTAAAAACTTCGAGTTAAATACAAAAACTATAAAAGCTACTGAGGAAGTTAAAGATTACTTGATTAATGCAAATGCATGGTTATATTCTCCCAATAGGACTTTTACTCTATGTGAGCCTAAAGGCTTTTGGGAATCAGTAAAATTAATTTTGATTCTACTTACACTCCTTGAAAATACACACTTAAAAAAGAGTTTGCTAAGAAATTATGGTCTAAGCAAACTTACGTTATATAGATTACAACATTTTATTGTCATAAAGTACTTCAAATTACGTATACATTATCCAAAACTTCCCAAGACAATAAAAGAATTAAAAAAAATTAATTTAATCCAAATCCTTAAATTAATTCAAAAATAATAGTCTAAATTACAAAATTAGTTAATTAAAAAAACTAATAATAAAAATTGCTCGCCGTCCTAAAAATATATTAAATGAATAATAAACTAAAAATATTTTATATCTGACCAAGAATTAATTATATATTTTAATTTTATGTACAATTTATAAAATTTAAATAACTAAATATAAAATCACCATATTTGGATGAATTTGAGTCCTATCTATACTTTTTGTACATAACTTATTTTTAAAGTAATTGACTTATAAAATAAACCTAGATTTGGAAATTACATAAAATTGCTTTACTATTAGATTATAAAAAATAAAATCCTCAAAATTGGAGCCATTAAATGTACAATTCCTCCTACTACTCCCAAGTTTTTATATCTTAATTATGACACTTTTCAGAACATATTACATAATAACAATTATGGGATATGAAAGATTTATAGATGCAATAGCTGCAAGGTTTGGTTTTAAAAGCTCTCAAGTTGTATCCTATTTAATTAAAAAAATATCTAAATCAATTCCGTTAAAACTTATTAAGTTTTTCCCAAAATCCCTGTGTTGTCTATTCGGATCTTGTGCCTTATCACAGAACTGTGACAAAGATCGCATATTTGAATGGGCTAATAGAGCATATCAGTCTATGCATGAGGGACATCAAAAAGCTTCTTTTTATCAAAAATGTCATTTTATTTTTAATAATAGCTCTCCATTAATTTTTCAAGATTTTTTGGATAGTGAAGTGTTTAGCGATGCCTCACCAAAGAAAAACTTAGATTATTACTCAGTGTGGTCATTTCACAATAATAGTGTCTCTGGCCATTCAAACCTTTTAAAACGAGTAATTGCAGATTTAAGTAAGACGCAATTTAAAGAAGAGGGGGAAATTATAAGATATCTTCCACAACATACAACAAATATGGGTCATTTAGGATATTTATTTTTATATGTAAATTATTATAAAAATATTTCTAAGAATAGAAAATTAGTAATTTGGCCTGAATTAAGTCCAAATAGATTTTATTTGGATAAACTACTCGAAATAATACCATTTAATGTAACTCTTTTAAAAGGCATTCCAGCAAATTTAAGATTAGAAAACGAATCAATAGATACTTTGCAATACAGCAATGTAAATGGTTCAAATTGGAGATTAGAGGTTAGTGCAGCAATTCCTACCAGACAGGAATTTCCCGAACTAGAAATATCTGATGACTTTAAATTATTATCTAATGTAGACTTCACAGATATTGCCGTGGGTCAATTAGCTAAAATTGGGTTTGATACAAGTAAGTGGTTTGCACTCTTGCACGTCAAAGAACATAGATTTGGCTTTGATCACGGTGGAGAAACTCGCGATTCCAATATTGAGTCATATGATTTAGCTTGTGAGCTAATTACTGAATTAGGTGGACAGGTAATAAGGATGGGTGGACCTAACTTTCCAAGACTTAATAATAGTTTTCATGCAATTGACTATGCGCATAGTGACATTAGGTCTGACAAGTTAGATTTTTGGCTTTGGGCAAATTGTAAATTTTGGTTTGGAAACAGCAATGGTGCTGCAGTAGCAGTAATCCCATTTAAAAAACCACGGTTGATTACAAATTTGTGGCCAATTCATTGTATTGGGCCTTCAACAGATTTTTATCTTCCTAAATTAATTCTTGACGAGGAAAAATCTAGAATTATATTTCCTAATGAGCTTATGTCTATGAAAATAGCTAGAACTATGAATAAAAAATCTATCACAAAAGAGGGACTAAAATTGATCGAAAATTCCCCAGAGCTAATCAGGGAAGCAATTTTCGAATTTTATTCTTTAAATAATTCCAAAGAAGTTATAAAGCATGCAAATATTTCTCATTTTGAAAAAAATTTGATTAATTCAATGAATAATGACGGAAGTAGAATTCATATGAGGATACCTCAAGCATTTGAAGAATTCATCAATACTTTTGTAACTTGATATATTAATTAATTTTTTTCTTATTTATAAAAAAGTGAATGTTTATCTTAGTATTGAATTTAAATTATTATTTTCATTTATAATTTAATGATATATGTAAGAATCTATATTATAAAATATTAATAATTTCTCGCAATTCAACCTGTGCTTTCACCCTAATTTGTTATGAAAATTGTTTGATGATCAAATAGTTACGCTATAACATGCAACAAAATCCAAAAAAACCGTAATGCTAGTATTAGCAGCAACAATTAATGTACTGGTGGTAGTAGTTTCGGTTTGGGATAGATTTGCAATGAGTAATTTTTCAATTACGGCAATTATTTTGGCAGTTGTGGCAGGTGGTTGGGTGGGAGTTCAGCGGGCGTTAAATGGGCAGATAAATAAT